>ERZ1034626.22-NODE-22-length-102207-cov-38.478395_pt1 | contig 102207 bp, 94 predicted proteins | sample MGYA00520652_ERZ1034626 | MGnify/ENA primary metagenome ERZ1034626 (study PRJEB33766, sample SAMN09781765) | gut metagenome | biome: gut microbiome | host: Homo sapiens | place: Madagascar | study: EMG produced TPA metagenomics assembly of the PRJNA485056 data... | reverse complement strand
AAGAACCCCAGAGGACTGCAAAGAACCCCAGAGGACTGCAAAGAACCCCAGAGGACTGCAAAGAACCCCAGAGGATTAGAAAGAAACACAAGGAGCCATAACACCATGGAAATATTTGACATCGTAGATGAAAAAGGCATTCCCACAGGGGAGACCATAGAACGCACACAGGCGCATGAAAAGGGTGTCCGCCACAGAACCGCCCATATCTGGATCGTGAGGGAACAGGACGGAAAAGCCCAACTGTTATTACAGAAGCGCTCTGCGGAGAAAGACAGTTTTCCGGGGCGGTTCGACACCTCTTCCGCCGGACATATTCAGGCTGGGGATGAACCGGAAGAGTCCGCAATCCGGGAGCTTCACGAAGAACTGGGAATCCGGGCCGCAAAAGAGGATCTTACATTCGCCGGATGTTTTGATATTCAATACGAAAAAGAATTCTATGGAAAAATGTTCCGGGACAATGAAGTGGCATTCGTCTACATGTACACCAAGCATGTAGATGCTAAAAAGCTTACCCTGCAAAAAGAGGAAGTGGAGTGCGTGGAGTGGTTCGATATGGAGGAACTCAATACTGCATTGCAGCCGCCCAGAGACCAAAGGTTCTGCGTTCCCATGGAGGGCTTTCGGATTGCTAAACGATGGTGGGAGAGTAGAAGATAAGGATTGCAGCACATGGAAGTATTGGAATTTGCTTTTGCAGCAAGCGGAAGTCCTCGGAACCGGAAGCATGGACAATGTATGAAAACGCTAAAGTATAAGAATGCAGTAGACAGATAGGCAGAGTAAAAAGAGCCGCCCTCTTACGAGGACAGCTCTTTTATATTGCAATCTTCTTATTGGCGATTTATTGACAATGCCATTAAATTACTTCACAGTTACGGAAGTGATGTGAGGGTTCACACCTTCGTACCAGTACAGGAAGCCTTCCATATCAACAGTGTCACCGATCTTTAAGTTCTTTACTGCGTTGTAAACATCGGTGGTGTTGTCGCACAGATAAGACTCAACGGTGAAGGTATAGGTCTGACCATTCAGAGATACGTTGAAGTACAGGTCGTTACCGTCTTCGCCGGAACCGTCCCAGTTGTACAGGAAAGCAACGTCGTTACCGTCAGCATCCTGACCAGCAGCTTCTACGGTCATGCCCTTGAAAGCTACGAACTGGTTCTGGTAGTTGATCAGATCATCGGTACCTAACAGATCAGTCACATCGGTAACGGGAGCGATGTAGCTGCCCTCTTCGATCTCTAAGGTAGCACCTTCAGCGATCTCAACTTCACCGGACCACTCGGTCTTATAACCGGTTACTTTGATCTTGGTACCGGGTACCAGCTTTGCATAATCCTCTTCGGAACATACGGCATTATAAATGAAGTAAGCGCCGTCCTGATCCTGGGTGTACAGGGTAGCCTTGTCTTCCCACCAGGACTGTTTTGCCTGAACATAAGCCTCGATCACAACTTCGGAATCGAGATCAGCAGCCATGTACTCTTCATAGGTCATAACACCCTCGGACTTCTCATCAGCAACAGCCTCAGTAGCCTCGGTAGCAGCTTCGGTAGTAGCAACTTCGGTAGTAGCCTCAGTGGTGGCAGCAGCGGTAGATTCAGCAGCAACGTCTGCATTGCTGTTTCCACATGCAGCGAGAGACAGAACCAGAGCCATAGCCATGGTTAATGCAAGTGTCTTCTTTTTCATAATAATCCTCCATTCCTGCGCTTTGTGGCGCATATGGGTCTGTGCAGATACACAGACATCTCCTCAATTTATCCGGTGCGCTCAGACACCGAACAGTTCCATTATACCTGAAACACAAGATAAATCAAGGCTTTTTGCAAAAAGAGGCCCCATCCGCAGGAAAATACCATCAGAGGCTATCTTACGAATGGGGCTGAAAAATTACTTCTTTCTGTTTTTTAAATATTCCCGACCTACATACAGCAGGATCAGAACCCAGGTGACAGCCAGTGTGCTTAACAGGATCACGGAAGCCCGGGGCATGGCACCCAGTTCCTTTTTGCCGAAGGAGGCATCACTTCCCTGACCGAGACGGTACAGGCTCTCCACATCGCTGTAAAGCTTTTGGATGTAGGCATCGTCCACAGTTTCTTTTCTGCGGGTTGACTTCACTACATTTTCAATCAACTGTCCGGAAGCGTCGCGTAAGGATGCGGAACCATTGAAGACCGGTGTAACGAAGGTGCTGTCTACGTTGTCAAGCAACAGTTTGGAAGCCTCAATTTTCACCGCATAATGTGTACCGTTATCCGCACCGCATTCGGACAGATACTCCTGATACTCTGCGGAGTTTTGTGCTTTAGAGGTTACAGGTACATAGCCTTCTGTCTCGGAATAAGCGATCTGCACATCGTTGGTGAGCAGATACTGGGCAAACAGCCAGGATGCCAGTACTTCCTGAGAGTCCGATTTATTGAAGACGCAGACGGAAGGACCCTGAGAGATCATTTTGGGATGCTCCGGGTCAAACTGGGGAATCATCCGTACGGCGGTCTCAAACTGCACCAGAGAATCCTCGCTGATATCCGACAGTGGGGCATCCGTACCCATCCAGGTGGCTCCGGCAGTGGAATCAATGGCAAAAATACATTGTCCTGCATTCAGGAAGTTCGCAGGATAACCGGAGATCTTGAAGGTAGAAAAGGCACCGCTTTTTACGTGTCCGGCAATACCATACAAAAGATCCGTGGTGGTATCGTTGAAAAGTTCAATGCTGCCGTCAGCTGTGGAATATCCCGCGTTCTTTTGCTTTAACATCTGGATCATCATGTTATCGGTGGACTTATAGATAAACGGGATCAGTACATTCTGCCCGTTGACTACATAGGTGCCGTCCGCATTTTTGGCGGTGGCAGCCTCGGAGACTTCCCAGATGAAATCCCAGGTCAGTACATCCGGCAGAGTATATCCAAGATTTTCCACGTAGGTCTTATTCACGTAGCAGGCTTCGGTGGAACGCATATAGGGTACGGCATAGAAATGACCGTCGATGGAGCATTCATTCAAAAACTGCGGAATGACTTCTTCTCTGGCAGGACCGTCATAGGCAAGCTGTGTACCGCCCAAACCGTATTTCTCATCAGCAAACAGGTCATCCAGAGGAACTACGGTGTTCTGTCCGGTGAGGTAGGTGGCAATGTGATCCGGGTAGGTGATGCAGACATTGGGTGTCGTATTGGTGGAAATATTGGTAATGACATCGTTGTAAATTTTGCCGTAATCCGTGTATAGATTCAGGTTCACCGTGATATTGGGATACAGGGCTTCAAAATCCGCAATGGCTTTTTTATAGATTTCCGTCTGGGTCTTGTTGGTATCGTTTTTCGCCCAGAAGGTGATCTCATAGTTCCTGGAAGTATCGAATTCCTCCGGAACGGTGAATTCCGGCAGCCCCTTGGAACCATGGCAGCCGGTCAGAGACAGGGACAGCCCGCCCAGGGCACATAAGAGTGCCAGCTTTTTGCTAAATCGACTCATCCTTTGGTACCTCCTCTGGCAACGCCTGCCATGACTTTTTTACGGAAGACGAGGAACAACACCACCAGAGGAACGGAGATCACGACCACCGCAGCCATCATGGCAGGGATGTTCTCTCTGCCGAAACCATTCTCGCGGATCTCCTGGATACCGTTGGACACCAGATAGTAATCCGGATCATCGGTGATCAGTCTGGGCCACACATAGGAGTTCCAGCATTCAATAACCTTCAGGATCACGATGGTGATCAGCGTGGGCTTGCAGATGGGCACCATGACCTTGCGCAGATATCGCAGATCAGAAGTACCGTCCACCTTGGCGGCATAATACAGCTCGTCCGGAATCTGTGCGAAATTCTCTCGCAGCAGATAGATATAAAATACGCTGGTCACGGAAGGCAGGATCAGGCCGGTGAAGGTATTACGCAGATCCAGGTTCGTGATAGTAGTGAAATTCGTAATGACCACCAGCTCGTTCGGAATCATCATCAGGGATAAAAATAACGTAAAGATCAGATCTTTTCCGGCAAAGTTCAACCTTGCAAACGCGAAGGCCGCCAGGGTGATGACCACTAACATGATGGCAGTGGTGACCACGGTGAAAAACAAAGTGTTCCACAGGTATCTTCCCAGGGAAACAGTGGTAAAAGCGTCCACGTAGTTCTGCAGAGTGGGAGACAGGGTGAAAAACTTCGGAATATATTCCGCATTATAGGAGCCGTAGCTTTTTACGGAGGTCAGTACCATCCAGTAAAAAGGGAACAGTACGATCAGTGCCCACAGACACAGAAAAAAGTAGACGATCCCATTACGGATATTGCCACAGATCCGGGTGCGCTTTTCTTGTTTTTTATAATCAGATGTAACATCAGACATCACAAAGACCTCCTTTCCTATACATAGTGGACATGCTTTTTGCTGACCAGCAGATTGATGCAGGTGATGGTCAGGACGATGGCAAACAGCAGGATCGCCGCGGCAGAAGCATAGGAAGGATATCCGCCGCTGTCGCCGTAGAGCATGTCGTAGACGTAACCGACGATGGTATTCATCTCAGCAGCATTTAAGTTCGTGCCAAAGAGCGCCACGGCATCACTGTATGCCTTGAATGCGCCGATAAAGCCGGTGATGATCAGGTAGAACACCATGGGAGAGATCATGGGTAGTGTGATTTTGGTGAACATCCGGAAACGGGAAGTGCCGTCAACTCTTGCCGCATTGTAGTACATGGGGTTCACACTGGCGAGAGCGCTGGTCAGGATCAGGATCTTAAAAGGCATAACGATCCAGATGGTGTAAAAGCACAGCACGAACATTTTCGCCCAGTAGGGTCCGTCGATGAAATCCACGGAGCTGCCGCCGAAAAACTGGATCAGCAGATTGATCAGACCGTCGGAGTAAGGAGTCTTTTTGAAAAGAATCATGAAGACCAGACCGACCGCCAGAGTATTGGTTACGTAGGGCAGGAAAAATATGGTCTGGAACAGATCCCGCAGCGGTTTGATGGAGCTTAAGGCAGCGGAGATCAAAAGCGCCAGTCCGGTGGAGACCGGAACGGTGATGATGACCAGAATGAAGGTATTTTTCAATGCCTGTAAAAAGTACGGATCGTGGAGTACATAGGAGTAATTGTATATGCCTACGCCGTAAAAGGTCTGGGATGCGGAATTGTAGCCCTCTTCAAAGGAGTACACGAATACGTCGATAAGAGGATAGATCATAAAAGCACCCAGAAACAGGAATGCCGGCAATAGATAGAGCCAGGCTTTCAGATTTTGTTTTTCCATAAGAAACCTCAATTCTTTCTGCAGTCCATGAATATCGCCGGACTGCAAAAGCGGATAAAATATTAGAAACGGATGCGTTCTTCGGTGTCGGTGCAAAAGAGAAATACTTTTGCGGGCTTTAAGGCGAAATGCACTTTCCCGGTGGGGAGGGATCTGCCTTCGTCTGCATCAATGATGGAACGGATGGTAACGTTCTGGGACTTCTCATGGGTGGAAACAATGCTCACATCCCGGCCCATGACCTCCAGACGCACCAGATCGCAGGAGAGCGGTCCGTCCTCTTTTAAGACGAAGCCTTCCGGGCGAATGCCGACATGCACGGGCTGATCCGCTACTCCGGGAGTGGACAGGACAGCCTCGGAGCCAATGTATAACTGTTCATTTTTTACCTCACCGGAAAATACATTGATGGGAGGTGTGCCGAGGAACTTTGCAACGAACAGATTCACGGGATCATCGTATACGTTCTGGGGCTTGCCGATCTGCTGTACGATACCGTCCTTCATCACGACGATCATATCGGAGATGCTCATGGCTTCGTCCTGATCGTGGGTAACGAAGATGGTGGTGATCTGTGTCTCTTGCTGGATCCGGCGGATCTCTTCTCTGGTCTGGAGACGGAGTCTGGCATCCAGATTGGAGAGAGGCTCGTCCAAAAGAAGAACTTTTGGCAGCTTAACTAAGGCTCTGGCGATGGCAACACGCTGCTGCTGACCGCCGGAGAGCTCATTGGGTTTACGCTCTAACAGGTGATCGATCTGTACCAGCTTTGCTGCCTCCAGCACGCGCTTATTCATCTCTTCTTTGGAAAGCTTGTCAGCACCCTTCAGGTTCTCTAAAGGGAACTGAATGTTTTTTTCCACAGTGAGGTGGGGGTAGAGGGCATAGTTCTGGAACACCATGCCGACACCACGATTCTCGGGCGGAAGTCCGGTGACATCATCTTCGCCGAAAAAGATCTTGCCATCGGTGGGTTTCAGCAGACCGCAGATCAGATTCAAGGCAGTACTTTTGCCACAGCCGGAGGGACCTAAGAGTCCGATCAGCTTGCCGTCAGGAATCTCGAAGTCGAAGTCATTCACGGCAATGACATCTTCGCGGTTCTTCCTGCCGCGGACAGGACCGCGGGCGGGGAATTTCTTGGTCAGATGCTGTAATACGATTTTCATGTGTATATTTCCTTTCTTAATTAATGAATCTAATGAATTCAAAATGGCTGACCAGTTCAGTCCGCGCCATTCGCAAAGCCGCGTTATCACGCTTTTACGTCACTTCGTGACTGCCTTTGCTCATAAATTGGCGCTCTGTGCATGAATATATTCGTTCACAAAATCATGCGAGCATGATTTGTGTTCTCGGATATATTCATGACTGAACTGTTGCGCTAAATCCCATAGGAATCTTTCAAAATCCTACAGCGATTTGTAGCAAATGAACCTAAATCCCATAGGAGTCCTTCAAAATCGCAAATGATTTTCAGATTCCATAGGAATCTTTCAAATCATTCGATATATGATCCAGATCGGGGTATACGAAGCTCTCGGAGATGCCGAATACCCGCAGGCTTTCAATAAAGTATTGTTTCCGACTGGAGGGAATAATGATCTTATACAGCATATTTTCATCACAGATGTCTTCCAGACGCTCCAGAGAGTTATGTACGGTGAAGTTGGAGTACTGGGAGTACATGCGGAGGTTATTCTCTGTGGAGCTGCAAGCCAGGATCTTGTTTTTCAATTCCGGATTGTGGTGGTTGTGTTTGAAGGCGGGCAGCAACATTTCCTGTGTGGTGTCCGCATCAATGGGATAGATGCAGTTGCCGAAGCCTTCCTTCTCGTTCAACAGACCCGGTGTCAGTACCCAGACGCAGGCATCGGTGTCCGGAGTCTCTCGGTAAGTCTCCGTGGCGAAAAATACGGCGATCAGGGGAGACTGGGTCCAGTCTAACATTCTCGTGGGCAGACCGTAGTGCTGCATCAGGGAGACCCAGCTGGCGTAATTGTGTTTGTCGGGAGGATTGTCCAGGATCTGTCTCGCCCGGATATAGAAATCATTGGCAATATAGCGTTCGGAGTCCAGTCTTTTCTGGCTTCGTTGGATGGAAGGGATCAGAGTCAGATCCGCATTCTCTTCCCCGCGGAACCAGAGGCGGACGCCGTGCTTTTGGCGTAACGTGCTGACGAACTGCAGGAGTTCATCGATGGTGCTTACTTTTTGTGTTAACATGATAGACCTCGTTCTTATTTCTTTATCTTGGCTGGATGCCTGCGGATTGTTTCGTGCTACGCACTCTCACTTCTACGCTCCGCTTCGGTCCGTGCTAAACATGTGCCACTGGCACATAGCACCCTGCCCGCTATTCGCATATCGTGAAGCTTACCGGGGCATCAAGCCATTTTATTATAGATGGTTTTTCTCAGTTGTACAAGTAGCCATTCTGTGGTATGGTAAAAGAAAAAATACGGAAAACGTTTTTATAATAAAAATAAAGCACACAGGAAGGAGTACACTATGGCAAAATGGCTTGATAATGCAATCTTTTATGAAATTTATCCCCAGTCTTTTCTGGATACCAATGGTGACGGTATCGGTGATTTTCAGGGTATCATAGAAAAACTGGATTATATTAAGGAACTGGGATGCAATGCGATCTGGATGAATCCCTGTTTTGCATCACCCTTCGGAGACGCTGGCTATGATGTGGCGGACTACTATCAGGCAGCGCCCAGATACGGCACCAATGCGGATCTGAAGCGTCTGTTTAACGAAGTACACAAGCGGGATATGCATATCCTGTTAGACCTGGTGCCGGGACATACATCTGTGGCACATCCCTGGTTTAAGGAGTCCTGTAAGGCAGATCGTAATGAATTTACCGATCGTTATATCTGGACCGACAGCACCTGGGGACAGCTGGAGAACATGGGAAGCCTGTGCGGTATCTCAGAGAGAGAGGGCTCAGTGATCGTGAACTTTTTCGCACACCAGCCGGCACTCAATTACGGATTTTATAAAAAGACGCAGGACTGGCAGCAGGATCCCGATGATCCGGGCCCTAAGGCAACGCTTGCAGAGATGGAAAATGTCATGCGGTTCTGGATCGGCATGGGCTGTGACGGCTTCCGTGTGGATATGGCAGGTTCTCTGGTGAAAAACGATGAGGACGGCAAGGGAAACATTGCTCTGTGGAGAAAGGTAAGAGCGTTCCTGGATGCAGAGTTCCCCGAGGCAGTGCTGGTATCCGAGTGGGGAGAACCGGACAAGTCCCTGCAGGGCGGCTTCCATATGGACTTCTTACTTCATTTTGGACCGTCTCATTATAACGATCTGTTCCGCTGCGAGGAGCCTTTCTTCTCCGCAAGAGGTAAGGGGGATGTGGCATCCTTCGTGGAGAAATACAAGGAAAATTATGAAAAGGCACAGCGCAAGGGCCTGATCTGCATTCCTTCCGGTAACCATGATATGGATCGTCTGGCGAGAAGCATTCATGGGGAGGAGTTAAGGGTGGCATTTGCATTTCTCCTGTCCATGCCCGGTGCACCTTTCCTGTATTACGGTGATGAGATTGGTATGCGCTATGTGGAAAATCTGCACTCCGTAGAGGGCGGTTACGGACGCACCGGTTCCCGTTCCCCCATGCAGTGGGATCATACCACCAACGCCGGTTTCAGCGCGGCACCGAAGGAAAAACTTTATGTAAAACAGGACGAAGCCACTGACCGTCCCACGGTGGAGGCGCAGATGGCAGATCCGGATTCCCTGTATCATGAGATTCAGAAATTGATAGGCATTCGTCAGGCTCACAGCGCATTGCAGAGCCGTGGAGAGATCGAGTTTGTCTATGCCGAGGAAAAACAATATCCTCTGGCGTATCTGCGCAGTGACGACAAGGAGAAGATTCTGGTCATCATCAATCCGGCGGACAGAGAGGCTGGCTTTGACGGAGACTATGCGGTAAAGGAAGAATTGTATACCTTCGGCGGGGAAGCTGCATTTGCAGGCGGAAAGGTTACTGTGCCCAGGGGCAGCGCCGGATTTTATCTGTTGTAGGTGGTGGAATATATTTTAAAAGAAGTGGATGATCAGTCTGGCGTAGCGGAGGAGCTTTTGAAAAAATGATTGCGGTATCTCCCAAAAAATATGCTATAATGAGCGGAGATCATGAACAGCGTCGCATGCATGCCTTGCACGATATGACTGTTTGCAGGAGATATTGGGTAAGATATGTGGAGTATAGATAGAGTATAGATATACGAAAAGAGAATCGTATGAATCAGGTAAATTATCAGAAAGAATTAGAGAAAATTTTAAATACCTTACAGGAAAAGGGCGAGGCAGCGTCGGATTACCGACCGCCCCGCCTGTTTCTGCATAGCTGCTGTGCACCTTGCAGCAGTTATTGTCTGGAATATCTGTGCCGGTATTTTTTGATCACGGTATTTTATTACAATCCCAACATTTCCTTTTCGGAAGAATATCGAAAGCGCGTGGCGGAGCAGAAGCGCCTGATCGCAGCTTATAATAAAGAAGAAAAGGGCTGGCCCATTGATATCGTGGAGGGAGATTATGAACCGGAGCGTTTTTATGAGATGGCGAAGGGCTACGAGAACTGTCCCGAAGGGGGAGAGAGGTGCTTTTGCTGCTTTGACCTGCGGCTGCGCAGGACTGCGGAGCTGGCAGCAGGTGGCGGTTATGATTATTTTGCCACGACCCTGACCATCAGCCCTCTGAAAAATGCGGCGAAGATCAATGAGATCGGACAGGCACTTTCCGGGGAATATAGTATCCCCTGGCTGCCCTCGGATTTCAAGAAAAAGAACGGGTATAAGAGATCCATCGAACTGTCCGCGGAGTATGAACTGTACCGGCAGAATTACTGCGGCTGCGCCTTTTCCAAGGCGGAGAGGGAAGCACAGATTGCAAATGCGTAATTGCGTCTTGCGGGATAATGGATTTTAGGATATAGTAGAAATATTGAAAACAGCGCAGAAGCGTGAGAGATAGAAAATGTGACTGTACAAGATATTCCGGTACATTACAGGAAGTAACGGAATACCCGCAGATTACTGAAAGGTATGAGGATGAACTGACATGAAGAAATTTTTAGAAATGCTGACAGAGGAAATGCAGCAGGCATTTACCGCAGCGGGCTATGACGGAAATCTTGGAAAAGTAATGCTTTCCAACCGTCCTGACCTGTGCGAATATCAGTGTAACGGCGCCATGGCGGGAGCCAAGCTGTATAAAAAAGCCCCCATCATGATCGCAAACGACGTGGCAGAGCAGTTAAAAGACAGCAAGGTATTTTCCGAAGTGGTGGCAGTAGCCCCCGGATTCCTGAACCTGAAGGTCAGTGAGGCATTTTTGCTCACCTATTTACAGGGCATGGAGGCAAATGAAAAATTCGGTCTGGAGAAGCCCGAACATCCCAAGAAGATCATTATCGACTACGGCGGCCCCAACGTGGCAAAACCTCTGCATGTGGGACATTTACGTTCCGCAGTGATCGGTGAGAGCGTAAAACGCATCAGCCGCTATGTGGGTCATGAGGTCATCGGTGATGTGCATCTGGGTGACTGGGGATTACAGATGGGTCTGGTCATCACCGGTTTACAGGAGAGACAGCCGGAACTGGTATATTTTGATGAGAACTACGCCGGGGAATATCCCGAGGAAGCTCCGTTTACCATCAGTGAACTGGAGGAAATCTATCCCGCAGCCAGCGCCAAGTCCAAGGAAGATCCCGAGTACAAGGCAAAGGCCATGGAAGCAACCTTCAAATTACAGAGCGGTGTCAGAGGATATCGTGCTCTGTGGAAGCACATTATCAATGTGTCTGTGAACGACCTGAAGAAGAATTATTCCAAATTAAACGTAGAATTCGATCTGTGGAAGGGAGAGAGCGATGTCCATGACATCATCCCGGAGATGGTCGCTTATATGAAGGACAACGGCTATGCACACTTAAGTGAGGGTGCGTTGGTAGTGGATGTCAAGGAAGATACCGACACCAAGGAGATCCCTCCCTGCATGATCTTAAAGTCCGACGGGGCCTCTCTGTACAATACCACAGACCTGGCTACTATTATGGAGCGTATGAAGCTGTATCATCCCGACGAGCTGATCTACGTGGTGGACAAGCGTCAGGAATTGTACTTCGAGCAGGTATTCCGCTGTGCCCGCAAGACGAAATTGGTAGAACCCGAGACCGAGCTGAAGTTCTTGGGCTTCGGTACCATGAACGGCAAGGATGGCAAACCCTTCAAGACCAGACAGGGCGGTGTCATGCGTCTCGAGAACCTGATCAAGGATACCCAGGATGAGATGTACAAAAAGATCAAGGAAGGCCGCGATATGGAAGATGCCGAGGCGAGAAAGGTAGCGGACGTGGTAGCTATCTCCGCGTTAAAATACGGTGATCTGTCCAATCAGGCATCCAAGGATTATGTTTTTGATATCGACCGTTTCACCTCCTTCGAGGGAGATACCGGCCCCTACATCCTGTATACCATTGTGCGAATCAAGTCTATTTTGAATAAATACAAGGAGCAGGGCGGAGACCTGACCGCTGTAAAATTACAGCAGCCCGGTAATGCGTCCGAGAAAGAGCTTGCCATGGAACTGGCACAGTTCAATACCATGATCGCTACCGCTGGAGAAGAACTGGCACCCCATAAGGTATGTGCCTATATTTACGATCTTGCCAATGCGTTCAACCACTTCTACCATGAGACCAAGATCTTAGGTGAAGAGAATGAGGAGCGTAAGCAGGGACTGGTAGCACTTTTAGTGCTGACCAGAGATATCCTGGAGACCTGTATTGATATGCTGGGATTCGAAGCTCCGGAGAAAATGTAATAAAAATAATATCTATTTAGTAAACCCGCTGAAAAACGGGGACACAAAGCCAGATGGGTCTAAGGTCTGAACATAGAGAAAAATCAGACTATGACAGCCGGTTGCAGCAGATTCCTGAGTGTAGGGGAGTATGTTTATCGTGAGCCGTCTGTCAGTGCACATTTTTGGCAGACGGCTTTTATTGTGCCGTAGAAGGGGAAAACGATGTCTTTAAACTATGAGCAGAACGAAAATGACATCCTGAATAAATTATTGCCGGAATATAGACAGCATTCTGTACAAAGAAAAAGCAATCCAGAAGCAGTTACAGGACACATTGGAGAAAGTGAAGCTGAGTAACGAGATCATTTCCTCCATCGCCAGAACTTACCAGTATATTTCACGGATCGATATTCAGGCAGATTATTTCGAAGAGATCAATAACCGGGATACCGAGCATCTGAAGTTCACGAAATCGGGAAAGCTGTCGGAAAGCAATGAAAAGGTATGCAGACAATACGTGGCGGAGGAGTATCAGGAGGCATTTTTCAAATTTGTGGATCTGAAGACCCTGCCGGAACGCATGAAGAATGAAGAGACGTTAGTCCTAGAATACCGGATGAAGGATGGCGACTGGCACAGACTCCGTTTTGTGGAAAAAAAGAGAGACGAAAACGGTGTACTGACCCATGTGCTCTGCCTGATCCGCAGCATCAGCGATACCAAGAAGTGGGAACATGAACTGATGTATCAGGTGGAGGAAGCCAGGAAGGCAGCAGCTTTGAAGGCCCGTTTCCTGTCAAATATGAGTCATGATATCCGGACACCCATGAATGGCATTATCGGCACGCTGAATCTGGCAAACCGTTATCCGGATGATCTGGAGGTACAGAGAAAGTGCCGGGAACAGATCATGACTTCATCGAAGTATCTGGTCTCTATCGTGAATGATATTCTGGATATGAACAAACTGGAGTCGGGAGGTGTAGTGGAACAGGAGATTCCGTTTAATCTGGCAGAACTGCTGAACCGGGTTAACCTCGGCAAGCAGAAGCAGGCGGCAGAAAAGAATGTGGAATATATTGTTGACTGGGAACAGAGTGATATCCGCCATATGGATCTGGCAGGGAATCCAATCTATGTGGAGAGACTGCTGACCAATATTTCTGATAATGCGGTTAAATTTACCGGACCGGGCGGCAGTGTGCGTGTCTGGTGTGCAGAAAAATATGCGGACGAGGAGCGGGTAGTCTATGAATTCGGCTGTGCCGATACTGGTATCGGCATGAGTGAAACCTTTCTGGAACATGCTTTTGAACCGTTCACGCAGGAGAATGAGACCAGCAGATCCAGGTACGAAGGCACAGGACTGGGACTTGCCATTGCAAAGAAAATCGTGGACAGGCTGGATGGAGACATTGCCATAGAGAGTAAAAAAGGCGTCGGAACTACTGTGACCATGACACTTCCGTTCAAAATCGGGGAACCGGTGGAGAAGGAGAAGAACGTAAACTATGAGGAAATCCCGGTGGAAGGTCTGCGGGCGCTGTTAGCAGAGGACAATGAACTCAACATGGAGATCACAAAATTCATGCTGGAGGATTACGGGATCCACGTAGAGTGCGCTGCAGACGGAGAAGAGGCGGTACAAAAGTTCAAAAATCTGAGCTGGGATATTACGATGTGATCTTCATGGACATTATGATGCCGAAGCTAAATGGCTGGGATGCCACCCGCAGGATCCGGTCCATGAAACGGTCGGATGCCGGAAATGTCCCCATCATTGCCATGAGCGCCAATGCCTTTGCGGAAGACATTATCAACAGCCGATGGATGAAAAGAAGCTGTTGGAAACAGTGAAGGAATGCATTATGTTCCGGGACCATTCCTGAAGAAACAGCATAGAAACAGCCTAGAAAAGGGCAGAGGATATCCTCTGTCCTTTTCCTATATTAGGATGACTTATCGTGCAACATTACGTACTGAAAATGGTGGGACAACCGGATATAATAGCTACAAAGACAGGAGTTTTTTCTGTGAAGCATGTGGCCTACATTATGGAAAGGAGAAAAATTATGATTTCATTTATATTGTGTCTGTTGCTGTTAACCATTTTATTCGGAATCGCATATAAGATTACCGGGGCAATTTTAAAGGCCTGTGTGTGGCTGCTGATCCTGTTGCCCATCGGCCTCATCCTGTCGGGCGTGGGAGTGATCTTCTGCTGTACAATCATTTTAATACCGGTAGGGATCGGAATTATCAAGGCCGGGATCCGGATGATATTGCCGGGGTAAAGAAATAAAATGATAACAGACTGCCTGATGTGTGGTAAAATAAAGTTATCGCATATCAGGCAGTTTCATTATTATTGATATATAGTATTGATAAATCAGGAAAGGTGATGGCATATGGAGATCAAAAGTATACTGATCAAAGATACAACGAGAGAAGAGCGGATCCGCATTATACAGGAGGGTTTGAACCAGTGCGGTGGAGCCTGTGACTTCTGCAACGGTTGTGATAATCTGGGCGGTGGTTCCGTGGATACATTTTATGAACCGTACATTAACGGGGAGAAGGAACTGCGGCAGTTGAATGAGGAATACAGAAGCAACATGGGACTGGTGAGATAGGAGACGGGCTATGTTTTTCATACCGTGTATTAAGTGGAATAAGCACTATTATGTGCGGACAAGCTGCTGTAATACGCTGTATGAACTGGATCCGGAGATGGGAAAGGCCATTGCCCGGGGAGAGCAGGTACTGATTCGCCCGGAGCATTTGCAGAGAATTTCAAAAGTGACCTATGGGTATAACTATAAACATTGCAATTACTGTGGGTATGAGACAGCAGAAAATTTTGAGTATTGCCCAAAGTGCGGTAAGAAATTTTAAAAGCGAGAGGGGACGTGAATCTGTCTCGATTTCAAAAGGGAGTGTTACTCACAAGGACCATTGTCTTTCCAGGCACCTTTCCATTTTGGTTTTTCTGTGGAACGTTTTGGTAGATTCATAGTGTTCATCAGGCGGTCCACTCTGCCGAGACTGATGTTTATGCCATAATCACGTTCTAATACACGACGGATCTTGTAAGCACCAAGAGAGTTATCGTAATCAGTATAGATTTGTAAAAGGTGCTTACGAATCAACGGATTTTCTTTTGTACGAGGTGCTAAATCTGAATAAAAGTGCTTGTAATAAGTACTGCGATTTATGCGAAGAACTCGACAAAGAGTTTTGATATCGTATTGATGACGCAGCTTATGCACGGCATCTAATCGTTGCTTGAGTGTGGCGTGAATATGGCAATCGCTTTTTTTAGTATTTGGTTTTCTTCTTCCAGCTGAGCCATACGTTTTTGAAGCTCTTTCACCTGCTTTGCAGTAAGAACTTCACCGTCATCAGTTTCAACAGTTGAATACTGTTTGACCCATCTGGAAAGAGCAGTTTGAGATACGCCGTACTCTTTGATAAGAGAGGCCTGAGTTTTACCATTGTGGTAAAGCTCAACGAGGGTTCGTTTGAAATCCTCATCGTAATGTTGTTTTGTGGACATAAAAGATACCTCCTTTTGGTGTCTATGTTAATAGTAAGTCTATTTAACCAATGTGTCCACTTTTATAAGTATAATGCAGGTAGTACACATGATAAGAATTGCTGTTTGTGATGATGAAAATGTAATTGTGAATCAGATAGAGCATATAATTTCTGAAGTATGCAAGCGGGAAAGCATTCCCGTGAATATTGATGTTTTTTCCAGTGGTAGGGAACTCAAAAGGCAGGTTACATCAGGAACAAAGTATGACATCATCTTTTTGGATATTCAGATGAAGGGTGGCGATGGCATCACTGTGGCTGAAAATATACGGAAGGTGGATGATAATGTACTTCTGATTTATGTATCAGGCTATGATAAATATATGATGGAATTGTTCCGGTTGGATGTATTTGGATTTATAAAGAAACCAATCGATGAGGAGATATTGACAAAGACATTTCTGGAAACTTATCAGAGAGTCTGCAGTAAAATGGTCTATTTTACCTTTTCTTATAAGCATGAAGAATATAAAATTCTATGTAAAGAGATTTTATACTTTGAAAGCAATGCCAGGAAAGTTACAATATATACGCAAAACGGGGAGCATTACACATTTAACGGGAAACTGTCAGAGATAGAACAAAAAATGTCAGATGGAAAAATACCTTTTTTGAGAGTACATCAGTCTTATCTGGTAAATTATTATTTGATTAGATCAAGGACAAAAATAGAAATAACGTTGGTAAATGGGAAGAAACTGCCTATAAGCGAAGAACGGCAGAAATACTTTAACCAACAATACAGCCATCTTCTGGGAGGGGAAATCAATGTATAATCAAATAGAAGATATTCTATTAAATATTTCTATTGTTATCGCAACCGTATGGATTGTAAAAAGATTTTGGGGAAGCTTTTTTGAAGAAAAGCAGAATAGTATACTTTCTGTTTCTCTGTGGATTGTTTATTGCATATTCCAATTTTTCTTTGGTTATCATAATGGGCGCCTGCAAATTTTTGCAACCATTCTGAACATTTTACTGATTCTGTCCATAGCGATGGTTGCCTACCAAAGCCGTGGAAAGGAAAAATACTTTTTATTGGCTACATTCTATGCAGGCTGGTCGTTGATTGAGGTCTTTGTCTTTTCCCTAATCAATAGCTTTGACATAGGGGAAAGCCAGCAAAGGGATATTATTGGGTTGGTATTATCGAACATCCTGATGATCCTTTCTGTATATGCACTGTCGATGGTGGCAGAAAAAAGAAAGGAGAGTCCGGTACCGGGAAAATATTATTTTTTTCTCCTGTTGGTGCCAGTGGGAAGCATAGTCATTGCAATCAATGAATTTTGCTCAGAAGGAAAGTCCTTTTTTGCTGTTATCACTATCAGCATTCTTATCTTATTTAATGTCATTATTTTTGAATTGTATGTAAAAATAAATAAAGTTTTTGCTTATGAAAAAGAACATACAGTTTATGCCCAGCAATTTGATATGATCGAAAAAATTACGGTATCGCAAAAAAAGATGTTGGAGGAATTTTATGAGGACAGGCACAATCTGCTGAATAAACTTATTGTTTTAAAAAACAGCGTTGAAAACAGTGATAAAGAGTCTGTAATCAGAAACCTGAATCAGATTATCAAAAACAGCAATATTTCCGAAAACATTTCCAATACCGGCAACAGTACCATTGATTGTCTGATTAATTTCAAATATGCCGTTGCTAAGGAATACGGGATTACATTTCAGTTAAAAATATTTATTCCAGAGGAGCTTTCCATGGAACCATGTGATATTGGCATAGCACTGGGAAATGCACTGGATAATGCAATAGAAGCTGTCCGGGACTGCAGGCAGCACCAAAAGGTGATAGAAATATCCATGGGAGTGAAAAAGCAGGCGCTGGTCATGCTGATAAAGAATCCATATGAGCATGTCTTAAAAAACGACAGAAGCGGAAAATATCAATCCACAAAAACAGAAAGCGGCAGACATGGATATGGATTAAATTCCATAGCAAGAATTGCAGAAAAGTACCAGGGCGAAATTCTAGTGGAAGCACAGGATTCTGTATTTTGCCTGACCGTTGTTATGAATTTGCCGGAAAATTGACAGCTATTGCCGTATTTTTGACATATTAGGGATTATTTTGAGGGGAATATGATACCTGACTTTGGGAGTTGAATCTTAAAATATGGTGCTAAGCCACGGATTAAAACCTGTGGCTTAGCATTTTTTCTGATGTCTCCGTCGTTTAAAAAGTAGGAACTTAACGGCAGGCCGATAAGTGCTGAAAATTCTTTTATAAATTTAGAACCCCGTGCAAGGTTGATATACTTTCGGTCTGATATTTTACAACTCGGAACTCATGGATAAAATTAAAGATATCCTAAAGACGGATGACCGTTGTCATGAATCTACTGGAAAATTGACAGCTATTGCCGTATTTTTGGCATATTAGTGATTATCTTGCGGGGAATATGATATGATTACAAAAATAGTTCATTAAGGGGGTATACATAATGAAGAAAAATGAAAAGAAAACTGTATTAGCAAAAGCATTAACATCCGTTGCTGATGGAATGTTATCAAAAGCTGCAAACAGCAGATGTGCACTCATATACCATCAGCCTAAACAGCCGGAAGAAGTGAGGAAATTCAGGAAAAACAAATAAATGAGAAAAGTAGCAAAGTTGTTGACAGATTATGTTATCAAAAAGAGCATGGTTGATGAAGCAGATCGGGAAGTCTATGAATATGGATTTGTCATAACCTTGGAAGTTGGGTTATTTTTGGTTGCAAGCTTGTTCATCGCACTGAAACTCGATATGGTCTTAGAAGGGATATTTTTCTTTGTGATTTTCTCACCATTGCGTTCCTATGCAGGTGGTTTGCATTTGGAAAAATTCTGGATATGCTTTGTTTTGTCATGCTTAACATATATTACTACTCTGCTTGTAGTTAAGAATCTCTGTTTACATGAATTTGTTTCACTTATTGTATTATTCGCCCTGGAAGTATTTGTGTATGTGTTATATCCAGTTGAGAACAGAAACAGGGAGATAAACGAAGAAGAGAACAAGTGTTTTAAAATAAAGCTGATGAAATATTTATGCTTGGATTTTTTTATCGGAATAGTTTGCACTATATTTGAAAAGGATAGCTACTTCTTGGAGCTAAATATAATATTTTTAATAGTTGTAATCACAATGCTGATAGGGAAATGCAGAAATCATTTGAAAAATGTATGTAAAAGCTATGTTCCAGGAAAAGGTCTCTGGTAGCTGGGTCAATGTGGAATCATGGGAAGATTCGAGCAATACCATAACAGCATCTGGCTTGGAAATATATCTGGTTTCCAGAGGTACATATCGAGTTACAATGACGTGTAGTGTTAATGGAGAAATTAAAACGGCAACATCGGCAGAAAAGAATTATCAGTTTGTAGAAAAATGTAATGTGTATTGCAGGTGGGGAAATCTGCTTTGCAACTATGGATGGGAGTGGTGCCCATGAAGAGTCTATAATGGCGAGAAATTTGAGAAGTGAAACGGAGGAGATTTTGAATGAAAATATTGACAAAAGTTATGGATTTACTTGCATTATCGGTTATCTTGTCTTTTATGATTTTGATGTTTTCAGGATGCCAGATGGCTTCCGGTACTCTTTCCGAAAAGGAAATTACTGTGTTTAACACAGAATTTTTCAATGGTGACATAACGAACATGAACAATATGCTGTTATCCAGCGAGTATAGTCAACCAGATGAAATTAACTTGTTTGAGTTATTTTATAATGGCGTTGGAGGAGCGTTTGGCGAAGTATCGGAGGATGAACTGTCAATGCTGACAGAGTTATGTAGTGATGCCCCGTATTTGGATATCATAAAAATCACAGCAAATGAAATGGATGCTTTTTTGCAGGAAAAAATGGGAATAAGTCTGGCGGAGACAAAAAAGACAGGCTTGGACAGTTTCTATTATTTGGAGCAATATGACAGTTACTATCTGATTATGGGAGACTCGAATTTTGATTGGTGTATGGTTACTTCCGGAACTTGGGAGTCAAATAACAAACTCATACTGAAATACGAAAAAGAGTATGAGGGGGGGCAATGGGTGGTCATTTTACAAAAGACGGATGATGGTTATTTGTTTATTTCTAACCAGAAGGCAGATTAAACAAGTTCAGACGAGAAAGAGAGGTATTTTATGAAGAGAAAAGAGGAAGCAATGAAAAAGTATATTGCGAGTTTTTTAGCTATTTGTATGATCTTTGTTATGGTTCCGATTTTGCCCGCAGAGGCGGCTGGCCTGGAAGATACAGAAAGGGTGGAGATGTTACGGGCTATGTCAAATGGGTGCCGCATTGCGTGCAAAAAATGGTGATTCCGCATCGAATATTTTGTTGTATTATTACACTGATTGCAGGATCATATCCTGCACATTAAAATAGAAAATGTGCCAGAAAGAGATTAAGACGAGTATGGGTAAGATGAAAAATAAGGTTTTGCCGGTCTCTGTTCTTGTGTTGTTTATGCTGATGTGCATCAATGCGTGTGGAATATCGAAATCCAGGGATAGTGCTGATATGGTCTCAGAGCTTAATAACAGGATTATAGAAAAGGTAGCAGAGAATTACGAAGAAGGTAACATCAGTGCATTAGATATTGTTATAGTTCGGATTGATTTTGGTTCTTTCTCGCAAGATAATGCCAGTGAAATATTCGTGTTATGCAAGATTTTGAATACCCCTCATGTTGCAGGATTGGATAAAACGGTGGGTATCCTTTTAGATGCTGATTCATTAGAAATGGTAGCATATAAGGAGTTTGCGGCTGATAAAGTAGTTATAAACTGTATTCAAGCGAGTGACGGACAAAGCAGAATATTGGTATCAAAAACCACAACATATCAAGGAATATCAACACAGGAAATTCAGCTTTTAGCTGTCGAAGGCAGTCAATGGGTAGAAATTCCGATAGATGCGCTAAAGATCATTGGAGATGAATCTTTTTATTATATGGATATAGTAGATGATTTGATTATTGTGGCATCTGAGGATAAATTGATAAGTTCTGAAGAAATCGTAGCAGTATTAAAGTGGAACCCTGAGACAGAGCAGTTTGTTTTGGAACAGTAACGGGTTTGGCGGTGTGCAAGTCCAAATTATTAAATAACAATGTGCATAAAGAAAAGCGGAAATCTGGCTATATTAGATGAAATCACCATGACCACTAATTCCTTTGTCTATCAGAATGCTGAAAGCGGTGATGCTAAAGTTTAATTTTTATTTAAAACCGTATTTTCCAAAGAGGGAAGAAGTTCGGCAACCGTAACTTTTTCCACGGAGTCAGCTTTCGTACCTTTTGTTTTAGGCTTCTTAACCCTGGTTTTAAGAGGAGAAAACCGGCGCATTTTAAACTCTGGTTTAACCATTATCACCGTCAGAAATCCAGAAGTAAACAAAAGTAAACATATTATTTGATACTTTGAGAAATCAAAAAAATCGGAAACGCTGTATTTATCAGCATTTCCGACCCTTTTAACCTAATAGCGAGAGGGGGATTCGAACCCTCGACACTGCGGGTATGAACCGCATGCTCTAGCCAACTGAGCTATCTCGCCATATGACCAACCGAAGTTGGAATGGAACCTATAGGGCTCGAACCTATGACCCTCTGCTTGTAAGGCAGATGCTCTCCCAGCTGAGCTAAGATTCCATTGTAGCTGCTCTCGCAACCGACTTGTTCAGTATACAATGGGCAGCCTACTTTGTCAACACGTTTTTTGATATTTTTGTAAAAATTTTGTATGCAATTAGAACAATAGTCGGTTATTGCAGGCGGATATACCCTTTTTGGGAGGTGCCATTATATTTATATTCCAGATCTACGGACTCGGTAATCGTCGGAATCTGGTAATAGATCCGGAAATTCAGGGTTGCTCCCGGCCACAGGTCAGGGGGATTTGAATATCCCAGTGTAAAGACCGGGTTCTGATCCAGATCGTAGTCCTCCATAGAAAATAAATAGTTTGCGTAACATTTCAGATCATTCCGATGTACCTCTTGATAGGCGGAGGAATAGTTCGTATAAGTGACATCGACCATGAGATATTTCCAGCCGTCTTCCGGAACCATAGAACTATAAGGAGCGGTGTAATCGGTAAAATCCAGGTCGTAATCGTTCAGAGTGATCAGCAGTGCACCGGTGTCAAAGGTATCCCCGGGGGAAGCAATGGGGAGTTCGGAAAGCGCTTCCTCTGCCCCGGAGCGGCTTTCGTTATAACTTATGAAAGCATCCGTCAGGGCAGTTGCATGGTAAGGGTTGGAGAAGTAAGTGTTTGCCAGCATGAGCACGAACAAAATGTGAAACGGAATGGTACACAGCGCCAACGCGGAACAGGAATGATCATAATTGATACTTTTCTTCCGCAGGTCGGTGACAGCCAGGAAAAACCCTACGGGAAGGGTACAGAAAAGAATGGAAAATATGAGGGCAGCAGTACTGCGGGAACTGTGCGCCTTCGGAGTATAGTCTTTCGCCTTGGGATCTATGGGAATGGTACAGCAAGCCATATCTGATTACCACCTTTCTGATGAGGATTAGAGAGCTTTCTTTACACTGATTGCTTTCATGGGACACATTTCCTGACAGCAGAAGCAGGAGATGCAGCCCTTTCTCTTAAACTTCGCCTTGCGGTTTTCGATGCGGATCACATGCGCCGGGCAGCTTTCCGCACATTTTCCGCATCCCACACATTTCTCCGGGGTGAGCTGCGGATAGGATTTTAACAGTCGGGAAGCCACGAAGGTAAAAGGCTTTCGTAAAAATTTTGGAACGCCGTTGGTGAAGTCTAATTTTATGGTATCCGGCTTCTGAAAAGGAGATAAGCCTTCCGGAACCGGATCACCCACAAGAGTCAGATCCTCCGGATGCGCCAGCCCTTTTTCGATTGCCTGACGCAGCATGACGATCTCTGTGGGCTCTAATCCCATGAGTTTGGCGGCAAAACAGTCCTGGGTATAGAAATCTTTTGCCGCAAGCAGTATATGCAAAGGATGTGAGGTGCCGCCGGTGGGACCGTTGCCCTCCATGGCATCGATGGCGTCGATGACGGTAAGCTGTGGCGCTACCGTTTGTGCCAGCTCTAAGAGCATGTTGGAGAAATCTTCGATCTCAGGCCAGCGATAGTGCATCTGGGGCTTTTCCAGTCCGGGGATGGTGCCGAAGAGATTCTTGATACCGCCGGAATAGCCGGTCATGGCATGGGTCTTTAATTTACAGATATTAATGATATAATCGGCTTCCACGATGGGAGTGATCAGGTGGAAACTGTGATTCTTAAATCCTTCCGGACAGTTCACGGTCTGCGCGGAGAAATCCATGTTGAGTTCGGCACCCTCGCCCAGCGTATCCATACCGCATATGTGATACACATGCTTCATGGCTTCGGCATTGTAGAGACCGCCGGAGCTTTCCGCAATGGTGATATGCTGCATACCCTGTTCACGAAGCCAGCGAACCACTGCTTTTACCACCAGCGGGTGTGTGGTGGCGGGAAAATCCGGGGATTTTGCCATGACGAGGTTGGGCTTGATGACGATCTTCATTTCCGGGCGCAGGTCTGTGGCGATGCGCAGTGCGTCCATGCTTTCGCAGATGGCGGGATAGATCAGTTCTTCCTTATATTCCGGTACGATGTGTAATGTCTGTATCATAATGACCTCTAAAATGGTTTATTTTCTATATAGTACATGAATTTACTTGTTTTTTCAATGCTTCCGTGCTATACTACGAACTGTTGTTGAGATTTGATGGAAGAAATCCTAGCGGTTTCTTTTTTTTATGCAACAATTCAGAACCAAGGTGATTTTCATAAAGGTGTGTGAAATGTTTACATTTCTAAACACACTTTTGAAAATTACTTTGGCGAGAGCCAAACATGAGCAAAAGGAAAGCATCGAAGATGCGATTTTGCGAATGTGGTTCTGAAGGTTGTCGCAATTTTGATTAAAGGAGTAATTTGTGAGTTATTTTTTGGAAAATGAAGAAGTGGGAAAAGTAGAGGAAGTAAAGGAGCAGGACGGCAATGCTTCCGTTGCGTCTATTGAGCCGTTACTGGATAACCGTATCGTCCGGGCAATCCGTGAGATGGGATTTGAGAAGCTGTCTCCGATCCAGGAGCAGGCAATCCCTTATTTATTACAGGGGGAGGACATCATCGGACAGGCGCAGACCGGTACGGGCAAGACCGCAGCTTTCGGAATCCCGGCGATTCAGCACATCAATCCCGATGTGAAAAAGCTGCAGACCATTATCTTATGCCCTACCAGAGAACTGGCGATCCAGGCAGCGGAGGAACTGCGGAAAATCGCCAAATACATGCACGGTATCAAGGTGTTGCCCGTCTACGGCGGACAGGATATCAGCCGTCAGATCGCAGGACTGCGGGGCGTACAGATCATCGTGGGAACCCCGGGACGTGTCATGGACCACATGCGCAGACATACGATCAAACTGGATCTGGTGAACATGGTGGTACTGGATGAGGCGGACGAGATGCTGAACATGGGATTCCGTGAGGACATGGAGCTGATCCTGGGACAGATCCCGGGAGAGCATCAGACTGCACTGTTCTCCGCAACCATGCCGAAGCCGATCCTGGAGATCACAGACCGTTTCCAGAACGATGCAAAATTAGTAAAGGTGGCAGCGCAGGAGCTGACCATTCCGCTGGTATCCCAGAAATTCTACCGCGTAAAAAGTCAGGACAAGGATGCCGCCTGCGTAAGACTGTTAGAGTATTATCAGCCGAAGCTGACGTTGATCTTCTGTAATACGAAGAAAAAAGTGGACGAACTGTCAGACTTATTAAAGGAGCAGGGCTTCCAGGCGGAAGGGCTGCACGGAGACCTGTCCCAGGCACAGCGCGATGCGGTCATGAAGCGTTTCCGTAACGGCGGTACCAGCATTCTGATCGCTACGGATGTGGCGGCCAGAGGTATTGATGTGGATGATGTGGAAGCTGTCATCAATTACGATATTCCGCAGGATATCGAGTATTATGTGCACCGTATCGGCAGAACCGGCCGTGCCGGAAGAAAGGGCAGATCCTTCACTTTTGCCAACAGCAGGGAGATCTACAAGATCCGCGAGATCGAGAGAGTCTGCCACACCACCATCACGGAGAAAAAGCTTCCCGGTGCTGCGAAGGTGTTGAAGGCGAAGGCGGATAAATACCTGAACAAGGCATGGGAACTGCACGAGCATGAAGACATCGAGCTGATGAAGAGCTTTTTGCAGCGGAAGATGGAAGAGGAAGGCTGCGATGCACTGGATCTGGCAGCAACCATGCTGAAATTCCAGGTCGGTGACAAGGGCGAGGAGATCGCCGCAGACGATTACGTACAGCGTCGTGGACGTTTCGGAGAGAAGGGACGCTTCGGCGGAAGAGACGGTGAAGGTCGCAGCTTCGGCAGAGGAGATGGCAGACGGAAGTTCAGCCGTGAAGACGGGGAACGCAGAAGATTCGGTCGCGGTGACAGAGACCGTAAGCCCTCCGCAGAGAGAGCAGAGAGAGAAGCAAAAAAGAGAAAGAAACGGGAAGAGCCGGGCATCGGTAACAGCTTCCCCAAGAGAAAACGATCTTAATTTAATGAGAAAACTTGTAGATTTGCCGCAAAAGCCGCAGTTGTGCTTTTGCGGCAAATCGTGTATAGTTAGGGAAGAATGCATAGGCAATAACAGAAAGGTCTGCGGTATGAAAACACTGAAAAAACAGATACCATATATTTTGCTGGGAGCGACGCTTTTGCTCCTGCTTGGTTTGAATATCATCAGCCAGGATCACTGGCTGGATTCCGATATGGCGGCGGAGATGATCTTTTCCCGGATCCTATCCGAAGAGCACCACATTTTTTCCACGACAAACTGGTATTATTCCACGGAATTTCGCGTGTTGTATACACAGCTGATCATGGGACCGCTGTTTCGCATCTGCAGCAACTGGCATGTGATCCGCACGATCACGAATCTGGTATTTTACGGGCTGATGCTGGCTTCCTATTATTATTTTATGAAGCCGTTAAAAGTATCCCGCGGACTTACGGTGTTAAGCTCCTGTCTGCTGCTGCTGCCTTTTTCCGAGACCATGATGACGCATATGCAGATGGGCAATACCTACATGTCCCATGTGATCCTGGTGCTGTGGTTCTTCGGAATGTATCTGCGGTTGTGCAGCGGAGAATATCGTGCAAAACGTAAGGTCAGCCTGTGGATATTCTATGTGTTGCTTGCTATCGTCTGTGGAATGTCCGGCGTGCGTTATCTGCTGGCATTGCAGTGTCCTCTGGTACTGACTTCCTTTTTCTATCTGCTGGGTGGAGAGGAATTTCAGAGCTTCCGCGGAGAGATGACAAAGGAGCATTTCCACTCTTTATTTTCTACGGACAGGATGCGGTATTTCTTATATAGTCTGGTGGGGGCATTTTTCGCGGTAGCGGGCTATGGCATCAATGTAGTGTTCATCAGTCATAAATATGTATTCCAGACCTATGGTGCCACGAATTTCATCGCATTGTATCACGGTGTGTTATTCGACCGGATCCAGAATGCGGTGGGGTGCCTTTTGATGCTTTTTGGCTATATTCCGGATAAGGGCTTTTTATCTCTGCGGGGTGTTGTGACGATGGCAGCCTTCGTGATGCTTGGCATCTACGGATACGTTACGGTAAAAAGCGGGAAAATGCAGCGTATCACGGGATTTCGCAGTCTGATCACACTGTTTTTGAAAGTCAGCTTCGTACTGAATTTATTTGTTTTCATATTCACCACCAGTACTATGGTGCCGCGGTATTATATCACGATCTTTATTTTCGTTCTGCCGGTATTGTGTTTTTATCTGGAAGAGGAAAAAATGCCCTTTGACCGTCTGGCGGTGACGGCACTGCTTACCGTATGTCTGATCCTTGGAACGGGGAAAACGGTGATGTCTTTCCTGACGGTGGACAAGAACGAGACAAAGCGTCCCGTGGCACAGTTCCTCGCGGAGAACGGGTATGATTTCGGCTTCGCTACCTATAATAATGCCAATATCATCACGGAGCTTACGAATGGTGAAGTGGAGATCGGCAACATCGGAGATCCCGAGCATCTGGAGTATTTCAAGTGGTCTTCACCCATGAAATATTATGAGGATGGGTATCATACCGGGGAGACATTCCTGCTGTTGACTACGGAGGAGTGTGCGGAATACGCAGAGGCTCCGGCATTAAAGCAGGGCGAAAAGGTGTATGAGGACGGCAGTTATACCGTCTATGTATTCGACAGCACGGAGGAACTGATGAACTGTGCTGTGGCGAGACAATAACGACAGAAATTTCGTATATAGCGGACGACATTGGCATCCGGCACTGGAAACAACGGGACAGAACGGTTTGGGGACTGGCTGGTTGGAGAATCTGGATACATAGGCCGGGGAACAACGTCTACGGAAAGGTTGTAAGTATGAGAATCGGAATGGGATATGACGTACACCGTCTGGTGGAGGGAAGAGACCTCATCATCGGCGGCGTGAAAATACCTTATGAAAAGGGACTTCTGGGACATTCGGATGCGGATGTCCTGCTCCATGCGATCATGGATGCGCTGTTGGGAGCAGCGGCGCTGGGGGACATCGGGAAACATTTCCCGGATACAGATCCCGCGTACAAGGGCATTTCTTCCATAAAATTATTGGAAAAAGTGGGCGAACTGCTGGAAGAGAATCATGTGTTTATCGAAAATATTGATGCAACGATCATCGCCCAGGCGCCGAAGATGCGCCCCCACATTGACACCATGCGGGAAAATATCGCAAAGGCTCTGCTGATCGATATCGGACAGGTCAACGTGAAGGCTACTACCGAGGAGGGACTGGGCTTTACCGGCAGCGGAGAGGGAATTTCTTCCCAGGCGATTTGTCTGGTGACTACGCCTTTTGATCTTACGGCACAGGCAGTGCAGGGTGGCTGCGGAAGCTGCGGCGGATGTCCGAAGAGCTGATAATTTCTGGAAATAAGAACTTGACAAAAGGGTCGATAGGATATAGACTTAAATTAGAACAAGGTCTGTATACTATCGACCTTTTATGATGCGATGAGTGTAAGAGAACCAATAGGATTGCATATGGCAAGTGCTGGATTAAGAAGGATACAAGGAGGAATGGGAATGTATCAGATGACGGAGACAGAATACAAATTTGCAGAGCTGATCTGGGAGGAGGAACCCATCGGTTCCGGAGAACTGGTAAAACAGTGCGCGGAGAAGTTCGGCTGGAAGAAATCCACTACCTATACGTTTATTAAAAAGCTGTGTGAGAACGGTATTTTCAAAAATGAGAATGCCATCGTATCTTCTGTATTGAATAAGGAGGAATACCACAGAGCCCAGGGGGAGGCTTTCGTGGAGAAGGCTTACGGCGGTTCGCTGCCGAAGATGATCGCCGCATTTATCCAGAGCAAGAAGCTCAGCGCAGCGCAGATCGCTGAGATCGAAGCTATGATCGAGGATTATAAGGGCTGACGGAGGAGATGGAATGAGGGAGATTTTAGAGAAGGTATTTGGGATCGTTTGCAACTTGAGCCTGGTGGGAAGCTATTGCATTTTGCTGGTGCTGGTGGCGAGACTGGTGCTTCGCAGGGCTCCCAGATGGTGTTCTTATCTGTTGTGGGGAATCGTGTTTCTGCGTCTGTGTTGTCCGATATTTCCACAGACACAGATCAGCCTGATTCCACAGCGGCTGGTAATGGGACAGACGGTGAGCGCGCCGCTGAAGGTGCCCGGAGATATCATGCAGAATGAGAGAAATGCCGGAGAAAAAGCAGCCCTGGAACATTCAACCGCGGAAGCAATACAGATTTCAGGCATGACGGAGCAGACCGATAGTGACGATGGCGGTCAGCCGGAGACACTTTCGCAGGAGCCCTCTATGGTAACCGGACAGACAGGAATGTCTGCAACGAGCGATCCAACCACGGAAATGTTTGCAACGCACAGCACACAGATGCTGAAAACACTGGCGGGAATCGTGTTACCGTACTTGTGGCTGATCGGGTTTGTTGGGTTTGCCGGTTATCATCTGTTTTCCTATCTGCGGATGTATTACCGTCTGCGTCAGCCGGAAAATGGCATTCATAAAGTAGAAGAAGGAATTTGTGAGATTAAGGGGGGACACCTTTCTTTTGTTATGGGGATCCTGCATCCGACCATTTATCTGTCATCGGAGCTTGCCGGGGAGAGCAGAGAGGTAGTGTTGTGCCATGAGAGGGTGCATTTGCAGAGAAGAGACTATCTGATCAAGCCGGCAGTGCTTTTTATCTGCTGTGTGCATTGGTTCAATCCCCTGGTGTGGCTGGCATTTTACCTGATGAATATGGACTGTGAGATGTCCTGTGACGAAAAAGTGGTAAAGCTTTTGGGAGAGGAAAGCAAGAAGGTCTATTCTTATACACTGCTGGAGGAAGCCAGCGACGGCAGGTGGAGAAAATACCGCGGTGGTACGATCTGCGCGCTGTTATCCTTCGGAGAGGATCACGTGAAGAGCAGGATCCGTCATGTGCTGGATTATCGCAAGCCTCCGTTCTGGATCCTTATCGGTGCGGTGGCGGTGATCGCAGCACTCATCATCGGCCTGTGCAGTAATCCGGGAGAAAACCGCAGTGAGGAAAAACTGCCTACGGAAACTGCACCGTCTGCCCAGAATGAGCCGGTGGATATCAGTGATACGGAGTATTCCGATGAGGCTGTCTGGACACAGGAAGAATGGAATATTTATGCGGAAAAGCTGTCGTATGTAACGTTTGAGACACGCTCCGATTTCGCGGAATTTTATTCCCCCGAGAGGATCGAGAGTACCCATTCCTTTGCACAGGAGAAGGGATGGTATGTTAATCACAGAAGGTATGCCGGGGATCCTGCGAACTGGGAGATGTTCGAAAACAGCCGTTTCGAGGAGCAGTACGGCACCGGTGATCACAGATCCTACGAGGATTATAAGGACCCTGTGACGGCGGCAAAGCAGCTTCTGTCACTGGGGAAGGGGGCCGGTGAGGTGACGGAAGTCCTCTACGAGGCGGCAAGACAGTACCAGCTCTATGGCGATGACCGTATGGGAGAAGGATCGGTGGTCAATGTGGAGTATACTTTTGAGAAGGATGGTTCTGTGATCGAGATTCCTATGGTGCTGGCGGAGGAGGAACAGAAGATCTGGCTGTTGTCTACCGGAGATGTGAGTGCGGCAGCAAAGCAGAAGATCGGACCGCTCCCGGGAGAGCAGTCTGCACGGAAAGTCTATGTGGAATATGAAGCGTATTCCCCGGGAAATATGCCGGCAGGACAGTATACAGAGTATCTGGAGACGAAGATCGGAAGCTATTCCGGTTCCGGTATTCATATTCAGGTATCCAGCTGCGGAATCTACGTGATGTATAATCATACCTTCCGGTGTGTGTCTGCGGATGGCATCCCGGAAAATATGGCATCGGCTGCGATCTGTGACCGGACCTACTACAATACTTCCAACGCTTATAACGAGAAGCTGCAGGAGGACAGCAGTGTCGGCTGGATGGGCAGCAGGGTATTCTATATGACAGAAGCAGCGGAGCATTTACAGGAGGACGGGAAACCTACACTGTATACGGTGAAGAACTGCAGCCTGGCAGGTGATACCGGATGGGAATTGACCGGGGAAGAAACGGCAGAACCTGTGCTTCCGTTTTCCATGAAAGTACAGAATGGTTTCGTGACGGTCTATAACGGCAACGGAGAACTCTATCAGCAGTATTCCATCAGTGGTCTGGACGCCGGAGCTGACAGGCTGGATCAGGTGTCAAGGGACCGGTATGCTGTGGAATGGCGGGAGGATATTTTATCTCATCCCGGTATGGTATGCGATGTGTCCCAGAGAACTTTTTCTGAGACCTATGCACTGATCGATCTGGATGGAGATGCGACATCGGAGCGGATCACACTACAAACAGACGCCTGGAAGAACGTGGAAGGAAACAGCCCGGTGAATTACACCTTCGGAGTGGAAGGTAACAATGTAGACCGCCATGCAAGACTGTTGGACAACAGCATTCTCGCTTACAGTCCGGATGGGGAGCAGATCGTGATCGCACTGTATGAGACCGGAGATGATGCAAAAGCGAGAACCATATTCTTCACCTACGATGGGGAAAAATTACAGGAGACCGGAAGTCTGGAGGCGGACATCCGACGGTGCCAGTACTGGATCCTGGATGCGGCACCGGAGGGACAGTGGATACTTCTGGAAGAATAAAATACTATTGTGATTACAGAGGTTCTATGCTAATATAAATGGCATAGGACCTTTTCTATTATCAGATCTATTTTCTATTAGAACCCAATGTCGGAGAAATTTTCCAATCCATTGAAATTAAGTAGAAAATATGCTTTTAACTTTATGTTTGCAACTAAAAACAGTTGCAAAAAGCAAGCAGAAAAAATATAATATAACTAACAAGGGGTACAAATGGGACAAAAGGAAAAACTAATTGAACAGTTAAAAAGCAGACCTAAGACATTTACCTTTCATGATGCGGAAGTTTTATTGGATTATCTGGAATTTACGAAATGCAATAAGGGGAAAACCAGTGGTTCGAGAGTGATGTTTACCAGTGAGGAGCACGGGAGCATATTACTGCATAAGCCGCATCCGCAAAAGGAATTGAAAGCATACCAGGTCAGACAATTATGTGATCTGTTGGAACAGGAGGGATTGATTTGAAAAATACGATGGAATATAACGGGTATGTCGGCAGCGTAGAATTTTCCGAGGAGAATGGAATTTTTTTCGGAAAGGTAATGGGGATCCGTTCCCTGATCTCTTATGAAGGAACCGATGCCAAGAGTCTGGTAGAAGATTTTCATGGGGCGGTAGATGATTATCTGTTACTATGTGAAGAAAATGGGAAAATTCCGGAGAAGGCATATAAAGGTAGTTTTAATATCAGAATTGCACCGGAAACACATAAAAAGTTAGTGATTCATGCGACTGCACGCCAGATGTCACTGAATGAATACGTGAGGGAAACCTTGGAAAAAGCTGTAATGTAGGAAACTCCGGGGTTGACAAAACCCGTATTTTTGCATATCTTATTTAGTAGGAATTATCATTTTACAGAACAAAGGCATGGAGCAGGAAAAGTACTTTTCGGTGGGACGCCAGAGAGAAGCTGTTAGAAGCTGGGAGCGGCTTTCGTCTGAGGAAAAGGAAGTGCGCCTGTGAGCTGATCCGGGGAACGTTAACAGTAATCAGTATCCGGATCCGGTAAGCACCCGTTATGTGCACGGTGTTCTACATAGAGTGTAAAACGCCGGGCGTACAACGCCAGAGTGAAGGGCATTGTCCCTTAAGTAGAGTGGAACCGCGGATAAATTCGTCTCTAAGAGAAGAGTTTGTTCGCGGTATTTTTTTCGAGGTGAGAACATGGGCATCATCAAAAATTTAAAAGAAGAAGTCCGTATTATCAAGGAACGAGATCCTGCGATCCATTCCTCCATGGAGGTTCTATTGTATCCCAGCTTCAAGGTCATGCTCCATTACAGACTGGCGCATAAGCTGTACCTGAGCGGACATTATTTCTGGGCGCGGTATATCTCCCAGCGGGGTGTGCGCAAGACCGGCATCGAGATCCATCCCGGTGCACAGATCGGCAAAGGATTTTTCATCGATCACGGTAACGGTGTCATCATCGGTGAGACCACCATTATCGGCGACAATGTGACAATGTATCAGGGCGTGACCCTGGGCGGTACCGGCAAGGAGCACGGCAAGCGTCACCCCACCATCGGCAACAACGTCATGATCAGTGCGGGAGCGAAAGTCCTGGGATCCTTCACCATCGGAGATAATTCGAAGATTGGCGCCGGAAGTGTAGTCTTGAGCGAGGTGCCGCCAGGATCTACGGTGGTAGGTGTGCCGGGACGCGTGGTGAAGCGCAACAACGCAAGTCTCCCCCAGGAGACCATGAACCAGACGGATCTCCCCGATCCGGTGCGTGAGGATATCACGGTATTGCAGCGTGAGAATTCCGAACTGACCAACCGAGTACTGGAAATGGAAGATGAATTAAAGCAGCTGCGCAGGCTGGTGGAAATGAGCACCGGAGCGGAAGCGCAGATGAAAAAAGAAGATCAGAATTAAAACAGAATTAGAATCAGAAAGGATAAATTATGAGCATTCAAATCTACAACACCTTAAGCAAGAGAAAAGAAGAATTCAAGCCCTTAGAGCCCGGCAAGGTAAAAATGTATGTCTGCGGACCTACCGTATACAACCTGATCCATATCGGAAATGCCCGTCCTATGATCGTATTTGATACCGTGCGCCGTTACATGGAATACAAGGGGTATGAAGTGAACTATGTATCCAACTTCACGGATGTGGATGATAAGATTATCAAAAAAGCTAACGAAGAGGGCGTCGAGCCCAGCGTGATCTCCGAGCGTTACATCGCAGAGTGCAAAAAAGACATGGAGGGCATGAACATCAAGCCCGCTACCAAGAACCCCAAGGCTACCGAGGAGATCGGCGGCATGCTGGACATGATCCAGACCCTGATCGATAAGGGACATGCTTACGTTGCTGCAGACGGTACTGTATATTTCCGGACCAGAAGCTTCAAGGACTACGGCAAGCTGTCTCATAAAAATCTGGACGACTTACAGGGCGGTAATCGTTCTCTGCTAGTCTCCGGTGAGGACCAGAAGGAAGATCCCTTAGATTTCGTGCTGTGGAAGCCGAAAAAAGAAGGTGAGCCTTACTGGGATTCCTGCTGGTGTCAGGGACGTCCCGGCTGGCACATCGAGTGCTCCGTCATGAGCAAACGTTATCTCGGCGAAGAGATTGATATTCATGCCGGCGGAGAGGATCTGATCTTCCCTCATCATGAAAATGAGATCGCACAGTCCGAGGCGGCCAATGACAAGCCTTTTGCAAAATACTGGATGCACAATGCTTTCCTGAACATTGATAACCGCAAGATGTCCAAATCCCTGGGCAATTTCTTCACCGTACGTGAGATCTCCGAAAAATACGATCTGCAGGTACTGCGTTTCTTCATGCTGTCCGCACATTACAGAAGCCCGCTGAATTTCAGCGCTGACTTGATGGAAGCTGCGAAGAACGGCTATGAGAGAATCGTCACCAGCGTGGATAATCTGAAATTCTTACTGGACAAGGCAGCAGATACCGAAATGACCGGGGAAGAGAAGAAGTTACTTACCGAGGCACAGGGCTTTGAGACCAAGTTTGACGAAGCCATGGATGATGATTTCAACACCGCAGATGCACTGGCAGCTATTTTCGAGCTGGTAAAATTCGTGAATTCCAATGCTAAGGCTGAGAGTAGCAAGGCATTCCTGGAAGCATTAAAGCAGGAGATCGTGACCCTGTCCGATATCTGCGGACTGATCGTGGACAAAAAAGCAGAGATGTTAGACAGCGACATTGAGGCACTGATCGAGGAGCGTCAGGCAGCCAGAAAGGCGAAGAACTTCGCAAGAGCCGATGAGATCCGTGATGAATTGTTAGCTAAGGGCATTGTACTGGAAGATACCAGAGAGGGTGTAAAATGGAAGAGAGCATAACCCTTCTTACTAAGATCAAGCAGACCTTCGACTGCGAGGGGCAGGACGTCCGGGCATATTCTCCGCTGACATTAGCTTACATCGGAGACGGGATCTATGAACTGGTGATCCGAAGTATTGTGGTGGAACGTGCCAACCGCTCCGCCAATGACCTGCATAAAAAGACAACACGCTATGTAAAAGCACCGGCGCAGTCCGCCATGATCGAGGCACTGCTTCCGGAGCTGACGGAGGACGAGGAAGCGGTGTACCGCAGAGGACGCAATGCCAAATCCTACACCACGGCGAAAAACGCTTCTGTGGCAGACTACCGCAGAGCTACCGGATTTGAAGCGCTGATGGGGTATCTGTACCTGACGGGACAGACAGACCGGATGCTTGCGCTGATCAAAGAAGGTATCCGCCTGGCAGGGTTGGAAATCTGAGTGTAGTGTAACGCATGTGACAGAAAAGTAATGCGTAATGAGAAAGTAATACGTAATGAGAAAATAATGCGTAATGAGAAAGTAATGCATAATAACAAAGTAATGTGTAATAAGAAAGCAATACGTAATAAGAAAGGACAAGCATGGGATATCAGGAATTTACCATAGAGGGCAGAAATGCCGTGATCGAGGCGTATCGTTCGGGCAAACCCATTGACAAGCTGTTCATTTTGGATGGCTGTCAGGACGGTCCGATGATGACCATTAAAAGAGAAGCTAAAAAACATGACACGTTAGTAAAGTATGTGACCAAGGAGCGCCTGGATCAGTTATCCGAGACCGGAAAACATCAGGGCGTCATCGCTTACGCGGCGGCTTATGAGTACGCGGAGGTAGATGACATCCTGGAAGCAGCGAAGAAAAAGGGTGAGCCGCCCTTTATTTTCCTGCTGGATAATATCGAGGATCCCCATAATCTGGGAGCTATCATCCGTACTGCCAATCTGGCGGGTGCCCATGGCGTCATCATTCCAAAGAACCGTGCAGCGGGACTGACCGCTACGGTAGCAAGAACCTCCGCCGGAGCACTGAATTATACGCCGGTGGCAAAGGTGACGAATCTGGCGAAGACCATCGAAGACCTGAAAAAGGAAGGTCTGTGGTTCGTGTGCGCGGATATGGGCGGTACTACCATGTACGATCTGGATCTGAAGGGACCCATCGGTCTGGTCATCGGCAACGAGGGCGAGGGCGTAGGCCGTCTGGTGAAGGAAAAATGCGACATGGTGGCGTCGATTCCCATGAAGGGAGATATCGATTCCTTAAATGCTTCCGTTGCAGCAGGCGTACTGGCTTACGAGATCGTACGTCAGAGACTGCAGGCGTAAAAAGTGTCGCGAGGTATCACAGAGTCACATGTTACAGTGAAAGAGCCTGCAATATGCCGAATGCCGTCAAGTGATCCGGATGTCGTTAAGTGATCCGGATGTCGGCAGGTCAGGAGAAAGAGTATGACAGAGCACTTCAAATATGAAGATATGACAGATGAGGAGCTCATCGACCAGCTGCGGGAAGGCGACAGGCCGGTGATGGACTACATCTGTGACAAGTATAAAAATCTGGTGCGCAGCAAGGCAAAATCCATGTATATCCTGGGCGGAGACAGCGAGGATCTGATCCAGGAGGGGATGATAGGGCTGTTCAAGGCGGTGAGGGATTACGACTGCGGCAGAGATGCCAGCTTTTACACTTTTGCGGATCTGTGTATCAGCAGACAGATGTATACGGCGGTGCAGGCATCGCAGCGGCTGAAGCACACACCGTTGAATACCTATGTCTCCCTGGACAGCCATGGAAGAATGGAAGAGGACAGAGATCCGGAGACACAGACACTGGCGGAGCTTCTGGCGGATAAGACCGGCAGGAATCCCGAGGAACTTTTTTTGGATAAGGAAAGAGTGGCCTATCTGGAGAAAAGGATCGCCACGGAGCTTAGCGAGCTCGAGCGTCAGGTGCTGGATCTCTATATTACGGGAATGAGCTACACACAGATTGCGAAGGTGCTCAGGAGGAGTGAAAAGGCAACAGAAAATGCATTGACCCGTGCAAAGCAGAAAATCCGCGGCTTTTTAAGCAAAGAATCGAAATTTTAGATTTATTTAATGGATTTTCGCGACTCGTTAGTGGTAACATACTACTATACAGATGCTTACGTGGGAAAGGCACGGGAATATATGGAAAAATTTAGTGTAAAAAAACCGTTTACAATTCTGGTGATGGTAGTTGCTATCATTATTCTGGGATTTGTAAGCTTATCGGGAATGACAACGGATCTTCTGCCTAAGATGAGTCTGCCGTATTTACTGGTGATCACGACTTATCCGGGAGCGAGTCCGGAGAAAGTGGAGTCCAGTGTGAGCGAACCTGTGGAAAGCGCATTGGGCTCCATTTCCGGTGTAAAGAATGTATACAGTATGTCCTATGAAAACTACGGGATCGTAGAACTGGAATTCGCAGACGGAACGGATATGGATTCCGCCATGGTAAAGGTATCGAGTGCCCTGGACAGTGTGAAATCAGCATTGCCGGAGGAATGCGGTTCTCCGAATATCATGGAGATCAGCATGGATATGATGGCTTCCGTATATCTGGCGGCATCCTATGAGGGTAAGGATATTCAGGAGACCTCGCGGTTTGTCGAGGACACGCTGATCCCCTATCTGGAACGGCAGGAGGGTGTGACCAGTATCTCTGACATCGGAATTGTGGAGAATTCCATCTCTGTGGATCTGAATCAGGATAAGATCGATGCATTGAACGAGAAGATCCTGGCAAAGACCAATGATGCTTTTGCGGATGCGGTGGATCAGCTGAATGATGCGAAGAAGCAGCTGTTAGAATCTGAGCAGAAGCTGGCAGACAGCACGCAGGAGCTGGTCGACGGACAGAAGGATATCGACGACGGCAGGACGAAGTTAGACGATGCGCAGAAGGAACTGGACGAGCAGAAGGAAAAGCTGGAAGATGCCAAGGATTCCCTGGAGGATCAGAAGAAGGATACCGAGAATAAGCTGGCGACTGCCAGCCAGGCATTGGATCAGTTGAACGCATTACAGACAGACCTGCTGGCTTTACAGGCGCAGGAGGCATCACTGAAGGCGACGATCACTGCGATTGACGAAATGGCATCGACGAAGAATGAGAGAGAGAACATGTCCGGTGGGCTGGAAAGCCTGATCAGCTTTTTACAGTCGCCTACTGCCAGTGGACTGAAAAGTAGTATGGACTATGCAACTGCTGCGAAAACGCTGGCTGGACATGGTATTGATATAAAGAAACTGGGGATTGTGAATGAGGCAGCATGGGTTGCGCTGACCCAGGAACAGTGGGATGCTGCCTTGAAAAAGACAGCGGACGGTTACCAGTCGCAAAAGGATATGCTGGATGGCTATGATGACTACGTATCTTCCCTGAACAGCCTTCAGATCGAGAAAGCCGGTGTACAGGCAGCGGTATCCGCAGCAGAAACGGAGCTGAAGAAGAGCGGTGTTTCCTATACGGATATTGAAAAGGCGAAAATCGAGGCGGCAGCAGGCTTTGGTGCGGCTTCTGCACAGATCTCTTCCGGACAGAGTGCGCTGAATTCCGCCCAGACAACCATCGACAGCAACAAGGAAAGCCTTAATTCTGCCCAGGACCAGATCACAGAGGGCTGGGATTCCATTGCGGATGCGAAAAAGCAGCTGGCAGACGGCTGGGATCAGTATAATACCTCTCTGGAGAATTTTGAGGTACAGAAGGCGGAGGCACTTCGTAATGCCAATGCAGACCAGCTGGTGAATATGCAGACTCTGTCACAGCTCATCTATGCACAGAATTTTGCCATGCCGGCAGGATATCTGGATGATGCGGAGGACAATTCCTGGCTGCTTAAGGTCGGAAGCAATTATGAAAGTGTGGACGAACTGTCCAATATCGTACTTACCAATATTGAAGATATCGGGGATGTACGGCTGTGCGATGTGGCTGACATCACGGTGATCGATAACGCCGATGACAGCTATGCCAGACTAAATGGTCAGAGTGCGGTGGTACTGTCTGTGTTCAAGAGTTCCACAGCGGGAACGAATGAGGTGAGTAAAAATATCGCTGCTGCAATTTCAGAGCTGGAAGAGCAGTATCCCGGATTGTCGGTACTGACACTGATGGATCAGGGCGATTACATAACTATGATCATAAATGGCGTATTGCAGAGCATGATCGTAGGTGCGGTACTGGCGATCCTGATCCTGGCGCTGTTCTTAAAGGATGTTAAACCCACCATCGTTGTAGCTGTCAGCATTCCCTTGTCTGTTCTGACAGCATTGATATTAATGTATTTTACAGGTATTTCACTGAACATGATGTCGTTATCGGGGCTGGCACTCGGAATCGGCATGCTGGTGGATAACTCCATCGTCGTGATCGAGAATATCTATCGCCTGCGATCTAAGGGAGTCGGCGCAGCGAGAGCAGCGGTACAGGGTACGAAACAGGTGGCAGGTGCGATTATTGCTTCCACCCTGACAACAGTCTGCGTATTCCTGCCGATGGTATTTACCGCAGGAACTGTCCGTGAACTGATGATGCCCATCAGTCTGACGATCATATTTACCCTGGCGGCATCGCTGTTGATCGCCATGACCGTAGTGCCGGCAGCGGGTTCGACCCTGCTTCGTAATTCCAAAGAGAAGAAGCATCCGTTCTTTGACAAGGTGCAGGATATCTATGGAAAAATGCTGGCATTCTGCCTGAAAGTGAAGGTCGTTCCCCTTACCATTGCCATCGGTCTGCTGGTATACAGTATCTGGGCGGTCATGCGGATGGGTATCGTCATGATCCCGGATATGACATCCAACCAGATTGAGATATCTGTGCAGATGCCGGAGGATACGGATAAGGAAGAATGCTACAAGAGGGCTGACCAGGTGCTGGATGCCATGACGACCGTAGATGGCATCGGAGATGTAGGTGCCATGGCAGGTGGAGATACCACACTGGTGGCTTCTTCTTCCGGGATGTCAGACAGCACCTACGATCAGTTTACATTTTTGGTGCTGACAGAGAATGAGAATGCCGGAAAAGAAGAAGTAAACAGAATCTGCAGGGAGATCGAAGAACGCACAGCGGATATTGACTGTGAACTGACGATATCAACGGGAATGTCGGAGATGAGCACGATGATGGGCTCAGGATTATCTGTTAAGGTATATGGCGATGACCTGGATACCCTGACGAAGATCACGCAGGACATCTGTGATCTGGCTGCTACGATCCCAGGCTATGAAAATATTTCCAACGGGCAGGAAGAGCCGGATCAGGTCATCCGTCTGGTGCTGGATAAAGATGCCGCCATGCGCAAAGGGCTGACGGTTGCCCAGATTTTTTCCGAACTGAACGGGAAGCTGACGGAGAGTACCGATGCCGCAACTGTGACCATAGACGGCGAGGATATGAAGATCGTCGTAAAGGATGGAAGAGAACCGCTGACCCGTGAGAATCTCCTAGACTATAATTTTGAGATTCAGACTACGGATGATAATGGCAACACTGTCACAGAGGATCATCCGCTGTCTGAGTTCGCCACACTAAAGCTGGAGGAGGGTGTGCAGAGCATCAACCGTGAGAACCAGAGCCGCTACATGACGGTGACAGCCACTGTGGCAGAGGGAAGCAATGCCACCCTTCTGTCCAGAGAATTGCAGCCATTGATCGATGCGTATGAATTGCCGGACGGTTATACTATTGACACTGCCGGAGAATCCGATATGGTCAATCAGATGGTGATCCAGATGAGTAAGGTATTGCTCCTGGGTCTTGCTCTGATCTACCTGGTCATGGTGGCACAGTTCCAGAGCCTGCTCAGTCCGTTTATTGTATTGTTCACGGTACCTCTTGCGTTCACGGGTGGCCTGATAGGATTACTGCTTATGAACGAGCCGCTGTCTGTTATGGGTATGATGGGCTTCGTGGTGCTGCTGGGTACGGTTGTCAACAACGGTATTGTGTTCGTGGATTATGCGAACCAGCTTCGTATGGGAGGACTGGAACGCAGAGAGGCACTGATCGCTACCGGTAAGACCAGAATGCGCCCGATCCTGATGACGGCGCTGACCACGATCCTGGCAATGGCAAGCCTCCTGTTCGGAGATGACCTCTCCAGCCAGATGTCCAAAGGCATGGCGATCGTAGTGGCGGGAGGACTTGCTTACGCCACACTGATGACGCTGTTCATCATTCCTGTCATGTATGACATCCTCTTCAAGAGAAAGCCTCTGCAGGTGGATATCGGCAGTGAGAACCTGGATGACGTACCGGATGATGCGGCGGATTACCTGAAGCAGAAGGAACAGAAGGAACTGGAGCAGCAGGAAGCGACGCAGAAAGACGAGAAAAATCCTAAATAGTTATAAGTGTAGCAAAAAAAGCAAAAAAAGAAAAAATTTATGTTGACAAATATAGATTGCTTTGTTACAATGAATCACGGTGATTGCGTTAGCAGTCACGTGATGCTGCTGTGGCTCAGTCGGTAGAGCGTCGCATTGGTAGTGCGGAGGTCACGGGTCCGATTCCCGTCAGCAGCTCTGAATGAAAAGTGGAAACCTTAAAGATATAGGGTTTCCACTTTTTTTCTGTATGCAAGGGGAGAAATTCCCTTTTTTTTCTTGAAAGCCTTAGAAAAGGTGAGAGCATCATTATATCCGCAGGAGTATGCGATAGCATGTACGGAATCCTTTGTAAGGATCAGTAATTCGCAGGCTTTGGATATTCTATATTCCATGAGATAATTTTGAATGGTGGTGCCCATGGAATGGCGGAATAATGTTGCCAGGTAGGAGCGGTTTAAGGATACGTTATTGGCAATATCATCGACTGTGATGGGCTGATGGTAATACTTTTGGATGAAACGGATGGTCCGCTCTATGTGCGCGTTGGCTTCCGGAGGCACAGGGTTTGAGATGGAGCTGCATGAGGAAGAAGCCGATGCCAGGAAGAGAAATGCAAGTCCCTGCAGCTTTAATTTATTTTCAAAGGAATCCGGAGAGATACTCAGCATTTCATCGATCAGCTCTGATAAGGCAGCAATATTCTGACATTCAAATACAGGAGACTGTGCAGTTAATCCCAGATGGAAAAAAAATTCTTCGGCGCCGCTTCCGTCTATTCCGATCCAGAAGTATTCCCATGGATGATCGGCACTGGCCTCATAAAACACAGGAGTGTCCGGTGAAATAAAAAATCCCTGATTTTCATGCAGATGATAAAGATGTTGTCCTGCGGAAAACAAACCGCTTCCGCCAGTGATAAAATGAATAATATAATTTTGGCGGACGTGGCTTGCAACGCTGTGCTTTGGCTGACAGGATGATCTGCCAAAGAAGAATAATCGTAAGGGGTAATACGAAGGGTCAGGAATATGCAGAACGTTACTGTTTTCCATGTTGAGTCTCCTTGTATCTGTTGATTGCCTACATTTTCACATATTTTGCTCAAAAAATCAACACAAACCTAATATTTTGACTGTTTCTTGCAACAAGAACATATATTGTGAAAAAGAAACAGAGGATATAATCGAATTAACGAGATATATGGGGATGAATGGAGGAAGGCTGATGCTACTGAAAAATAAAACAGGCAGGCTGCAAGATCAACTGCTTACAGAAGGAGTTATCTGGAAACAATTAGTGTTTTTTTCGATTCCGATCATGGTAGGGACGCTGTTTCAACAGCTTTATAATATGATAGATGCCATTGTAGTTGGCAATTTTGTCGGGATAACTGCACTGGCAGCAGTTGGAGGTTCAACACAACAGATCATCGGATTGATTTTGGGATTTTTTCTGGAAGTATCTGCAGGAGCTGCTGTCCTGATCGCACAATACTATGGGGGAAGGGATCGGGAGAAGCTTTCAGACGCGTTGCATACAACGATTGCGTTCTGCATTGTGTCCGGAATAGCACTTTCTTTGATAGGATATTTTCTGGCACCGGTTTTTTTGCGCTGGATGAATACACCGGAAGACACGATGCAGGGAGCTGTCCTTTATTTGAAAATTTATTTTTGCGGGATTATTTTTTTACTATTTTATAATGTCGGGGCTGCTATTTTACGTGCGGTCGGCGATACCAGGAAACCGTTGTATTATTTAATCGTCTGCTGTGCGCTGAATACGGTGTTGGATCTGCTGCTGGTGATCGTATTTGATCTCGGTGTATTTGGTGTGGCGGCTGCCACGGTATTTTCACAGGCAATAAGTGCATTGTTAGTGTTGATCGCACTGCTTCGGACAGATGACATATACAGACTGTCTGTACGACGAATCGCTATTTGCGGAGATTCTCTTGCAAAAATGCTGCGGATCGGTATCCCCATGGGGATGCAGGCACTTATGTACAGTACGGCAAATATCATCATACAAATGGGTTTGAATCATCTGGGAACGGATACAGTTGCTGCCTGGACGGTAGTCTCCAAAATAGATGCATTTTATTGGATGGTATTGACAGGCTTTGGAATTGCAATAACCACCTTCGCAGGACAAAATTACGGGGCGGAAAAGTACGGACGTGTGTTGAAGGGTGTGTCTGTCTGTGTCAGACTGACTTTGTTCATTTCCATTGGGATGAGCCTTCTGTTTTTAGCGTGCAGCAGAGGCTTGTTTGCGATATTCACAACGGATCAGAGGGTGATGGAAATCGGGGTGCGTATTTTGACTTATATGGCACCGGCATATGCATTGTTTGTCTTTATCGAAATTTATTCCGGAGCACTCCGGGGCATGGGAGATGTGATCGTTCCTACAATTATGACATGCTTTGGGATATGCATTTTCCGTATCGTCTGGATGTTGATCGTCGTACCGCTGAAGCCGACGGTTGAGGTGGTGACGCTAAGCCACCCGGTGTCCTGGGGAGTTACGGCAGTTATGTACATAGTATATTGGAATATCAAAAAGAAAAAACTAGTGAAAGAAGGAGGCTGACAAAATGAAAAGAGAGATTTTAACCTGGACAGACAGAAATAAGGAGGTACTCTGCAAAAAAGAGGAACCGGAAAACGGAGTATATGAATATACATACGAGATTCCGGAATCAGAGAAGGAAGAGACGTTATGGCTGGAATGGTATGAAGATGTTACGAATACGGTCGGCTGTTGGTATCCGGATTGCGGATATGGGAGAGCGTATGGGGCTGACTGGCAGAGACGCCGCACGACATCGTTGTCGGTTTCGGCTCCGGTGTATTGTCTCTATGATCAGAGAGGCAACAACTGTATTACGATAGCTCTCTCGGAAGCAGTACGGGAAACAGAATGGAAAATAGGTGTTCATGAAGAAGACGGCAGATTTTTGTTTCAATGCAAAATACACATGGGAAGAGGGAGAAGTGAGGTAAAACTCTACATCGATGAAGGGAAAGTTTTATATTCAAAAGTATTAGGGAAAGTACAGACATGGTGGAAGGACAGGTGCGGAATTGTACCTGCGATCGTGCCGGAAGCAGCGAAAATGCCTTTTTATTCCACATGGTATTCCTATCATCAGAATATTGAAGAAAAACAGCTCGAGCGAGAATGTAAGCTGGCTGCGCAGATGGGCTTTAAGGGAATTATCGTAGATGATGGCTGGCAGACAGATGATAATCATCGGGGGTATGCTTTTTGCGGAGACTGGAAACCATCGGAGACGAAATTCCCTCATATGAAGGAGCATGTCGCATATGTACATTCCCTGGGAATGAAATACATGTTGTGGGTAAGTATACCGTTTATTGGAAAAAACTCCAGAATATGGAAGAAGTTCTCAGATAAATTGTTAGAGTACCAGGAGGACATGAATGCAGGAGTTGCGGATATCCGTTACAAAGAGGTAAGGGAATATCTGATGGAGCAATATGTAGATCTCGTAAAAAACTATGATTTAGATGGCTTGAAAATGGATTTTATCGATGAATTCCATGAAGGAGCTGCAACACCGGAATACAATGAAAATATGGATTTTAGAGATGTGCAGGATGCGTTGGAGCACATGATGGTACAATTGTATGAGAAGCTGCGTGAGCTTAAACCGGATATATTAATAGAGTTCCGCCAGAAGTATGTGGGCCCTTATATTCGAAAGTTTGGAAATATACTCAGAGTGGATGACTGCCCGATGTCGCAGTTGTCAAACAGAGTGGGACTGGTGGATCTGAGAATCCTGAGCGGTGACACGGCAGTTCATTCCGATATGGTTATGTGGAATAAGGCAGAGGAACCGGAAGGCGTGGCGATCGCATTGCAGCATTGCTTTTTCGGCAGCTTGCAATTGTCGGTCCGGCTGGAGGAATGCAGACAGGAAGTTTTAGAAGTGATCAGATATCATATGGAACTGGCGCAGGAATGGTTCGAAGCAAGACTGGAGGGAGATTTTACTGCCAAACATCCGGAACATTTATATCCGGTGGTATACGGGGAGAAGGAGAACAGAGCTGTAGTAGGAGTATATGAGGAAGATCAAGTGATCTGTGTTAAGGAGAACTGGATAGAAGCCCTGATCTTAAATGCTAATAAGGGAAACAGCATCTATCTTGATCTGATGCAGACCTCCGGTAAGAAAGCAGTAATCCGGGACTGCGAAGGAACGATGGTAAAAACATTGGACAAATTGCAGAATGGACTGGTGAAAGTCGAAATCCCTGCAGGCGGAACGGTAAAACTATTTTGATAAATTACTAAAAACACGCTATATAATATACAATATGCACAAAAAGAGAAAGCGCATACTGTGATAAATATAGAAAATGAACATCTTCGGTAAAAAATGTTTACACAAAATAAGTAAAATGGTATAGTAATTATACCAAGTAAAACAAGAAAATATTTTAGCTAAAATTTTTCAGGGAGTTTATTAAAAAGCCTATTCGAGGTAACATAACGTCATGTGCTTCGGATGAAATGAAAGGAACGAATGAAAATGAAAAAGAGATTAGTTGGTGGACTTGTACTTGCGTTGACAGTGAGCAGCCTGCTTAGCGGATGCGGAGGAGAAGCAACAACAAGCGAAAAACCTGAGACAGGAAAAACAAAAATACGTTTTGCAACATGGGATACTGCTGGAGATGTCGATAAGCAGCAGGCAATGGTCGACAAATTTAATGCAGAGCACGACGATATTGAAGTAACGATGGAAGCATATGGACAGGACTTCGACACGAAGATCAGCGCAGGCATGGGCTCCGGAGATGCACCTGATGTTATGTATATGTGGAATTATCCGGCATATCATGAAGGCCTGGAACCGCTGGATTCTTATATTGAGAAGGAAGGACAGGAATACAAGGACAATATATACGAAGCTCTGTGGCCTTATAACTCCATTGATGGATCTACCTATGGTATTCCGGTAGGATTTACAACACATGTTTTGTTCTACAACAAGGATCTGTTTGCACAGGCTGGTGTGGAGGAACCCACTGCTGACTGGACATGGGATGACTTAAAGGAAGCTGCCAAAACCATTGCGGATAATACGGATGCAAAGGGACTTGCTTTCTCTATGAAACCGGATCCTTATGATTTTGAAATGTTCCTGTGGAGCAACGGCGCTGCATATTGTGATGCAGAGGGCAAGCTGGAAGGCAATCTGAATTCAGAGAAATCCAAAGAAGTGTTCCAGATGTTCCAGGATATGGAGAAGGAAGGATATGCGGTTGCTACCGAGAAGAGTGGAACAGATGAGTTCCGTTCACAGCAGGCAGCTATGTATATCTATGGTGCATGGTCGATCAATGACTTCAAGGCAGATGGCTTGAATTTCGGTCTGGTGGATATTCCGGCATTTAAGGATGCAGACCATGATTCTGTAAGTATCCTCAGCACATCCGGTATTGCGATGTCCAAGGACAGTAAAAACAAAGATGCCGCATGGGAATTCGTTAAATTCTGGACCGGCGAGTGGGCAAGTAAAGAAAGAATCGGCAGTGAGATGCCTGCACTGTATAACGTAGTAGAATCAGAGAAGATCATGGAGAATCCTGAGTTTGCACCGTTCTATACAATGCTTGAACAGAGTGCGGGATACACCCCGACAAGCTTTATCATTGACAATTGGTCAGAGGTTTCTGAGTCGTTGGCTCTTTCATTTGAACAGGTATTTAATCCAAGCTCCCTGCAGGATGTTGGAGCAGTATTGGACGAGGCTGTTGCGGAATAACAGCAGGATCGTATAAGAAATGCAGCTAAATAAAGGACGGGCGTCATTTACCCGTCCTTTTTTGAAACAGATATATAAGTTTTACCGGTAAAAAATATAGTAAAAAGTATAGTAAAAATAAGTAAAGCAAAAAAGAGAGAAAGGGAATAAGCTATGAAGAAACATCTGAAAACGGCGACACCATATCTATTTATTATGCCGTGGATTATCGGCTTCCTTGTATTTACGATCGGCCCCCTTATTTTTTCGCTGATCATGAGCTTTTTTAACTGGCCACTCGTAGGAAAGGCTGAGTTTGTGGGATTTGGGAACTATCTGGAGATGTTTACGAAAGATAAACAGTTTTGGAAATCACTTGTGATCTCCTTAAAGTACGCGGCAATTTTTGTACCGTTAAATATGATCATTGCACTATTTCTTGCAATGCTGATCACACAGCCGGTCAAGGGTGTCAAAATTTTCAGAACTATTTATTATATTCCGACGGTTATTTCCGGCGTTGCGGTATCGATTATCTGGGGATGGATCTTAAATGGTGACTATGGCGTATTGAATTATTTGCTGTCACTGATCGGAATTGAAGGTCCCAAATGGCTGGTTGACCCGGCGTGGGCACTGATGGCGGTTATCATTGCCAGTGCGTTTGGCGTAGGAAGCATGATGCTGATCTTCTACACGGATATCAAAAATATTCCCATAGATCTATATGAAGCGGCAAACCTGGATGGTGCATCACCGGCAAGACAGTTTTTCAGTATCACACTGCCGATCATCACACCGACGATTCTGTTTAACCTGATCACTTCCATCATCAGCTCCTTCCAGCAGGTTACACTGGTAATGCTTCTGACAGGCGGTGGACCGTTAAAGTCAACATATTTCTATGGACTTATGACATACAACAATGCATTTAAGCATCATAAGCTCGGATACGCGAGTGCAAATGCATGGGTAATGTTCGTGATCATCATGATTTTAACAGCGTTAGTATTCAAATCCTCTTCCGCATGGGTGTTCTATGAAACAGAGGCAGGCGGAGCCAAGAAAAAGAAAGGGAGGAAATAGATTATGAAAATGTCAAAGGTTTCAAAGACTGTCATTTATATTCTTTTAGGACTGGTAGCGATTTATTTCCTTTCACCATTTATATATATGCTGTTTTCTGCATTTAAGACAGAAGCAGAAGCTATTGCATACCCTCCGAAATTATTCCCGTCAGAATGGAGATTCCAGAATTTTGCGGATGCATGGAATTCACAGCCTTTTGGCAGATATTTCCTCAATTCTGTTCTGGTTACGGTAGGAACGACCATCGGACAGGTTCTGTCATGTTCTCTTGTGGCGTATGGATTTGCAAGATTTAATTTCAAAGGCAAAAATGTCTTGTTTATGATTTTACTTTCGACAATGATGATCCCGTGGGATGTTACGATGATTCCGCAGTATATGGAATTCAATATGTTTGGATGGATCAATACATTGAAACCCTTGATTGTTCCGGCGTGGTTTGGTTCCGCCTATTATATATTCCTGATGAGACAGTTCCTCATGGGCATTCCTAAGGATTTTGAGGAAGCAGCACGTATTGACGGTGCTAATTCTTTTCAGATTTATTGGAAGATCTTCATGCCTATTTTAAGACCTTCTCTGATCCTGGTCGGTGTGCTTAATATGATCACTGCATGGAATGATTACCTTGGACCTTTGATCTTCTTACAGGATAGAAGCAAATATACACTGGCACTTGGACTTGCCCAGTTCAAAGGGGTTCATACGATGCAGATCATTCCGATGCTGTGTATTACGATCATTATGATCGTGCCGCCGATCATTATATTTATTATTGCCCAGAAATATATCGTGGAGGGAACCAGCGGTTCCATTAAATAATAAGGTAAGACGAGGAGAACTGATATGAAGCAGCGATTGAAAAAGAGATGGGAAGACCATACGATTACAGGTATAGGCAGACGGGAAGCCCGGGCAGCATTTTATGAGGACACCTCAGAAAAAATCTCATTAAACGGGCAATGGAAATTTTTATATTTAGAGGCTCCGGAGCTGTCTCCGGAAGGGTTTATGAATGCCGGCACTGACGGATGGGATGAAATTGATGTTCCGTCTGTATGGCAGCTTCGTGGATATGATGCGATGCATTATACAGATGTACTATATCTCTTCCCGATTCATCCGCCATATGTACCGAGCCAGAATCCGACAGGCATTTATAAGAAAAACGTAGTATTGACAAAGGAATGGCTTGCCAATGATACTGTGCTCAGGTTTCATGGTGTAGACAGCGCGTTTGATGTATGGGTCAACGGAGAATACGCAGGTTACAGCAAGGTAAGCCGCCTCCCCAGTGAATTTGATATTACAGACTATGTATCTGAGGGAGATAATGATATCACAGTACGTGTATATAAATGGTCAGACGGAACCTATCTGGAGGATCAGGATATGTGGTGGCTGTCCGGCATCTATCGGGATGTTGAATTGATCAATGAACCGAAAAATGCCATTATGGATTGTTGCGTAAACGGAGATTTGGATGCTTCTTACCGGAATGGTATTTTATCCATGGAGCTTCGTACAAAGAAGGAAGCGTGCACCGGTACATGGCAGCTGGAAAAAGAAGGCGTCCGGATCGCAGAAGGCGTGTTTGAGACAAAGGAGTGTCATGCACATGTGGAAGCTTTCGTGGAAAATGTGCAGACCTGGACAGCAGAAACGCCCGAACTCTATACAGTCATAGTCAAGGTGGATGGTCATGAAGCCAGAGTACGTACAGGCTTCCGGAAGATTGAGATCAAAGGCAGAAATTTCAGGGTAAATAATAAGGTGATCTTGCTCAATGGAATCAATCATCATGATTATAATCCCAAGGAAGGCCGTGTGGTCAGCTATGAACAGATGAAGTCAGATGTGATTTTAATGAAAAAGCATAATATCAATGCTGTCCGCTGCTCACATTATCCTGCGAATGAATACTTCTATGATCTCTGTGATGAATATGGATTATATGTTATAGATGAGGCGGATCTGGAATGCCATGGCTTTGAGTGGGTAGAAAACTATGAATGGATCACGGATGATCCGGAATGGGAAGCGTCCTATGTAGACAGAAGTGTGCGCATGGTGAAACGTGACCGCAATCATCCTTGTATCATTATGTGGTCTATGGGCAACGAATCCAGCTTTGGATGCAATTTCCGCAGTGCGGCAAAAGCGATCAGGGAGCTGGATCAGACAAGGCTGGTACATTATGAAGGAGATTCGGAAGCAGAGGTAACAGATGTATACTCTACGATGTATACGCGTCTGAAGGGCTTACAGGAGATCGCGGAGTACAAAGTGAAGGGCGAGAAGCCTCATGTAATGTGTGAATATGGACATTCCATGGGAAATGGTCCCGGAGGACTTAAGGCATACCAGGATATGTACCGTAGACATTCCCGTCTTCAGGGAGGATTTATCTGGGAATGGTATGACCATGGCATCTACACGGAGGAAGAGGGGCACACCTATTATAAATACGGTGGAAATTTTGGGGATTTCCCGACCAATGGAAACTTCTGCATCGATGGAATGCTGATGCCGGACCGCACACCGTCTCCGGCCCTCCTCGAATATAAGCAGGTGATCTCACCCATCGAGGTACAAAAGGTAGAAGGCAAAAATAACGAGCTTATACTGACCAACTGGTATGATTTCTTATCACTGTCTCATCTGTATCTCAAATGGTGGATCAGTGGAAATGAGGAAACAGTGGAGGAAGGCCTGATCAATGAGCTGTCAGCAGCACCCGGTGAGGAGCAAAGAGTCATCATTCCGTATACAGCATTTATGCCGCAGGCAAATGTAGATTATTATCTCAATGTCTCTGTCTGTTATAAAGAAGCGACAGCCTTTGCTGAAAAGGGCTATGAGATCTCAAGAACCCAGTTTGCACTTCCTGAGCATATGGTGGTGCTGGAACAAAGACCTGCAGGGGATAAGCTGACAGCAGAAGAAGCCGAGGAAATCCTTCTGATCAGGAACGGAAAGATCTGTGTGACATTCCATACGGTTTTTGGTAAAATGATGTCTGTTGAAATAGACGGAAAAGCTTACCTTACGGATGGTCCGCAGATGACGGTTTACCGACCGACGATCGACAATGATATGTATAAAAAGGATGACTGGATGAACAAATACTTTATCCAGAAATCCAGTGAGCAGCTGGAATGGTTCTCTTATGAACTGTCAGATGAGAAAGCTGTTGTGACCATGCAGAAGTACTTCGGATGCCTGAACCAGTCCTGGGGTTATGTGGCTACCTACGAATACACGGTATATCCCTGCGGACAGGTGAAGGTTCATCTGGATGCAAGAACCGTACAAAATGGAAAGCTGGAACCGGCATTCCTGCCGAGACTGGGCGTGGTGCTTAGAGCGGATAAAAGTCTGCAGAATACCATGTGGCTTGGACGTGGCGCCGGTGAAAATTATGAGGATACCTTAATGGCTTGTCCCATTGGCGTATACAAAAGCACAGTAGACGGTATGGGTACAAACTATGTATTCCCGCAGGAGAACGGACACAGAGAAGCTGTCAGGTGGTTCAGCGTAGGCGATGGGAAAAACAGCATGCTTTGTACGATGGAAGCACCCTATGGAATCAATCTCTCCAATTACACAGACGAGATGATCGAGAAGGCACAGCATCCCTGGCAGCTGGAAAAAGCAGGAGATGTAACAATCCATATTGATTATCGTCAATCGGGTGTCGGAAGCAACAGCTGTGGTGAAGAACAGCTGGAAGAATACAAGGTAAAGAGACAGGATTTTGTAATGGCATTCACACTTCAGACCGTGCAGGCAGGAGAAGAAATAAACGCTGCATGTAAAAAATATCACAATTAATTTGCAATTTGATTCGCGATTCCTTCGGCGGAAGGAGTCGTCTGCGGAATGGAGATTAGCAAGAAATGATAAAAGAAAGATTTTCCGATCGTTTTCAAAATATTCTGAACGATGATGCATGGGTTATTTTACAGGATGAATACAATCCGGAGGAAAACTTAAAATATGAAAGTCTTTTCTGCCTTACCAATGGCTACCTCGGAACACGAGGCAGCCATGAAGAAGGTACGATCACGAGTATTCCTTGTACATATGTCAATGGAGTATTTGATAAATCAGAGACCTTCATGAGAGAATTGGCGAACCTTCCCAACTGGCTGTGTTTAAGGCTGTATGTGGAAAAAGAATTGATCGGAGTTGAGAACTGTGAGATCCTTGAATTTTCAAGAGCATTAGATATGCACAATGCCTGCCTTGTCAAGAGATTCCATCTCCGGGACAAAAAGGGAAGAGAGACGCTGATCGAAGGGCTCCGTTATGTGAGCCGTGCCCATGTGCACCGCATGGGAGTAAAATTATATGTGACACCATTGAATTATGATGGTATGATTGAAGTGGAAAATATCATAGACGGTTCTGTGATCAATTTCTGTGATGCACCGCGATTCAAGGTAAAGCACACATATCTGACAGCCAACCGGAGACTGACAGACAAGGGTGCATATCTGGAAGTGGCTACAAGAGACAACGACCTGCATATCGGTGTTGGAAGTTATCTGGAAGCTGTAAAAAACGGCGAAAATGTGATCAAAACAACGCAGCTTGGTGCATTTGGCGAGCAGGCTGTGGAATTTAATGATTTTGATGCAGTACAGGGAGAAACGGTAGAGGTAACCAAATACGTAAGTATTTATACCGGGCGTGATGTCTCCACGGATGAGATTCCCGGAGCGGTAGCAGAAGAAATCAGCGCATTCAGAAGACAGGGCTTTGAGGAAGAATTCAAAGAACATCAGGCGGTGTATGACAAACTGTGGCAGGAAGCAGATATTCAGATTGGGGGAGACTTTGAATTAGACCGTGCAGTCCGTTTTAATATATTCCATCTGATGAGCACGGGAAATGAGCATGATGACAGGGTGAATATCGGAGCAAAGCTTTTGAGCGGAGAAGAATACGGCGGACATGCCTTCTGGGATACAGAGCTGTTCATGCTTCCGTTTTTCTCATATGTATTTCCTCATACGGCAAAGAATCTGGAAACGTACCGTTACCGTATGCTGGAAGCTGCCAAAGCCAATGCTGCAAAAAATGGCTATCAGGGAGCACAGTATCCATGGGAATCCGCAGATGACGGAACCGAGCAGTGCCCTGACTGGACGATTGAACCGGATGGGACATGCTACCGCTGCTATGTAGCTGTGTATGAGCATCATGTAACGGCAGCGGTTGCTTATGGTATTTATAATTATGTGAGAATCACTCATGATACAGAGTTTCTCCTTCATAAGGGCGCAGAAATACTCATAGAGACTGCGAGATTCTGGAAAAGCAGATTGCAGTATATAAAAGAAAATGACCGCTATGAGATCCACCGGGTAACAGGACCGGATGAATGGCATGAGCCGGTGGATAACAATGTCTACACCAATTATCTGGCAAGATGGAATCTGCGCTATGTGACGGCTCTTACTGAGATGTTAAGCAGGGAATACCCGCAGGAGTACACAGCACTGGTAGAAAAGCTTGGACTCACAGAGGAAGAGATAGACGACTGGGATGCAGTTGCGGCAAAAGTATATCTTCCAAGAAAAGAAGGTACACAGCTGCTTGAGCAGTTTGAAGGATATTTCGATCTCAAAGAAGCTGTGATCGAGAAATACGACAGTAATGACTGGCCGATCCGACCGGAAATCTTAAACACAACAAAAAAATGTGAGACACAGATCATCAAGCAGGCAGATGTTGTCATGCTTCTGCATCTGATGGGGCAGGAGTTTGATGAAGAGACGACAAAGCTTAATTACAGCTATTATGAAAAACGGACATTACATGGGTCTTCGCTGAGCCCAAGCATCTATTCCATTATGGGACTGAAGGTAGGGGATGATTCCAAGGCATACCGGTATCTGAGAAGAGCCGCCCTGATCGACCTGGTAAATCTGCAGGGAAATACCAGAGAAGGCATCCATGCAGCTAATGCAGGAGGAGTATGGCAGGTTGTTGTATTCGGATTTGCAGGGGTGTCTCTGGACGAAGAGGGGATGCTGTGCATCTGTCCTCATATGCCTCCGGAATGGAACGGACTTACCTTCCGCATTCATCATCTGGGTTCGTGGCTGGAGATTACGGTACACGCAGACAACAGTGTCGAGGTCAAAGTTCTGGAAGGTGGAAGCGTGGAAGTCAGGATTCAGGGAGAAAAGGTAACTGTTAGGAGAGAGATATGAAATACAAAGCAGTGATTTTTGATTTGGATGGTGTGATCTGTCATACAGATATGTATCACTATCAGGCGTGGAAGCAGATTGCCGATGAGCTTGGCATCTATTTTGATGAAGAGATCAATAACAGACTCCGCGGCGTAAGCCGTATGGAAAGCTTTGAGATCATTCTGGAGCGCTATGAAGGAACTATGTCTTTGGAAGATAAAGTGGTATATACGACCAGAAAAAACGAAGCTTACAAAGAACTCTTAAAAAATATGAGCCCGGCAGATCTGTCACCGGAGGTAAAAGAAACCCTGGATGGTTTAAGAGCAAAGGGCTTAAAGCTGGCAATCGGCTCATCCAGCAAGAATGCAGGCTTTATTCTGGAGCGGCTTGGACTGGATGGTTATTTTGATGCGGTATCTGATGGAAATAACATTACAAGATCCAAGCCGGATCCGGAAGTATTTGTAAAAGCCGCACAGCTTGTGGGAGAAGCTTCCATAGACTGCCTGGTCGTGGAAGACGCAAAGGCCGGCCTGGAAGCTGCGATCGGAGGCGGCATGGATTGTGCCGCAATGGGTGATGCTGTGGCAAGCGGACTGGCAACATATGATCTGACGGAATTTTCAGATCTTTTGAAAATCACAGAATAAAGCGGATATATGTGATGCCGATGCACAGATTCGGTCAGTAATGGTCAGGCGAAATACAAAGATATAGAGGTGTGGATATGGCAACGATTAAAGAGATTGCTGCAAGAGCAGGCGTATCAATTGCGACTGTTTCCAGAGTTTTGAATCATGATGAGACATTAAATGCCCAGGAAGAAACAAAACAAAGGATTTTTGAGATTGCAGAGCAGATGGAGTATGAATTAAAGTCTCAGAAAAAAAGAAAAAAGAGATTAAAGGTGGGAGTGTTGTACACATATTCACCGGCAGAAGAGTTGAATGATCCCTATTATCTGTGTATTCGTCTGGCTGTTGAAAATGAACTGGCAGAAGAAGAATGCAAAAAGATCCCGCTCACTATGGAATCAACGGTAGAAGCGATCAATAAAGTGGATGGAATCATATGTACCGGAACATTTAGCGAAAGCATGTTCAGGAAGATAGAGTCCTGGAATAAACCGACGGTATTTATAGATGCGGATGCCAATATTCAGAAGTTTGATTCTATAGTGGTAGATTACAGGCAGTCTGTGATTGAGGTATTAGATTATTTTGTAGAAAAAGGGCATACGAAGATCGGCTTTATCGGGTGTGCAGAGACGGATGCAGACGGCAGAGCAATAGAAGATGGACGTACCATTGCCGTAAAAGACTATTTGATGGCAAAGGGTCTGTACCGGCCGGAGTATATCAAGACAGGGCTGTGCTATGCCAAGTATGGTGACCGGCTGTTCAAGGAGCTGCATGAGCTGGAGGATATGCCGACAGCCATATTTGTAGCCAATGATTCCATGGCAGCAGGCTGTTATAAGGCAGCGTATGAGATCGGACTGAAGATCCCGGAGGACATCAGCATTATCGGATTTAACGACATCCCCACTGCTAAATATATGATCCCGCCACTCACAACCGTGAAGGTGCAGATGGAATATATGGGAGAATATGCGGTTCATATGCTGGAGGAGCGTCTGAATGAAGAGCGTGAATTGTGCATGAAGGTTACACTGCCTGCCAGACTGTATATCCGTGACAGCGTAAAAGAATTAAAACAGAGGACGTAAACATGGATCAGCAATTTTTAAGGAAGCTATTAAATCAGATATCTGTCTCGGGCTGTGAGGAACTCGGACAGAAGGTGTTGAAGGAATATATGGGACAATATGCAGATGAGATTCGATCCGATGAGATGGGAAATGTGATCTGCATTGCAAATCCGGACAGCCCCGTCCGGATCATGCTTTCGGCCCATGCAGATGAAATTGGTCTGCTTGTTACAAGAATTACGGAATCGGGAAGAATCCAGGCAATTGAACGCGGAGGGATTATTCCGGCCACTTATCCGGGGCAGAAGGTGCAGATCCTGACAGGTAAGGGAATTGTATATGGAGCTGTGGAAGGCTATAGAGAGCTGTATAAGAAAAATGACCTGAAGGCGGCAGATTTATTGATCGATATTGGTGCCACGTCTAAGGAAGAGGCTGCAAAGTATGTAGCCTTAGGTGATACCATTGTGCCGGATACAGGAATGAGAGAACTGATCAACGGACGGATCACGGCACGTGCACTGGATGACAGGATCGGTGTATTTATTATTATGGAAGCACTCAGACGGGCGCAGGAAAAAGGGTGCAGCGTGGGCGTGTACGCGGCAGCTACAGTAGGAGAAGAGACCACCAAAAATGGCGCTTACTGGGCGAGCACACGGATTCAGCCGACCTTGGCTATTGTGGTGGATGTGACCTATTGTACAGATTACAGCGGACTATCCAATCCGGCAGAAGCGGGAGATGTTCTCCTGGGTGGAGGTCCGGTGCTGTGCAATAGTCCGATCGTAGTGAAGGGACTCAATGACCGCATGGTGGAATGCGCAGAGAAAATAGGTATCCCGACACAGAGAGAGGCGGCCAGCCGCCTGAGCTATACAGATGCGGACCAGATTCATTTCTCGAACCGGGGAGTTCCCACGGTATTAGTGTCGGTTCCGCTCCGCAATATGCATACGGCTGCAGAGGTGGCAGACATGAGTGACGTGAACGGCTGTATAGAGCTGATCGCGGAATTCGTATGCACTTATATTGACAATGCATATTAAGAGGAAAAATAAATGAAAAAGTATTTAGGAATTATAGGCCTTATTGCTGTGACGATTATCTGGGGCGGTGGTTTTGTAGCAAGTGATATGGCATTGGAGACATTGACACCATTCCAGATCATGACGATCCGTTTCTTGATTGCAACGATATTTATGGGAATGCTTGCCGGCAGACGCATCAGTACGATCAAAAAGCAAGAGCTTAAAAGTGGTTTTTTGCTTGGAACAGCATTATTTGCGGGTTTTGCCCTTCAGATCATCGCACTCCAGTATACGACGCCCTCCAAGAACGCATTTTTGACTGCGACCAATGTGGTGTTCGTTCCGTTTATCGCCCTGGTCATTTATAAGAAAAAAATTCCTGCCCGGAGCCTGTTAGGAGCCGGTATGGCAATTGTGGGAGCAGGAGTCCTGTCCCTGCAAAGTGATTTTTCTGTGAATTTTGGTGATGGACTGACTCTGCTCTGTGCTGTTGGCTTTGCCTTCCAGATCTTCCTGACCGGAGAATATGTAGGCAAAATACAGGCATCAGTCCTGAATTTTTTACAGATGTCCACAGCCTGTGTGCTGTCGGTCGTGGGCCTGGTCATAAGTGGTGATTTCTCATTTCACCCATCCATGAAAAGCATTCTTGCGGTATTATATCTGGGGGTTGTAAGCACCTCCATCTGCTATCTGCTTCAGACTATATCACAGAAATATGTGGACGAGACGAAATCAGCGATCATTTTATCCATGGAAGCGGTATTCGGAACGGTATTTTCTGTGATCCTGCTGCATGAGAGCGTAACAGCTAAAATGATTGCCGGTTCTGCTCTTATTTTGTCGGCGGTGCTGATCTCGGAGATCCAGCCTAAGGCAAAAGAAAGACAGAAGGCATGACTGCAAGATGACAGGCGGAGCTGGGTAAGCTAAGCATTCGTGCAACGGATGGAGATAAGAGGATTCTTCGGAATCCTCTTTTTTGTTGGCAGCAGGCATGTAACGTGGTACAATAAAACAGAAATCAAAGCGATAGCTGGGGCTCTGGTTATGATGACTGGGGCTTGGACTGGTAAAATGTGATGCAGAATACATACAAAGGGAAGTCTTTGACAGGCTTCCTTTGCTTTGCATTCAATATAGGAACCGGATATAGGGAGAATTATGAAAAAAACAATAACCGCAGTGATATTTGACATGGACGGTGTGTTATTTGACACTGAGAGAATCTACATGGAGTGCTGGAGAGAAGCGGCAGAGCCTACGGGACTTAAAAATGTGGATGAAATCTCCAAAGCCTGCATCGGCAGAACCTTACAGGGCACGAAGGAAGTATTCGAGGCAGCAAAGGCAGAGCAGGGCATTGATATCTCCTTTGAAGAATTGCATGAGGACTGCAGCCGTAGATTTCAGGAAAAGGAAGAACGGGATGGCCTTCCGGAGAAGCCGGGGGTGCATGAGATCCTGGAGTATTTAAAAAAGCAGGGGATTCCCGTAGCACTTGCTTCTTCCACGCGAAAAGCGGCAGTGATGGAGCATCTGGACAGAGCGGGTATCACATCTTATTTTCAGAAAATCGTCTGCGGCGATATGGTGGAGCATGGCAAGCCTGCACCCGATATTTATCTGAAGGCCTGCGAGGAGCTGGGCGTTGCACCCGGACAGGCATTGGCAGTGGAGGATTCCTTCAACGGTATCCGATCCGCCTATGCGGCAGGCTTATATACGGTGATGGTGCCGGATCAGCTGCCGCCCACAGAAGAGATTCTTGCGCTGGTAGATAAAAAGTGTGACAGCCTGATCGAGCTTCAGGCACAGCTGCCGGAGCTTCTGGTGGTATGTGGGGACTGAGGATCATTCTACTGCGGCATGGAACCACAGTACCTTACAGCAGTCACAGGAGGGATCCCGTCTGATCACATGATCCGTGTGAGCAGGTACCATAAAGGCGGTACCGGGCAGCAGAGGGATTTCTTCGCCACCGACGAGAGCATATCCTTTTCCATCCAACACGAAGAAGCCTTCCTGATCGTCATGCTTTTGCGGCATGTGATATTCTGTGCTGCGATAGAGAGATACGCCCATGCGACAACCGTTTACACACCCCTGGTTTTCATCTAACAGAGTGTGCCCGGTGCGTTCGGGCATTTGGGCTATAATGGAATCTAAAGTAGTATAAGGAATCATTTGTATGCCTTTCTATGAATGTAATGTAACTGCAATGTAACGGTTCAGTTACCATATTTTTAACAACAGTGTAGCAGACTGAGAGAGGAAAAACAATAGACTGCCTGTTCGGGCAGAGTAAAGGAATATAAAAATGGAAGAAAAAGAGACAATACACCCCATTGAGATCACATGGGAAGAATTACAGTTCCGGGACCTTGACCGATACATCCTGGTGGACACCAGAGGGGATGAAGCGGTAAACTATGGAATGATTCCCGGAGCCATTGCAATCCCCGAATGTGAACTGGTGGACAAGCTGGCTGCGGCAGCAGGGGATAAAAAGGTGATCCTGTATTGCAGCCGTGGACAGAACAGTAAAGTGTCAGCAGAATATTTCCGGGAACAGGGAATGGATGTATACAGCTTACAGGGCGGCTATACCGGGTGGCTTTTGAACCTGATGCAGAAGGAACAGCCCGGAGAAAAAGAAAACGAGCGGGCACGGGAGATTGAAAAAAGCATCCGCAAAAAATTCCATAAAGTCCTGTTTTCCCGATTTGCCAAAGCTATCAATGAGTACGATATGATACAAGAGAATGACAAGATCGCCGTATGTATCTCCGGCGGTAAGGATTCCATGCTGATGGCGAAGCTGTTCCAGGAGCTGAAGCGTCACAACAAGTTCCCTTTTGAACTGGTATTTTTAGTGATGGATCCCGGTTACAGCGAGGCAAACCGCAAGATCATCGAGAACAATGCGAAGCTGATGGATATTCCCATCACGATCTTTGAATCCGAGATATTTGACGCAGTGTATGATATCGAGGATTCCCCATGCTATCTGTGTGCGAGAATGCGCAGGGGTTATCTCTACAGTCATGCGAAGGAGCTGGGGTGCAATAAGATCGCCCTGGGACACCATTACGATGATGTTATCGAGACGATCCTCATGGGGATGCTGTACGGCGGACAGGTGCAGACCATGATGCCGAAGCTCCACAGCACGAATTTTGAGGGTATGGAGCTGATCCGTCCCATGTATCTGATCCGCGAGGACGACATCAAACACTGGAGAGATTACAACGACCTGCATTTTATCCAGTGTGCATGCCGTTTTACCGATACCTGTACCACCTGCCGTACCGATGGCAGCAGTCCCTCCAAACGTATGGAGATAAAGAACCTGATCGCTTCCCTGAAGCAGACCAATCCCTTTATCGAAGGGAATATTTTCAAGAGCGTGGAGAATGTCAACCTGCGCACGATCATCGCCTATAAAGAGGACGGCGTGAAACATCATTTTCTGGAGCATTATGACGAGTGGAAATAGGGCACCTGCACTTGACGGAAAGAGCTTTTTTATTCTATAATAAAATGTAAACCGTAAATTGTGGAAGGCTTTATGTGCCCTTACAACAGGAGAAGCTATGATCAAGAGTATGACGGGATTTGGCAGATGTGAGACTGCCGAGAATAACAGAAAGTTTACCGTAGAGATGAAGTCTGTGAATCATCGCTACCTTGATGTGAACATTAAAATGCCGAAGAAACTGAATTTCTTCGAGTCTGCGATCCGCAGTGAATTGAAGAATTACATTTCCAGAGGTAAAGTGGATCTGTTCATTACTTATGAAGATTTTTCCGAGAATACGTCCAGCGTCCGTTACAACAAGGAACTGGCAGCGGAATATCTGGGATACCTGAAGCAGATGGCCAGCGATTTTGATCTGGATTGTGATATCAGGGTGTCCACCCTGTCCAAGTATCCGGATGTCTTCGTGATGGAAGAGCAGGATATCGACGAGGAAGAGCTGTGGAAGGAACTACAGAGAGCCTTAAAGGGTGCCTGCGAGATGTTTGTGCAGACCCGGATCACCGAAGGGGAACATCTTCGGGATGATCTGATCGCGAAACTGGACGGAATGCTGAAGCTGGTAGATTTCATTACAGAGCGTTCTCCCCAGATCATCACGGAGTACCGTCAGAGACTCGAAGACCGGGTGAAGGAACTGCTTTGTGATACCACGGTGGACGAAGGAAGACTTCTCACGGAAGTGACGATCTTCGCGGATAAGGTGTGCGTGGATGAAGAACTGGTGAGACTGCGCAGCCACATTGAGACCACTAAGAATACACTGGTAGCCGGTGGCAGCATCGGAAGGAAATTAGACTTTCTGGCGCAGGAGATGAATCGCGAAGCCAATACGATTCTGTCTAAGTCTAATGATCTGGAGATCTCCAACTGTGCCATTGAGTTAAAGACCGAGATCGAAAAAGTCAGAGAGCAGATACAGAATATTGAATAATGGGCTGCGAAGCAGCGGGAAGCACGATATCGTGCGGTTATGCGAATGGAAACTGCATGGCCACGAAAGGCGATACAATGAACCGACTGATCCATGTGGGATTTGGAAATATTGTGAATACAGATAAGATCATCGCTATAGTAAGTCCGGAATCCGCACCTATCAAACGTCTGGTTCAGAAGGCAAAAGAATCCGGGACCGCAATCGATGCCACACAGGGACGCAGGACGAAATCCGTCCTGGTCATGGAGAACAGTCAGATCGTGCTGTCCGCACTTTTACCCGAGACGATTGCGGGAAGAGCACAGGCGATGTGGCCGGACGAAGAAAAAGAGGACAGTGAAGAAGATGCAGAATAAGGGAATATTGATGGTGATCTCCGGATTCTCCGGAGCCGGCAAAGGAACACTGGTGAAAAAGCTGTTATCGGAATATGACAATTATGCATTGTCTATCTCCATGACTACCAGAGGACCGCGTGAAGGAGAACAGGACGGAAGAGAATATTTCTTCCGCACCAGAGAACAATTTGAAGAAAATATTGCAAAAAACGGATTTATCGAGTATGCTCAGTATTGCGGCAATTATTACGGAACGCCGAAAGCATATGTGGAAGAGCAGATGCAGGCAGGCAAAGATGTGATCTTAGAGATCGAGATTCAGGGAGCCATGAAGATCAAGGAACAGTTCCCGGAGAGCCTGTTACTGTTCGTTACCCCTCCCAGTGCCAAAGAGCTACAGAAGAGACTGGTGGGCAGAGGAACCGAGACAGCCGATGTGATCGCACAGAGACTGGCACGGGCTTATGAAGAATCAGAAGGCATGGATGCCTATGATTATATAGTAGTGAACGACGATTTGGACGAGTGTGCTGCAGCGGTACAGAAGTATGTGGAAGCAGCGAAAAATGTACCGTCCCGTCGTGTAGAATTTATCACAGAGATCAGAGAGGAACTGAAAGGTTTCGCGAAAGGAGCAAAATAAAATGTTACATCCCTCTTATACCGACTTAATGAAAGTAGTAAACAGCGAGGTAGAACCCGGTGAAGCACCTGTAGTCAACAGCCGTTATTCTATCGTTATGGCAACTGCCAAGAGAGCAAGACAGATCATCGCAGGCGACGAGCCTCTGGTAACCGCCAAGGTGGATAAGCCCCTGTCTATCGCAGTAGAAGAGCTGAATCAGGGTAAGATCAAGATCCTTGGTGATGATGAGGAAGCATAAGACGCATGAAGATATTATTTGTATCCCTGGGCTGTGACAAGAACCTTGTCGATTCCGAGAAGATGCTTGGCATGCTCCAGGAAAAAGGTTATACCTTCACGGATGATGAAGCAGAGGCAGATGTTGTAGTGGTAAACACCTGCTGCTTTATCGGCGATGCCAAGGAAGAAAGTATCAATACATTATTACAGATGGGAGAACTGAAGGACAGCGGACAGGTCAAAGCACTGATCGCTGCCGGATGTCTTGCCCAGCGCTACCGCGAGGAGATCCAGAAGGAGATCCCACAGGTGGACGCCATTATCGGAACCACTGCTATTGATGAGATCGTAGCTGCCCTGGAGGAGATCCTGGCAGGACAGAAACAGAACCATTATGAAGATATCAATGCCGCCCCTGTGACAGAGACTAACCGTGTTGTCACTACAGGCGGACATTTTGCGTATCTGAAAATTGCAGAAGGCTGTGACAAACACTGCACCTACTGTATTATTCCGAAGGTCAGAGGCAATTACCGCAGCGTTCCCAAGGAGAGTCTGTTAAAAGAAGCCAGAGAACTTGCGGACAAGGGCGTACGGGAGCTGATCCTGGTAGCACAGGAGACCACGCTGTACGGCGTGGATCTGTATGGGAAAAAGGAACTGCCCGGACTCTTACATGAGCTGGCACAGATCCCCGGTATCTACTGGATCCGTATTTTATACTGTTATCCGGAGGAGATCACAGATGAGTTGATCGATGCTATTGCAGCAGAACCCAAGGTCTGTAACTATCTGGATATTCCCATTCAGCATGCTTCCGACAATGTGTTGAAGCGAATGGGTAGACGTACTGACCAGGCAGAGCTTCGTGCCATCATTGGGAAGCTTCGGGAGAAGATCCCCGATATCTGCTTACGTACTACACTGATCAGCGGATTCCCCGGAGAGACCCAGGAGGATTTCGAGGAGTTGTATCGTTTTGTCAACGAGATGGAATTCGACCGTCTGGGTGTATTCCCGTATTCTCAGGAGGAAGATACTCCCGCTGCCACCATGGAAGACCAGGTGCCGCAGGAAGTTAAGGAATTCCGGAGAGATGAACTGATGGAATTACAGCAGGCAATCGCCTTTGACAAGGCGGAGGATATGGTAGGACACATCCTGACCGTAATGATCGAGGGCAAGGTTGCGGACGAAGAGACTTATGTTGCAAGAACCTACAGAGATGCCCCCAATGTGGATGGCTATCTGTTTGTGAATACTTCAGCGAATCTGATGACCGGAGATTTTGTCAAGGTTCTGGTCACCGGTTCCAATGAATATGATCTGATAGGAGAAATATACCATGAGTAAAATGAATCTGCCCAACAAGCTGACTATTTTTCGCGTGATCCTGATTGTACCGTTTATTATCCTGTTACTGGGAGGCCATGCCGGATGGTTCGGCGAGAACACTTTCGTGACGGATATGATCGCACTGGCCATCTTCATCATTGCCAGTCTCACCGATCTGATTGACGGTAAGATTGCAAGAAAATATAATCTGATCACCGACTTCGGTAAGTTCATGGATCCCCTGGCTGATAAGCTGTTAGTATGTTCCGCCATGATCGCACTGATCGAGATGAACCGTATCCCTTCCTGGGTGGTCATCATCATCATTGCCAGAGAGTTCATCATCAGCGGCTTCCGCCTGATCGCCTCCGACAATGGCGTAGTCATTGCCGCAAGCTACTGGGGTAAGTTCAAGACCACCTTCCAGATGGTCATGATCTGCCTGATGATCGCCAACTTCCCGCAGTTACAGATCCTTACGGATATCATTATGTGGATCGCACTGATCCTCACTGTGGTGTCTTTGATCGATTACCTCGTGAAGAATAAGGATGTTATGAAGAACACGAAATAAATTGAGAGTTTACGAAAGCATAGCCGTCGGCCGCTCGGGGAGTTCTGTTTGTATTAAAAACGCCATTTTTTGCTAAAAAAATACAAAAACATGAGATTTTGCCATGTAAAAAGCTGTTATTTTCGCTGAGCGTGCAAAATGAAGAAATTCCGTACAAAAATCCCTGATTTAGGAACTTTTTTGTACGGAATTCATTGTTTTTAGGGTTTTTACACCAAACTGGAGAGCTACGAAAGCATAGCCACGCTAGAGAACAAGAAAGACCGGGTGTGGGCACTTGCGCACCAATCCCGGTCTTATTTGTTGCGCGGGGCTTAATCAACAAATTCAGTCAATTAAGCCCCGGCAGTCTATGTTACGCGGGGCGTAATCAACAAATTTAATTAATTAAGCCCCGGCAGTTTACATTACGCGGGGCTTAATCAACAAATTCAGTCAATTAAGCCCCGGCAGTTTATGTTACGCGGGGCGTAATTATCAATTATAGTCAATTAAGCCCCGGTAGTTTATATTGTGCGGGGTGTGATCATCAATTATAGTCAACTAAGCCCCGGGAGTTTATGTTATGCGGGGCGTAATCATCAATTATAGTCAATTAAGCCCCAGGAGTTTATGTTATGCGGGGCGTGATCATCAATTATAGTCAATTAAGCCCCGGCAGTTTATGTTACGCGGGAGCGTAATCAACAAATTTAGTCAATTAAGCCCCGGTAGTTTTATTCATAGTGTGGGTATCAGCAATGAAACAAGCTTCTCATACCCACAAACTATTCACGCTGAGGCGGAAGAAGGGCACAGGCGGGCGTTCGTCCGGTCTACGGCAACCCTACGTTACGAGCCATGCACCCAATTCATAAATGTGTCGCAAAGGGCGCTCCACATTTATTGGCGGTTCTCCGCAATGAGCCACGCTATTCATAAGATTGTCAGCAAAAAATGCTGCCAATCGTATTTCTCTTCGCGGCGTTCGCCGCATCACGGCAAAAATAAAAACCGTGATTTGTGAACAAGCTCCCAATCACGGTTCTTATTTTGCCTATGCGCGGCTCATTGCTCGCGTAAACTCTCAATCTACCTAATCATTTAAAGCCATCTGTTTTAAATTCAAGAACAGATTCTGCACCGGTTTCACGGACAGGATCAGTAATGTTACTGCCGCTTCAGCGAAGATATAGATCGCATTGTAGGCGAGGGAATAGGGCAGGGGATCCCAGCCTTCCCAGGCATACGCGCCAAAGAAGATCCATCCTGAGATCACGGCGAATACATATCTGCCCAGCACAGCGGTGATATATCCTTTCAGCAGTCCGAACTTCGCATTGGAGAAGAGACCGGACAATCCCAGAGCGCCGAAAGCCAAAATGTAATCAACGATCAACTGCATGGGATACAATACATAAGGATCGATGAGAAGCTGTAACACACCGTAAGCTGCGCCGGTGGCAATACCTGCACCCAGACCGAACCAGTAACCGGGCAGGCAGATCACCAGCATGGACAGTAGTGTAATGGAGCCGCCGGTAGGAAAATGGAACAGCTTGATGTTAGACAGCACGGTTCCAAGAGCGATTGCCATAGCGCAAAAAGCCAGCTGCTTTACGGTCAGCTTACCGTGAGCCATTTTCCGGTCACCATCGTCAGAGCCGGTTTTATTTCTCTGCTTACGGGCAAATACAACGGCCACAGCCAGCAGAGCGATCAGGACAACCACTAACAGGACATTGCCCAGAGCAGTGGGGACATAAGTAGTCTCGCCCCAGTCATTCACAACAACATTGTACAACATAAAAAAATCCTCCTTCGTATGCGCGAGGAGGGACAACATCGTATCCATGCAAAAATTACAGTCTTGAACGGCACTCTTATAATGTACGGTTCTCATACACTGTTATCAGCAGTGTATATGTAGACGATAACTGCATGAAATCTATGCTTCCTTACGCCGGTATTATCCGGTTCAAGTAGTGAGGGTTAGAAGTGATGGCATAGTTTTACAGCACTTCAATCTCAGCGATGCGCTCCCCTAGCGGAATATAATATTTACTTCCTTACTATATTGCTTTATCGTGACAGTGTCAAGCTTAGAGAAAAGTTTTTAATACTTGCAGCACACCGTTCTCCCAGTATGGTGCGCAGGTTCCCTTTGCGGCAGCGATTACTTCCTCTCTGGCGTTGAATACCGCATAGCTGGTTCCGGCGCTCTCAAGCATTTCTATATCATTCAGATTGTCTCCGAAAGTACAGGTCTCCTCCGGGGCAATGCCGAGATATTCCTGCAAAAACCGAATAGCGGTTCCTTTGTTGACACCTAACGGGTTACAGTCCATCCATTCTTTGCCAGAGGAAGCGATTTTAGCCTTGGTCTGCCAGGTGGGAGTGAAAAGAGGGGCACACATTTCTTCACATGCCGAAGGGTGATATACAGTGAATTTGATCACGTTGTCCACAGGCGTTTTTAACAGATCCGGAACTTCGCGGATATCATATCCGTAGGAATCTGTGAGCCATCGGAACATGCGGCTTCCGGCATCTTCCGCCAGACAATAGTCCGGGGTGGCAATAAAACAATCACAGTCCGGCAGGTTGTTTCGGACTGTTTCGCACATCCCATGCCAGACATCTTCGGGCAGAGTGTGGACTTTTAAAATTTTGTGCGGGGTACGGACTACCGTGCCGCCGTCCGTGATATAGAGAAGCTTATCCCGTATAGGAGCAAAAAGCTTCCGTTCACTGATAAATTGTCTGCCGGAACAGGCAACGAAAATGATTCCTTTTTCGGTGAGTTTATCAATCACAGTCATATATTCGGGATCCAGCATCAGCGTACCGTCTTTTAGAAGCGTACCGTCAATGTCGGTTGCAATCAATTTGATCATAGCTCCTCCTGTTAATGGAAAGTATGCTATGATTATAGCCTATCTGTAAGCGGATTTGCAATGACATCCGCAAGATTGACATCCTCAAGATAGATAAAACAGTTGGAAAAACGGAAAAAATATAGTATCGTAGATTGTAAAGATAAAGAAGCGGTAAAAAGGCGGGAAGAAACAGATAAGGGATAGACAAGAAACAGATAATAAGGTGATAAGAAATCAATAATAAAGCGATAAGAAATCTAAGGAAACAGTAGAAACCTAAGGAAACAGTAGAAACCTAAGCAAACAGTAGAAACCCAAGCAAACAGTAGAAATCTAAACAAACAGTAGAAATCTAAGCAAACAGTAGAAACCTAAGGAAACAGTAGAAACCTAAGCAAACAGTAGAAATCTAAGCAAACAGTAGAAACCTAAGGAAACAGTAGAAATCTAAGCAAACAGTAAGAAACCTGAAGAAGCAGGAACCGGGCATAGAAGGGTTAACGATAAGAATGAAGAAATTAATTATAGGAATTCTGGCACATGTGGATGCCGGCAAGACGACACTGGCGGAAGGCCTTTTATATACCTGCGGAACAATCCGCAAGGCAGGAAGAGTGGATCACGGAGATGCTTTTCTGGACAATGGGGACATGGAGAGGAAGAGAGGCATCACGATCTTTTCCAAGCAGGCGAGAATCCGGTGGAAAGATGTGGATATTACTCTGTTAGATACCCCGGGGCATGTGGATTTTTCCGCTGAAATGGAGAGGACACTGCAGGTACTGGATGCAGCAATCCTTGTGATCGACGGCAGTGACGGCGTGCAGGGGGATGTATACACACTGTGGAGATTATTGAAAAGATATGAGGTTCCGGTATTTTTATTCGTAAATAAAATGGATCAGCCGGGCACCGAGCGGGACAAAATACTGACCGAACTGCAAAGTAAGTTGGATGGCAATATTGTAACCGTTGAAAATATCATGGCGCAGGAGAAATGCGGAGAAAACCGTGAGCAGGAACTGGAACATGCCGCTATGTGCAGCGAAGCACTGATGGAGGAATATCTGGAGACCGGAGCCCTGCAGCCGGAGAGCATGGCACTCACCGTGGCGCAGCGGAAGCTGTTCCCCTGCTTTTTTGGATCGGCGTTGAGGCAGGAAGGCATAGAAAAGCTGCTGGACGGGCTGTCTTTGTATCTGCCGGAACCGGAATATTCACAGGAGTTTGGAGCCAGAGTCTATAAAATCGGTAGAGATACGGCGGGGAACCGTCTGACGTATCTGAAAGTCACCGGAGGGACTCTTCGGGTCAAAATGATGATCGGTAATGAGAAAAGCAGTGCCGGGGAAGAGACCTGGGAGGAAAAGGCAGACCAGCTGCGCCTGTACAACGGAGGAAGCTATGAGACCGCAGACAGCGTGCCGGCGGGAGAAGTCTGCGCGATCACGGGACTCACGAAGACATTTGTAGGACAGGGACTGGGCTATGAAAGCGAGAATCTGGCACCGGTGCTGGAACCGGTATTGACATACAGACTGAGTTTTCCCCCGGATGTGGATCCCGTGACAGCGCTCGGAAAGCTCAGACAGCTGGAAGAAGAGGAGCCGCAGTTACATGTATTATGGCAGGAGGAAAAGCGGGAGATCCATATGCAGGTCATGGGGCAGGTGCAGATGGAGATCCTGAAAAATATCCTGTGGGAGCGCTTCGGACTGGAAGCGGAATTCGATGCGGGAAGTATTGTCTATAAGGAGACACTGGCGGAACCGGTGGAAGGCATCGGCCATTTTGAACCCCTGCGACATTATGCGGAAGTGCACCTGCTGCTAGAACCCGGTGAACGGGGCAGCGGACTGCAGTTCGCATCTGCATGCAGTGAGGATATGCTGGATCGGAACTGGCAGAGACTGATCCTGACTCATTTGGAGGAAAAAAGGCATGTGGGAGTGCTCACCGGATCGGAGATCACAGATCTTCGGATACTGTTGATCGCCGGGAAAGCACATACTAAGCATACGGAAGGCGGGGATTTCCGGCAGGCAACTTATCGCGCCATCCGCCAGGGACTGCGCAGTGGAAAAAGTATTCTGCTTGAGCCGTGGTTTTCCTATCGGCTGGAAGTACCGACAGAGAATCTCGGCAGGGCAATGTCAGATATCACCAGGATGAACGGACGCTTCGATCCGCCTGTGACCGAAGGAAACAACAGCGTACTGACGGGCAGTGTTCCGGTGGCAACCATGCGGGATTACGCCAGAGAAGTAGCTTCCTATACCAAAGGACACGGCAGACTGTCCTGCAGCCTGCAGGGGTACGAGCCCTGCCATAATACGGAAGAGGTGATGGCACAGACGGATTACGATCCGGAGGCGGATACTGTCAATCCTACCGGTTCCGTATTCTGCGCTCACGGAGCCGGTTTCCAGGTGCCCTGGGATCAGGTGCCGGAATACGCCCATGTGGAGAGCGGCTGGGTACCGGATTCGGAGGAGAATGCAGAGTCTGCTGATGACGCTTTACAGGGAATGCCGGCAATGAACAGACGGCAGGGAGCTGTACGTCAGACGGGCGGCGGCACAGAGCGTGTCATATCTCAGGAGGAGATCGAAGAGATATTCCTAAGGACCTATGGGAAACGGGCAGAGGATCCCCACAGATTCCGAAGATATCATACTTCTTCCGGCAGTCGCAGCAACTATACGAGCAGCCAGACGGACAGCGTACGGACACCGAAGACCAAAGTGGGCCCTCAGGAAAAACCGGAAGAATATCTGCTGGTGGACGGCTATAATATTATTTTTGCATGGCCGGAGCTGCGGGAGCTGTCGAAGATCAACCTGGACAGCGCCAGGGATAAGCTGATGGATATCCTGTGCAATTATCAGGGCTATCAGGGGTGCCGGCTGATCCTGGTCTACGATGCTTATAAGGTGAAGGGGAATCCCGGATCCACCATGAAATATCATAATATAGAAGTGGTCTATACGAAGGAAGCGGAGACCGCAGACCAGTATATTGAGCGCACCACGCATGAGTTGGGAGCAAAACCGCAGAAATACCGCGTGACGGTAGCCACCTCAGATGCCCTGGAGCAGATGATCATCTGGGGCAACGGTGCCACGAGAATGTCGGCACTCGGGCTGAAGGCCGCGGTGGATGCGGCCGGGGCGGAATATTTTGAATAAATAAGAGAGTTTTAACGGACTAAAAAAAGAGTAGTCTATACCTGTCAGATCGGGGATGACCCGATGGAAAACGTATCATGTATGAATAGAAAGAGGTATAGATTATGAGAAGACAGGCTGTTTCCAATGTTGCATTTTATGTTGTCACTGTTGTATTGATCCTGATCATTGTATTGTGCGTGGGAGGAACCGCCAGAAGCGAAAGCCGGGATGAGGCACAGCGGGTGGAGAACAGAGTGCAGGAACAGCAGCTGCTTACGGATGTAAGACAATATCTGAAGAATAACGGGTATACGAACAGCGGCGTGACTCTGACGTATGTGACAGATGCAGACGGCGATCCGGAGTATACTTTCACGATCCATCATAAGAGGATCAATGACATGAGCGAAGAGGAACGGGAAGCTTTCAGTGCAGAGCTTATGCAGGCATGCAATGCTTCCGGCAGTTACAGCATCTCTTACGAATATCTTTTGACAGATTTTTAAGGGAGACATGACATTTTTCAAAATAGGGGTTATACTGTTACCATATGCCGCAGCAGAGGCGATGGGAAAGGAGAAGGACAGATGACATTTATTCCCAAACCACATGAGATATATAAGCATTTTAAAGGGAATCTGTACCAGATCGTCACGATAGCACAGCATTCGGAGACCGGAGAACAGCTGGTGATCTATCAGGCAATGTACGGAGATTTTAAGATCTATGCGAGACCGCTTGCGATGTTTACGAGCGAAGTGGATAAGGTCAAATACCCTGAGGTACAGCAGAGATTCCGCTTTGAATTACAGGGTGCGGATGCGGACAGACAGATACGTGAGACCGATGAAGTGAACGGTGGGCAGACGACAACACAGGCAGTGCCGACAGCAACAGCGCGGGACGCGGCGATTTGGACAGCGCAGGCAGCAGCGGTGCAGGACGCGGCGACTGTGGCAGCACAGGCAACAGCACAGCCGGCATCTGTAGAGACACAGCCGGAGGAGCCCACCCTGGATCCCCTGGTACTGGAATTTTTAGATGCGGATTCTTATGAGCAGAAGTTAAATATTCTCGCAGGCTTACATCACCGGATCACCGATGAGATGATCACGACCATGGCGATCGCCTGCGATATTGAAGTAAATGACGGTGAGACGGAGGAACGTTATGAAGAACTGAAGAACTGCCTGCTCACCATGGAGAAGTTCGAATGCAATCGCCTGCGGTAGACGCTATGGATAAACACAATGAAAATTTAACAGATATTAAGGAAATTTTTAGGAAAGGTGACCTTCTTGCGATTCCCAAACCACTTTTAAAATGGTATGATAATAATCACAGGATCCTTCCCTGGAGAGAACAGCCCACACCCTATCGCGTATGGGTCTCTGAGATCATGCTACAACAGACCAGAGTGGAAGCGGTGAAGCCCTATTTTCAGAGATTCATGGATACCCTGCCGGATATTGCAGCATTAGCGGAAGCGCCGGAGGAGACTCTGTTAAAGCTGTGGGAAGGTCTGGGCTATTATAACAGGGTGCGGAACCTTCAGAAAGCGGCAATTCAGATCGTGGAAGATTATGGCGGCAGAATGCCGGATTCTTATGAAGAATTGCTGAAATTAAAAGGAATCGGAAGCTATACGGCGGGAGCTGTATCTTCTATTGCTTACGGAAGACCGAATCCGGCGGTGGATGGCAATGTGCTCAGAGTGATCTCCAGAATACGTAAGGATGAGCGGTGCATCTCCGAGGACAAGGTGAAAAAGTCCGTGGAGAAGGATCTGTGGGAGGTTATACCGAAGGACAGACCCGGGGATTTTAACCAGGCAATGATGGAGATCGGAGCCTGCGTGTGTATTCCAAACGGTGCCCCTCATTGTGAGGAGTGTCCGCTCAGGCAGATCTGTCTGGCATACGAAGATGGAACGCAGCAACAGTACCCGAATAAGGCAAAGGCAAAGGAACGGACCATAGAGGAGAAGACGATCCTCATTATCCGGGATGCGGAGCTTGCGGTGCTGCACAAGCGGCCGGCTAAGGGGCTGCTCGCCGGAATGTATGAGTTTCCGTCAATGAAGGGATTCTGTACGGCGGAAGAAGTGAAGGAATATCTGACAGAGAACGGACTGCAGGTACTCAGGATCCAGCCGTTAGAGGATGCAAAGCATATTTTCTCCCACAGGGAATGGCATATGAAGGGATACCTCATCCGGGTGGATGAGCTCGCACCGAAGAAGGCGGGACCGGATTCTGCAGACTGGATCTATATTGAACCCCGGGAGACGAAAGACAGATATCCCATTCCTTCGGCATTTGCAGTCTATGCGAAGGGTCTACGCATGCAGCTTGGAATCCCAAGAGAGGAAGGCTGACAGCCGGGCGGCAGCACGGAACGATCCTACACAAGGTCTTTCATCGACTTATGAGCAAGCTCATGTGGGCTTAGACCTTTTGACACTGGTATCATTGTATATAAGAAAGGACAGCGATATGAAATTACTTTCCATAGCAATTCCCTGCTACAATTCTGAAAAGTATATGAGAAAATGTATTGATTCTCTGCTCGTCGGCGGTGAGGATGTAGAGATCCTGATCATTGATGACGGATCCACCAAGGATCGTACCGCAGAGATCGCAGATGAATATGAGGCACAGTTCCCTACCATTGTCCGTGCTATCCATAAGGAGAACGGAGGACATGGCTCCGCAGTGAATACCGGAATCGCCAATGCCAAGGGACTGTATTTTAAAGTAGTGGACAGCGATGACTGGGTGAAGCAGGATGCATATTTTAAGATTCTGGACACTCTGCGGGAGCTGGCAGGAGGCGGTCAGGCACTGGACATGCTCATCAGCAATTATGTTTATGAAAAAGAAGGCGAGCGCCGTAAAAAGGTGATCCAGTATCGCCATATTCTGCCGGTGGAGAAGATGTTTACCTGGGCAGACTGCCATCATTTTATCAAGGGACATTACATATTGATGCATTCCGTGATCTTCCGTACCAGGCTGCTCCAGGAATGCGGACTGAAGCTTCCCGAGCATACCTTCTATGTAGATAATCTGTATGTATTCGAGCCGCTTCCCTATGTGAAGAATATGTATTATCTGGATGTGAATTTCTACAGATATTATATAGGAAGACAGGATCAGTCCGTGAACGAGACGGTCATGATCTCCAGGATCGACCAGCAGATCCGTGTGACCAGGCTGATGATCGATTATCTGGTAGGCAGAAAAGCAGAACTGGTCAAAAACAGACGCCTGTATCAGTATATGCGCAATTATTTAGAGATTATCATGACAGTATCCTCTGTGCTGCTGATCCGTTCCGGCACTCCTGAGCATCTGGAGAAAAAGAAAGAACTGTGGGAGTACCTGAAAGAAAAAGACAAGAGACTCTACCTATGGATGCGTAACGGCATCATGGGCGGAACCATGAACCTGCCCGGAAGAGGCGGTCGTAAGCTTTCTGTGGAAGGATACAAGATCTGTCAGAAACTGTTCGGATTTAACTAGTCAGGACTTTATTTTTGATAAGCCAGAAAAAGCTTCAAGAGTCTGAGCGCATAATCTCGGTCTCTTTGTTCGGAATTATCCAGCATAGTTAAAATAGCGGATACTTCGGCTGTTTGCCCGGGGTATCCGTTTTCGTTGATTTCTTTTCCGTAAATAATATAATCCAGTGACATATCTAAAGCTTCGGAAAGCGCCATCAGAGTTTCTACACTCATACCGCAGCTGCCGCGTTCAATATCTGCATAATATTTAGCGGCACGGTCTATTTTTTCAGCCATTTCATCCTGCGTGAACCCCAATAGATTTCTTTTCAGGCGAATACGTTCTCCGGCAGCCAGACGATCATATGTTTTTTTCATTTATACCTCCAATATCATTATCCCCATGAATTGCCCCATTTTTTAGTGTGATCATAAAAGCATTTTCTATGAACTTTTCTCATTTACATTATGAAGACCGTAAACTATTGACAATACCAGTTTTAAACGTATATAATGGTTACGTTTAAAACAGAAATTAAAATTACGTTAAAAACGTAGTAGAAGCAGGAATTCTTAAGATAGTCCGGAAAGAGGAAGTACCAATGAAGAAAAAAATCATTTCCGTAATCGCGGGCGTGACCGGTCTGGCTATGGCTTATTTTTTAGTGAGCGGAATCTCTCATATCATCTATAATCGTCCGACGGACAATGCGGCTGCTAAAACTGAGAGCACAACGGAAAGCACCGAACAGGGCACCGAGGAAGCCAAAGCTGCCATGACCGAGGATGAGATCAATGAAATGCTGTCAGGCATGAAGGCAACGGAGACGGCAGAGACCGAGACCACAGCAGAGGAGCAGAGTGAAGTCATCCCTGTGAAGTTCGAAGAACTTCAGGCAGTGAATCCGGATGTCTATGCCTGGATCACAGTGCCCGGTACCGATATCGACTATCCGATTTTACAGCATGCATCCGACAATTCCTATTATCTCATGCACAATATTGACGGTTCTTATGGGTATCCCGGTTGTATCTATACTGAAAATCTCAACAGTAAGGACTTCACAGATAACAATACTGTGATCTACGGGCACAACATGAAGAACGGCTCCATGTTCGCCCAACTGCATAAATACGAAGATTCGGACTTTTTTGATGCGAACAGAGAAGTGCTGATCTATCTGCCGGACGAAGTGCTGCATTACACCATTTTCGCAGCACATATCTACGATGACAGACACCTGTTGTACAGCTTTGACTTTACAGATCCGGAGGTCTATCAGAAATATCTGGATTCCATATTCAGCATACGGGATATGAGCGCAAATATTGATAAGGATATCACAGTGACAACGGATGATCAGATCATCACTTTGGTGACCTGTATCGGCAGCCAGCCGAACAACCGACTCCTGGTGCAGGCGGTGCTGACCGACAGAGAACCGGGTGTAGCGGCTCAGTCGGCAGCAATGACAGAATAGATCAACAGAGTATTTTATGCATGGGAGACAGACTATGAAGAAGGAAGATAGCAGAGACAGCCTCATAGATATTCCGCTTGAAGATGACCGGGACGAATCCCAGCTGACCGGAAGAAAAGCCGCTGAGTACAACAGACAGCATGTCATCCGGCACAGAAAGCGTGTCTGCACGAAGATATTGTGCGCGCTGGGAATATTGCTGGCACTGCTTGCAATCCTCGCGGTGATCGCAGTGATCCTCGTCAACGTGTGGAGATCCACCGGCCGTGCGAGCCTGCTTCAGCATGCACAGGGCAACAGTACCGATGCCGCACAGGCAATGCAGGAAGCTGCAAATGAGAAAAATTCTGAAACCTCCGCAACACAGGAAGCGGAAGAATCCTATGAACTGCAGGAAGGTCAGATCCGTTACAACGGCAAGACTTACCAATATAAAGATAATCTTATGAACATTCTTTGCCTGGGAATCGACAGCCGTGACGGCATTGCAAAGGAGAAAACACCGGGTAAGGCAGGTCAGGCGGACTGCGTGATCCTGGCGGTACTGGATGACGAGGCGAAGACCATTCAGCTCATCAATATCTCCAGAGATTCCATGGTGCCGGTACATGTATATGCTACTGACGGAAGCTTCGTGGAGGACAGGACGGAACAGCTGGCTCTGCAATATGCCTATGGCAACGGCAGAGACTGGAGCTGCCAGCTCATGGAAGAGACAGTGTCGGAACTGCTTTATGGATTGCCGATCCATGGCTATTGTGCACTGTCCATGAACAGTATTGCCAGCCTAAACGATGCGGTAGGCGGCGTGACCGTGACCGTGCCGGAGGAGCTGGCGGAATTGAAGCCGAAGCTGTTCACAGCAGGAGAGACGATCACATTGAAGGGAAACAGGGCAAATGAATTTGTACGTGCAAGAGCCGTGAATTCTCCGGATGTCGCTTCCAATAATAAGCGCATTGCCAGACAAAAGGCCTATGCAGTTGCTTTCGTCAACCAATTAAAGCAGGGCATGAAAGAAGACATGACCCTTCCCGTGAAGCTTTACCAGACCGCAGAAAAGCAGATGGTGACCAGCCTCAGCCTGGATCAGGCAGTATATCTGTGTACTGAATATATGAACTGCTCCTTTGATACAGATAATATCTATACCATTGACGGTGCAGTTACCATGGGTGAAAAGTATGCGGAGTTCAACGTAGATGATGACGCATTGTATCAGCTGATCCTCGATATCTTCTACGAGGAAGTGAATTAGGTATAACCGGCCGGAGACGACCGTTTATATATAGAGACCATTCTATACTCTACGAAAGGAGATAAATGTCCAATGAAAAAAGTATATGCTTTGTTATTAGTTGCAGTTATGACCGTAGCTATGGCAGTTCCTACCTTTGCAGCAAACAGCCCTGAGGCTGATCCTGTTGTAAAGACCGCTGCCGGCGTTGATGTCGTAGCAGCAGCAAAGGAAGTTAAGACTTCCGTAGCAGGAGCTTCTGTAGCAGTTCCCAATGAAGGACTGGCTAAACAGGTAGTATCTGTTACTTCCACAGAGTCTGTTCTGAAAGACTTAAACGTTCCTACCAGCGCTAAACTGGTAGCAGCTGTTGATGTATCCTACAGCGGAGAGATCCCTGCAGGTGGCGTACAGGTTCCTTTCAAGGTTCCCGGCGCTAAGAAGGGTGATATGGTATACATCCTTCACAGACAGCCCAACGCACCTTACACCTGGGAAGTAGTTGGTTCCGGCGTTCTCGGTGATGACCTCACCGTAACCGGTACTTTCACCAGCTTCTCTCCCGTTGCATTCATGGTAGTTGATGCAGCCGATGTTGCAGCAACCGCAGTGAAGGCACCCAAGACCGGCGAGTTCTAAGATATTCTTACGAACTTGATTTCATAAGGCCTTATGAAGTATTGGTCATAAATGAAATAAGAATGAAATTGAAGTAAAAAGGTAGAGTGGTTTCTATGAGACCGGTGTGGCGCTCCGGCGCCATGCCGGGATCAAAAAAGGAGAACTATCGCATGGAATATATTGATATGCATTCCCACATACTGCCCGGTCTGGATGATGGATCCAAGAACATGGACATGACACTTGCCATGTTACGGGTAGCGGAAGAAGAAGGCATCCGTATCGTTTATACTACTCCCCATTGTATGCCGGGGAAGGGCCATCCAACGCTTGCAAAAGTAGAGGAGAAAATACGCCTGGTACAGGAGGCAGCCGAGGCAGAGGGAATCCAGATCACTTTAAAAAAAGGCACCGAGTATTACTATATAGAAGAAATGTCGGAATGGATGGAAGAGGGAGAAATCATCACCCTGGGAACTTCCAACTGTGTACTGGTGGAATTTGAGCCCTATGCGGAGGGAAAATACATCCATAACGCAGTCAGAGAGATCCTGGGCTTCGGCTACCAGCCGGTGATCGCCCATGTAGAGAGATACCGGAACCTGATGGAACGGAAATTCGCCGCCATTCAGTGGATGAGGGAGATCGGGGCACTGATCCAGGTGAACTGCAATTCCGTGACCGGAGATAACGGTTTTACTACAAAACAGAATGTGAAGAGTCTGCTGAAAAACGGTTTGGTGGATTTCGTATCCACAGATGCACACAGACCGGTTGGCAGGGCTCCTTATATAGAGAAATGTGCGGAGACCCTCCGCAAAAAATACGGAGATATCTATGCTGCGGAACTTACCGGAGGCAACGCCAGAAGGTTCCTGAAGTAACACGAATGAATTGACCAATGTACAATGAGAGGAAAAACAATATGCAGACTTCTAATCAGGAAGACGTAATTGAAATTGACTTACAGGATCTGTTCGGCCTGCTTCTGCACAAGGCATGGATCATTATTCTGGCAACACTGGCTACGGCGGCCATCGGATTCGCGGTCAGCTTTTTTCTGATCACACCCCAGTACGAATCCACGACCAGCATCTATATCTCTACCAGCAAAGGGAATGAGAACAGCATGACTTACAGCGATGCACAGCTGGCCAGCCAGCTGACCAAGGACTATGAGGAGCTGATCCTGGGACGAACCGTGCTGGAAAAGGTGATCGCACAGTATCAGCTGAATGAAAGCTATGAGAGTCTGAAGAGCAGAGTGTCCGTAGAAAATACGACCAACACCCGCATCATCAGCATCACCGTAAAGGATCCAAATCCCGAAGATGCACAGATCATAGCCAATAGTATCCGTGATGTGGCAGCGGTACATATCAAGGATGTGACCGATGTGGAGGCAGTAAATGTGGCAGATGAAGCAAACCTGCCGGAAAAACCCTGTGAGCCTTCTATCCCGAAGTGGACATTGATCGCAGCAATGCTCGGTGTGATCCTGTCAGCCGGCATTATCGTGATGCGGTATCTGCTGGATGATACGATCAAATCTTCCGAGGATGTTGAAAAATATCTGGAACTATCCACCCTGGGACTGATCCCCAACTTTGATACCGTGGAGAAGAAAAAGAAGTCCCGGAGATCAAAGGAGGAAGAAGAAATCCATGAGCCCCGGATGGAAGTGGATGAGGCTATCGAAGTCGTAGATATAGAAAAGGAGCAGGAAGATGCAGAGCATTGAATTAAAACAGGAAAAACAGGATTTCCGTACCAAAGAAGCATTTAAAACGCTCCGTACGAACATCGAATTCTCCGGAGAGGATATCAAAGTCATCTGTATTACCAGCTGTACACCGAACGAAGGAAAGAGCAGCGTGTCCTATGAACTGGCGAAATCTTTCGCACAGAATGGCAAGAAGACCATCCTCATCGATGCCGATCTGCGCAAGAGCGTCATGAGGGGAAGACATAAGAAGGGAAAAGTCCGCTTCGGACTGACTAATTACTTAGTAGGAAAGGTAGATCTCGACACGGCAATCTGCGAGACAGATATTCCGAACTTCCATCTCCTCTTCGCAGGACCGGTACCGCCCAACCCCAGTGAGCTGTTGGGAAATACACGTTTCCAGAAGATGATTGAAGTATGCCGAATGAAGTATGACATGGTCATCATCGACACACCGCCCCTGGGAAGCGTTATCGATACTGCGGTCGTGTCCAAGTTCTGTGACGGTGCGGTGATCATCCTCGCCTGTGGTGAGATCAGCTACCGCTTCGCCAAGAGGGTCAAAGACCAGCTGGCAATGACCGGATGCAAGATCCTCGGCTGCGTACTGAATAAGGTAGAGATGAGCGGCAAGGGATACTATGGCAAGTATTATGGGAAATATTACGGGAAGTACTATGGAAAGTATTACGGAAACTATGGGACGGAAGAGTAATTAAAAATTGTGTGATACAAAAGAGGGAAGGTAGAAGTATGACCAAAACCCACAAAGGCAAAGTACAAGGGAAATATGCATATCGAGGTTGCTGCGCATGCTTATTTATTCTGACAGAGACCGGAATGTTCTATGCAGTGTGGCGAAATTTTTTAGAAAACAATAGTAAATCGGGACATCTTCTAGGAGCCGGGAATCAAGCTATGGCAGTTATTATATATCTTCTATTATGTATGATTGCTGGTCATGGGATGAGAGCTTTTAAGGTCGGAGTAGACCGCAAGGCCAATCTGATTGCAGCACAGGTATTGACGATAATGATTGCAAATGTATCGGAAATATTGATTTCTATTGCAATTTTGGGAGATTTCCGCTTGCTTCTGAAGTTTACACATAGATATTTTCTTCTCGGAATTGCGCAGGCAGTGGTTCTATCGGCTGAGGCAACGATCAGTTTGAACTTATATCGGAGGCTATTTCCGCCTTTACAGATCCTGGAGATATATGGAGATATTGCCCAGAGAAAACTATCGCAGAAGATTAATAGCAGAGCTGATAAATACAATGTGGTGAAATCTCTTCCTTATACATTGGATCAGGGAGTTATCAGTGCAGAAATCCGGAAATATGATGCGGTATTGTTAAATGACCTTCCCAGTGCAGAAAAGGGATATGCACTGAAAATGTGTTTTGACATGGACAAAAGAGTTTATTTTACTCCTAAAATATCGGATATCATTGTAAAAAGCTCTGAGGAATTGAACCTATTTGATACACCATTATTTCTATGCCGTAACATCGGCTTGAAATGGTCGCAATTATTTGTAAAAAGATTTTTTGATATCCTATTATCCGGGATTGCTTTAGTGCTGCTAAGTCCCTTGATGATGATTACAGCAATAGCGATAAAAATAGATGACGGAGGACCTGTTTTTTATAGACAGGAGAGATGTACGATCGGTGGAAAAAGATTCATGATACTGAAGTTCCGTTCCATGATTGTAGATGCCGAAAAAGATGGGAAACCGCATCCTGCGGGAGAACATGATGACCGCATTACCAGAGTGGGAAGATTTATCCGTGCCACAAGAATTGATGAACTGCCGCAGCTGATCAATATCCTGACAGGGGACATGGCTATCGTGGGACCGAGACCGGAACGCTGGGAACATGTAGAAAAATATACCAATGATATACCGGAATTCTCTTATCGTATGAAGGTAAGAGGTGGACTTACCGGATATGCACAGGTGTATGGGAAGTATAATACAGAGCCATTGGATAAATTAAAACTGGATCTGTATTACATAACCAACTACTCAATCCTGCTGGATGTGCAGATTATGTTTGAGACAGTGAAGATACTGTTTCAGAAGGAGAGCACGGAAGGATTTGAGGAGAAGAGAGTGGAAGAAATACGTATGCAAAAAATAAGCTGACAAGGAAGCATAAGCAATGCAAGAAGAAAAAATAATCCCATTGATTTCAATAATCATGCCGGTTTATAACGTAGAAAATTACATAGAAGAAACTTTGAAATCCGTACAAAAGCAAACTTATGAAAATTGGGAATGTATATGTGTTGATGATGCTTCAAAAGACGAGAGTGTAAAAAAGATTACAAAAATTGCAGCAAAGGATGCAAGGATTAAGCTCATTAGGCTGAATCAAAATTCGGGCGCTGCTGTTGCCAGAAATAGGGGAATAGAAAGTGCAAAAGGTGATTATCTTGCATTTTTGGATGCGGATGACTTATGGAATGAAAGAAAATTGGAGATTCAGCTAGATTATATGGTGAAGACCCAAGCTTTAATCACATGTACATCATATGGAAAGATAGATGAATATTCTAATGCGTTGGAAAAAGTATGTAGATGTAGGGAAAAGTACACATATGATGATGTCTTAAAAGTCTGCCCGGGTAATTCTACCATTATGTATAACTGTAAACAAGTCGGTAAAGTATATGGACCGGATATTCGTAAAAGAAATGATTTTGCTATGTGGCTTAAGGCAATAAAAGCGACAGGTGAAATCTATGGTATAGATGATATACTTTGCTATCACAGAATTCGCCGAGATTCGATATCAATAAACAAAAGAAAATTAGTAAAATATCAGTGGCAGATATATAGAGAAATGGAAAAATTAGGATTTTTTAGGTCAATGTATCTTATTGGATATAAAATTGTTCAGACGTTATGTGACCGGAATGGATGATATCCATAAAATATAACAATATTATACGAGAGGGAAATATAATGATAAAACTTGGTATTTGCGGTCATTTTGGGATAGGGTTAAATTTATTAAATGGTCAGACTATCAAAACCAAGATTGTAGCAAATGAGTTTAGAAAGCAATTAGGGGAAGAGCAAGTAGATATTGTTGATACTCATGGTGGGGTAAAAAGAGTTCTAAGTATGTGTATAGAAACAATTGGTTTATTTCATAAGTGCGAAAATATAATGATTGCGCCAGCACGTAGAGGTCTTCTTATGTATGTTCCAATTTGTACACTATACAATTTTTTTTATCATAGAAAATTACATTATATTGTTATAGGTGGCTGGTTGAATGAATATTTGAATGAACATCAAAGGATAGAAAAGAAACTAAAAAAATTTGAAACAATTTGTGTAGAAACGGCTACTATGAAAACTGCACTTGAAAAGAGAGGTTTTGCCAATATAGTAATTTTACCTAATTGTAAGGAGTTAAAAGAATATCATTTATCGGAACTTCCACAGAAATATGATGAGCCTTATGAAATTTGCACCTTTTCAAGAGTTATGAAAGAAAAAGGAATTGAAGATATTGTTAATGTGGTTCAAGTGATTAACGAAAGTATAGGGCGTGTAGTTTATAAATTGGATATCTATGGTAGTATCTGGAAATCTTATCAAAAAGACTTTGCTAAATTGCAAAAAACATTTCCTGAATATATTTGTTATAGGGGAGAAGTGGATTTTAATAAAAGTACTGAGACATTAAAAAAATATTTCTTTTTGATGTTTCCAACAAAATTTTATACTGAAGGAATTCCAGGAACGATAATTGATGCTTATGCGGCAGGAATTCCAGTTGTATCGGCAAAGTGGGAAAGCTACGATGATATAGTTACTGAAGGAATTACAGGATTAGGATATTCATTTGGAGATTTAGATGCTTTAAGGCAACTTTTGGTAGAAATTGTGCAAAATCCTCAGATGATTATTAAATTAAAGGGAGCATGTTTGCAGAAATCGAGAGAACTCACTCCTCAATTTGTAATAGGAAAATTTATTGAAAATTACTTTTGATGGTAAAGGAATTTGATAATGGTAACTTGGCTATTGATTAACAAATGGAAAAAAATGATAAAACATGAGAGTGTATTGCATGTAAATCAAGGAATCGGGAAATTTTTTTCCGAGAAAAAAGTGGATGGTTATTATAATGATTTTAGAGATAAAGTTCGATATACAACAAATTTAGACAGAAAAGGAATTCCTTTTAATATAGCTACATGTGGAAAAGAAAAAAGAAAGGTATATTTTCCTATAGCTATTTTTCAGTACGGATTAGGCGCATATGATTTATATTTAGAAACAAATGAAAGAAGGTATTTGGATATAGCCATTCGAATGGCTGATTGGGCTGTAGAAAATCAGGAAGATAATGGTGGATGGAATACATTTGGTATTCTTGGGTATGCAAATAAGTATTCATCAATGGCACAAGGAGAAGCAACTTCTCTTTTAGTAAGAGCATATATAAAAACAAATAATATAGAATATATAGAATGTGGACGGCGAGCAATAGATCTTATGCTCAAATCTGTAAACGATGGAGGCACAGCAAATTATACTGCGCAAGGAATTGTATTATTTGAGTATCCAGGGAAGGCATGCGTACTGAATGGTTGGATATTTTCAGCTTTTGGGATATTTGATATTTTGAAAGCTACAGGAGAAAAAGAATATGAGCTTGCGTGGAAACAATCAGTTTTAGAGATAAAAAATAATTTGAACAAATTTGATGAAAAGCACTGGAGCTATTATTCTCTTGATGGCAAATATGCCAGTAGATTTTATCATGATTTACATATTGAACTTCTTTGTGCACTCAATAAGTTAGATCCGGATCCAATATACGATATATATATAAAACGCTGGAGTAGATACCGCAATAATTTTTTGAAAAATGCACGAGCTTTTTCCATCAAAGCTATGCAAAAAATTATTGAAAAGAAAACTGATGAATGGATTTTAGTTGAATGATTCATAAACAGATAAGAGGGTGTAATGGTGAGAAAACTGTTATGTATAGTAGGAGGCATGAATGCTGGAGGGGCGGAGACATTTTTGATGAAAATCTATCGTGAGTTGGATAGAAATGAATTTCAAATTGATTTCGCAGTTGCTTTAGAAGGGGTATATGACGAAGAAATTAGAAATTTAGGAGGGAACATATATAGAATTACATCCAAGAGTGAAAACATTTGGAAAAATTTTTTTGACATTGTTCACCTTGTAAAAAAATATAACTATAAATCTGTATTAAGAGTATCCCAAAATTCACTTTCCGCATTTGAACTTTTAGCTGGAAAGGTAGGAGGAGCTAAGATATTAGCTTTTCGTTCAAGTAATTCCAGTACAGTAGCAGGAAACAAAAAAGAACTTATAATACATAAGATGTGCAAGTGGATGCCGATTTTGTTTGCGAATGTTAGATTTGCTCCCTCAACAGAAGCAGCAGAATATATGTTTGGAAAGGGATGTATTGAATCTGGTAGGGCTTTTCTATTGAGAAATGGTATAGACGTAAAAGAATATCATTATGATGAGAAGGCAAGGCAGAGGATTAGGAAGGAATTAAAACTCAGCAATGCTTTTGTAGTAGGACATATTGGACGGTTTAACCAACAAAAGAATCATTTATTTTTATTGGAAGTTTTTTCTAAAATAAAGTGTTGTAACGAAAATGCCATGCTTGTGCTTTGCGGGACGGGTGAAAAAGAGAAGGAAATAAAAAGAAAAGTTTATGAGATGAATTTAGAAAAATCAGTTATATTTACAGGAGTTCGCTTTGATATTCCGCAGGTACTTTCAGCAATGGATGTATTGGTTTTTCCGTCTTTGTATGAGGGAATGCCAAATGCAATTATAGAGGCACAAGCTACAGGTTTGCCATGTATTATATCCGATCATATTACGAAGGAAGTTAAAGTTACAGATTTAGTAAAATTTATGCCACTAGAAAATCCAGGGGAGTGGGCTAAGGCTGCCATCGTAGCAAATGGTTCGGGAAGCTTGAAACGTGATTTATATGCGCGTGAAATGGTTAATCGGGGATATAGTATAGAAAAGTGCGGTAATTTATTTTGTCAAAAATGTTTCTTGTAAAGTCAAAATGTTAATGATGCATAATGGGGCATTTTATAAGTACCGGATTGTAAGGAAGATAATCTACATGAATGAGCGATATATTGAAAAAAAGAAGTTACAATTACAATATGAACATTTACCAATACTGTTTACCGCTTCAGCAATCATACAGTTATTTGCACCATATCAGTCAGATAGTCCTATGCGAAATGCTACGCTGAATATTCTGCTTGTTTTTCTACAGTATGGAATTGTGGCGATAGCAGCACTTCTTATATGGATGCGTAAAACTATTATTTTGGAAAATATAATTTTTATAATTCCATGTGTGATTGCTACATTATTTCCAATACTGGATAGTTATAAAAATTCAGAATTTAGTGGATTATTAATGCTTTTATTAATGATATCTTTTCTATTACTTGATTCCACGGAGAGATATCATACTTTGGTATATTTTAGAATTGTTTGGCTAATTATTTGTGTAATTGGCATTTTTTGTTTTTTATCATATTTATTGTCTGTTCCTTTACCATATAAGGAATTGAATTATTATAATATGAGTTTGGAAAGCCTGAATGTTCAGCAAAGATATATTAGCTATGGAATTGTATTCCTTCATAAGCAAAATACAATGATTCGATTATGTGGAATTTGTAATGAACCGGGTCTTTTCGGAACAATATCGGCATTGTTACTTTGTGCAGATGATTTGAATTTTAAGAAAAAAGAAAATTGGATTATTTTAATAGCAACAATTTTATCTACATCTGTGGCAAGTGTATTAATCATAGCAATTTATATGATGTTGAAAAGCAGACATGATCTAAAGGTGTTTATGCTTATATTATTTGGTATTTTGCTGTATATATTTGTGCTTCCCAAAGTTCAGACAGGAAATCCGGCAATTGATTATATGTTGCAGAGATTAACTTTAACCGATAGTGGCTTGGTCGGAAATAACCGTAGTAATGCAGTTGTGGATTCCTTGTTAAAACAGACGATAAAACAAAAACCTATATTTGGTTATGGAAATGGATACGTTGGCACAAAAACTACAGGTGTTTTGACATATAAGATGTATATAGTAAATTATGGTATTTTAGGATTTATTACTATGTATGGTGCGCTATTTGTGAGTTCTATTTTGGGAAATCAAAATAACAAAGTCGGTTTTTGCTTTATTATGGTTTTCTTTGCCAGTATTTATCAAAGACCAAATGTATTTACTCTTTATTATATGATTTTGTTATTTGGCGGAATAACTTATATAAAACATAATGAGGAAGAATACCAACATGATTAAAGTGGTTCAATTTATTCATGGATTGAATATGGGTGGCGCTGAAAAAGTAGTGAAGGATTATGCTACCTTACTGAATAAAGAGGAATTTGATGTTACTGTATTATGCTATGAACATTTTAAAGATTCACCTTATGAGTCTCTTTTAAAAGAGAATGGGATTCGGATTATTTGCATATGTGATGAAATGCCACTGAGTGGAAAATGCGATATGGTATCGAAAGGAATAAATAAATTTCAGCGGTATTATCTTGTAAAAAAGTATTTAAAAAAATTGCAGCCGGATATAGTACATGTACATTTGCAACTGAATGATTATATTAAATATGCTCATCTTAATCAGAATACCAAGATTTTTTATACACAGCATTTCGCTGTGGATCGTTTGAAAAAGAATTATCCAGAACAAATCAGATATCTTAAATGGCTTCAGCAACATTATGATCTACGTTTAATAGCACTCAATGAAGAGATGAGAAAATCACTGAATAATTTGTTCTTAACAGAGAATACAGTGGTAATAAACAACGGAATTGATTTTGCAAAATATAAAACTGATTTTAATAAGCAGAAAAAAAGGCAGGAATTGAAAATACCGCAAGATGCTTTTGTGGTATGTCATATAGGAAGATTTGATCCGGTTAAAAATCATGATTTTCTAATTGATGTATTTGAACAGATTAAATATCAGATACCGAAAGCTTTTTTGGTCATGGTTGGAAAAGGAAAAACTGAAGAGGCTGTCAGAAGCAAATTAATAGAGAAAGGTTTAATGGATGCTACACTGATTTTGAATGACCGAGCGGATGTAGATGAAATTTTAAGAACTTCAGATAGTGCAGTTTTTCCATCCATTTCAGAAGGATTGGGAATTTCTGTAATAGAAATGCAGGCAGCAGGTTTGCCTTGTATTGTTTCTGAGGCAGTGCCGATGGAAACAGTGATATCAAATAAAATTCGATTCTGTAATATAAATGATTCGCCTAAAACATGGGCTGATATGCTGATATCATTGACAGAAGATAAGGAGACGTTGCGGTATACAAACACTGATGAATGGGATATCCACAATAGTATCAGGAAACTTGAGAAAATGTACGAAGAGGCATGTAAATGAAAAGAAGCAGAACGCAAAATGTACTTTTGAATACTTCGATAGCATTAGTATGCCAGCTTATTTATTTATTAGTCAGCTTTATTTGCAGAACAGTATTTACAAAATCACTGGGTGCTGAATACCTCGGAATTACAGGCCTATTTACCAATATACTTACCATTCTTTCGTTTGCTGAGTTAGGAATTGGTAGTGCGTTAGTTTTTCGAATGTATGAACCTTTAGCTAAGGAAGACTGGAATAAGGTTAGCCAGTATATTCGGTTGTATAAAATAGCATATCGTATTATTTTGACTATTGTTATATGTATTGGCTTGATACTTATCCCTATTATACCTTACTTAGTGGTTACTCCTAATGTAAAGGAGAATATTGTACTCTTATATATTCTTTATTTGGGGCAGACGGCAGTGACTTATATATTTGCTTATAAAAAGTCTCTGTTAATTGCAGATCAAAAAAGTTATATCGTTAATATTACTACGCAGATTTTCAATATTTTAATGAATGTGTTGCAATGTATTTTTTTAGTATTCACACATGATTTTGTGATTTATTGTGTCTGCAATATTGTATGTAATGTTTTGAACAATATCGCATGTTCAATTTATGTGGATAAAAACTATTCTCAATTAAAGAAAACAGTGTATGGAGATTTATCCACATATGAAAAAAAGGAACTTTTAAAAGATGTTAAAGGGTTAATGCTTACTAAGGTTGCAAGTACAGCGTTTAGCGGAACTGATAATATATTTATCTCAGCTTATATTGGTATTCGGTATGTCGGAATTCTTTCAAATTATATGTTAATATGCAATACAGTAAATAGTGTTATGAACAAATTGTTTGAGGCAGTAACGGCATCAATAGGCAATTTGGCGGTAACAGGAGAAAAGGGAAAAATAGAAGATGTTCTAAAAAAACTATTTTTCATTAATACAGCATTGTATGGTTATATGTGTATCGGCATGATTCTATTATTGCGCCCTTTTGTTACAACATTGTGGCTGGATGCAGAGTATGATCTGGCACAGTCAATTATTCTGTTTACCATGATAGAACTATTTTTGAGGAGTATTCATTATCCTCTTTATATTACAAGAAATGCATTAGGCTGCTTTTCTGAATACAAAATTATATTTGTAATAGCAGCAATATTAAACATATTGTTAGATTTTTTATTGGTGAAACCACTTGGAATTTTAGGATTGATAATTGCCACTATTGTTTGTAGAGGCATAACGTATGTGACGGATATTTGGGTGGTATATCATATAGAACTGAAAAAATCCATATGGTGTTATTTGCAATTGATAATTAAATGGGGGATTTTCCTCATAATATGTGGTGCACTGTTAAACGCAGTCCTTCAAAGTATTTCTTTAAACACATTGTTGGGGTTCATACTAAAATGTGCATGGATTACGTTTGGATATACTTTTATGTTCATACTTACATTTCGGAAAAGTGCTGAATTTATTTTCTATAAAGAATTTGTAGAAAAGGAAATAAAGGAAAAATTAAGGTTATGAAATATGGAATTCTTACTATAGTTAAAATACCGAATATAGGTGCGGTGCTTCAAGGTTATGCACTATGTATGAAAATGCGCAGTCTAGGGATTGAATGTGAGATTATCGATTATGAATGTGTAAACATAAACCAAAGAGAAAAAGCGTATCATGCGTTAAAAAATCCAATTAAAAATGTGGCAAAAAAAATGTTTGTATGGCCGGCTACAAGAAGACGAATATTGGATTGTGAGAATTTTGCATCGGAATTATATAGTACTACTAGGTATAATAAAAAGAATATTAATGAAGCCAATGCTAGGTATGATGGTTTTGTTTCTGGCTCAGACATGATATGGAACCTTAATGTTACAGGACATGATTATACGTTTTTTTTAGATTTTGTAGATGATGCAAAAAATAAATTTTCATATGCATCATCAATTGGCGAGCAATGGAAACAAGAAGATATTCAAAATGTAGGGATGAAATTGAACAGATATTCAAAAATAAGTGTTCGTGAGAGTGATACATGTAAGTTGATACAGAATCAATTGAGATTACCATGTACTACGGTGTGTGATCCAACAATGTTACTTGATAAGACGGAGTGGGATAAGCTTGTAGTCTCAATAAATGATAAAAATTATGTCTTAGTATACTTTCCGTATAAAGAAATACTTGAAAAGGCAAAAAAATATGCAAAAAAAAATCACAAAAAACTGGTTGTTTTGGGAGAAACTTTTCCTTGGAAAGCCTATCAGCATGTTCAATACAAATCTCCTCAGGAATGGATCTCGTATATAAGAAATGCGGATGCAGTATTTACAGATTCATATCATGGCTTTTTATTTTCCCTCTATTTTGAAAAGAAAGTGTGGACAAATAACAAAGGGAATCGTTTTAAGTCGTTATTGGAAGAGTTGGAATTAAGTAAATGCTGGATTGAGAATGATCCGAATTTTATAAATATAATAGATTATGAAAGATGTAGGCAGCTTATTAAAAATAAGAGAGAGTATTCAGAACAATATATTATTGAAGCAGTAAAGAGAGCAGGTGATGCGGAGTGCATATAGATGTAACATCTACAAAGTGTTCCGGGTGCAGCGGATGTTTTGCCGTTTGCCCTAAAAAAGCTATCAGTATGGAAAAGGATAAAGAGGGATTTTTAATTCCTATGGTGGATAGAAGAAAGTGCGTAGAGTGTGGGGCATGTGTTAGAATTTGCCCTGCAAAACAAGAACAAAAGGTTAAGGAAAATATTTGCTACTCATATGCTGCAAAGTTGGATGACAAATACAATGATATTCGAAAAAACTCAGCATCAGGTGGCGTTTTTCCGGCATTAGCTAAATATGCTCTTGAAATAAGGGAAGGATATGTATGCGGATGTGTTTTAGACAATATGCTTCCGAAGCATATTATAAGCCAATGTTGGGATGATGTAGAGAAAATGCAGGATTCAAAGTACGTTCAGAGTGATATGCAATCATGCATTAAGGATATAGGTAATTTATTGCATAAGGGTAAATTCGTACTCTTTGTAGGTACTTCGTGTCAGGTAGCTGGATTGGAAGAATATTTAGATATTGCTAATATAAGCAAAGCAAATTTACTTACAGTAGATTTCTTTTGTCATGGGGTACCATCTCCTATGATATGGGATGAGTATATTGATTTTTACAAAAATAAGAAGAAAAGGACACCTGTTAACTATCGGTTTCGTAGTAAAGAATATGGTTGGGGAATGGCAAGTCGGGGTTCAAATCATCTTGGAAGCGTTGTTTTTGGAAAGCAAGTTAATAGAAGGGATAATTTTTCTTGGGCAGCGAGGATGTGGAGAAGTATTTTTTTCTCGAATCTATGTATTCGTCAATATTGTCATCAGTGCCCATATGCATCTGCACAGAAACCATCAGATATGACAATAGGAGATTTTTGGGGGATAGAAGATATATGCCCGGATTTTGATGATGGGAAAGGATGTTCTGTGATGATTATTCGAAGTTCAAAAGCTAAATGTATATTAAAACAGACACCGTGGCTTGTTACTAAAGATGTAACATTAGAAGAAGCTGTCAAAAAGCAAGGAAATGCATTTGCACCGAGTATCCGGAACGAAAGAAGAGATGCTTTTTGGAATGATTATTATAAGAACGGGTTTGAATACGTTGCAAATAAATATTTTCAATATGATGGTGTTCATAGGATGAAAGCATTGATAAAAAGGATACTTTTTGCATTGAAAATTAGAAATATATATTGAAGAGTCAGAAGAACAGAGGAAAAAGAATGCGGAAAATATTAGTTCGATTTGATGATATTTGTCCCACAATGGATTGGAAACAGTGGAATCGTGCAATGGACATTATTAATCAATACAACATAAAACCTTTGATAGGTGTGATACCGGATTGCCAAGACCAAGAATTGAAAATAGATGATGAATATCCGGAGTATTGGCAGTATATTTTAAAACTGCAAAAGGCCGGTTTCGCTATAGCTATGCACGGATATCAACATAAATATGATACTGATTGCCATGGAATCGTAAACAGAACAAGACATTCTGAGTTTGCAGGGCATACCTATGAAGAACAATATGAAAAAATGCGTAAAGGAAAAGAAATCCTTAATCAGCATGAAATTTATACGGATATTTTCTTTGCACCGGCGCATTCTTATGACAAGAATACTTTAAAGGCATTATCCTCTAATGGATTTAAATACATATCAGATGGTAAAAGTGAGAAACCGTTCATGAGAGAGGGAATATTGTGTATTCCCTGTCGGGCAGCAGGATGTCCCAGAATAGGGAAAAGCGGATATTATACAGCAGTGTTTCATGCACATGAATGGACAAGACAAGATAAAGCAGAGGGGTATACCCAGTTGAAAAATCTGTGTGTTGAGTATTCAGATGAAATTGTATCGTTTGAAGAATATTGTAAGAGAAGTAAGGGAAAGGAATCTTTACAGATATTGTCGGAAAGGTTTTATCTGCTTTATGAATATTGGGTAAAGCCTACACTACGACCAGTGGTAAGAAAGATAAAAGCAATCATAAATTGAAAGAAATAGGGAAGAAAAGAATATGAGAATAGTAGATAAAATCTCGAAACTTATTTTTAATCCTCAAATCAGATTTGGATATTTAAGCAGACTTGGTGTGTATAACAAAATGCCGGATGAGGAGTATTTATGTAAAGAATGGAGCTATCATTTTGATAAACCATTAGATTTACAAAATCCACAAACATTTAACGAAAAACTTCAATGGCTTAAGATACATAATCGTATATCTGAATATACTACGATGGTTGATAAGTATGCAGTAAAGCAATATGTTGCAGATAAAATCGGAGAACAGTATGTTATTCCATTATTAGGAGTATGGAATTGCTTTAAAGAAATTGATTTTGATAAGCTTCCAAATCAGTTTGTGTTGAAATGCACTCATGATTCGGGGGGGGTGGTAATATGCCGCGATAAAGAAAATTTTGATAAAAAGCAGGCAGAAAAGATTTTGTCAACTTATTTGAAGAGAAAATACTATTATTGTCATCGTGAATGGCCGTACAAGGATGTCAAGCCAAGGATTATTGCTGAACAATATATGTCGGAGGAAAATAGTAAAGGATTAACAGATTATAAGTTCTATTGTTTTAATGGTGATCCACTTTATTTGTATGTATCTATAGGATTGGAAAATCATGCAACAGCGCAAATGAGTTTTTTAAATATAGATTGGTCGTTTGCTGATTTCGGAAGAACAGATTACAAACCATTAGAAAAGCTTCCAAATAAACCTGCAAGATTTGAAGAAATGATTAACATGGTAAAAAGATTGTCAAAAGGGATTCCTTTCTTAAGAGTTGATCTGTATGAAATCAATGGGGAAATATATTTCGGTGAATACACATTTTCTCCCTGTGCCGGAATGATGCCGTTTGATCCTCCGGAAGCGGATTTAAAATTGGGACAGTTATTGGATATATCACATGTTTGAACATAAATAGTATATATGAGGAAAAGCAACATGAAAAATGTAGAAAATCTACAGAATTATACAATCTTAATTACCGGTGCATCAGGGTTTATCGGAAGTAATTTGGCTAAAAGATTATTGGAAAATTACTCTGGAATTAAACAGGTTATCGGCCTGGACAACATGAACGACTATTATGATGTTCATATCAAAGAAGCCAGACTTGCGGAACTTCAGAAGTTTGAAAATTATGTCTTTGTAAAAGGCAACCTTGCAGACAAGGATACGGTTACCGGTATTTTCGAACAGTATCACCCGGATATTGTAGTAAACCTGGCTGCACAGGCAGGCGTAAGATACTCTATTACGAATCCGGATGCATATATCGAAAGTAATTTGATCGGATTCTACAACATATTGGAGGCTTGCCGTCATTATCCGGTGGAACATCTGGTATATGCTTCATCATCATCTGTATATGGAAGCAACAAGAAAGTGCCGTATTCCACAGATGATAAAGTAGACAATCCGGTATCGCTGTATGCTGCGACTAAGAAATCAAATGAGTTGATGGCACATGCATACAGCAAATTGTATGAAATTCCTTCGACGGGATTGAGATTTTTTACTGTATATGGTCCTGCCGGACGCCCTGATATGGCATATTTTGGTTTCACTAATAAGCTGGTAAACGGTGAAACGATTAAAATATTCAATTATGGCAACTGTAAGAGGGATTTTACATATATTGATGATATTGTCGAGGGTGTTATTCGTGTGATGAAGAAAGCACTGGAGAAAAAGAAGGGAGAAGACGGATTACCCATTCCTCCGTATGCAATCTATAACATCGGCAACAGTAACCCGGAGAATCTCCTGGATTTTGTTCAGATTTTATCGGAAGAATTGATTCGGGCGGGTGTGCTGCCGGAGGATTATGATTTTGAGGCGCATAAGGAATTGGTTCCGATGCAGCCCGGTGATGTCCCGGTAACGTATGCCGATACCTCGGCACTGGAACGGGATTTCGGATTTAAGCCGCATACATCACTAAGAGACGGCTTGCGGAAATTTGCAGAGTGGTACAAAGATTTTTATATGTGATAAGAGGAAAAGATTATGAAAATAGCAGTAGCGGGAACCGGATATGTTGGCTTGTCCATCGCCACACTTTTGGCACAGCACAATGAAGTAACGGCAGTAGACATTCTTCCGGAAAAGGTGGAATTGATCAATAAAGGGAAATCCCCGATTCAGGATGAGTATATTGAAAAATATCTTGCGGAGAAGGAATTGCATTTGACGGCCACCTTGGATGCGGAACAGGCATACTCGGATGCAGATTTTGTGGTGATTGCTGCGCCGACAAATTATGATAGCAAGAAGAATTTTTTTGATACCTTTGCGGTAGAGGCAGTGATACAGCTGGTGATCCGGTATAATCCGGAAGCTATTATGGTAATAAAGTCTACGATTCCGGTTGGTTTCACGGTAGCGGTGAGGGAGAAGTATCATTGCGACAACATTATTTTCAGTCCGGAATTTTTACGGGAGTCCAAGGCTCTATACGATAATCTCTATCCGAGCAGAATTGTCGTCGGTACGGATCCCAAGAATGCCAGGCTGACCAAGGCAGCCAGTACTTTTGCCGGTTTGCTGCAGGACGGAGCCATCAAAGAGAACATCGATACTCTCATTATGGGTTTCACAGAGGCTGAGGCGGTCAAACTTTTTGCCAATACTTATCTGGCGCTGCGAGTGTCTTACTTCAATGAGCTTGATACCTATGCTGAAATGAAGGGCTTGAATACCCAACAGATTATTAAGGGAGTTTGTCTGGATCCGCGTATCGGAGATCAGTACAATAATCCGTCCTTTGGTTATGGCGGCTACTGTCTGCCTAAGGACACGAAACAATTGCTGGCCAATTATGCGGATGTTCCGGAGAATCTGATTCAGGCAATTGTAGAGAGCAACCGGACGAGAAAAGATTTTATTGCTGATCGTGTGCTTCAGATGGCAGGATATTATGATTATGGCGAAGGGAACGAGTACGATGCCAAAGCAGAAAAGCGGTGTGTGATCGGAGTATATCGTCTGACGATGAAATCCAATTCGGACAATTTCCGCCAGTCATCGATTCAGGGAGTAATGAAACGAATTAAAGCGAAAGGTGCTACGGTGATCGTCTATGAACCTACGCTGGAGGACGGTACGACCTTCTTCGGCAGTGAAGTTGTGAATGACCTGGAAGAGTTCAAGAAATGCAGCCAGGCTATTATTGCAAACCGTTATGACAGCTGCCTGGATGATGTGCAGGAAAAGGTTTATACGAGAGATTTGTTTCGGAGAGATTAATCACTAACCATAGATTATGTTCAAAAGGATAAAGTGTAAACGAGGGACAAATGAGTAGAAAAATTGGGAAAAAGGGAAACAGAAGAACAGGAATATTATTTGCATTCGTGATAATCATTCCCATTGTAATATGTCTGGCAGAGTTGGGGATGCAGTTTGCTATAGTGCAGATGATAAAAGATGCCATTGCGACATCACCGGATGCAATAGGTAATACTTTGGGGATGTCCATGCTGGATTCGATCTTGTCGGTGATTTCGATAGCCGTCAGTGTATGGATCGGATGCCTTGACATTTGAGGATGCCGAACGATTGATATTTGAGATGATGCCGGATTATACGCAGACAAGGCTTTACACGGATATGGGAGCTATTGTGCTGAAATATGTCATGGAAAGCAGAACCGGTATGCCGCTGTATGAACTGGTACGCAAGTATATTTTGGATCCGTGTGATATGTGGGATACTGTGCTTACTATTGAGTCTCGAAATATGCATAGAGTGGTTTCCAATAATTTTGAAAGAAGAATTCGTGATAACACGTATACGGTGATAAATGATGTAACCAAGGGAACAGTGAATGACGGGAAAGCACGTAAATTAGAACGGCTTAACAGGCAGTTGTACGGTCATGCGGGATTGTTCTCAACAGCAGAGGATATGGGAAAATTTGCCCGTGGTCTGATGTCCGGTATGATATTAAATCCTAAAATCGTTAATGAGATAGGAAGAAATTGTACTGGGAAAAGGTTGGATAATGGTGGCTTCAGTCAGTTTCATGGCTTTTTGTGCTATTCTAAGAATCCGGTGGCGGTTAATTCGGAGGTAAATCACTGGTTGAGTGGAAATGCCTTCGCATTGGGGGGCTATACGGGAAATCAGTTGACAATAGATTATCGGAATCAGCTTTATATATTTATGGCATCTAACAGATGTCACAATAGAATTACGAGTGTGAGCGGTACGGCAGAGGGATATGTGTCAGGTGAAGAGGTGACTTGGCCTGATGGAAAGAAATATATATGCAATAAACGATATGCTTATGATAGAGATGATAGTGTTATCAATCCGGCAATAGAATTGGCAATGCAGTACAGATTGATGGAATATCTCTTGGAACGAAGAAAATAAAGTTGATTCAGGGAGATTTTTGCTTTTTTTCTTTACACACAATGTAGTCGTTCTGTTCACACGAGCTGAGGCGCACACGGTATATTTTGAAGGCTGTTATATAGGATGAGACGCAAATAGAACATTATATTGTAATCATCGTATCTGACTACGAAGCCGCAAAGGATTTTTTATGTGAGCAAGCTGGGTTTCTCTGTCATCAGGGAAAACTATCGCTCAGGTGAAGTAGTAGAGAGATCTAAAACTCTGTGGGATATCTGGGGAGTGACTTACATTTACGGAATGTTCTACCGGTTTGGGCTGATCGCATATTGTCTAAATGTAACTATTCAGAGCCATGCAAAACTGCGTTCTGCGAATGCTTGCATTCAGGCAGATAAGCAGTTTTGTATGGTGAAACAACCACATGAGCAAATGGAAACCGATGGCTTCGCAGGCAGTATGTATTGAGGAAATCAATCGAATAAATAAAATATGGCATATTATCCAAATTCATAAGGTACAGATTTTGCTATTTTGCTACATTGACAATTATAAAGGTGTCTGCTATTCTTTGCTTGTAAGCAGTTTTTTTCTATTTCAAATTTCTAAATCAGCGTAAGTTGATATCTGTGACTTCAGAGGAATTCCTGCTTATTTACCCCATTTAATACAATAGAGCAGGAGATGATGAAGGACAGGGCGTTTGTTCTGCGGATCGTTGACGATTATTCTCCTGCATAAGTGTGAGAGGAGAATACGAATGGTAAAACGATACGAGGAACTGACGATTTCAGATGATTTTATGTTTGGCAAGGCGATGGGAGATAAGGTGCTCTGCCGGGATGTGCTGGAACAGCTGCTGGAGGAAAAGGTAGGCGAGCTGGAGGATGTCCAGACACAGCGGGAATTCCGGTATACTTCGGGTGGCAAGCCGGTCCGGCTGGATATGTATACGCGGGATAAAAAGCGTATGTACGATGCCGAGATGCAGAATCTGAACCATCAGCCGGTGGAGAAGCTGGAACTACCGAAACGGAGCAGATTTTACCAGTCTACGATGGATACAGATCATCTGAGTAAGGGAAAATCCTATCGGGAACTGCCGGAGGGAAGAGTGCTGTTTCTCTGCACATTTGATCCATTTGGCAGGGGATATGCGAAGTATTCGTTCCAAAACTTGTGCAAGGAAGACAGAGAGCTGTACCTGAAGGATGGAACGGAGAAGATTTTTTATAACTGTGCTGCGGATCCGGAGAAAGTGCCGGAGAATCTGCGGGAGTTATATGATTATATCAGAACCGGGAAGGTCGAAGGAGACCTGAGCCGGAGAATTGATGAAGCAGTGCGTATGGCACGTAAGAATGAGGAATGGAGGTCGGAGTACATGAAAGAACTGTTACATGATGACGACGTCAGAGAAGAAGGCAGAGCAGAAGGTGAAAGCCAACTGGTAAAGCTGATAAATAGTATGATTGCTGGCGGTGATGGAGATAAGATTGCTTTGTTTGGAGAACCCGAAATCTTAAAGACAATGAAAAAGAAATATGGGATAAATTAATTCTGATCCATTTGGCAGGGGATATGTGAAGTATTCGTTTCAGAATCTGTGTAAGGAAGACAGAGAACTGTACCTGAAGAATGAGCCGAAAGTGTTGCTGGCAATGCGGAAGAAGTATGGTCTAGAGTAGTAATCAAATTTGATTTCTAATTCTTTTGTACGGTTGAACAATAAAAGGAGATGTGCTACTATTGGTTATATAGATGCAGATCACGGCAGCTTATTTAACTGATAAGACTAGGGGGGAGCTTTATATGGCAACACAAAAGCAACAAGGTATTAAAAAGCGACTGACGAAAGGATTTGTGAAAGTAGCAATAATCGGTGCGATTGCGGCAGTTATTGGAATCGTAGCACTACTGATCGCAGCGATGCAGTATGAAAAGGCATTGAGCCGATACGGATTTACACAGGGAGATATCGGTAAAGCGGTCGCGGCATTTTCGGAGAGCCGGAGCGCATTACGTGCAGTAGTAGGCTATGATGACAAAGCAGTAATAGAAAAGCAGATCGAACTGCATGACCAGAAAAAGGCAGCGTTTGAGACTTACATAGATGAATTGAACCGCTCACTCAAATTCACCGAAGGCAGGGATGCCTATAATAAAGTATTGCAGGAACTGGACGGGTACTGGGATCTGGATGCACAGGTGCTGGAACTGGCTACCTCCGATGACGAGGACGGATATCTGCAGGCGCAGGATCTGGATACCGGAGATCTGACCGCACAGTACGAACGGATATACGCGGAATTTGTAGACTTGATGAATCTGTGCGTCGAAAAAGGAGATCAGGCGGAGGCAAATCTGCGTCATATGGAGTTTATTATGCTGATCGCGATTCTGACTATCGTAGTGACTTCTTTCTGGAGTTCTGTGATATTAGGCAAGAAAATGGCGGGAGATATCGAAGAACCGATGATAGCGCTTGCGGATCGACTTCAGACTTTTGCACAGGGGGATTTGGAGAGTGCATTCCCGGACAGCAACACGAAAGATGAGATATCCTATATGATACAGGTCGCAAAAGGCATGGCTGCTGACCTGAATCTGATCATTACGGACGCAGGAGAATTGTTGGGACAGATGGCGGAGGGTAATTATGCCATCGGTACTAAGATCGAAGAGAAATATGTAGGACAGTTTGTGGCACTGAAAGATGCCATGCGTAAGATGAACCGACAGATGAACAGCACCTTACAGCAGGTCGAAGAGGCTGCAAAGCAGGTATCAGCAGGATCGGAGAATCTTGCACAATCTGCCCAGGCGTTGGCAGAAGGAGCAACAGATCAGGCAGGATCTGTGGAAGAACTGACGGCAACCATTACGAATATCACAGATGCCGTGTCCCGTACAGCCGGTGAACTGCAGAAGACGACGGAAAAGGCTGAGAATTATGCACAGCAGGCGGATGCAGGGCATATGCAGATGAGGTCATTGATGGAGGAAATGGACCGAATCAATGAAACATCTAAAAAGATACAGAATATTATTGCTGACATTGAAGATATTGCGAGTCAGACGAACCTGTTGTCTCTGAATGCGGCAATTGAGGCGGCCAGAGCAGGAGAAGCCGGACGGGGATTTGCAGTGGTGGCAGAACAGATCCGTAAACTGGCCGAACAGAGTGCACAGTCGGCAGTAGATACCAGAAGCCTGATCGAGGGATCGCTGCAGGAGATCAAGAATGGCAACCAGGCAGCGGAGGCGGCAGCGGAATCTCTGGAGCAGATCGTTACGGGAGTCAAGGAGATTGCGACAGATGCAAAACGATTGAGTGAAGAGTCTGCTACGCAGGCACAGGCGATGCAACAGGCAGAACTTGGTGTGAATCAGATATCGGAAGTAGTGCAGTCGAACTCTGCGTCAGCAGAGGAATCGTCTGCTACCAGTGAGGAATTATCCGCACAGGCATATGCATTAAACGATCTGGTAGGAAAGTTTACACTACGTCGTGATTAATTGCTAATTAAAAAATGAAATAAATACCGGTCTTAATAATCCGTACATAGTGGAGAATTAAGATCGGTATTTTTTATTATGCAAAACTTTCACTATAACTGAAATTTTCCTTTCCGCATTATCTATTAGAATTGTAATGGTAGATATAGGAGATGGAAAAATGAGTCAAAAGCATTCGCAGGAGTATAAGAACATAGGTCAGACAATCTGCAAATACCGAAAACTCAGAGGTCTTACGCAGGAACAACTGGCAGATAGAGTATGCATCAGTATTAGTTACCTTACCAAAATAGAGGCTCCCAATTGTGACCAGCCGTTTTCTCTGGAGGTAATATTGGATATAGCGGAAGTATTGGAAGTATCCGTACATCAGTTGTTGGAAGCTATCAAATAGAGAAATAAAAAATGATCTTAAAAGTTTAACACTTTTAAGATCATACTTTTTAAAGAAGAGCTGCTGACGGGAATCGGACCCGTGACCTCCGCACTACCAATGCGACGCTCTACCGACTGAGCCACAGCAGCATCACGTGATTGCTAACGCAATCACCGTGATTCATTCTAACAAAAGAGATACCGTTTGTCAACAACAAAAAAAGCAAAATTTTTCGATATTTGTCGATGGGAAGAAATTGACAGAAAATCTACGAAAAGTAAAATATAAAGATATGAAAAACAAATTTTTCTCACATCGTAAAACCATCTATATTTAATACAGGGATAAATGTTAAATTATAAAATAAATATTTTTAAGAAGGATGAAACCATTTATATGGGGGAATGACAGATGCATAAAAACAAGACAGAAGAGACAGCAGTAGATCATCTAGAATTCAATGAAATGTTTCGCAGAAATGAAGCCATAGTGTATAATTTTATCAGATATCGGATACTTGATAAGTCACTGGCACAGGATGTCCTGCAAGAAACATTCTACCTGGCGTACAAGAATGGGGATATTCTGAAAGATCATCCGAATCAGACGGGATGGCTGTTGGAGACCGCGAGGTATAAGATACAGGAGTTCAACAGGAAAATAAAGAAGCTGGAATGTGAAACCTCACTGGATGATCACGATGACCATGAATACGTTGCTGCGAAAGACGAATACGGAAAAGCAGAATTAGACATGGTCCTGGAAACGGAACTGGACGAAGAAGAGAAGACGCGTTTCTTGAGATATTTTGTGGCAGGATATAAAATATCAGAAATTGCAAAACTGGAGAATATTTCCGAGAACAACATGTGTGTCCGGCTCAGCAGATTGCGCGGCAAAATAGCTCAATGTCTATACGATGGAAAAATATTCGACAAAAAACAAAAAAAGTCTGTAAGAAACGACAAAAAAGAGACAAAAACATATAGAGAGGGACAGTCATTTGGCAGCAACGCCGGATGATGCGATAGAGAAGGGAACGGAACAGTAATGAAGAAACAGGATAAAGAAAGTCTGATCAGGGAAGTTACGAAGCGGTTAGACTGGTATACAATGGAGGCTTCCGACGAGGAATTTGATGCGGATGAAGTTCAGACGTTATTGAAGCTGTTGGATAGCCTGAAAGGTGAAGAGAAAGAGGAAGAATTGCCGGTGGAGGAAGCACTGGACAGCTTCTGGAAGTATTGTGAGAAACGTCAGGAAGAGGAAAGAATTCTGGCGGCAGATAGGAAGGAAAGTGCGGAGAACCGCAAAACGAAGCCTGAGAAAAAGGAAGGGCGGATGAGCCAATTCCTTTGGTATTTTCACAAACACAGAATTGCTGTGGTGACAGCAGTGGCACTGATTGTTATAATGTTGGGTGGTTCCTGGCAGATGGCAGTAAATGCAGAGAAACACAATGGCTTCTTCTGGTGGATGGATAAGAATGAGGAAGGGACGACGAAAATAACGGCACCGGAGGGCGGAAGTGGAGAGTCGACAAATCGTATTGAGGAGAACTATTACAGCCTAGAGGATGTTCCAAATGCATATGCTCAATATGCCAGAATACCATTTGATATTAGCACCTTAGTTGGAGAGGAATATAACTTAAGTAGGATTGAAGTGGTTAAAACAGATAAAGCAGATACAATAAGCGTTTATTTTGAAAAAGAAGAAAAAATATTATATTTTGAAGTAAAGGTATATCAGCAGGAAATTTTGAGAGTGAGAGAAATTTATCCGGGGTATCTGTTTCGGGAAGAATTTGAAAATGGTGATACGAACTTAGAAGTTTTCGAAAAAGAGGAAGAGAGTGAAGAACAAAGATATGTCATATATTTCTATTATGGGAATGAAAAATATTCTGTTGTTGGAGAGGAGAGTATAGCGAAATTAAAGGAAATAGCTGTGGAATATCTTCAGGCAGTAATGGGTAATCATTCAAAATAATGGGTATAAAAGGGAAGCTGAGTCTACTGATTCAGCTTCTTTTTTACACGCTAAAACATTTTTAAATTCTTAAAAAATATTTTCAAACAGAGAGAGAATTGAGAGTATGGTAAATCACATCAATAATACAACAAGGCCTAAACTTCATGGTTCGACACC
>ERZ1034626.21-NODE-21-length-102413-cov-12.129223_pt1 | contig 102413 bp, 92 predicted proteins | sample MGYA00520652_ERZ1034626 | MGnify/ENA primary metagenome ERZ1034626 (study PRJEB33766, sample SAMN09781765) | gut metagenome | biome: gut microbiome | host: Homo sapiens | place: Madagascar | study: EMG produced TPA metagenomics assembly of the PRJNA485056 data... | reverse complement strand
CGTGTCAATCATCGGAAAGGCAAATGCAAAGCATGTTAAAAAAAGATTTTTGGTACGATTTACCCAAAGAGCTCATCGCGCAGGAACCGGCGGACCCTCGTGACTCGGCCCGGCTGATGGTTCTGAGCCAGAAAGACGACAGCATCCAGCACCGCATCTTCCACGACCTGCCGGAATATTTGGAGCCGGGCGACCTGCTGGTCGTCAACAACTCCAAGGTCCTGCCCGCCCGCATCGTGGGCGTCAAGCAGCCTACCGGCGCGGTCTGCGAGCTGCTGCTGCTGCGTCAGGTCAAGGGCGACCAGTGGGAGTGCCTTGCCAAGCCCGGCAAGCGGATGCAGGCCGGCACCAAGGTGAGCTTCGGCGACGGCACCCTGACGGCCGTGGTGGACGAGACGCTGGACGACGGCAACAAGTTCGTTACATTTTATTATGACACCGAGACGCTTTATGAAAAGCTGGACGAATTTGGCAAAATGCCTCTGCCGCCCTATATCACCAAGCAGCTCGAAGACCAGAGCCAGTATCAGACCGTCTACGCCAAGGAGCTTGGCAGCGCCGCCGCCCCGACGGCCGGTCTGCACTTCACCCCGGAGCTGATGGATGCCATCCGCGCCAAGGGCGTCGGCATCGCTGAAGTGACCCTGCACGTCGGCCTCGGCACCTTCCGCCCCGTGATGGAGGATGAGATCACCGACCACAAGATGCACAGCGAGTGGTACTCCGTCAGCGAGGAGACCGCCCAGCGCATCCGGGAGACCAAGGCCGCCGGGCACCGGGTCATCGCAGTCGGCACCACGAGCTGCCGCACGCTGGAAGCCGTCGCTGCCAAGTACGGCGAGATCAAGGCTTGCAGCGGAAACACCTCCATCTTCCTGTATCCGGGCGTCAAGTTCAACTGCATCGATGGCCTCATCACCAACTTCCACCTGCCCGAAAGCACCCTCATCATGCTCGTTTCCGCCCTCTACGGCTATGAGAAGACCATGGCCGCGTATAAGGTAGCTGTGGAAGAGAAATACCGCTTCTTCAGCTTTGGGGATGCGATGCTGATAGTTTGATACAAAATTCGCGCTTTTTGCGATATTTGTATGTAGAAAAAAAGTAAAGGCCCGATGGCGATTATGCCGTCGGGTCTTTTGTCATTTCAGGGTGAAAGTGTACCAAAAAGCTTTTGAATACGCTGCTTGAAACCTCATCTTGATGAAGAAGCCGCGATAGAATGGCTGCAAAAAGTTGAATCATTCGAAGAAAACCGATGATAGTTCATGTCTCATGGGAGAAACTGTAAATGGAAAACAAGATTATAACAAATAAAGCGATCCTTGACTTTCGTGAATCTTTGATTTTAGAGGAAAAAAGTCAAGCGACCATAGGGAAGTACCTCCGGGATGTTCGTGCGTTTTCTATTTTTATAGAAAAGAATCCTGTAACAAAAGACAGATTGATCCAGTATAAGCAATTCTTAGTAGGAAAAGGGTATGCCGTTCGTTCTATCAATTCCATGCTGGCAAGTATTAATGGATTTTTGAATTATATGGGGTGGCAAAGTTGTAAAGTGAAAAATCTGAAGCTCCAGCAGTCGGCTTACTGTACAGAAGAAAAAGAACTGACAAAAGATGAATATTTACGCCTTCTAGTAGCAGCAGGTCAAGAGACTCGTCTCCGACTTCTCATGGAGACCATTTGCGGAACAGGCATTCGTGTCAGTGAGCTTTGTTATTTTACTGTTGAAGGCGTTTTCAGCGGAGAAATCACCGTAAGATGTAAAAATAAGACACGAACTATTCTACTGCCAAGAAAACTGCGTAGTTTATTGCTGGATTACGCTAAAAAGAGCGGAATCATTTCAGGAACAATCTTTATTGCCAAAAATGGAAGACCGCTCAATCGAGGAACGATATGGGCACAGATGAAAGCTCTTTGCAAAAAGGCTGGCGTAAATCCAAGCAAGGTCTTTCCTCACAATCTGCGCAAACTGTTCGCGAGGACATTTTATGATATCGAAAAAGATATTGCTAAATTGGCAGATATTTTGGGACACAGCAATATTAACACAACCAGAATTTATATTATGACTACCGGTGTCGAGCACCGTCGAAAAATAGAAAGCCTTGGACTGGTGTGTTAGATTGATACTATCTGCGCTACTTCTCTATGATATTTCAAAACATAATCAACATTATGTCGCAAATGAAAAAAGGATGGCAGTTGCCATCCTAAATGAGTATAGAAACCAAGCCCTTCTGCGCTTCAAATCATCGCGGAAAGGCTGATTTGTAATGCAATAATACAGAAAGAATCAAGTACGACTTCTGATTTTTATTGGCATTGCAGTTGTGTTTTATGGTACAATGTGGTAAAATACCAGATGATGTTCTAACAATTGGCAGAGAATGACATAATGTTGATTATGTCGCAAATGAAAAAGGGAGAGCTCTGACGGTGGAGTTATATGAGCATAACCAAATAGCCTATCAAGAGGCTGATAAAATGCTGAAGACCTATGGCCGCGCTGCGGTCATTCACCCTACCGGCACAGGGAAAAGCTTTATCGCGTTCAAGCTGATTGAAGAGCATCCCGATGCGCAATTCTTGTGGTTGTCCCCGAATGATTATATCTTTGAAAGCCAGCGGCGGAATGTCAGCGGCAATTTTAACAATGTCGTTCACATGACCTATACCCGGCTGATTCGGATGAACGAAGGAGAACTGAATCTGCTCTGCTCGGAATATATCATTCTGGACGAATTCCATCGGTGTGGGGCGTACTGCTGGGGAACTGGTGTAGAACGGCTGCTGAAAAACTGCCCCGATGCAAAAGTTCTGGGACTGTCCGCAACGCCGATTCGGTATCTGGATAACTGCCGAAACATGGCGGAAGAACTTTTTACCGTCAAGGGAAAGCTTTGTGTTGCCAGTGAAATGACCTTGGGAGAAGCGATTGTCCGCGGAATCCTGCCAGCACCGCAATATGTGACAACAATGTTTCAGTACCAGCAGGAGCTGCACCGTTACCAGAAGCGGATCAATTGGCAGGTACCTAATGGCGCGAAAGATATCAGTCAGCGTCAATTGGATGCACTGCGCAGGACTCTTGGGCAAGCGGATGGACTGGAGAAAATTTTTTCACGCTATCTGAAAAGGAACGGGAAATACATCTTGTTCTGCACGGATTGGGCACAGATGCAAAAAATCAACGCGCAGCTTCCGCAGTGGCTGCGTGGCATTGATGATAGCCCGCAGATCTATTGCCTCTACGCAGGTGAACGGGAAACGGAAGCGGAGTACGAAGAATTCCTGAAAGACCAAAGGAATCATTTGAGACTTTTGCTGTGCATCAACCGGTTGAACGAGGGCGTTCATGTGGCTGATATTGACGGCGTGATTTTGTTTCGCGTGACTTCTTCGCCGATTCTCTACAAACAGCAGATCGGCAGAGCGTTGACCACCGGCAATGGAAAACAGCCGCTTATCTTAGATATTGTCAACAATTTTGACGGCTTGTCCAGTATTGGCACGATTCGAGCGGAAATGGCTGCTGCCGTTCAGAAATTGCGCAGTGCGGGCAAAGAAAATCTGGTCCGCGTAGACAAATTTCCGATTGAGGAACAGGTGGAGGATAGCATCCGGCTGGTCCGAGAACTGGAAAACACCTTGAATAATACATGGGATACGTGGTATGCGGAAGCGTGTGCCTATTTTTCTTCTCATGGAAATCTTGCGGTTCCAAGACGGTATGTTACGGAAAGCGGAATGCAGCTTGGTGTTTGGATACAGACCCAGCGGGCTGTTTTCAACGGAAAAGCCAGAGGAAACCTTACCGATGAACAAGTGAATGCGTTGAACGCCATTGGAATGGAATGGGGCAGTGTTCTGGACAGCGCATGGAACGAGAATTGGAAATTGGCAAAGGAATATTACGAGGCCAATGGGAATCTGCTTGTGCCGGATAGCTTGCAGATCGGTGGTATAGATCTAGGAAAGTGGACCGCATACCAGCGCAGCCGAAAGAAGAATGGCCGACTTTCTGCGGAACGCGTTGCAAAACTGAATGAAATTGGTATGGTGTGGGACACAGTTAATTCCAGATGGGAGCAGCGATATGCACAAGCGAAGCGGTATTTTGATAAAAAAGGAAATCTGGATATCCCAAGTTCCTACCGCTGTGAAGACGGCTTCCTGTTGGGGATGTGGGTTGCAAGTCAGAGAAAAGCCAAAACGGGCGCAAATAAATCCAAAAGGTTGACTGCCGAACAAATCGACCGACTTACTGCAATTGGGATGGACTGGGGCGGCACTCAGGAGGCTCAGTGGCAAAATGCCTATCGACGAGCAGAAGAATACTACCAACAGAACGGAAATCTGAACATTCCGTATGCTTATTGCACGGTGGATGGCTATCGGCTTGGTCGGTGGCTGGCCCGGCAGAAAAATGCGAGAAGGAAAAGCGGCAATTGTGTTATGACTCCGGAGAGAGTTGCAAAATTAGAGAAGATAGGAATTGTGTGGGATGTTGCAAGATAACCTAAAAAATCGTGTCGCGGCAGTGGTTGTTACTTACAACCGGCTGGAATTCCTAAAGAGGTGTGTGGATTCACTGCATAAACAGACCGTACCGTGCGATATTTTAGTCGTGAATAATGCCAGTACCGATGAAACGGCCCAGTGGCTTGAATCGCAGACAGATATTTTTTTTCATAATACGGGGAGCAACCTTGGCGGTGCCGGCGGATTCCATTATGGTATGCGCTGGGCAGTAGAGGCAAATTATGACTATCTGTGGGTCATGGATGACGATTGCTTTCCCAAAACGGATGCCTTGGAGAAGCTTTTGAGTGCAGACTCTCTTTTAAAGGGAGTGTATGGATGGATGAGCAGTGTTGCCCTATGGACGGATGGCTGTGAATGCCGAATGAATCGTCCGAAGGTGAAAAAAAGCTTTTATGAACACATCGAATTACTGCGCGAGGGAGTTCTGCAAGCGGAACAGGCAACATTTGTCTCGCTGTTCCTAAAAAGTGAAACGGTTCGTGAAGTTGGTCTACCAATTTCCGAATATTTCATCTGGGGAGATGACATCGAGTACACCCGGCGAATCGCTGTGCGAGGAAATTATCCTTGTTATATCGTTGGGCAGAGCCAAGTGATTCATGCCATGAAAAACAATAACGGCAGCAATCTGGCATTGGATGATATTGAGCGTATCGAGCGATATTGGTACGCATACCGGAATGAAAACTATACCTATCGACAGGAGGGCATAAAAGGCATCTGCTATTATCTGGCACGTTGCGGAAAGCACGGAACGCAGATTTTGCTTTCCGCAAAAGACCATCGATTGAAACGCTTCGGTGTGTTGTTCCAAGGGATGATAAGCGGGGTTGGTTTTGCCCCAAAGGTGGAATACGTTGCGGGAACACGAAACGATGCGGAATCAACTATAAGAGAGTGAGAGAACAAATTCATGCAAAACAGAGAATATATAAAGACGAAGAAATTGAAAGAAATGCAAGAAAACCCCCGATTTTTGAAGCGTGTGTTGATCGGGATTTTTGCGTTTTACTGTGCATTCGTTGTGCTGTTTTACTTTCTGACAGGCGATCAACTGATTTATCGGGAGTCACGAGGAGAGCAGGAAATGCCAGCAGCGACTGCGGGAACGGTGGAGCTGCATCAGGGCAGCGATGTGACGCAGTACTTTATGACTGGCGTACAGCGTCTGGATTCCGTTTCCGTGCTGTGGGGAACTTATTACCGCGCCAATGCGGGCACTGTTACCGTCGAGCTTCTACGAACCGATACTGGAGAAGTTCTTATGAGCGGCCAATTCGCTGCGGTGGATATCCCGGAGGGTGGCACAACAACCATTTATGCGCAGCAGCCTATAGAGGGCTTGCCGGGTGTTGAGCTGGCACTTCATATTACAGCAGACTCCGCTCCCGGTGAGGCGGTCTCCCCTCTGATGGATGCAGAAAATCCTTCAACCAGCGGTCTTTGGCTGAACGGAGAGCAAACGACCGGTCTCTTGTGTTTCAGCACGGAGGGCACCGATTATATCCGCGCGGGACTGCATTATTGGCAGTTGGTGAGTATTGTTGGCGCGGTATTGCTGGCAGTGCTGGTACTTGCATGGAATCGCTACCAGCGCGGCAGACAGGATATTCTGGCCGAAGCGATACTCGCAGTGAAAAAATATCGCTTTCTCATTAAACAACTTGTCTCCCGCGATTTCAAAACCAAATATAAGCGCTCTGTACTGGGTGTGTTCTGGAGCTTTTTAAACCCGCTTTTGACGATGACAGTGCAGTATTTCATCTTTTCGACCATCTTCAAATCGGACATTGAATACTACCCGGCTTACCTGCTCGTCGGTATCGTTTCGTTCAACTTTTTCAACGAAGCCTGTGGCATGGGCCTGATGTCGATCATTGGCAACTCCGGTCTGATTACCAAAGTCTATATGCCGAAGTATATCTATCCGCTTACACGCGTGATGTCCTCGGTGGTCAACTTGGTGATCTCTCTGATTCCACTGATCATGGTTTCTTTGCTTACGGGCGTTCATTTCCGTAAATCGGCATTACTGGCGCTCTATTTTCTGGTCTGTCTGATTCTTTTCACACTGGGTGTGGTTATGCTACTCTCGGCGGCGATGGTCTTCTTCCGGGATGTGCAATTCCTTTGGAATGTCATCAGCATGATCTGGATGTACGCAACACCGCTGTTTTACCCGGAGACGATTCTTCCGAATCAGTTCAAGTTCGTTCTGCAGATCAACCCGCTGTACCACATTATCAAAGCGGAGCGCACCTGTATCTTGGGCGGTGTTTCGCCGGACCCGGTGGTCTATGTGCAGTGTCTACTGATGGCACTGGCCGCGCTGCTGATCGGTGCGCTGGTATTCAAAAAGACCCAGAACAAGTTTGTGCTGTATTTGTAAAGGAGGTGGAACATTATGAGCAAAACGATGATCGAAGTAAATGACGTAACGATGCGCTTCCATATGAATACAGACCGCATCCTGTCATTGAAGGAATTTGTGACCACCGCCCTTCGCGGTAAGCTGGCATTTCAGGATTTCACCGCGCTGAACCATGTTTCCTTTACTGTGAAAAAAGGCGAGACCGTTGGCCTTATCGGCCACAACGGCGCGGGCAAAAGTACCATGCTGAAGGTGATCTCCGGCATTCTGGAGCCGACAAAAGGTAAGGTCACGACCCACGGCAATATCGTCCCCATGCTGGAGCTTGGTTCCGGCTTCGATTTTGACCTCACCGGCCGGGAAAACATCTATCTGAACGGTGCGATCCTAGGCTACAGTGAGGAATTCCTGAAAGCAAAATACGATGAGATTGTAGAGTTCTCCGAACTGGGCGACTTCATCGAAATGCCCATCCGAAATTATTCGTCCGGTATGTTGGCCCGTCTGGCTTTCTCCGTTGCGGCAGAGGTACAGCCGGAAATTCTGATCGTAGACGAGATCCTTTCGGTGGGCGACGCAAACTTTCAGGAGAAGAGCCGCAAGCGGATGATGGAACTCATGAGCGGCGGCACGACAGTGCTGTTCGTTTCGCATAATCTGGAACAGATCCGCGAGATGTGCTCCAAAGTCGTCTGGCTGGAGCACGGTACCGTGCAGATGGTGGGGGAGACAAAAGAAGTCTGCGATGCGTATGAGAAGGCTTGATCAGCGCGGAATTTCGATGGAGTGATAGGAGGAATATAAACGTGAAATCACCTTTTTTAACAGTCATTGTCCCTATGTATAATGTGGAAGCATATATTGAGCAGTGCCTTCACAGCCTATTGAATCAATCATACTCAGACTTCAAAGTAATTGTAGTAGATGATGGTTCAAAAGATAATAGTGCTGTGGTTGCCAAAAAGTATGCACATGATCATCCTGAGCAATTTACATATTTTTATCAAGAAAACAAAGGCCTTGGTGCTGCTCGTAACAGTGGAATGAAGTTGGTGACAACTGATTTTATTGCATTCTTAGATAGTGATGACTGGTGGATGCCTCGCACCGCAGAACGACTCCATGAAGCCCTTATGAGAGAAACCGAGCAGCCAGATATTATTTTTATGGCACCGACTGTTTACAATATGGCCACGAAAGAATTTTCAGCATGGGCGGATAATGACCGTTTGGAGAAAATTTTTGAGGATACAGATGTCTGCTGTCCACGAGATAAAATAGAAATGTATGCACTAGAAGCTAGTGTTTGTCGTTCAGTATGGAGAAAAGATTTTCTTGTAAATTATAATTTCCATTTTCCTGTAGGTGTAAAGTGGGAAGACGTATTTCCGCACTTCTATTTATTTTATTGGGCACGACGTTGTATTTATGTGCCAGATTGTGGATTTGTGTATCGTGTTAATTCAGGTGGTCAAATCACTTCGCTTTCGGATGCATCAAGGCTAGACACCGTCAAAGTATTTGCACAAACATTGACTTATGCAATGCAAAACGCTTGGCGTGAAGATGAGGTGGCTTATGTGATTGACATGATGATGTTGTTTCTTCGCTGGGGATTCACCGAAACGAAACCGAAAGTATTAAAAAGACTAGTAGGTCAAGCGCATAGACTATGCTGTGCTATTCCTCAAAAGTATGTAAAAAAATACAAGGAAATATTTCCGGAAAGCTGTAACCTACATCGGACGCTGTGGCTTCTTCGTCAACCGATTGGATATCAAGTAATAGGAAATTATCATTTGCTTGCTATAGCAAAGGCTGTATTTCGTCGAGTAGTTAGGAAGTGAGGAAAGACTAATGAATCAAGTTGTATTGTTTGTCGCAGCGCATCCACAGATTCATGAAATTTTACTAGTTGGTGGCGCGCAATGTAGTGAAAATCTTATTTTTGACTTATGTATGAATCAACCTTTGCGTCAATTGTCGATTTTTGTGCCTACAGAAGAACAAAGAAAAAAAGTAGAAAAAACAATCGAAATGATGCAATGTTCACACAAGGATATTCTGCCCAATAGTATAAAACTTCTGAGTGAAAAAGAACTTGCAAACTATTCCCCTAAGACAAGCTCTTTTGCTCTATTATTTGATGCACTGAAAAATGACGAAGAGCTTTTGCATTTCACGAGCTTGAATCCGGCATATTTGGCAGGTACGCTGTGCAAAAACGACATGAACACTTTTAAAATATGGGAAAGTTATCGAAAGATTTCAGAAGAAATTTATATTGTTTCTTGGGGCTCTGGTGAGGAAATCCTTGAATGGAAGCGTTCTTGCAGTAGCGACATAGAATTAAGTGTTATTTTTCCAATGTATAACATCGCAGCGTATCTGCCGAAGTGCATTGAAACGACAACGGCGTGGGGTGCTGAATATGTGGAGTTTCTCTTCGTAGATGATGGTTCTCCCGACAATTGCGCTGAGATTGTAGAGGATTATGCAAAAAAAGATTCCCGTATCAAATTACTGCGAAAAACAAATGGTGGTTGCGCATCTGCACGTCAGTACGGATTAAGTCGTGCAAAAGGGCGCTATGTCGGATTTATTGATCCAGATGATTACATTGACCCGACCATGTTCCGTAAATTATTTGCCAGAGCGCTGACTGGAAGCTATGAAATAAGCTATTGTGGTTATAATGATTTGTATGAAGAGACTGGTGAAACAAAGGAAATACAAGATGTCTTAGGATGGCCATATAACAATGGAACTTCCGACCCAGTATTGATCAACGAGTTGATTACTTATCGTCGTGTGGCAATTTGGCGAGGTATATATTCCCGAAATATGATCGAGCGAAGCAAGATTCACTTTTATGAAGACCTTCGCCGGTTTGACGATTTGCCATTTAAAGTGGAGACATTTGCAAAAGCTCGCTCGGTGGTGGCAGTTCCAGAATATCTATATTATTATAGAATGCAACGGCCGGGTCAAGATGTTTCGGCCGATGATGAACGTTTATTCGTTCACTTTCAAATTTTCAAATATCTGGATGAGTTTATTGGTAAATGCGCGGATAGAACGCAAATGGATTATTTACAGGCCGTTAAACTTCAGACACATATTTGGGCGTTACAAAAATTACGGCCCGAATTTGTAAGAGAATACTGTGAGAAGGCCAGAAAAGACCTAAACACAAATTTTGGCTTTTGGGAGTCATGTTACATCTTCAGAAAAATGCTTCCACGAAAAGAATTAATGGCGTATATTACACTCAGGTTCAGACTGGATGGACTTGTTTGTAAACTGATTGCTCCCAAAAAGGGTAGACCTGATGAAGAAGCCGCCATAAAAAAATTATCAGTCCTTCAATAAACGGAGAAGAATGATTTTACTAAGTCACTTGTGATTAGACTGAGTTGGAAACATATGGATTTGAGAAATGTGAAATATAAAAACGAGCAAGAAATGAAGTACGATTATCTAGTTGTCGGTTCCGGCTTATACGGAGCCATCTTTGCCCACGAGGCAAAAGCTCACGGCAAGTCTGTTTTGGTGGTGGACAAGCGCCCCAACATTGCGGGCAACGTCTACACGGAAAACATCGAAGGCATCAATGTGCACAAGTATGGCGCCCACATTTTCCACACCAACAATAAAAAAGTGTGGCAGTACATCACGCAGTTTGCAGAGTTCAACCGTTTTACAAACAGCCCGGTGGCAAATTATAAGGGTGTGCTGTACTCCCTGCCGTTCAATATGTACACTTTCAATAAGATGTGGGGTGTAGTGACACCGGAAGAAGCTGCCGCCAAAATCGAGGAACAGCGCAGGGAAATCACCGGTGAACCGCAGAATTTGGAAGAACAGGCAATTTCTCTGGTGGGTCGTGACATCTATGAAAAGCTGATCAAAGGCTACACGGAAAAACAGTGGGGCCGTGATTGCAAAGAGCTTCCGGCGTTTATCATCAAGCGGCTTCCAGTGCGGTTGACTTTCGATAATAATTACTTTAACGCTCTGTATCAGGGCATCCCGGTAGGCGGCTATACCAAAATGGTTGCTAATCTGTTGGACGGCATCGAAGTGCGCCTCGACACAGACTACTTGGAACGCAAGACAGAACTGGATGCACTGGCTGAAAAGGTTGTGTATACCGGACCTATCGACGCTTATTTTGACTACAAGTTGGGCACGCTGGAATATCGTTCTGTTCGCTTTGAGAACGAACTGCTGGACAAGCCGAACTTTCAAGGAAACGCAGCGGTCAATTATACCGACCGCGAAACACCGTGGACCCGCATTATTGAGCATAAGTGGTTTGAGTTTGGCAAAGATGAAAATGGGAACGATTTGTCAAAAACGATCATTAGCCGCGAGTATTCTTCCGAATGGAAGCCCGGTGACGAGCCCTACTATCCAGTGAATGATGAGAAGAACGGTGCGCTCTATGCGGAGTACAAAAAGCTGGCCGACGCAGAGCCGAATGTGATTTTTGGCGGCCGTCTGGGCGAGTATAAATATTACGACATGGATGCTGTCATCGCATCGGCGCTTGAAATGACTGAGAAGCATTTTGATTAACCCTCTCTGCCGTCGAAAAAACGGTTGCAATCCGCCGACATATCTGTTAAAATGAATATGCGGCGCACTACCGAACAAAAGAGCCCCCACATGGGGCTCTTTTGCTTGTCACCAATTCATTCTGTTGTTGATAAGTCTGCGCCACAGGCTTTTCAGTAAGGCTGCACGGCTGTTTTCCGTGCACAGAAAGGAACGATACCATGCCTTCTTTGACCACATACAAGCTCCTCAAGCAGGAGCACGACGCCCGGCGGGGCGAGTTCAAGACCGTGCACGGCACGGTGCAGACTCCCGCGTTCCAGAATGTTGCCACGGCGGGTGCCATCAAGGGCGGCCTGTCTGCGCAGGATCTCAAGGACATCGGCGCACAGGTCATGCTCTGCAACACTTACCATCTGCACCTGCGCCCCGGCGACAAGCTGGTGGCCGACATGGGCGGTCTGCACAAGTTCACCCGCTGGAACGGCCCCATCCTGACCGACAGCGGCGGATTTCAGGTGTTCAGCCTCTCCAAGCTGCGCAAGATCACCGAGGAGGGCGTGACCTTCGCTTCCCATCTGGACGGCCACCGCATCTTCATGGGCCCCGAAGAGAGTATGCAGATCCAAGCAAACCTCGGCTCGACCATCGCCATGGCCTTTGACGAGTGCGTGGAGAACCCTGCACAGCACGATTACTCCAAGGCAAGCTGCGACCGCACGGTTCGCTGGCTGGCCCGCTGCAAGGCCGAGATGGCCCGTCTGAAGCACGAGGGCAAGGCGGTCAACCCGGATCAGCTGCTGTTCGGCATCAATCAGGGCTGTACGTATGCCGACCTGCGCGTGGAGCACATGAAGCAAATCGCTGAGATGGATCTCGACGGCTACGCCATCGGCGGTCTGGCCGTCGGCGAGCCTACCGAGATCATGTACGAGATGATCAGCGAGGTCGAACCCTACATGCCCAAGGACAAGATCCGCTATCTGATGGGCGTCGGCACCCCCGGCAACATCATTGAGGCTGTTTCCCGCGGCGTTGATCTGTTTGACTGCGTAATGCCCAGCCGCAACGCCCGCCACGGCCACCTGAACACATGGGGCGGCATCATCAATATCAAGAACGCCAAGTACGAGCGGGACGAACGCCCCATCGACCCCACCTGCGGCTGTCCGGCGTGCCGGAACTATTCCCGCGCCTATATCCGCCACCTGTTTAAGGCAGAAGAGCTGCTGGGAATGCGTCTGGCCGTTATGCACAATCTGTGGTTCTACAATCATCTCATGGAGCGCATCCGGGATGAGCTGGACGCGGGCACCTTCACGGCCTTCCACGACCGCTATGTGAAGCTGCTGGATACAAGAATCTGAGGGTTTTCACACTTTAGCCTTGCAACAGGCCGAAGATGGGATTATAATAGACTTATCTGAATTTTGAGAGGAGATTTTGCCCCATGCAATTTCTGACGACTACGACCGAAAGCTATATCAGCCTGTTCTTTACGCTGGCTCTGATGCTGGTTCTGCTCTACTTTATGATCTATCGTCCCCAGAAGAAGCAGGAGAAGAAGGACGCTGCGATGCGTGCTGCTCTGGAGATCGGTGATCAGGTCACCACGATCGGCGGTGTGATCGGCCGTGTGGTTGCCATCAAGGACGACACCTTCGTTCTGGAGACTGGCTCCGACCGTGTGAAGATCCGCTTCACCAAGAGTGCCATCAGCTCTGTGGAAAAGCTGAACATGGACAACGCTCCTGCTAAAAAGTAATTTCCGCTTCCGGTACTTTTTCACGCGCTTTCCTGCATACAGTAGTGCAGGGAGGCGCGTTTTTATGTCTGAACAAAAGAAGTTTTCCGTAGGCCCGGCGCTGCTTGCGTTCGGCATCGGCGGCGCGTTTGCCGGTGGCTGCATGGCGGGGCTGGCGTATCTGATGGCGCGGCAGGGGCTATCGCAAGCCGCCGCATGGCCCATGGCAAGCGCTGCAGTCTGTGCGGGCAGTCTGCTCAGCGGATGGCTGGCGGCATTTTTCCAGCGCAGCAGGGGATTGCTCTGTGGCGCAATACAAGGCATCCTGTTCGTCCTGCTGCTGACCATTTTTGGCCTTTGGGCCGGGTTTTCGCCCACCGAGATGCAGCTTCTGCGGTTTGCCCTTGTGTTTCTGTTTGGCTGTATGGGTGGTATCTTCGGGATGCTGCGCACTGAGCGGCGGCATCATTAAAACGATTTGCATCAAAAAAGCAGGAGGAATCCAAACATGTGGGTCTATCAGGAACAGCAAAACCTTCCCGCACTATCTGCCGGGGCAGATGCCCCGGAACCAGTGGAACCGGGGCTTGTGCCAGAGTGCTCTGCCCCTGTGGCGGAAACGCTCCCGGCGGAACCGATCATTGAAGAGGCCGAGGCGAAGGAGAAGATTCCAAAACGCACTCTGCCCCATGCCAGCCGGGACTGCATCCTGCTGGCGGGAGCCTATCTGTTCGGAACCTTTCTTGCCGGGGCGCTGTCCGCTCTGTGCAGCGCCGGAGAACTGGAAACGCTGGGGTATTACCTCGACTGTTGGCGCGCTTCCTTTGCGGCGAATACCGCCGCCGAGGTCGTCGGCCTGTTCCGCACCGAATTCCTGACTACATCCGGCGCACTGGTCGTCCTGCTTTTGCTGGGACTCTCCGCCATCGGTTCACTGCCCATCTTTTTCTTTGTGATGCTCTACGGGACCGGGGCCGGGATGCTTTCCTTCCAACTGCTTGCGGATCTGAACTGGAAAGCGCTGGCCGCTTATTGCATCGCTTCCGGTGTCCCGACAGCACTGGCCGCCGGGTGCCTGTGCCTGTTCGGGGCGTCGGCGCTGCAGGTCAGCGGGAAGATCCAGCGCTGTTCCTTTGGGAAGGTGTTTCACTCCACCGGCGCATGGGGGCTCGTGGGGCAGTTTGCCCAAACCCTGTTTCTGCTGCTGCCCATCTGCGGCGCTGCGACCGGAATGCTCTACCTGTGCGGCCAGATGAAGCTTACTTTTTGACAATGAAGCATGAAGTCGCAGCAATCATCTCCGCGGCCGAGGGTCTTGGTGCGGCGCCAGATCAGTTTCGGGTGTAGACCGTCGTAGGTTATACATTCTATGCTCTGTGGGACATCATCAAGCTCATCTCTTCTGATCTTGATAATATTGATGCTGGACATGAAGATGTTCCGATTTGTAAAAATGAAAACTGATATGTAAAATTGTAGCCGAAGGGGATGAACCCCTTCGGCTCCTTTTAACTGGTCTGCACCAGATCGCCTTTAAGCAAATTCTAGCTTCGCAACATTTTTATCTCCTCATTCTGCATTCGTGCGGAGAAACTCCTCAGACAATGTTGCAAAAAATGTTACAAAAAATTTTTTCGCAGAAAAATAAATAAGAAATAATCCTACGAACCTCGCAATTTCGAACGATAATTCGTAGAATTTTTGGAGCTACTGATCCGATTCGAACGGACGACCTGCTCATTACGAGTGTGAAAAATATTCGCCATTATAGATGAATTATCGTCAATTTCAGAAACCGAATGAGCCACCTCTGCGCCACCTCAGAAAAAATCAGCCGATTTGCGCCACCGGGGAACCGGCGCTGCTTAGTTTGATGACGGTGGATTTTTTGAGATACGCATCCAGACGGTTGATCTTCTTCTTTTTGAATTTTTTGTCGAGGGAGGTGTAGATGCCAAGGGTCACGGTGATGTCCTTGTGGCCCATCTGATCGCGGGCGGTGAGGACGTCCACACCGGCGAAGTACATCAGGGTGCAGAAGGTGTGGCGGAGCTGGTGGGGCGTAAAGGTATCAATGGCCATGGCCAGACCACCGGGGCGGTTCTTGTTCTGCTTGCCACCGTAACCGTATTTGACATTGAGATCCCGCATATAGCTTTCCCACAGACGCTTCCAGCCCTGTTCCGTCATCCGCTGGCCTTTGTCGTTGTGCAGCACATACAGGCAGTCGTCCCGCTGCGTTCTGAGGTAGTCCACCAGAATCTTCGGGATACTGACTACACGGGAACCAGCTTCGGTCTTCGGCTTCTTTGTGCTCTTGCCGGTGAAGTTATAGCCTTTGGTGACGGTGATCGTGGCCGCATCCAGATCGACGTCGGCCCATGTAAGGGCGGTGGCTTCGCCACGGCGAAGGCCGGAGTACAGCAACAGCATCGCGGCCCGCTGGGCCTTGTGCGGCGTTTCCCTGATTCACTGTTGCTGTTCTTCCGAAATTGGCTCACGGGGCTCCGCAGGGGCTCCGGCGGGGCAGGTGACTTTGATGATGGGATTATAGAGCACGATCTCCGGGATTGCGAGGTCATACGCCGCCTTGGCACTGGAACGCAGATTGGTCAGCGTGAAGTGGGACAGGGGAGGCTTGCCGTCGTGCCAGTCGGCCAGATCGTTCAGCACCCGCTGGAAGTCGGCGGCTTTCAGCTCCCCGGCGGGCATATCCTTCAGGGCACCCCATGCGTCGCGGTTGTTCGCGTAGCGGGCAAGGCTTTTCTCGCCGATGCCCTTGGCCGTTTTGACCGCGATCAGGTTGTCGTACAACTTGCCCAGCGTCGCGTTGCTCTGATCCGGATCGAGGCCCTTGCTGATGGCAGCACGATATTCTGCGGCGGCCGCTTTGGCTTCCCGCTCCGTTGCGCCGTAGAAGGACTTGAATTTCTTGTTGCCGGCCTCGTCTTTTCCGATGTACACCCGGTAGCGGTAACGGCCATCCGTGTTCTTCTTGTTCCTTGCCATAAAAATTTCAGCTCCTTTGGGTCAGGCGCGAGCTGATGTGGTATAATGACCTTGTCAGATACGCACCCATGATATGAATTCTCCTTTTTAGTTTCCGACATTCTGATTTCTCATTGGTATCGACTACGCAGAACTTCCCGGCAGACTTCCGACATCTGCCGGGATTTTCTGTTCTTTTGGGTCAGATGTGGGAAAGTGTGCTATACTGAAAAAGCAGCCGGGTTGTGATGCCCCCGGTTGAGCCTCCTCGATGCAACAGAGGAAGATGTTTTCTTATGGGGAACCCCGTTGGTGTTGTGAAGCCCACCAACGGGGTTATTTGTTTTCATTTGAAAGAAATTCACGCAAAGCCTGAAAATCTTCTTCCGTCCAGCGAAGGTCTTCATCGGGAGTTTTTCTTAGGCCAGCGTTGTAACCACGATTGTAACCGTTACGTTTGCCAGCACCATATCCACCATAAAAACCTTTCCATAGACCAGCTCGTTGGCCGCTATCATATCCAGTGCTATAACCACTATCATACCCCGCTGATTCTGCGGCTTGTTGAACTTTTGTAATATACGGCGACGCCGGGGTGAAGTGAGGAACGAAATATCCCTCGCCGAGAAGTAAGCCGGAGAAAAAGATACCGATAATTAGAAAAATGGCTAGTAAAATGATTTGCTTCTTTTGACGCTTTTCAAAATTAAGATTCTCTTGACAGTCAGAGGCGTTTCCGTACCAATAAAGAGCATCATGCCCGTGAATTTCGTATGTGTCATTCATCGCAGCAATGTGAGTTTTCGATGAAAGAAGTTCTTTCTGAAGGCTTGCGATTTGAGCGTTTGCGTTATCGCATATGTTTGCCCACTCTTTTGCAGTAGAACCTTTATAACGGGTGGGAGTATCTTCCTGCAATCGACTTTCCAATTTTTTAAAGGAAAGTTTGGAATAGGCAACCTCAGAATTTTTATAGGCATTATACCAATACTCAGCAGTTTGTCCCTGAAAGATTTCGGGCTTTGATTCACATTGAGCTTTTTCGCGTAAATCGGCGACCTCTGTGCGCAAATCTGCAATGGTGGACTGATACAGAGAACAGCTTTTTTCAAGGCTCAGATACTTATCACGCCACTCAATTGCACTGGAATTGTCGGGTATTCGGGTCTGTGTCTGCCGCTCAAAATATTTTTCGGCCCAGTATTTTGCACCATGGCCCAGATAAGATGAACTGGACATGATTTCCTCCTTATACTACGGAACATTATTTTTCTGGTTTTGATTTGTATTCGTCAAAAGCAATCGCATAAATATTTTGATAGCGTGGAATCTCCGTCAACTCATGCACCCGCTCCATTGCTTTTGCCTGTCCCTCTTCGTTCAGCTTCTTGAAATCTCGAACCATTTCTGCGATACGAGTCTGCTCCTTCTCTTCCGATTTATGAATTTCTGCAAGAAGAGCATTATTGTCTTTCCACTCGGACTGTGATTCCCAACCCATTAAATATGCTGGTGTGGTCTGCAAAATTTTGGCAAGCTCCGCAAGGCTGTCAACAGGAACTTTTTCAATATCGCCTTTTTCATACCTGTAAATAGTAGCAGGAGAAACGCCGAGCTGTTCCGCGACTTTTTCGGCCGAAAAACCTATTTCTTTTCTGCGGAGTTTTAGCCTTTCACCGGTGGTCACAGGATCACCCCCTTTTTTAAGAGAATAGCCTAAAAATCGCAAAATTGCAATAGGAAATCGCAAAATCGAAAAAAAACTTTGCAAGAATGCAAGAACCATATTGACTTTTATTCGTCGAGATGCTATTCTATTTCCAGAAACTCGCAAAAACGCGAGCATTCGAGGAGGTGAAAAGAATGTCAACAGACATGAATCTGCTTCGGGGAAAGCTGAAAGAACGCTGCATGACTCAGCAGGAACTTGCAAAGAAAATCGGCGTAGACTCTAGCACTATCTCTCGAAAATTGGCTTCCGATGGTATGAAATTCACCGTTGGAGAAGTACATGAGATTGCGGATGTTCTGCAATTATCGGCAAGTGAATGCAAAGATATTTTTTTGTTTTGAAACTCGCATTTTTGCGATTTAAAAATACCCTTGTTGGAGAAGAGCGCATGAAAGGAGAAACAGATGGCAGACGAAACAAAAATGCCCCGCGAGCTTATGGAAGAGGCTGGCAGGGACTACAACGAGTTGGGAATCTTTCGTTACAAGGAAAAGAACCCGACGCTGGAAGCAGCGCAGGTTCTTTGGGAGTTTCTGCCGTGCTGGATGGCTGCCCGGAAGATGGCGGTTGCAGACGAGACCTACAACCGGAGCATTTCGAGGGTCATTGCCCGGAATGCGGAGATCATTCTGAAAGCAGCTCAAGAGATGGCCGGAACATACGAGGAAGGAGGCGAGAAGGATGGCAGAAGACATGAAAAAGCCCTGCGAGCCTATGGAAGAGGCTGGCAGGGACTACACGACTGTATTTTGTGAGACAGACCCATTGTGTGCTGCGCTGGATGAATTATGCTCCGCATTAAATTTCTGGTATGGTTCAATGAACAACCCGTGGCAGCGGGAAGATCGGGCTTACCGGAAGATGCTGGCTAAACAGACTCAGGCGGCATTGAAGCGAGTATTGGCCGAATCAGATTCGGAATCGTAGCACGCATAACGGTATTCACTGCACGAGGGTCTTTATAAAAATTGATCTCGCCAGATTGAAACCGGCGGAAAATCTCCCGGTAGCAGTCAACACAAGCTTGGCAGCCATCGAAGCGGGGGCAACCGCTCGGATAGGAAAACGCCGGTGTTTGGCCGGGGCCCTGCACCATCTGTATTTCGGCGTGGAGCCTAGGAGAAGTTTCAGGGAGACACATCGGGCAACTGATGTAAAAATCAATGATATAGGACATAAAGCTCACCTCCTTCCGGGGCTATTATAGCATAACCGGATGGAGCTGAAGGAAAAGAGCGCATGAAAGGAGGGAGCGAGAGATGGACAACAAGAAAAAGCCCGCATGAGGCGGGCGCAGAGGATGGCGTTGCGCAATGGCAGACAGGACAGGGTGTTTACCGTAACATATCGGGATTACCTGCCGACAGAAGGACAAAGAACTGATTCTCATAGCTTTCCAGAATATCCGCTTCCCGTTTTGAAAGACTGGCGGTCAGGCACTGATATGCGCAAGCTTGCTGAAGCGCAAGAAGGTCAAAGTCAGACATGGGGAGACAAAAGGTGCAAGAGCGCGTGAAAAAATCCCCCGGCGGAAGGGCGAGGGATAGAGAGATGAAGAGGTTACACAGAAAAACAGACTTTAAGGAAAGACTTTCCAAGAGGAGTAAGCTTAACAAGTCCTCTTTCGAGATTAGCTTTTACAACGGTGGAATCATCATCAGGATGCTTAAAGCCACCAACAGGGGGAGGAATGATAAGAGATTTCATAGATAAGTATGTCTCTGTTTTATAAAAAGAGTCGTATATACCGGGATCTGTTATGTATGACATATAAGTGATTTCTACCAGTCCCTGACGTACAAGTGAACCTAGTGAGGCGGCTTGAAGAAGTAAATCATCAATATTTGTCATGTTCGGATTTGCAACAAAGTAATCGGCAAAGAAAATCTTATAGGAATCATCAAAATTGATCAAACGGTATTCGACAATGGGCAGTTGCTCATTATTACGAAATAACCCAAGATTTTCCGCGTCAAGGGGCGAAAGCTGTGAGATGATGGCAGCAAAAGACGGATGGACTTCCATCTGATACCGGGTATCAGCAGCATTTGCAATGAGATTTTGAAACATTTCACTGATCTGTGGTTCTTGCAAACAGTATTTTGCAGCTTCAACCGCGGGTCCAACTACCTGAAGCTTCGGTTCAGTTAAAACTTCTGCCGGTTTGGCGCTTACTTTTTCATCAAGGCCTGTTCGGAATACTTCGAGATCGTGGTCATATTGAGCTTGCTGTTTTGCAACCTTGAAATGCAACCGACCTGTTATGAGAAAAAGTAAATCTGAGAGGGTTGAGCCAATCTCTTTAGCGAGTGGATTTAACATTGACTTTACCGGTTTATCAATGCAATCAGGAACAAGCTTAACGGTAGAATCGTCGTCAGACATTTTAACACCATTCCTTTCATTGGAGAACGTATGAAAAGATTTATTACAAAAATAAGAATACTGGATTTGCAACTGAAAATCAAATGCTGTGCAGTGATTTGTTCGATTTGTGAGAAAATTGAGCGAAAATTGTACAAATACACTACATTTCAAGAGATGGCCGAATCGGAACCGGAAGCGTCTGAAGCTGAAGAGTAGCAGGTCTTTTCGAGGAAATTGTATCATGGGGAGACAAAAGGTGCAAGAGCGCGTGAGAGGAGATGGACAGGATGAAAAAAGCGAAGATCTGGGATGCGCGGCAGTTGCCCGCGTTTCTGACGCCGAAGGAATACAGCGCACTGATGGGCGTTGACCCGAAGACAGTGCAGCGGATGTGCCGGACGGGCCAACTGCCCGCCCACAAGGAAGGGCCGCGGCTGTGGCGCATCGACAAGAATGCCGCGCTGGCGTGGCAAAAAGAGTTCCAACAAGAAAGGCCCGCCGGTGCTGGAACACCGACGAGCCTCAAGGTGACAGGTTGAGAAGGGCCTATCACCACAAATTTACCACAGAACAGGAGAAATTGCAAATGAAAAAGAAGTTGAAGGCGAATACCTACTACATGGGCTCCATCCTGCTGGGGGTGGGCGTGCTGGTGTGCGCGTCCGGCATTGAGCACAGCGAGGGCGGGGCGATGTTCGGCTGGCTGGCCGCAGCGCTGGTACTGGGCGGCGTGGCGCTGGTGCTGGCCGCGCTGGGCCTTGTGGCCGAGCAGCAGCCGGACGAGGGCCGCAAGGTACACAAAGCACCCACCGGCACCGTGACAGCGGCCCGCCGCAGCGGAAGAAAGGCGGGGTAAAGATGAAGTGCCGGGTACACATTGAGTGCCGGAGTGCGAAGATGGTGGAGTGCATCGCGTATGTGGTGCAGACGGACAGTGCGGCGGAAGCCAAGGAAAAGGCCCTGCACACGGCTCGGCAGTACTACACGGAGTTTAACGAATTCCGGGCTTACCATGTGGAGGAACTTGGAAAATGACGCTGGAACAATACAAGGCAAAGCTCGATGAAGAGCTGAAAGCGATGGACTGGCACGAGCGGGACATCAAGAACAGCCGTGCTTACAAGGTGCTGAGCGCGGCAGCGCTGGATCGGGAAAACGTACCGATGGAAGAATGGCTTAAATTGAACGCCTATTTTTACAAGCGCGTTAAGGAATTGCAAGGGTGACACGGAATGGATGGGACGCAGTGTGTCCATGTGTTCGAGATCACGCAGCCGGAATGTCTGGTCTGTGCCGGACGGAACCGAAGCTGCGAAAAATTTGTAGAACGGAGAATGTCGGATGAAAAAGAAGATGAACCTTGCGGCAGAGATCGACCTGACGCAGGACAGTGTGGTGCAACTGACGTGCTGGTGCTGGCAGATCGCCCTACACGAGCTGTGGGGGCTGGGGCGTGTGCGGCTGGATCGGATCACCCGGCGGCAGGAGCATCTGGGCAACGAGAGTCTGGCCGTGGTGATGGTGCCGGACAAAAACGGGATGCCCCAGACCGAAAAGGCCCGGCAGCTTCGGGCGGAGGCGCTGCCGGAGGGCGTGCCGGTGGAGTTCCGGGTCCCGGCGCTGCGCACCCCGCGCACCCGGCGGGAGCAGCAGCTCAAAATAGTGGGCGACCGGGCAGCCACGATGGCGTGGCAGTTGATGGCGCTGGCCTGTGTGCAGGAGCTGGGCTTCGGGGCGGAGCGGCTGAATCGGCTGTACCGGGAAATGCGGCACAACTATGAGCAGCTCAACGAGTGGGGCAAGGCCGACGGCATCGAGGTGGCCATGGAAAAGCTGCGGCGCTGCGCGTGCGAGGCGTTGCAGACCGAGGAGATCGTGGTGGAGAACATCGACGACGAGAAGACCGTGCAGACTCTGAGCCGGAGCTATCAGGCGCAGGAGGAAGAGTTCATCAAGCGGGCCGTGATGATGGCGGCGGGCCGCAGAGCCGGGAAGCTGAGCGGGGCGGCGCTGCCGCTTTCCGGCGACGAGGTGCGCCGGAAGATCGAGGCGGCGAAGGCACAGATGGACACCGGGGCCTACCGGAGGAGGGGTTGAGATGGGCGTGAGCAAGTACATTTACACCGTCTACGACGCGAAGACGGGGGAGTATGTGGCAAAGGGGACGGCGGCGCAGCTGGCCGGGAAGGGCATTTTCAAGGACGCCGGGAGCGTTTCCACCTGCTACCTGAGCAACCGGAAGACCGACAAGCCCCGGCGCTGGCGGATGGAGAGGGTGGAGGTCGGCCCTCTCAGCGCGCAGTCCGGCGATGCCGGAGCTGCTTGCAGTGCCCCCTTCTGGCGCGTCGCGCCACCTCCCCCGGCCGGGGGAGTCTTTCCCGAAGCAGGAGCTTTGCTTAGGGGAACCCCTCAGTCCGCGTTGCAGACAGCTCCCCAAAGGGGCAACGGCGACGACTGCCCCCAGCGGCGGGTGTACATCTACAGGGTCTGGGACATGGCTGAAAAGCTGTTGGGTGAGGGCACCGCGAAAGAACTGGCAGAGCAGGGCGTTTTCGGCGGGGAGAGCACGGTGCGCGATGTTTACCGGCGGGGCGGCAAGAGCGAGAGGTTTGGCGTTGGCAAGATGACCCGGCGAGAAGAGATGCGGCCGTGCCCGATGAAACCGTATAAGCGGCGGGGTCCGAACAGGAGACCGGAAGAAAAGCCGGAACTATGCGAGCCGTGCAAGATCCAAAATCCGACGCCGTTACAGCTCGACGTGCACGACCTGTGCCTCTACAACCGCAAGGCCCGGAAGCAGGGAAAGCCGGAGCTGAGCTATGGCGGCTGGGCGGCAAAGGGCAAACCGGGGAGACCTTAACGGGCTTGCCCTCTCACCGCTCCATCCGACTGACGTCGGCGTGTCGCGGAGCTCCCCCAAAGGGGTGAGCTGTGTTTCAATGAAGGGCAACGGATACGATGGACAGGAAAGGGTCCACCGTATCCGTTACTTTTCATAAACTGACACCTTATAAAAAAGAAGGGGTGCAAGGCCCCTTTGGGGAGCTTGTATACCCGTTATTTCTGTGACGGTGGGGACCGTCAGAAGAGAAAGAACACCGGAAGTGAAGGGCCAGCAGGAGGGCAGCGGGATGAGATGCAACTACATCCGCGAGAAAAAGATACTCTGCGGGGATGAGTACATGGCCGTGGGCGTCTACTCCATCACGCCGACCGAGCATACCGCCCGGCGAAAGAAGAGCCGGGAATCCACGGAAGGGCAGAAGGCTAAAAACAAAATGGCGTCCATGCGGCGGCGGCAGCGAGTGGCGCTGGCAAACTTCGACAAGCGGGGGTTCTTCCTCACGGGGACCTACGAGAACGCCTATCTGCCGGAGGACATGGAAGAGTGTCTGCGGGATGTTCGGAACTATCGGCGGCGGGTGATCGCGGCCACCTGCCGGAGATTTGGGGTTGAAAAAAGGCACATCCGCCTGATGCTGGTGGCGGTGCGGAAGGGCGAGGCCGGGCGGCTGCATATGCACGGCTTTGCCCAGTGCGTGGGCATGGGCGAAGCGGAACTCCGGGAGTGGCGGTGGATGCTGGAGGACCTGTGGCGGCGAAGGATCCCCGGAACCGGGGAGTGTGCCCCGCTGGGCACCATGAACGTGAACCGCATGGACATGGGAAAGCTGCTGGGAAAGGACGGAGGAAACGGGACAGTGGGGTATTTCTACGGCCACAAAGAGCGGGTGTGGGTGGAGACCAGCACCCTGAAGCGGCCTGTGGAGCAGATGCCCAGCGACACAAAGTGGAGCCGCAAGCAGCTGCGGACCGCGTGCGGAGAGATGGCCAACGATGCCTATTGGTGGGGCCAGCGGTTCCCCGGCTGGGAATTGCAGAAGTGCGTGGTGCTGGAGCCGGGAGAGCTGCACGAATCGCCGGGCCGCGAACGGCCGGACGGCTGGGAGCGGAACGAACCGCAATGTTACGTGATCCTGCGGCGGGTGCACGCTGCATCTGCATCTGCGAAACCTCGCACCTGACAGAACCGGTACTGGTATTTTGCGTTGAAACACGCGCCTAAAGGGGGGCGGTGCCGTGACGAAAGAACAGAAAAAGGCGACGCGGAAGGCTCTGCGGCAGTATGCCGAGGGGCCTGTTCGTGCTGCGTGGGCCGAGGTGATCGAAGGGGTGCTGCGGCACTATGATGCCGTGGAACCCTTGTGCGCCCAGCTGCTGCGGCTGCGGTATCTGGAAGGCAAGACGGAGGACGAGGTGGTGCCCGCGCTGTATGTGAGCCGCAGCACCTACTACCGCAAGGAGCTGGAAATGCTATCGACAGTGGCGGTGGAAGCGGCGAGGCGGGGATTGCTGTAGCAAAAATGTTTCAAGTATTTTTCTGCGGCGTGTTGTGGTAGGCTGGTAGACAGAAGAAAAACCTCTCAGTCGGCGCAAAGCGCCGCCAGCTCCCCTAGTAGGGGAGCCCTTGGCAGGTCGGTTTTGGCTCTGCTGGGTGAATGGGGTTCGACCGATCGGGAACGGTTGGGCTCCGCGACAGAGGGAAGGTGGATATATGACGAAAAAGCGGGCGTATTGCAAGAACACGGTGCAGGGCAGCCAGCGGGGGCGGAAGTACCCGCCGAAGCTGCGGGCCGAAGTGGTGATGGCGATGGTGGCGTCGAACAACATCTGCGCGGTGGCGCGGCGGTACAAGGTGCCGGAATCCACCATCCGCTCATGGCTGGCCGAAGAAGCAGCCAAGGGCGACGCCTTTGCCGAGGCGAGACAGGCGGCAGCGCGGGAGATCGCGGTGCGGGCGTCCATGGGGGCAAAGGAACAGGTGGCCTATCTGCAAGGCCGGGTGGCGGAGAGCCAGCGGGCGGCAGAAATTCGGGCGAAGCTGGACAAGCGGCTGGAAGAGAGCGTGCGGGCAGAAGACGCCGAGGTGGGAGCCTTGCTCAAGACCGAACAGGAAGCTCTGGACGACGCCGCCGAGGTGGGGCTTGTGGTCTACAACAGCCCCGGCAGCTACGACCGGAAGCTCTTGGACAACGACCGGCGGCAGCTGGAAGCACTGCGGGAGCACTACGACGGCCTGACCATGGACGACAAGAACGCGGCCAACGTGGCGCGGGTGCTGATGGAAGTGGCCGAGAAGGCGGCGGCGCTGACCCCGACGGCCAAAGCAGCCGACGAGACCGAAGCGGCCCCGCCGATGATCTGCATCGGAGCCGAAGGAACCGGGGACGAGGCGGAGGTCGAGGTGGAATAGGGTCCCCGATGGGGAACCCATGGGGAAGGACAGGTGAGTGAGACGGAACGCAGGAAAGTGATCTGGAAGCCGCAGCCGAGGCAGCTGGCATTTATGGCCCGCACCGAGGACGAAGCGCTGTACGGCGGGGCTGCGGGCGGCGGCAAGAGCGACGCACTGGTGATCGAGGCGCTGCGGCAGGTGGATATCCCCCACTACCGGGCGCTGATCCTGCGCAAGACCTTCCCCCAGCTGCGGGAGCTGATCGACAAGACCATGCAGTATTACAAGCCCTGCTTCCCGAAAGCGCGGTACAACGGCTCGAACCACTGCTGGACCTTCCCCAGCGGGGCGAAGATCTATTTCGGCAGCCTGAACCACGAAAAGGACAAGTACAACTACCAAGGCCAGCAGTACGATTTCATCGGATTCGACGAGCCGACCCATTTCACGTGGGCGGAGTACAGCTACCTCATGAGCCGCAACCGACCCAACGGCCCCGGCACGCGGGTCTACACCCGCGCCACGGCCAACCCCGGCGGCGTGGGCCACGGCTGGGTAAAGGCAAGGTTCATCACCCCGGCCCCGCCCGGCACCCGGATGGTGCAGTACGTGAAGGTCAAGACGCCGGAGGGCGGGGAGATCGAGCAGCGGCGCACCCGCATCTTCATCCCCTCCACGGTATTCGACAACAAGGCGCTGCTGGCCAACAACCCCGGCTACCTCGGCAATCTGGCCGCGCTGCCGGAGGCGGAAAAGAAAGCGCTGCTGTACGGCGACTGGAACAGTTTCACGGGGCAGGTGTTCACCGAATGGCGGAACGACCCGGAACACTACGACGACCAGCGGTACACCCACGTGATCCATCCGTTCCGCATCCCGGCCCACTGGCGCATCTGGCGCGGGTACGACTTCGGCTATGCGAAGCCGTTCTCGGTGGGGTGGTACGCGGCGGACGAGGAAGGGCGGCTCTACCGGATCAAGGAACTGTACGGCTGCACCGGGACCCCCAACGAGGGAACGAAGGTGAACCCGGTGGAACAGGCCCGGATGATCCGGGAGGCGGAGGAGAACGACCCGATGCTGCGGGGGCGGGTCATTACCGGCGTGGCAGACCCGGCCATCTTCGACGAGAGCCGGGGCGAAAGCATTGCGGCCATGCAGGAGAAAAGCCCGAACTTTTTGCACTGGATGCCCGGCGACCACACGAGGCTGGCGGGCAAGATGCAGTTTCACTACCGGCTGGCCTTCGACGAAGAGGGGCGGCCCATGTTTCAGGTCTTCGACACCTGCAAGCACTTCATCCGCACCATCCCGAATCTGGTCTACGACGAGAGCCGGGTGGAGGACATCGACACGACGCAGGAAGACCACATCTACGACGAGTGCCGGTATGTGCTGATGGAGAACCCCATCAGCCCCCGGCAGCATATGGAAGCTCCGCTGCTGCGGGACGATCCGCTGGAACTGGACACCCGGAAAACGAGGTTTTACCGGGTGTAGGGAGCTGGCCCTCTCAGCGCGCAGTCCGCCTGACGGCGGCGCTGCTTGCAGCTCCCCCAAAGTGGGAGCTCTGCTTAGAGGAAGCCCCTCAGTCTGCGTTGCAGACAGCTCCCCGATGGGGAGCATTTGGGAGAAGGGAGAACCAATGGAAGACGAAGTGATTCTGGCTGCGGAACCGATCATCGGCACCGAGGAAGTGGCGAAGGCGGCGCAGCTTTTGCAGCAGTACAAGAGCGGCAAGGCCGCGCTGGACACCCGGATCGTGGACAACGAGCTGTGGTTCCGGATGCGGCACTGGAAGAACTACAAAAACAAGATGATGGAGGACAAACCCACTCCGGCGAGCGGGTGGCTGTTCAACTCCATTGCCAACAAGCACGCCGACGCCATGGACAACTACCCGGAACCCAACGTGCTGCCCAGAGCGGCGGACGACGAGAAGACGGCGAAGGTGCTCTCGAAGGTGCTGCCGGTGGTGCTGGAACAGGCGGACTACGAACAGGCCTACAGCGACACATGGTGGCGCAAGCTCAAGCAGGGCACCGGCGTGAAGGGCATCTTCTGGGACCCGACGAAGCGCAGCGGCATCGGAGACATCGCCATCAAGAGCATGGACATCCTGATGTTGTACTGGGAGCCGGGGGTGATGGACATTCAGGAATCGCCGAACCTGTTCAGCCTGAGTCTGGAAGACAACGACCAGTTGAAGGCCAAGTGGCCCCAGATGGACGGCCACACCGGGAGCACGCTGGAAGTGGCCAAGTACATCCACGACGAACAAATCTCCACCGCCGACAAGAGCGTGGTGGTGGATTGGTACTACAAAAAGGCCCGCCCGGAGGGGCAACCGCTGCTGCATTACTGCAAGTTCTGTAACGGGGTCGTCCTCTACGCCAGCGAGAACGACCCGCAGTATGCCGACCGGGGGTTCTACGATCACGGCCAGTACCCCTTTGTGTTCGACCCGTTGTTCATGGAAGAAGACAGCCCGGCGGGCTTTGGGTACATCGACGTGATGAAGGACACCCAGACCGCCATCGACGAGATGAATCACGCCATGGACGAGAACATCAGGCTGGCGGCGAAGCCCCGCTTTTTGCTGAGCGACACGGCGGGGGTGAACGAAGAGGAACTGGCGGACTGGTCCAAGGACATCGTGCACGTGGCCGGGGGCATCCGGGACGGCATCCTGAGCCCCTTGCAGACGGCGGGCTTACAGGGAAACTGCATCAGCTACCGGGACGCGCGGGTGAACGAGCTGAAGGAGATCAGCGGCAACCGGGACGTCTCGCAGGGCGGCACCACCAGCGGCCTGACGGCGGCTTCGGCCATTGCGGCTTTACAGGAGGCGGGTTCGAAGCTCTCCCGCGATATGCTGAAGAGCGCCTACCGGGCCTTCGCGAAAGAATGCTACCTCATCATCGAGCTGATGCGGCAGTTCTACGACGAAGAGCGGATGTACCGCATCACGGGGCCCACGGGCCAGACGGAGTTCGTGCCCTTTTCCGGCCAAGCGCTGCGGCCCCAGCCGGTTGGCATGGTGGGCGGCGTGGAGCTGGGGGCCCACGAGCCGGTGTTCGACATCACGGTGAGCGCGGCGAAGAAGAGCACCTTCAACCGCCTCTCCCAGAACGAGACGGCAAAGGAATGCTACCAACTGGGGTTCTTCGCCCCGGCCAACGCGGACGCCGCACTGGCGGCGCTGGACATGATGGACTTTGAGGGCATCGAGAAGGTGCGGGAGAGGGTGCAGCAGAACGGCACCCTCTACCAGCAGCTGCAACAGGCCATGGAGCAGGTGCAGAAGATGGCCGGGCTGCTGGATCAGATGACCGGCTCCAACATGAGCGCAGCGGCAGGAACGGCCGCACAGGCTGCCGGGGCATCCGGCGGAGGCGGCGGCGGGACCAGCGAGGGGCTGAGCGCCACCAACGGCCTTGGGGCACAGGTGGGCAGCGGCGGCAACAGCCTTGCCACACAGGCGGCGAAGCGGGCCATGAACGTGAATAACCCGAATAAGTAGCCCTCTCACCGCTCCATCCGCCTATCGGCGGCGTGTCGCGGAGCTCCCCCGAAGTGGGAGCTCTGCTTCAGGGAACCCCTCAGTCTGTTTCGCAGACAGCTCCCCGATGGGGAGCGGCGGCGATGGATACGCTCAGCCCGGAAGCGAAGTGGGGCTTGCCGACGCAGAACGTTCTGGAAAAGACCGACAGCGGCGCGGTGGCATACGGGGACAGTCCGGCCCAGAAGCTGAAGGGCAGCTATGCGCCCTACAGCCGGAAGGACGAATTCGACCGGCTGAACGAATGGCTGGACACCGGAGACAACAAGAATCTGGCCGACGCGGTGCGCCGGGTGGACAGCACCCACGGGGCATATACGGATGCGGACCTCATCAAGAACGGCTGGTGGACACAGGCCCAGATCAACGAGGCACGCCAGAAGAACGCAGAGCTGGACGCGATCCCGCTATGGAAGCGGGAAACCCGGCGGGCGGGCAACACCATCGGCGGCATTGCGGACAGCGTGGCGGGCAGCGCGGTGATGACCGGCGAGACGGCGGTACAGAGCGCCAAGAACATTGCGGATACCCAGAAGAACTGGGCCAAGGTGCAGCAGGAGATCAAGGGCGATGAGCGAGCGGAGAGGCTGTTCCAACTGCTGACCGACGTAGACATGGACTACAACCCCGTCTACCCGGAAAGCCGGAACCGGGACCTCGTGCTGATGGGCTACGGCTCGGAAGAGATCCGGGAGATGCGGGACCGGCTGGCAGGGCTGGAAGTGAACGACGGCATCGACCCGAAAACCAGCGTGGGCTACCAGCTGTACAAGCGGGGGCAGGAGCTGACAGGAGCTGCCCAGAGCGGCCTGACCGAGGGGAGCCGGGCGGTGCAGGGAACTGTGAGCAGCGCGGCGGAGAACCTCGCCATCAGTTCCATCAACCCGGCGGCGGTGCTTCCGGTGCTGAGCTTACAGGGCGCGGGCGACGCCATGGGCCAGAGCATCGAGAAGGGCGAGAGCGCGGGCAAGACGCTGGCGGGCGGCGCATTGAAGTTCGGCGCGGGCTGGGGCATCAACTCGGTGGGCGCGGCCGACCTTGCCAAGACCATGGGCTCGGACTACGCCAAGGACACGTTGGCCGGGCAGATCGCGGCCAAGATCCAGAGCCTTGTGGGGGATGCACCCTTTGCAAAGGCCCACCCGACAGTGGCGGCAGCGCTCTCCGGCGGCATCGACAATGCCATGCAAGCCTTTGTGGAAAGCTATGCCGACAAGGCCATCGACGCGGCGCTGGGTGACGAGAAAGCGGCGCAGAGCCTGTTCACCACGGATACCCTGATCGCCGCGCTGGAAAGCGGCCTTTCCGGCGGAGCCTCCGGCGCGATGGGCGGTGCTGTAGGCTCCGTTCTGGCGAAGCACAACGACGGCAACGCCAGCCTGTTGGGACAGGCGGAGTATTACGATCAGCTCGACAAGTACGAGAAGGCCGTGGCGGCGGAGAAGAAACGGCAGCAGCGGGTGGAAGAGCCGGGAATGGAGAGTGAGCAGCAGATGGCACAAGAGGCTGCGAAAGCCGACAGCGAGCTTGCCCTCTCAGGCGCTTCGCGCCAGATCCCCCAAAGTGGGAGCCCTTGGCAGGACGGTGGGGCTGTGCGGAATGAGCAAAGCTCGACGGCGCAGAAAAGCGAGGGCTCCGAGGCAGAGGGATTGAAGAGTGACAACCCTGCGGTGCGGCAGTATGCCAAGGTGGTGCAGGAGAATGCGCTGACCGGAAAGACCATCAACCTGTTTACGCCGGAGGCTGGGAACGAAGCAAACCGTGCAGCATTTGAGGAAGCCTATGGGGTACAACTCCCCGGCACAGCAGCAGCGACCCGGCGGGCATTGCGGCAGGTGGCCGAACAGGAAACCGCCGCAAGAAATGCAGCGAACGCGGAACAAAATGCGGCGAACGCTGCAAAGCTGGAAGCGGGGCAGACCGTGGAAAACGCCGGGGAAACGGTGGAAACCGCCCGCGTCAACGACTATGCAGACCTTGATTTGAAGGTTGACCCGGCGGGGCTGGACGCGGCGGACGAGGGAAGCGGGCAGCTGCGGGAGACCTACGGGCTGCGGGAACCCAGCGGCCAGACGGCCCGGCAGAGCGAGGTACAGCGCCAGTTGGAGCAGTGGGGCGTGGAGAGCGGCAAGACCAAGGCCGCGCAGGACATCAGCCAGAAGCTGCCCGCCAACGTGGATGCTGATCGGTATGCCGCCGCGGCTTCAACGATCTACCATCTGGCGCAGATGGACGAGGTGAAGAGCTTCGACGACGCGCTGCGGCTGGCCGGTGTGATGGACAATACTGCCCTGAACGTCAATTATATTCTGGACAGCGGCGAGGGCGGGCGGATCGCGCTGAATACCGCCTACCTCTACGGTGCAGACACCAAGGAACAGGCGGGCGGCTACGGGGGCGGCCTGACCGACCAGAGCACGAGCGGACAGGGGCTGGTCTACTATAAAGGGACGCTGGATCACGACGGCACCGACATGGGCAGCCAGATCATCGAGCTGAACGCCGCCGCCACCGGCACCGACGCTGTGCTGAAGAACGTGCTGCAAAACAATCCGAACGTCCGGGCCTATGTGGACAGCGAGACGGCCCGCATTTTCTTCGGGGACAGCGTCAGCGACATTTTCGGCACTGTGCTGCACGAGGACTACCACTGGTATAACTCCCTCGACCAAGCGGGCGCAAAGAGCTTGCAGGACCATGCCCTGACCTACCTTGCCCAGATGGACGGATATGAGAGCGTGGACGAGATGATCCGTGACAAGATGGACGTGTACGCCAGCCAGAAGCTCACCTACGAACAGGCAGCCGAAGAGCTGGTGGCAGATGCGTGGCGGGGGATCTTTGCGACGGAAGCGGACTTCAAGCGCTGGGTGGAATTCCAGCGCGGACAGGCCGAGAAAAATGCGGGCGTGAGGGGTTCCATCCACAAGGTGATGAACCGGGTGAAGAATCTGCTGAGCGACATCATCAGCCGGGCCAAGGAAGTGCTGACCATCGACCCCAGCAATGCCGCCGCCCTGAAGGCAAAGCGGCTGGCCGAGGCCCAGAGACGGACCTTGCAAGACGAATACTTCGCCCACGCCGAAAAGGCCATGGACACCCTGCGGGCAGCAAAAGAAAACGCCGCGACCCTGACAAACGAGGGCGCGGCGGAAGGACAGCGGTTTAAGTTGCATGAGGGAAAAGATTCTCTGGAAGAACAGATGAATCGTCATCTTGTGGAGCTGGCGGAGATGAATTGTGTGGCGACGATTCGAAATAACGAGGTGGCTTTCGGGAAAACGGCAAGAGAAAACATTGACAATATTGATGATTATTTTAATGCCATCGGAAATCGTGTGGAACGAGATGGATTTGGAACAGTATCTCTTACTCGATATGGGGCGGTCAAAACGGTACGGCATGGAAACAGTGCAGCAAAGCAGGTAGCAGTAGCAGCGATTCCGGCCGTGATACAAAAAGGCCGACAAATCGGATATGAAGCAAACTGGCAGGGCCGAGGATACGACACTTATGTTTTTGCAGCGCCGGTTGAAATTGATGGAACAAAAATCTATGAAGGTGTCATCGTAAACTCTTATGTTCGTGAAAACGGACGGAAGGCGTTCTATGTTCATGAGGTATGTTGGACAGATGGAAGCTATGTGAAGTTTGATGATTCTGGAAAATTAACAAAAAAAGAAGATATTCCCACACATCTCTCGATGGATGTGCGGAGCTCCCTTGCGGGAACTCAGGAAATATCTTCTATGCAAAGTATAGCACAAGATTCCGCCGAAAGCAAGGGAAACGGCGAAGCTGTGAAGAAAAACATCCGGTTCCAGCTGAGTGCTCCGGTGGAGGTGGACACACTGAAGAAAGAAGCCGATGCTCTGGCAAATCAGCGCCGGGAGCTGAAGGACGAGCGGAACCGCTGGATGAACAGCGAGGAAGTGAAGGCCATTGAGGCAAAAAAGAAGGCATTGGGAATTTTCTCGGCGGAGGCGAGAGCATACCGGGAAAGTGCAGAATACCAGAGCTATCTGGAAAAGCGGAAAGAGTTCAACCAGCGTGGAGCCGAACTGGAAGACCGGATCAGCGCGGTGAATGACCAGCTGCGGGAGGCGAATGCCCAGCTGGAAGCGCGGAGACAGGCTATCCGGAAAGACCAACAGTATGCCTATGATGCCAAGGCAGAGAAAGCGGGCGGCCGTGCGGAATACCGCCGCCAGCTGGCCGTGGAAAAGTTCGGCACGACGGACACCTTCGAGCGGGCCGGGTACATCCTGCCAGATGGGAGAATGCTGGACTTTGCACAGAACGGCCAGACCCGCGACACCGACCACCGGGAGATCATGGATGTGTTTGGGCCGACAGAAGTTGCTGAGGGAACGGATGCGCTGAACCGGTTCCTTGCAGACGGAAATATCCGTGTGATGGCAGAGCTGCCGGGAATCGACCTTCCGGCCAGCGTGGAGCCGACGGCACAGCAGCTGGAACAGGTGCGAGAGATGGCGAAGACGCTGGGCGCGGCGAAGCGGCAGTTCACGCTGGACTTCTCGACTAAGGACGGCGGTGTGGCCGCAACGAAGGACTACAGCGGACGCATTGATGCGGACAAGATCGTGCGGGAAATCCGGGAGTATTATAAAACTGGGGAACTGCCAGCGGAAAGCAGTCTGGCACGGTTCCGGTATCAGATGAGCCAGCAAGCCGAACAGGCTGACCGGGATGCGAAGCGGAACCGCCAGCGGCAAGCCAGCCGGACCATTGCGGACAACAGCGCGGCCATCAAGACCCTGACCGAGATGATGGGCCTGACCCGCGGGGTGCGGGTGAGCGACGACAGCATTCTGGGCGTGGCAGAACGGTTGGTGAAGGCCAGCGGCGCGAAGGGCAAGGCCGACACCGAGCGTGTGGCCCGCGAGATGCGCACCCTGATCGAGTACATGAAGACCGAAGGGGCCGACATGAACAAGGCGCAGGGGCTGGCCGAGACCATTGCCGGGGAGATCCTCGACGAGGCGACTTACCGGAATACGGAGCTGTGGCAGCAGTACCCGGAATACCACGAGCTGAGCTACACCGTGGACAAGAACGGCAAAGCCAAGGCGGAGCTTGTGCGCCAGTACGGAAGCTGGAGCGAAGCGGTGGCCGAGGCCCGGAAGCACGGCGTGAAGCTGCGACAGGAGGAAGGACACCGGGACGGAAACCCGGCGGAAGAATACGAGGCCATTGTGAACGATACCCGGAGCATGGGCGGCACAAAGCAGGGCGCAGCGGAATTGTTCCGGGGAGCCGCCAAGGCAGCGGGCGTGGACGGCGCGGCCAGCATGGAGAGCACCGAGTGGCTGGATGTGCTGATGAACGTGCACGACACCATCAAGCCAAAGATGATGAGCCGGTTCGCGGATGTGGCGGAGTACGAAGATGCCAAGGTGGAGCTGGCGGGCCGGATGATCGGCGACCTGCTGCATGTGAACGAGATGAACGACGCACAGGCCATCTTCGATTCCTTCCAGCAGTGGCAGCGCCGGGCCGCAGCGGCAGCAGCCGGAGACGAAACCAGTGCGGCCAAGGCTGTGAAAGACCTGCGGGCTGTGCAGAAGGAGCAGACGAGAGAATTCAACCGACGTCTGGCGGAGAACCAGAAAGCCGGGAACCAGAGCGAAGCAGTGCAGCAGATGCAGGAGCAGCAGCGCCGGAATGCCAAGGCAGAAGCGATGCTGGACGCCAATCTGGATGCACTGGGGGTGGACATCACCAACTCCGGCGACATGGCCGAGAAGCTGGATGTGCTGAAGGAAGCCTACGAACGGGAATGGAGAGCCGAGAAAAAGCGCCTGAAGGAAGAGCGGCAGCAGATGTTGGACGAGATCACGCTGGAAAACAAAACTCTGAAAGCGGAGAACCGGGACCTCGCCCGGCAGGTGGCCAACGAGCAGCGCCGGGCTGACCGGGCGGAGTACAGCCAGATCGTGCAGGAGCGCGAGATCATGGAGTGGGAAGCCGAGAACCAGAAGAAAGCCGAAGCGTGGCAGCAGAAACAGGCCCAGAAAAATGCCATTGCGGTGGAAGTGGCCCGCCAGCAGCGGGACGAGGACATTGCCGTGGCAAAAGCACTGGCCGAAAAGCGGGTGCAGCGGGCGCGGGACGGGCGGAAGGCTGATGAGCTGAAGCGGAGCATCCGGAACAATGCCGCCCAATTGAACCAGATGATCCTGCGGCCTTCGAAGGGCAAGTATGTGCAGCCGCGGCTCATCCAACAGGCGGCAGAGGTGGCGAAGCTGGCGGACATGACCATCTTGAACGATGCGGCGGTGCGGAAGCTGACGGCGCTGGCCAACACCATCAGCCAGACGCAGGGCACGGCAACGGACCCCAGCAGCCTTGCGTATGACTGGGAACAGACCGGTGTGCCGAAGCTCATCCAAGCCTTACAGGCCGACATGATGAACGCGAAACAGGCAAAGCTGGACCGGCTGCACCAGCAGCTGACCGAGGCCGAGGCGCTGGGCGACGGCGAAAAGGCCGAGAGGCTGCGGGACCGCCTGAAGGCCCGTATCAGGGAGACGGAGAACCGCACCTATCTGCCTATGACGGTGGAGCAGCTGCGGATGCTGAAAGCCATCACGGCGGGGACGCTGCACGTGATCCGCACCGAAAACAAGACCCTGAGCCTTGCCAAGACCGAGGAAGTGGACGCTTTTGCCCAGAAGGCCGGGCTGGAAGTGCTGGCCGCCAAGGGAAACGAGACCGGACGGCTGCGCGACCTTGCGACCAAGTACAATCTGGACATGCTGGGGGCGAAGCGGGTGTTCCGGATGCTGAGTGGCTACGCCAAGAACAGCCAGATGGAAAAGCTGGCCGACATGCTGAACCAAGGCCAGCTCCGGCAGACCCAGATCACGGTGGAAGGCACCAAGCTCTTCGACAACGTGACAGGCAAGGCTAACCTCAAGCAGATGGAGCGGTTCGATGGCCCCGGCGCGGAGCTGGTGGACATCGGGCTGACGGACGCAAAGGGCAAGGCCGTGCCGCTGACCCATGGGCAGCTGTGCAGCCTGTACATGCACTTGCAGAACGTGGACAGCCGGGAGCACCTGCTCAACGGCGGCCTGACTCTGCCGGACACAACGCTCTACAACGAGGGTGACATCGAGCGGGCCTACCAGAAGGGGCAGACCGTGAAGATCGGAATGCTGACAGGGGCCGACGGAATGCCCATGGCCGACACCATCCTGAACACCGTGGAGAATGCCCTGACCGACTACGACCGGAAGTGGATCGAGGACATGAAGGGCTTCTTCGGGGACTACACCACGAACCTCATCAACGAGACCAGCATGAAGCTGGTGGGCTTTGCGCGGGCGACGGTGAAGAACTACTACCCCATCGCGGTGGACAAGACCCAGCTGGCCAGCGAGATCGAGGGCCTGAAGCTGGACGCCACCATCGAAGGACGCGGAATGCTGAAGGAGCGCGTGAAGAGCGGCTTGCCCATCCTGCTGGAAGAGTGCGGCAGCGTGGTGCAGCGCTCTTTGCGGGACACAGCGGCCTACGCGGGCCTTGCAGCCCCCATCCGGGACGCAAACCGCATCCTGAACGCGAATGTGGAGACAGAGGACGGCATCCAAAAGCTGAAGAGCGGCGTGCTGAAGGAACACTGGGGACGGGACGCGGTGAACTACGTGGATTACCTGCTGACCGACTTGCAGACGAAGCAGCGCAAGCGCTCGGACGGCATCGGCCGGGTGATGGGAAAGCTGCGGGGTAACTACGCCGGGGCTATTCTGACCTTAAACCCCGGCGTCGCCATCGCACAGGCGGCGTCCCTGCCCACGGCGGGGGCCGTGCTGGGCAGCGATACCATGGCGGCGGTGCTGCCCTTCGTGAAAAACCTCTCCGGCAAGCAGCGGCGGGCACTGGAAGCGGAGATCAGCGCCCACGGCGACGCGCTGCTGCAATACCGACTGCGGGGCAGCCAGCGCGGGGAACTGGCGCCCATCGGCGTTTCGGGGAGCTTTGCCGAAAAAGCCATGGACAAACTGCCCAAGAGCGTGACCGGGTGGATCAACTCGATGGACGAGATCACGGTGGCGGCACTGTGGGAGGGTGCGAAACATTATGTGGAACACCACGCCGGGGAGTTTGCCGACGGTGCGGCCACCAAGGGCAGTGACGCCTACTGGAAAGCTGTGAACCAGATGTACCAGAAGGTCATTGAGGAGACCCAGCCCAACTATACCGTGATGCAGCGGGCGGGCATCCAGCGCAGCGACAACGAGATCACCAAGACGCTGACCATGTTCACGACCCAGCGGTTCCAGAACTACGGCATCCTCGCCGATGCGGTGATGGACTACAACGCCCAGAAAGCACGGTACAATGCAGAGAAGAGCGCCGAGAACAAGGCCGAAGTGCAGCGGGCCGGGCAGAGCTTGCGCCGGGCTGCTACAAGCCAAGCGATACAGACGGCGGTATTCGCCCTTATGAAGATCGGCGTGGACTTCCTGCTGCATCGGTGGGATCGCGAGCAGGATGAAAACGGCGACGTGACCGCCGAAAGCCTGTGGAACCGGTTTGCGGGGCTGTTCACCGAGAGCGCGGCGGGCAACTTCCTGTTTGGTTCGGAAATCTACAGCATGGTGGGCAACGCAGTGAACGGCACGGACTACGATGTGGTGAGCGCGACCAACATCAGCGCCGTCAACGACCTGTTTGCCGCTACCACGAAGCTGTACACCCTGATCCGGAAGGACACCACCGGCATGGACGAAGAGGAACTGGAAGCCTACCACCGGAAGCTCCGGAAGGCCGGGGTCGATGTGATGGAATATGGGCTGGACATCGCGGGCATCCCGGCGGCAAACGGGCGGAAGATGGTAGAAGCCTTCGCGGCTTACGCGGACGATGTGCAGGGCCTTGCAAACGGCGAAGGGTTCAGCCTGAACGGAACCCCGGCCAGCGCGACCGGACAATACGACCGGCTGTATGATGCCATCCAGAACGGCGATACGGAAGAGGTGCAGGGAGCCACCAAGAAGCTGGCGCAGATGCTGAAAGAAGGGAAGATCAAAGAGGATAAGACCGAAAGCCAGCTCAGAAGCCGCCTGAAGAAGTACGATGCGGACATTTTAGCCGCTGCCGAAGCCCAGAACGCCGGGAAGCTGGAAGACCGGAAGGACGCAAAGCAGGAGGTGTTCGACCGGCTGTGCACGGCCTACGGCGTGAAGAAGCAGGGCGAGAAGGGAGAAACGAGCGAAGACAAAGCACGGCGGAAATGGTTCATCGCCCTCATTGACAAAGCCGTGAAGGAAAAGGCCGAGGAGCTTTTGAAGGGCGGCAGCAGTGGCAGCGTATACGACCAGATGAAGAGCGCACTGGACGGCGGAACGGCCGGCGACGTGCAGACCGAGATCGACCGGCTGCTGAAGGCCGGAAAGGAAAGCTCGAACATCAAGACCGAAGTGACCAAGGCCGTGCGCGAAGAGTACCTTGCGGGCAGTGACCACGACCGGGAGAAGCTGGCGGCCATGCTGCTGGGGCTGGAAGCCGGAGGTGAACCTCTGTACGAAGAGAAAAACTTCGAGAGCTGGATCAAACAGGACGAGAAAAAGCAGGAAGCCGCGGCGGGAGCCGTGGATGAGTGGGCGGAGGTGAGATAGTTGATTTTTTGCCCGGTATGGTATATACTGTTGGTAAGAAAGTTGGAATTTCCGACTTTGGAAGAACTGCAAGGAGATGACCGATATGCTGACAGAACTTCGGGCAAAATCACAGATCACGATCCCGCGGGACATCGTGGCACATCTGGGGCTTTCAGAAGGCGATAAGCTGGACATTGTGGAAAAGAACGGAACCATTCAGATCATGCCGGTGGCAGTTTATCCGAAAAAATATCTGGATGAACTCCGGGGAGAGATCAATGAAGCAAAGGCAAAGGTTGCGGCGGGAGAGCAGCCGACGTTCGACTCTGTAGATGCCTTGTTTGAAATGCTGGATGGTGCAAATTGATGGCTTATAAAATCACATACACCAAGCGATTTGTAAAAAACCTGAAACGACTGAACGCCAATGAACGCGGACAACTGAAAAAGAAGCTCGAATTCCTGATGCAGGATCCATTGCACCCATCCCTGCGCACAAAGCGCATCCAAGGCACAGCAGATCTGTTTGAATTCAGCGTCAACATGGATGTCCGCGTGATTTGGGAGTACGATGGGGATACCATTATTCTGCTGATCGATATCGGACACCACGATATCCTGAACCAATTCTGAATCATTCCTGATGAGAAGGACGCTTCGGCCAAATGGGCCGGGGCGTTTTTTGTTTGCCCGGCGGAAAAGTAGCAAGTAGTCAGGCCCGGCGGGAGCGGGTAGAATCGGAGGAGAAAGGAGGCGCGGGCGTGAAGATCAAAATCGTAAAATCAAACTTCGGGGGCGTGGAGTTTTTGGCGCAGCCGAAGGTATTGCACCTCGGCGGCATGGGCAGCGCAGGGGTGGAACGGCTGGAATTTGAATTGCCGCGCGAGTGGATGGGATGCGCCGTGACGCTGCACGTGGAGCAGGAGGGCGGGGCCCTGCCACAGCCCATTTTGCTGGACGCGGCGTGCAGCGCGGTGGTGGACAAGCGGTTCACGGCGGTGCGGCGGGGTCTGTGGATGCTGCTGGCGGTGGATGGAAACGGCTACACAGCCGTGACGAAGCCAGCCCAGTATAGCTGCACGGAGAGCATCGACCTGAACCCGACGCTGGAAGATGTCCCCAAGAGCATATACGAGCAGTTCGTCCAAATGGTGCTGAAGGGGGCCAGCGAAGCGGCAAATGCAGTTGCCAGCGCGGCGAGCGATGCAAAGAAGGCCGACGAAGCGCGGGGGTTGTCGCAAGCGGCAGCCATGGAAGCCAAGGCTGCAGCCGGAATGGCAGGAGACGGCCTGACCAACCGGGAGCGGTGGTGGATCTTGGAACTGCTGAAAAAAGCAGCGTACACCGACAAGACCGCCGGAGAAATTTGGAAACAACTGGATGCGGCGTGGCGCATCGTGCGGGTGGAAAACCTGACGCTGGACAAAAACTACTGTGCCCTGAACGAGGGCGAAAGCATGGTCCTGACCGCCGCTGTACTGCCGGAGGACGCCGCTGATCGGCTGGTGTACTGGGACGCGGGCGGCAGCGACATCGTGGAGCTGGAACCCTTTGGCGAAGACCAGATGCAGTGTGCCATCCGGGCGGTAAAGGAAGGCATGGCAATGATCAGCGCCACGGCGGGCACGAAACAGGCGTTCTGTGCGCTGAACACCTACCCCGCCATTGTGGCCGTGGAAAGCATTGCCCTGAGCCAGAGCGCCGCGACCGTGACCGAGGGCAAGACCCTGACGCTGACGGCGGCTGTGAAGCCGGACAACGCCACCAACAAGACCGTGACATGGGCGGCAAGCCCCGACAGCGTGGTGAGCATTACCACGGGCGGCCAAAACGGCGAGAGCTGCACGGTTCTGGTGAAGAGCGTGGGCAGCGCGGTGGTGACGGCGTCGGCGCAGGGGTACACGGCCACTTGTACCATTACCGCTGCCGCAAAGCCTGTGGAAGTTTCCAGCATCAAGCTGGACAGCACGGCGCTGAGCCTGACCGAGGGCGACACTGCCCGCCTGACGGCAACGGTGCTGCCGGACAACGCCACCGACAAAACGGTCACATGGACCACAGACGCCCCGGAGGTGGCCGCCGTGGCAAACGGCGTTGTGACCGCGAAGAGCGCTGGCGAGGCCATCATTACGGCGGCGGCGGGCAGTAAGACGGCCATCTGCGTGACCAATGTTGCCGCGAAGAAGGTATACTACACAGTTGCTTACAAGCTGACGCACGTAAGTTCCAGCAATACCACCGTTGTGGTGGAGCAGGGGGCGGAGTTCTACGCCCGGCTGACCGTGGAAAACAGCTACCAGATGGGAAGCGTTTCCTGTACCATGGGCGGCAAGGCTGTGACGGTGACCGACAACACGGTGAAAATTCCGGCGGTGACGGGAAATATCATCATCACCGCCAGCGCGTCGGCCATCCGGGTACAGAGCGTGACGCTGAACAAGACGAGCCTAGCGCTGACTGCAGGGGACACCGGGACCCTGACCGCCACCGTGAAACCCGACAATGCGCTGAACAAGACGGTCAGCTGGACGACCACAAGCAGCGGCGTGGCCACTGTCTCCGGCGGCAAGGTAACGGCCAAGGGGGTGGGCCGCGCTGTCATCCGCGCGACCGCCGACGGCGTGAGCGCCGATTGTGCTGTGAGCGTGGCCAAGAGAACAAACATCACTTGGCTGCGGATGTTCGCACACTACTCTACAAATTCCAGTGGTCAGAATGATGATATACTTGTTGAACGGGAAGGCTCCATTTACACTTCGCTAGCGCAGAGTGTAAACTCTGCACACGTCATGATCCTGTTCGACCCGCAGAACCAAAACTATGTGAACGAGCTGGAGGTTTCGTGGACGAACAGCAGCCGATTCAAGCTGGTGCGGGGACGAACCGACATCCAGTTGAACTACAATGGAAGCTGGCGAAGCAATTGTGTTTACTACAGCATTTGTAAGCCGGACGGTTCGAATGTGTTCTCTGACTACAGGGAGGGCGAGTCCTTTACGGCGACAGTCCGTGCGGGCAACCTGAGCAGCAGTGTGACCTTTACGGTCGTAGAGGCATGAGTGCAAGCTCTGCTACGATCAGAAGTTGAGGTGGAAGATGGACGAAAAGAAAATTTTTGACAGCGCCGGACGGCTGGTGTACGACGGCGACGCGCTGGATGATCTGGTGCTGAATGCCATCGGGATGAGTGTGCGGGGCGGAAAGCTGTGTGTGACCTACGAGAAGGAGGAAGAAAATGGCAATACTGAATGAGCCTCCGCTGACGGAAGCAACGGGCATGGAAATTCTGGCCCAGCTGGAACGGATCGCCGACGCACTGAAGAAGAATGCCACCAAAGGCCCGAAGGGCGAAAAGGGCGAAAAGGGAGACACTGGCCCGAAAGGCGACAAAGGTGATAGGGGTGAGATGGGCCCCACCGGGCCAAGAGGTGCCGCCGGCCCCCAAGGCGAAGCGGGACCCGCAGGACCGCAAGGAGAACCCGGTGATACCGGCCCGAAGGGCGACATCGGACTGACCGGCCCCCAAGGCGAGAAAGGTGAAAAAGGTGACCCCGGCGAACAGGGGCCGCAGGGCGTCCAAGGCGAACGAGGCGAGAAGGGTGACGGGTTCAGCGCGAACGCCAAGACGCTGCTGATGACGATCCTTCAAAATGGAACGTACAAGAGCGATATGACGGCAAATATCAAGGCTCTGAAGACGGAGTGGGGCATGAGCACCGACCCGGATACCCCCGACACCCCCGACACCGATCGACCGCGGTATAAGCTGGCTGCGGCCAAGCAGTTCCTGCCCGCCAACAAGGAGTGCATCGACACCGGCATCAAGCTGTTCGAAGATGTCTCCGCCCAGCCGACGTGGACCCTGCTGATCGACGCGGATGATTTCGGGCGTTTGACGAATATGACCAGTGCCGCATATCTGCTGGACTGCTTTAGCAAAGTGGACCCCTATCCGGGATTGACCATGCACATGGCGACGAACGGTGGACTCTGCCTCGGCATGTCAAATGAGATCTACCGGCTCGACTGGTGCGGCGGAAGTACCTCAAAGCGCTTTACCGGATATTTTCAGGTCAAGGGAACTCAGTGGAGACTCGGACGTGACCCGGCCAGCGACGCATGGAAAGACATCCGGAATTACACGAATGTGGAGCAGACCCTGATCATTGGCGCATTCAGACTTGCAGATGGGAGCGGTTATTCTGGTTACTGGGACGGCACGCTGGAGCGGTTTGAGGTCTGGGACAAAGAACTGACCAACGACGAGATCACGGCGTGGATCAACGCGAAGAACCGCTGAACCGAAAGGGGGAATTTTCAAAATGAAAGTCAGAGAAGCGCTCCTTCTGGACAAGACCGGCAAGGCCATAGCGGCCCAGTTGGAGCGCATTGCCAACAGCATGCTGGAGTCCTCCCCGGATGACAGCGGCGGCAGCGAGGGAGGAAGCGGAAGCATCTCGGATGGCTTTACGAATCTCTTCACGGTGAACGGAAACAGCCATGCGGAAAAGTTCTGGAACGCACTGAACGCGGGCGGCAAATATGCCGGCGGCGGAAAAGAAGTGCACATCAACTACGACGCATGCACCCCCGGCAGCACCGGCATCCAATATGTGAAGTGGTGGATCGCCTACCGCGACACCTACCCGGAACTGGCAGACGGCGTAAACACCGTCATCAAGGACTGCATTATCTGCCCGGAAGGGGACAAGCCCGTTCTCATTCAGTTTCTGTACAAGAGCGGGAGCATCACCTTCGAGAACTGCACGTTCCGAAACATTTCGTTCTGGTTCGGGCGGGACTATCAGCAGGTCATCACCTTCCGCAACTGCCTCATTGAGGACAACCAGTATCACTTCCTCACCACAGGCGAATGGAACCAGCATGCCGAATATCACATCGAAGGATGTCATTTCCGGCACATGCGGCCCAACTTTGAGGAGTACCGGGCGGACGTGAAAGCCCTGAAGCTGAACGGCTGGGCCCACGGCAACATCCGATCGATGGGTTTCAACATCAAGTGGTTCTTCCGGGATTCGATCTTTGAAGACTGTATGGGCGCACTGAACATCATGATCCAACGGTCGAGCCATGCACCGGCGGGAGATGACCCGAAGCTGGTGGAATTCTACATGGAGCGGTGCATCATCCGGAAGACGAACGGCGCGGGGCTTTCCTTCAGCGGCCAGCCGGTGACGGGCGTGATCCGGGACTGCATGTTCTACAACATCGGCGCGAACCGCTGCAACGAAGAGGGCTACGACCTGCCGACGGACAAGCAGATCATGTGGGGCTCCGGCACCGAGGAGGACCCCTATGTGTATGCGTGCGGCGTGGGCTCCAATGCCATCTTCAGCTTCAACTGGACACCGCGCCATGAGCTGACCATTTCGAACAACTGGATGTACAACATGATGGAGAACGGCGTGGAAGGAAACTACCGCGAACTCTCCTACAACCACATCGAGAACACCGGCTACCGGATGGACGAAGGCATGTGGAACCCCTCCACCGAGGGCATCTACGGCAGCTTTGCCATCTGCAAGGGCAACGTCATTCGGAACCCTTACTATAACGAACCCGGCATTGTTATTACCGGATGGACGGATGGCTCGCTCTGCTATTACGAGGACAACGTTATCCTCTACGACAAGACCGACCGGGCCAGCGAATCCGTTGGCTTTGAGCTGATGATCCCAGACCGACCACTACGACTCGAAGCTGGTCATCCGCAACAATGATATCCGGGGCTTTTCGAAGAAGTTCTCCATCTACAATCAATACGCGGTTTATCTGGACGCGGTCATCCATGACATCGGGGAGGCAAATGATCTCCTTGCCAGCTCGGACATGGGGCAGCGGATGCTTTCCGGCATCGACTTCACATCGGACGAGTCGCGGGAGATCGTGCGGGACCCGGCGTTCTTGGAGCTGAACGAGGACGGAAGCCCGAAGGAGTGGAAGACGCTCCACTGCAAAGCGGGGGTCTACACCACCGGGCAGGACCGCTTTCTGCGGGTACAGGGCACCGAGTACGGCGCTTGCGCGGTGGTGGCGCAGGACTTCCACGCGAACTCGGACCTTTACATTGCCCGCATCCGGTTCCAAGTGCGGAACGACAGCGGCAAAGTGGGCATCGTGCCCATCTCCCTGAAGGAGGACGGCAGTGTGGCGGAAGACGCCTACAGCATGGTCCTTCACCCGAACATGGCGACCTTCGACCTTGAGCGGGACGGCGACGCCACGAAGTTCGTGGAGGCCGTGCACAGCATGGTGGTGAGCCAGAATTTCCGCATTGCCATCGTGAACCCGCTGATCGACGACAACGAGGATGCCGAGTACCGGTCCAAGATGGACGTGAAGGATGTTTCCATCCAACTGACCCGTTGCCAGCGCCGCGAGACTGTTCTGACGGACGAGACGTTGGCCGTACCGGGGAAGCTGTACGACTTCTCAAACCAGCCCTCTTCCTATCTGCCGTCCAATGCCTTCAGCGTGACCTACTGGATCCCGCAGAAGACCTTTTCCTACGGCGGAAGCTGGACGGATGCTTGTTGGATGATGGGCAAATACACGGCGAAAGACGAAGGCCGCGGACGGGTCATCGTCAATCAGGACACCAAGCAGTACGGACAATTCGTGGTCTGGTACAAATCCCATTTTGATCTTGAACTGAACGGACACACGCTGGAATGCGCGAATGCGGACACCTATTCCTTTATCGCGCTCTTCAACGGGGCGGACGTGCACATCAAGGGACCCGGCACCATCAAGGCGAAGAACTTTGCGGTATCGCTGTCCTACGGATGCACGCTGAGCATCGACCCGGATGTGGTCATCGAATCCACTGGCGTGAACGCCAACAGCGGCGAAAGCAATTTTGCCCTGCTCGTGGGCGGAGGCGATGCAGCACACCGCACGGTCCTGAACATCCACGGCGGCACCATCGGCAAGGTGCTGTCCTACGCCTACACGGATATCAACTTTGATCTTTCCGAAGGCGCAGCGGCTGCGGTGGAGCGCTTACAGACCAACGGCAAAATTTTCGTCAGCAAGAACACCAAGCTCATCAACGGCGGCACGAACCCGGCCACGGAAGTGACGACCACGAAACAGATGACCGGCCTGTTTACCTGCACCAGCCTGACCGCCACCTACGAAGCCGGGCACACGGCAGACGATCTGGCCGTCTACGGCGACGAATCGGCCGTGACTTTCCAGTACACCGACGAGAAGGGCGAAGTTGTGGAAGGCGAAACCAACCTGACCGGCGCGTTCTGGCAGGCCATCAGCACCAAAGACACCCGCAAGGGAGCCATGAGCATCACGCTGGCCGGAGAGGTGTACACCTACACGGGCATCTGGTTCGGCGACCTTGGCGAGGTGGTGCTGGACCTGAACGGATACAGCATCAAGAACAACTACCAGAACTATGCCCTCAACCTGAACGGCGGCACCGACCTGACCATCATGGACTCGAACCCCAAGGTCGAAGGCGGCGGTGTGATTGAGAGCACGCAGTATTGCGCCATCATCGCCAACAGCATCACCCTGTGCATCGGGCGGTGCATCATCCGGCAGAAGACCGGCATCTGCATCGGCGGAGGCGGCAGCAGCATCTACCTTGAGGACGAGGGCAAGCTGGAGGGCCAGATCGGCATGAACCTCGGCACCAACACGACGGCGACCCTGAACGGCGGCAGCATCACGGCCACAAAGTTCGGCATCCAAGCGACACCGGAGGACAACTCGACCACAGCCGTCACCGTGCACAGCGGAACCATCACTTCGGAGAAGATCAGCATCTTTGCGAAAGACCTGACCTTCGATGCCGTGGCAGGGAAGACCGCGACGCTGAAGGGGACGCTGAGCCTGACGGAGAAAGCAACCATTGCAGAGGGAACGCGGGTGATGGCAAATGGCGAAGCGGTGAGCGAGATCAAATATTTTGAAGGCACCGTTATGGTGGAGAAAAAATAAAGGAGGACAAACCGATGATCCGAGAGTACAGTTTGAAGAAAGAGGGGGCGGCGTTTCTCACGCCCAGTTTCCGGGTGCGGGAATTTTCCTGCAAGGGTGCGGACGTTGTGAAAATCGACGACGAGCTGGTGGTGCTGCTCCAGTGCATCCGGGAGCATTTTGGAAAGCCTGTCCACATTACGAGCGGCTACCGCACGGCGGAGTATAATGCAACGCTGCCGGGGGCCAGCAAGACCAGCCAGCACCTTTTGGGCAAGGCAGCGGATCTCTGGGTGGAAGGTGTGCCGGTGGCGACGGTGGCCGACTATGCCGAAAAGCTGCTGGGGAACCGGGGCGGCGTGGGGCGCTACCCAAAGGATGCCGCCCACCCCAAGCGCCTGACTGGATGGGTACACATTGACACCCGGACCGCAAAAAGCCGCTGGAAGCTGTGAAGGAGGAAAGAAGCATGAAGGTTCAATTTTCGGATTGGGACTACATCTGCGCTGCCATTGGTGCGGCAGGAGGGGCGATCGGCACCCTGTTCGGGGGCTGGGACAGCGCATTGAAGACGCTCATCATCCTGATGGCGGTCGATTACATCACGGGCCTAATGGTGGCGGGCGTCTTCCACAAGAGCCCCAAAAGCAAAAACGGGGCACTCGAAAGCCGGGCGGGCTGGAAGGGCCTGTGCCGCAAGGGCATGAGCTTGCTGGTGGTGCTGGTGGCGTGCCGACTGGACGGCGTGATGGGCTCGAATTTTTTGCGGGATATGGCGGTGATCGGTTTCATTGCGAATGAAACGATCTCCATCATCGAGAACGCCGGGCTCATGGGAGTGCCAGTGCCGAAAGTGCTGGTGGAAGCGGTGGACGTGCTGCGGCAGAGGGCGGAGAAGGCGAAAAAAGAGTAAAAAGGACGTTTTCGGCATTCGAACACCTACAAGGAGTCAACCGCAACTTCATCCCTTATTCCACAGCAATTTTTGAGCCACCTCTTGAGCCACCTTTTGAAGGAACTCTTCGGAAAACAAGGGTAATTAAGGCACATCTGTCTATCCTCGCAGCACCAAATAAGAAAATAAAAATCCCCGAAAATCGGCTTCACAAGCCAACTTTCGGGGATTTCATTTTGGAGCTACTGATCCGATTCGAACGGACGACCTGCTCATTACGAGTGAGCTGCTCTACCGGCTGAGCCACAGTAGCACGTTACATTCCTGCAACGCTATGTATTCTATCATAAATAGTAAGAACTGTCAAGGATTTTTTGACAGCCGCGAAAAACACAAAAAAATCCGGATGCAAGTCTCTTTTTTTATAAAGGCTTCGGCATGTCTGTTTTGCTGCTAAAATTTTGTGCAATTTTCACAGTTTTCTAATTGGTATTTTGGTGGTACAATAAAGGTGGAATTCTATTGAAGTTTTCGGGAGGAGCCGTATGGCTGAAAAAAGCATCGAACTGGATAGTGTGGAGATCGCGGCGGCAGTGTTTGGAAACTGCGACCGGAATATCCGCCTGTTGGAGAAAGAGTTTTCCGTCACGGCCGTATGCCGCGGTACACAGCTTCGCATTTCCGGCGAAGCCGCCAATGTTGCCGCAGCGACACGGGCCATTGAGGGAATGCTCCTTCTGATCGAAAATCACACGCCGCTGGAAGAGCAGACCGTGCGCTATTGCCTGAGCCTTGCCCACGACGGTGAGGAGAAGCGGGTCAAGGAGCTGACAGAAGATTTTGTCACCGTGACGGTCAAGGGCCGCCCCATCCGCCCCAAAACGCTTGGGCAGAAGGAGTACCTGAACGCCATCCGCAAAAACGCCGTTACCTTCGGCGTCGGCCCGGCGGGCACGGGCAAGACCTATCTGGCTGTTGCCATGGCCGTAAAGGCTTTTAAGGCAAAAGATGTGTCCCGCATCGTGCTGACCCGCCCGGCTGTGGAAGCGGGAGAGAAGCTGGGTTTCCTGCCCGGAGACTTGCAGCAGAAGGTAGACCCTTACCTCCGCCCGCTCTACGATGGCCTGTTTGATATGCTGGGTGCTGAAACCTATGAGCGTCTGGTGGAAAAGCAGATCATCGAAGTGGCACCCTTGGCTTACATGCGCGGCCGGACGCTGGACGATTCATTCATCATTCTGGATGAGGCGCAGAATACAACCCCCGAACAAATGAAGATGTTCCTGACCCGCATGGGCGTGGGTTCCAAAGTCGTTGTCACCGGCGATGTTACGCAGATCGATCTGCCCGACCGTACCCGCAGCGGCCTTGTGGACGCGCTGCAGGTCCTGAAAAATGTGGACGGCATCGCGCAATGCTACTTTACCGAAAAGGACGTTGTGCGTCACCGTCTGGTTCAAGAGATCATCAAAGCCTACGAAGCGGCCGCACACCCGGCCAAGCGTTGAGGCAGCATAAAAAGAAGGGAGAGGACAAGTATGTCCAATAAAGTTTTGATCACCAATTCCCAGAAGGCCGTGAAGGTTCCGTCCGGCCTCCGTATCCTGATCCGCCGCGCCTGCAATGCTGTGCTGGAATATGAGCATTTCACGGCACCCGCCGAGATCAGCGTCACCTTCGTGGACAATGCCGCCATTGCAGAGCTGAACAACCAGTACCGCAACAAGCCCATGCCCACCGATGTGTTGAGCTTTCCTCTGGGCGAGAACGGCGTTTACGATACCGACGAGAACAACGGCTGCAAGATGCTGGGCGATATCGTCATCAGCATGGAGCGTGCACAGGAACAGGCCACCCTTTACGGTCATCCGCTGCAGCGCGAGGTTGCGTTCCTGACCGTTCACTCCATGCTACATCTGCTGGGCTATGACCACGAGAACGGTGGTCTGGAAGCCATGCGGATGCGCGAAAAGGAAGAGGCCGTGCTGCTCCAGCTCGGTCTGCCCCGCACGGTCAGCTATACGGAATAACACAAACCCTTGGAATGGATAGGAGTTCAATTTTGAAAAACGCAGCACCAATGCAGCAGCATTACGACACCTCTTCGGTCTTTGTAGCCGTGATCGGCCGACCGAACGTCGGCAAATCCAGCCTGACCAACCGTCTGGTCGGCGAGAAGGTGGCTATCGTCACTTCCAAACCCCAGACCACCCGCACCCGCATCACCGGCGTGGTCACCCGCGGTCCGCTGCAGTATGTTCTGCTGGACACGCCGGGCGTCCACAAGGCCCACAACAAGCTGGGGAAGCGGATGGACAAGACGGCCAGCGATTCCATTGCAGATGTGGATGTTTCAATGATGCTGTTCGAGCCTTACGGTGCGCTCAACGAGCCGGAAATGGTTCTTGTGGATGCGCTGCGCCAGAGCGGTGGCCCCGCCATTGCAGTCATCAACAAGACTGACCTCGTCAAGGAACCGGCGGACCTCGAAGCCCGCAAGGCAGAGCTGAAGGCGCTCGGCGTGTTCGACGCCATTTACACCGTCAGCGTCCGCGCCGATGACCATTGCGAGGAGCTGTTTGATGCGCTGAGTCAGTATGCTGTCGAGGGTCCGCATTACTTCGATGACGACGCTTATACCGATATGCCGGAAAAGGAGTTGGTCGCCGAGGTCATCCGCGAAAAGGCGCTGCTCTTCATGCGGGACGAGATCCCGCACGGTATCGCTGTCGTGGTGGAGCGCTTCAAAGAGCGCCCCGGCACCGATCTGGTGGACATCGACGTGAACATTTACTGTGAGCGAGAAAGCCACAAGGGCATGGTCATCGGCAAGGGCGGCGCAATGCTGAAGAAGATCGCCAGCGCAGCCCGCGCGGACTGTGAGGAGTTCCTCGGCTGCCGGGTCAACCTGCAGTGCTGGGTCAAGGTCAAGGCGGACTGGCGCGACAACGAGTTTTTGCTGAACAATTTCGGCTTCAAGCAGAACCCGAACAACCGCTGAATCCGCGCCGCGATTCGGACAGATTTTCCTTGGGTAGTGCGCTAGGATAAAGGCAACACTATCACGGGCGGCACTCTGCCGCGCGGAAAGGGGAACCTTTATGAACACCGACACAAGCTGGCAAGCCTTTGCACAGACAGGGAACATCCTTCGCTATCTGGATTACAAACAGCAGCGCCCGGAGCAGACCACAGCTTCGGCAGGAGACAAGACAGATGGATACGATCGTAACACCGGGGCTCGTCCTGAAGGAGACACGGTACAAGGAATCTGACCGGATACTCACCATTCTGACGCCGGGGCTGGGGGTGATCTCGGCTTCGGCACAGAGCAGCCTACGGCTGAAGAACAAATTATTCAGCGCCTGTGGGCTGTTTTGTTATTCGGAATTTGTGCTGCTTCCGGGCCGGAATATGTACACTGTAAGAGAAGCTTCCGTGAAAAATGTCTTCCACGGAATTTCTTCCTCCATTGAGGGGATGAGTCTTGCGATGTATCTGGCCGAAATGGCCGCCTCGCTTTCGCCGACGGGCGAAGAAGCAGGGAAGGAGCTGCGCTTGTTGCTCAACTGCCTTTATATGATCAGCGAGCACAAGGCCGATTTGCGCGTGGTCAAGGCCGTGTTCGAGCTGCGCACCATGAGCGAATGCGGCTTTCTGCCGCAGCTCATTTATTGTAAGGTGTGCAATCAATACGACGATGAATCGTTCTATCTCGACCCGCAGGAGGGGTATCTGCTCTGTTCCGACTGTGCGCAGAAAGCAGGAAAGCGCTGCAACCTCGACACCGGTGCGCTGTATGCGCTGCGGCACATCTGCCTTGTGGAAGATAAGAAGATTTTCGCATTCAAGATCTCGGTCGGCAGCCTTGCAAAGCTTGCGGCTGTGGCGGAGCAGTACGCTCTGACCCACCTCGACAAGCCGCTGAAAAGCTACGAATTTCTCAAATCCGTTCTGCCGTGACCGAACAAATTCTAAAGGAATCATTGCTATGGAAACAAGCTACTTAAAAACACTTGAGCTTGATAAGATCATTGCGCGTGCCGCCGAGGGCTGCGTCTGTCAGGAAGCAAAAGCGCAGATGCTTGCGCTGGAACCCCAGTGCGACCCGGACGAAGTGCGCTACGCGCTGGAGCAGACCGACGCCATCAATAGTCTGCTGATCAAAAACGGCTCGCCCCGCTTTGGCGGCGTGGAGGGCGTCAGCCAGCTCGTGACCCGCGCGGTCAAGGGCGGCGTGCTCTCCATGGGCGAGCTGCTGATGGTGGCCGGTGCGCTGCGCAACTTTCAGAATCTGAGCAGCTGGTACGGCTCCTCCGACCACGATGCCCTGCCGACGGACGACCTGTTTTATGCGCTGGCACCACAGCCCGGTCTGGAGCAGCAGATCTCCAGTGCCATTCTGGCCCCAGACGCCATGGCGGATACAGCTTCCCACACCCTGAACGAGCTGCGCAAAAAGATCCGCGCCACCGAGAACAGCATCCGCGACCGGTTGGAGAGCATGGTCCGTAACATGGACACCTCCAAATATTTGCAGGAGAGCGTCGTTTCCATGCGAAATGGGCGCTATGTTGTCCCGGTTAAGAGCGAGTACCGCGGCGAAGTCAGCGGCATCATCCACGATGTTTCGTCTACGGGTGCTACCGTCTTCGTTGAGCCTCAGGCCGTTGTGGAAGCCAACGCCCGCATTTTGCAGTACCGCGCGCAAGAAGCGCAGGAGATCGAGCGCATCCTCGTGGCTTTTACCGCGCAGGTGGCCGCGATCGAGCCGCAGTTCCAGTACAGCTACAAAGCCATGCTGGAGATCGACGTTCTGTTGGCAAAGGCGCGGCTGGCGCTGGATCTGAAGGCTTTCAAGCCCGCTGTCCGGACGGATTCGTCCTTCTCCCTCATCCGGGCGCGTCATCCTCTCATCGACCCTAAAAAGTGCGTTCCGGTGGATATTGCATTGGGCCGGGAGTACGATTCGCTCATCATCACCGGTCCGAACACCGGCGGTAAAACTGTTACGCTGAAAACAGCCGGTCTGCTTTGCGCCATGGCGCAGTGCGGCTTTTTGATCCCCGCCGACGAGCGCAGTGAGATCTGCGTGTTTGACGAGTTCCTCGTGGACATCGGCGACGAACAGAGCATCGAACAGAGCCTGTCCACCTTCTCCGGCCACATGAAGAAGATCACCGGCATTCTGGAACTGGCCATGCCGCACACCCTCGTTCTTCTGGACGAGTTGGGTGCCGGTACCGACCCTGCTGAGGGTGCGGCGCTGGCCGTGGCCATCATCGAGGAACTCCGTCGCCGCGGCGTGCTGCTGATGGCTACCACCCACTATGCCGAACTGAAGGTCTTTGCGCTGGAAACCAAGGGCGTTATCAACGCCAGCTGCGAGTTCGACCTTGAGACCATGCGCCCGACCTACAAGCTCAGCGTCGGCGTGCCGGGCAAATCGAACGCGTTCCTCATCAGCGAAAAGCTGGGCATCCCGGAGCGAGTCATTGAGGCCGCACAACAGCATCTTTCCGCCGAGGATAAACGTCTGGATGCCGTTCTGGGCCAGCTCGACGATTTGAAGCTGCAGTTGAAGGAAAGCCAGAACGAAGTGGAAGAGCTGCGCAACGAGGCCACACATCAGTTGGATGCCGCTCGCAAAAAGCGGGACGAGCTCATTCAACAGGGCGAAAACGAGCTGGAAGCAGCCCGTGCCAAGGCCCGTGAACTGGCACAGCAGGTGGAAAGCAAGGCCTATGCCTTGACCGATGAACTGCGCCAGATTCAAAAGGACGAGCGGATGAGCACCCAGCAAAAGGCGCAGCGCGCCCGCGAGATCGCCAAAAAGGAATCGGAAAAACTCTTCGTCGGCACCGAAGTCGTGCACAACCCCGTTAAAGAGTTCGTGCCGCTGAAGGAAGTCAAGGTAGGGCAGGAGGTCTGTATTGCAGAGCTGAATCAGCTTGCGACCGTGCTGGCCCTGCCGGACAAAAACGGCGACGTGCTGGTTCGTGCTGGCATCATCAAGACGAAAGTCCCCCTCAAGGGTCTGAAACAGCCGGAAAAGCTGGTGAGGGAACCGCAGCCCAAAAGCAAGGCGCAGCAGCGTTATTCCCGCCTGACCGGTGACGCCAACCGTCCGAATGGCCGGGTCGAGCGCGTCCAGCGTTCCGCGAAGATGGAGTGCAACCTGTTGGGTCTGACCGTAGACGAGGCACTGCCGGAGGTAGATTCCTTCATTGACCGCGCCATCCTGAACGGGCAGACAGTGGTGTATCTAATCCACGGCAACGGCACCGGTGCGCTGCGCACAGCCATCCACAAGCACCTGCGCGGAAATCGAATGGTCAAGAGCTTCCGCTTGGGCCGCTACGGCGAAGGTGAAAGCGGCGTGACCGTCGTAGAATTGAAGTAATTTGTCGTGTCAAAGCCTGTCCCTGCGCAGCTTCTGCGGACAGGCTTTGTTGTATCAAAAGCAGGGAAGTGCCTATGGCAAAACATGCAGTCCATCGTAAAAAGGAGAGAAGCCACAGCGCTTTCTCGTTCCGTCACGCACTGGCATTATGCCTTTGCGTCATCGCCGTTTGTTTCGGCCTTTATTTGTGGTATGAAGCCTTTACCATCGGGCAGAGGAATCCCTCCACTGAATCGGAAGATGACTTCCGCCCCACGATCGGTGAGCCGCCGTATCGCATCGCGATAGACGCCGGGCACGGCGGCAGTGATCCGGGTGCAAGGGGAGTCGTAGAGGAAAAAGAGATGACCGCCGCCACTGCAGAAGCGCTTTTGGCATGGCTGGAGCAGGACCCGAACTTCATCCCGCTCCGGACCCGCGAAAATTATGACACGACCGCCAAACCCTCCGAGCGAGCCGCCGCCGCCAACGCGCTTTCGCCAGATCTCCTGCTTTCCATCCATGGCAATTCCGCGCCGGAGGGCTCGACGGCCTCCGGGTTTGAATGCTATCCGACCGTTCCGGGCAGGACGTGGCACCGGGAGAGTTATTACTTTGCCAAACAACTGGCCAGCGCCATGCGGTCCGCAGGGGCCAGTCTGCGGGGGCGCGGGGGAATCCGGTACATATATTATATCGGGGAGACCAAGCAATTGGTCGAAAGCAGCCACACCGAAGTGCGCGAAGAGCGAAGCTTTACGATTCTGGAAGATGCGAATTGTCCCGCCGTTCTGGCAGAACAGTGCTTCGTGACCAGCGAAGCCGACGTTGCACAGTTTGGCAGCGAGGACGGCTGCCAGCGGACAGCCCGCGCGTACTACGAAGCGATCTGTGCATATTTTGAGACAACACCGCTGCCGGAATAGCGCGGCACCGAACCCTCTGGAAAAGAGTCAATGACCCTCCGAATTTTTCCAACCGCTGCCGCGGGGAGAGAGTGGAGGGTCTGATTTTTTGATCGTATAAGTTTCGTATAATGCACGTTATGTGAAATATAGGGGAGTGAAAAAGCCCTCTTTTCTCCAATTTTTGCCAATTAAGGCCGCTGGGCTCGATTTTGAACCCCAGCGGCCTTTTTGCGGTTGATGTATATGAATGCAATTTGTAGTATGTTTTTTCTGCGTTTTGATTTACGCTTTTGTCAAGAAACGATTCATCACAACGACAGTGTAATCGTTTGTATGATCTCTCAAACCGGTATCCGTGAATTGATTCTTCAGCCAGAACGATCTGCTTTGTTCGTTTCCATCCACATAACCCAAACGAATGTATTGATAATCCCACTGCACCAGACAGGCACACAGCTCTGTAATGATCGAGGTTCCGACGCCGGTTCCTTGCAGGTCTTTCTCCATCATAAAGAATCCGATGAACCCACTTTGCGCATCCGGATAATGGTCGATGAAATCCATCACAGCCACAAGCCGCTGGTGGACGTCAAAATAGCCCAGATAATACTTATCCTGTTCTTGACCGGTCTTGCGCTGCGGCATGGCCTTCATATCGGCTTCGATGTTTTCCGGCGTCACAAACGGCGGACAATGCTCATAGTACTGCGGATTTTTCTCACAGAGCGCAAAAACAGACGGAATATCGTCACTGAATAGCCGCCGAACCGTATAAGTGCCCGAAAATTTCGTATAATCCATTTTAGTGCTCCGTTTTTTCGCTTGCATCCGACTCACGCAGCGCTGAAACATCCACGCGGAAACCGTCTTTGGCCGCCCCATCAAAGGCTTCCATCGGCCCGGTCGGCGCTTCGGCTGCGTCATCCGGAGCATCCTTCGCTCCTGCGTCCATTTCTGCACCGTCCGGCGAAATTCCCCTGCGGGTCTCCCCTGCTTTCTGTTTTGTTGTATCCAAATTTGTCTTTCTGACTTCACCCAGCGGGTTCTGCTCAATGGCTGCGCGAACCTGAAATTCTTGCAGATGCGTATAGATCTGGGTCGTTCCCACACTGCTGTGGCCGAGCAGCTGCTTGAGCGTCAGAATATCCACATTGCCGGTCTGGTACATCAGGGTCGCGGCGGTATGGCGCAGCTTATGGGTCGAAAAACCTTTCAGCCCGGCCGCCTTCATGGCACCTGTCACCAGCTGTTCCACGCGGCGGTTCGAGATGCGGTCTTTCATGCGGCGGGTCACAAAAACGGCCTTTTCCTTGGGGTCCAGACCTTCCATCGTGTTCCGTTTCTTCAGGTACAATTGCAGTGCTTCGATGCAGGCATCATTCAGGTAGACCATCCGTTCTTTGTGGCCCTTGCCGAACAGCCGGATCTGCCGCTGTTCCAGATCAATGTCACCAAGATCCATCCCCACCAGCTCGGAAAGGCGCATTCCGCAGTTCAAAAACAGCACCACCATGCAGTAATCCCGTTCCGGGAAATCGCCCTGATACTGGATGCTTTCCAGAAGCTCTCTGGACTGTTCTGCCGTCAGATACTTGGGCAGGACTTTATCCTGTTTCGGTGGTTTGATGGAAGCTGTCGGGTCCTGCGAAAGCCGGTTGACCTGATTGACCAGATAATCGTAGAACCCGTGCAGACTGGCCAGCCGCCGGGCGGTGGAGGATTTTTTGTTGCCGCATTCTCGGTTCAAAAAGTACAGATATTCGTAGATATCTTCCTTTGTAACGCTGCCCCAGAAGGCCGTATCCAGCCCTTTGGGGTCGATCTCCTTCATCTCGGCATCTTCCGGCACAAGCCCCTTGCGGCGCTTCATAAAGCGGGAAAAGCCGCGCAGGTCGCAGTAATAGCTGAACGCCGTGTTCGCGCTTTTGCCCGCAATCACTTCCAGATACCGCACATACTCCACGATATCCGGCGAGGCATCATCAAACGGTTTGTGTTTGCTGGGATTCTTTTCATCAAGATAGATGGACATATCGTTTCCTTATCTCTTATAAGCGGTCATTTTTCAGCGCATGGATGGCGTCGGCGATATAGGCGGCGCCCACGAGCTTCATGCCGGGATAATCCGCCGGGTTCAGGTGCGCAAGGCTGTGCTTCGGCACAACGGCACGTTCAAAGCCGATGCGCTCTGCCTCCCGCAAACGCTGTTCCAGATTGGGCACACTGCGCACCTCGCCGCCAAGGCCGACTTCGCCGATGGCAATCAGCTTATCGCTGACCGGCTGATCCAACAGCGACGACACCATGCTCAGGCAGACGGCCAGATCGCAGGCGGTATCCCGCAGCGCGATGCCGCCGACGATGTTGATATACACATCCAGATTGCCGAAGAAATAGCCCGCCCGCTTTTCCAGCACCGCGATGAGAAGGTTCATGCGGTTGTAATCGTAGCCGCTGCACGCACGGCGCGGTGCCGGGAAATTCGTCTTGGTGGCGAGGGCTTGGATCTCGCTCAGGATGGGGCGGCTGCCCTCCATCGTACAGGCGACGCAGTTGCCCGAAACCCCCAGTGGGCGGCCTTCCAGCAGCATCTGGGACGGGTTTTCGATTTCTTCCAGCCCCTGCCCTGTCATATCGAACATGCCGAGTTCATTCGTCGAGCCATAGCGGTTTTTGGCTGCGCGCAGGATGCGGTACGGGAGCATTTTGTCACCCTCAAAGTAAAGCACCGTATCCACGATGTGCTCCATGACTTTGGGGCCCGCAATGGCACCGTCCTTGTTGACATGGCCGACGATGAACATCGGGATCTCCTGCCTTTTGGCCACGGCAAGCAGCCGGGCCGCGCTCTCCTTGACCTGACTGACCGTGCCGGACGAGGACGAGATATCCATGCAGCGCATCGTCTGGATGGAGTCGATGACGACAAGGTCCGGCTTTTCCTTTTCGATGAGGCCGCAGATCTCGTCCACGTCATTTTCGGCGGCCAGATAGATATTCTCCTGCGGGATCTTCAGCCGGGCCGCGCGGAGTTTCACCTGCCGCACCGACTCCTCGCCGGTGATATACAACACCGTGTGCTGGTTCGAGATGGCCCCGCAAAGCTGGAGCAGCATCGTGGATTTGCCTACGCCCGGCTCGCCGCTGAGCAGCACCACGCCGCCCAGAACGATGCCGCCGCCCAGCACCCGGTCCAGTTCCGAGATGCCGGTCAGGATGCGGCTCTTTTCCTCGGTCGTACTGATATCGGCCAGACGCTTTGCCGTCAACGAGGTGACGCCCTCCTGCCGGGCCGGTGCCGCCTTGCTGCCCGAAAGGCCCGCTTTGGGTGCTTCCGCCACCACATCCTCGTTCATCGTGTTCCAGCTTCCGCAGCTGGGGCAGCGTCCCATCCAGCGCGGGCTTGTTTCCCCGCAGTTGGAGCAAACATAAACGGTTTTTAATTTCGGTTCTTTCATATACGCTCCTGTCAGGCCCACCGGGCAGCGAGCCTGTTTTTGTTGTTCGTTCTTATATTACCACATCCGGCGGACCCCCGCAAGGAAAGCACTTATTTTACCTCTACGATGGTAATGTTCTGGGCCGTGACGTTGCTCTTGCTGAGCACGATGTCCCGGATCTGCGCCACCTGTGCCGCCGTCAGCGCATCGCCGGAGGTCATCACCGTCAGGTCGGCCCGGCCGGACTGTAAAAAGCAGAGACAATCTGCAAAGCCTTTGGCCCTGACCAAGGTTTCGATCTCATTTTCCGCGTTGAGGTCTTCGAGGCTGCCGGTCAATTGCTGGGTATAGCTCTTCTTTTCCTCGGCGGAGAGCGAAGCGGATTTCAGTGCCTTCTGCACAGCGTCCATGGCTTCGTCGTGGGCCTTGGTCCGCTTGAGCCGGGCTTCCTCAAAAAACTTGGAGCCGCTGTTGTTGGCCACGCTGACGAGCTGCGCCTCCCCGTAATTCTTGTTCGCACTGGAAACTGCTTCCGCCTCAGTCATCAGCCCGTCCATGATCGGGGCCGAGACGGCTTCCTCTGTTTCCACCGCAGCCGCTACATTGACGGCATCCTCTTCCAGCGTCACGCCCGTCCGCGCATACTGCCAATTGAGGTAGACCGCCACAACAAGCGCCGCCGCCAGTGTGATGGCAGTCGCTTTTCGGGTATTTTTCGAAATGGCTCTCATGAAAATGCTCCTCCTTCTCTCAGCATCGCAAAGGCCGGTCAGCTCCGGCGCTGTGCTACAACGATCCGGTTTGCGGAAAGGTCCAGCAGCGCCCGCACAAGCTCTGTGATCTGTGCAGCCACCCGGATATCGCCCCCGCCGTCGCAGACGACCGCAGCGCCGCAGACCTGCGGCAGATAGATCGTCTGTGCCAGCGCCGTGCCGTCCTCCAGCAGAACGTGTGTCTCCTGACTCTGGGTCTGTCCCGACTGCGTGTCCGTCGCATATACCGTTTCCTCCCCGCTTTCCAGTGTGATCATTACCGTCGTTGTTCCCGCCCCGTCGATCTGCTCGATCAATTCCTGAAGCTGTTCCTCCAACTGTTCCCGGTAAGCCGTTTCGTCTGCCGGAGCCAAAACGGGCTCCTTCACCGCGTTTGTGGGCAGCAGCTCGGAAAGCAGCAGCAGGATCATCGCCGCTGCCCCAAGTACCACCGCAAGCTTTGTGCGGTTCTGCTTTTCCAGCAGCGAGCGAAGTGCAAAGACCCCGGTCTTCTCCTGTCCTTCTTTCATGGCTGTATCTCCCCGCCGGGGGCATTCCATTCCGGTCTGACCCCCAGCGCTTCTTCCACGATCTTCTCTACCGCTTGCTGCTGCTCCGGGGTACAGTCTGCTGCGGGCGTTACCGTAACGGAATCGACCGTAACGCTATCCGATGCGGAACGCAGGGCAAGCGTGACCCCGGCAGAGACGCCAGCCTCCCGCTGGAAGCGCTCTTCCAAGTCCTGCTCCAACTGCGTTTGTGTCTGAGCCAATGCAGTCTGTTCCCACGTTCCAAGCTCGACCGAAGAGACTGTGGGGACCGAAAACACGTTGCCTTCCGCCTTGAGCTGCGGAAGCACATGAAGCGCCGCTGCTAAAATATATAGCCCTGCCACCACTTTTATACCCCGCCGGGCCCAGCCGCTCTCTGTAATTTGTGCCACCAGTTCCGCGCAGATACACGCCGTGCAGAAAACCGCCATCGCCGCCTTGAGTCCCTGCACCTCATCCACCTCCTACCACAAACAGCAAAGCCGTCCCGACCACGGCCAGCCCCGCAAACAGAGCCGTGACAGCCATCATGCAGCGCACCGCTTCGGCAAAGCAGCCAAGCAGCTCCTGCCCCCGTGCATTTCCGGTCAGGGAGCAGAGGACCCCGCAGCCGGAGAGCAGCCCAAGCTGCACCAGCATTCCCAGATAGACCGGAATAAATTCCGCCGCGATCGTCAGGAGCGCCACCAGCCCCAGCCCGCTTTTCAAAAGCTGGACACTGGCCAGCACCGTCTCCGAAGCGTCGCTCAGCGTTTCGCCCACGATGGGGATGGTTCCCGTCAGGAGCTGGCCTGTGCGCAGGGCTGCGCGGTCAAGCTGCCACGCCGAAAGCCGTTGCAGCCCCAAGAGCGCCGCCAGAAGTTTGCCTGCCCAGCTAAGGAGCTTCTGCAAAAAGCCGCCCAAGGCTCTGCAAAAGCCAGAAAGACCCGCTTCGGTGCTGACACAGCACGCCATGCTCAGCGCGAGGTAACATTGCAGCAGCGGCGGGACCACGGCCGCCAACCCCTGCGCCAGAAAACAGAGCAGCGTCAGGAAAAAGCCGCTGGCCGATGCTCCTGCCGCGCTCTCGCCGCCCAGCGTCAGAACCCCCGCATATACGGGCAGGAACCCTAGAAGAAAGCGGTTCCAGCTTTCGATCTGCACACAGAACTCGTCCGACAGCGCGACAAGCTTTTCCCACAGCAGCACCCCGCAGCCGCCCGCACAGACAAGGTCCAGCAGGGTCCCATCCGCGCGTTCCCCCAGCAGCAGGGCGATCACCGCGCTCAGGATCAGAAACAGCAGCACCTGCGCATAGCCGCCGACCGCCTCCCGCAGCACGTCCCCCAGCTCCGCCGGAAAAAAGCCGCGCAAGGTCTTGAGCGGATTATCCACCAGCTCGGTGGGCGATACCGGGCTTTGCTCCAGATACGGTCCCCAGAGGTCGCCCCCCGGAAGCAGAGTATAGAGTTCATTCATCCTGTCATGCTCCCGATCCGCTGTAATATTTCCTCCAGCAGAGGCCATGCCGCCGCCAGCACCAGACACCGCCCCGCAAGCCCCACGCACCACGCCAGAGAATCCGCTCCCGCTTCCTCGCAGAGGGTGCGGGTGTAATCCGTGAGCAGAAAAATGACCGCGCTCCGGACAAGGCAGGAAAAGGCCGTGCCTCCCGCCTGTTCCCCCAAACGCGCTACGCCAAGCAGGACGGACCGGAACACCGCTCCCACCCGCACCAGAATCACCAGCGCTGCCGCCAGCGAAAGGAACAGCGCGTAGGACGGGACACTGCGCTTCAGCGCCGTATAGAGCAGCGCCGCCAGCAGCGCGATGCCGAAGACCGCCGTGAGCGTGTTCATAAGGAAAACAACGATTTGATGGTCACAAACAGGACGCTGATCTGTTTGACCAGAATCGACAGTACGACCACAAGCCCCGCAAGGGTAGTCATCATCGCCTGATCCTCCCGCCCGGAACGGATCAGAAGCTGGTTCAGCACCGCCACGATGATGCCGATGGCCGCAATCTTGAAGATCAGATCGATTTCCATCTCCGTCATCCTTTCAAAGCAGCAGAATAGCCGCCGCCAGCCCCACAGAAAGGCCCATTTTATGCGCCAGCTCCATTGTAACGTTCAGGCGCGGCGTAAGGTCGTCCCGGAACGCTTCGAACTGCGTGATGTACAGCGCAAGCCGCTGGCATTCCTGCTGCGCTTCCGCACGGCCAAGGCCCGCCATGCAGTTTTGGAACGCGGCCTTTTCCCGCCGGGACAGCTGCGGGAACGGTTCCAGCTCCTGCAGGGACCCGGCAGCTTGTCCGACCAGACCTTCCCGCTGCAAGCGAACAAATAAAGAAGCCAGATCTGCCCGGCGGAACTCGATCTCCCGGCGGATGCGGTCAAGTAATTCGATGGTTTTTTGCAGCGCCCGCTGATGCTCGGATGTCCGCACGCAGATGCTGTCCCCGACACACCAGCCGCAGAGCACAAGGCAGAGCGCCCCAAATCCGCGCAGACTGCTTCCGCTCATAAAAACCGGACCTTCCGGATCTGGCCCGGCGCCGTCCGGCCTTGGAGCCAGACCAGAACCTTCACCGCGCCGCGGGCTTGCAAAGCCTGTACCTGCGGTCGGCCGACCGCTTCTTCCGGGGTCCCAGCGTGAAGGGTCGCAACGAAATCCACGCCGCTGAACATGCCTTGTTCCAGCGCGGAAACCTCTTCCATGCCGCCCAGCTCGTCCAACAGCAAAACCTGCGGCGATAGGGTCCGCAGCGCCATCTGCACAGCCTGTCCCTTCGGGATGCCGGAAATGACGTCCAGCGCCTCGCCGGGGAAAGTCCGCCGGGGCATTCCGGCAAACAGCTCCCGCCGTTCGTCGATGACGGAGACGAGCTTTTTCTGCCGGGCAAGCTCCTGCGCCATGCTCCGCAGCACCGTTGTCTTGCCGCTGCCCGGTTCGCCGACAAGAAGCATCCCAATGAAATGTTCCTGCAATGCGGCGCGCAGCTCTTCGGGAAGGTCGATCGTTTTTTCCCGCGCGATGCGGAGGTTCACTGAGGTCAGCTCCTGCAGCACGATGCCCTGTTCCGCCGTCTGCAAAAACTGCCCGCCCAGACCGGCCCGGCACCCGGACGCAAGGGTGACATACCCCTGCGCGATCTCCGTCTGGTGGGTGTGGACCGAACCGCCGCAAAGGGTGAAGAGGATCTCTTCCATCTGCGGCGGGGTCAGGCGAAGCGTTTGCAGCGCCTTTCCTTCCCGTCCCAGTTCCTGCGGGGCATATACCGCACCGCGCACCGTAAACATCGGCGTACACCCCACCCGCAGCCGCACTTCCTGTACCTGCGGCGCAAGCGTGCTTGGCAGCTCCAGCAGCGGACGCGCCAGCCAGCTCGGCAGAGCTTGGATCACCTGATCATACTCGTCCATCTTCCGTTTCTCCTTCCTCGTCTCTTGCCATCACTTTATGCGGCAGGGCGGAAAGTAGAACCACCCACGCAAAAAGCCCGCACAGCGGCTTGCTGTACGGGCTTATAAGATCGGACTCTATTGAATTATGCTTCAGGGGTCGGTTCGTCGTCACGCAGCATGGCGAGGAACTCTTCTTCCGTCAGCACCGGGATACCAAGCGCCTGTGCCTTGGTGAGCTTAGACCCGGCCGCCGTTCCGGCCACGACATAGGCTGTCTTTTTGGAGACGGAACCGCTGGCCTTGCCGCCGTTTTTCACGATCAGCGCCTCGGCCTCATTGCGGGAGAGCGTTTCCAGCGTGCCGGTCACTACCAGCGTTTTGCCCGCCAGCTTATCGCCCTTGGGCTCACCCTTCCACTGCATGTTCAGCCCGGCATCTGCCAGCCGATGAATCAGGTCGGTGGTGCCGTCCTTCGCAAAGAACTCGGTCACGCTCTGAGCCATCACACCGCCGAAGCCATCAATCTCACTGATCTGCTCTTCGGTGGCTTCGCGGATGGCTTCCAGCGAACCGAAATGTTCTGCCAGCAGAGCCGCTGCCTTATCGCCGATATTTCGGATGCCGAAACCAAACAACAACTTATCCAGATTGTTCTGCTTGGAGTTTTCGATGGCCTGCAGCAGATTGGTGGCGCTCTTTTCCTTGAATTTTTCCAGCGTCAGCAGCTGTTCCAGCGTCAAATCGTAAAGGTCCGCCGCCGAATGCACCAGCCCTTTTTCGACCAGCTGAGCCGCCACAGCGGTGCCAAGGCCGTCGATGTCCATGGCGTCGCGGGAGGCAAAATGGATGATGTTCCGCAGCGACTGCGCCGGGCACTCCGGGTTGACGCACCGCAGCGCCGCCTCGTCTTCCAGATGCACCACCGGCGCGCCGCAGGAGGGGCAGACTTCCGGCATCTGATAAGGCTGTGCCTCTGCTTCGTGGCGGGTCACGCCGATGACTTCCGGGATGATATCGCCCGCCTTGCGCACCTGAATGGTATCCCCGATGCAAAGGCCGAGCTGACGGATGAAATCCTCATTGTGCAGGGTGGCGCGGGCGACCGTTGTGCCCGCCAGAAAGACCGGCTCAAAACAGGCTGTGGGGGTCAGCACGCCGGTGCGGCCCACGGCAACTTCGATGCTGCGCAGGGTCGTCTCCTTGACTTCCGGCGGGTACTTGAACGCGATGGCCCAGCGCGGGAATTTATTGGTCGAACCCATCCGGTCACGCTGTGCAAAATCGTTCACCTTGATCACGGCACCGTCCATGTCAAAGTCAAGGGTCGAACGACTCTGGCCGATCTGCTCGATCTCTGCAATGGCGGTTTCGATGTCGTGCACTACATGGTAGCGGGGCGAGACCGGCAGCCCAAGGCTCTTGAGGTAATCCAGACTTTCGGCGTGGGTCGTCAGCTCCTTGCCGCGGATCTGCTGAACGTTGAACACAAAGATGGACAGGCCGCGGCTCCCGGTGATCTTGGCGTCTTTCTGGCGCAGCGACCCGGCGGCCGCATTGCGCGGGTTTTTGAACGGTGCCGCGCCCTGCAGCTCCTGCTCAGCGCACAGGTGCCGGAAGGCCTCGTGGGGCATATACACCTCACCGCGCACTTCCAGAAATTCCGGTGCATTTTTGAGCTGTTTCGGGATGCGCTTGATGGCCTTGACGTTGGCGGTCACATCCTCGCCGACTACGCCATCGCCGCGGGTCGAAGCCCGCACCAGCATTCCATTCTCGTACTCCAAGCTGCAGGAAAGGCCGTCGATCTTGATCTCGACCACATATTCCGGTTCCACGCCTGCTTCCCGCACCCGGCGGTCAAAGTCACGCAATTCCTCAAACGAAAATGCGTCCAGCAGGCTCTCCATCTTGACGGCGTGCGTGACCTTGGCAAACCGTCCGCTGGGGGTGCCGCCGACATGCTGGGTCGGCGAAGTTGGCGTGACCAACTCCGGGAACTGCGCTTCCAGTTCCTTCAGTTCCCGCGTCAGGGCATCGTATTCAAAATCCTCCAGTTCAGGGGCGTCCTGATCGTAGTATAATCGGTTGTTCTTTTCGATCACGGTGCGCAGCTCTTCCACGCGCTTTTTTGCTTGCTCCAGTTCCAAATGGTCCACTCTCCTTTATCCTCTTTATTATACCACACCACGATCCTTCCTTCGAGGGATTTTTTAAACCGCCGCATCGCGATGTTTGACGCATTTCCGCTGTATACAAATTGTATTTTTGCTGTTTTCGCAGCTTGTTGAGTTTCCTAAATTCAGCCCGGCTTCAGCTTTCTCTTGATTTACTCCTTGTTTTGTTTTTAACGTTTCAATCGTCGTGACGTTCTTTTCCGAACGTAGGATTTTACAAACTGCTCTGCAGGATCTTCTGGATCTCCGGCAGATCTTTTGCAAAACAGATACCCTCCTGCCGTTCCTTAGAGGACAGGCCCAGCTCGATCATATGATCCAGCAGCATCCGCAGCCCGGTATAGTAGCCGTCCAGATCGTACAGGATGCAGGGGGCTTCCAAGTGCTTGAGCGACACCTTGGACATCACCTCCGCGATCTCTTCTAGTGTCCCGGTGCCGCCGGGGAACGCAATGAAAGCATCCCCCAGCTCGATCATCTTCGTCTTGCGCTCCGTCATGTCCTTCGTGACGATCAAATCGGTCAGGCCGTCATGCTGCAGCTCCCCCTTCACGAAGAACTCCGGCTCCACGCCGGTCACCTCGCCGCCCGCTGCGAGGACACTGTCGGCCAGCACCCCCATCAGGCCGCAGCGGGAGCCGCCATAGATCAGCGCGTTTCCGCTCTCCCCGATCCATTTGCCCAGTTCCTGCACCGCCGTTTTCAGTGCCGGGTCCGTTCCCTCATTTGCCCCAAGATAAACCGTAATGTTCATCGTTTTTCCTTTCTTCGCATGGAGTCCTACAAAAAAGGAGCCATCCTCTTAAAAAGGACAGCTCCTTCAGAAGCCTATGAAACGTTCAGATGCTGATCGTATTGGCAACGTCCACCAGCACGGGGTCGAGGCTCTTGGTCATCTCCAGTGCCTCATCCACGGGGTAATCCACCAGATGCTCCCCCTTCATGCCGACGATGCGGTTATACTTTCCCTGCTCCAACAGGCAGACGGCGTGATAGCCCATTGCGGAGGCGTTCACGCGGTCACGCAGGGTGGGAGAACCGCCGCGCTGGACGTGGCCCAGAATGGTGGCACGGGTGTCGATGCCGGTGCGGGCCTGAATCTCGTTGGCGATCTCCTGCGAGTGGCCGATGCCCTCGGCAACGATCACGATGAAGTGACGCTTACCGGTGCGCTGGGTCTCGGTGATCTTATCGAGGATGTCGTGCTGCATGTCGAATTCCTTCTCCGGCAGCAGGACCGCCATAGCGCCCGAAGCAATGGCGACGTTCAGAGCGATGTAACCCGCGTTGCGGCCCATGACCTCGACGACACTGCAGCGGTCATGGCTCTGGGTGGTATCGCGGAGCTTATCGATCATTTCCAGTGCGGTGTTCATAGCCGTATCGTAACCGATGGTGTAATCGGTGCAGGCAATATCGTTGTCGATGGTGCCGGGTAGGCCGATCATCGGGATGCCGCGGTGTGCCAGCTCGCGGGCACCACGGTAGGAACCGTCGCCACCGATGACGACCAGCGCATCAATGCCCAGTTCGCGGCACTTGGCCGCGCCCTTATCCTGACCTTCCTTGGTCTTGAACTCCAAGCAGCGAGCCGTATAAAGGATCGTGCCGCCGGCCTGAATGATGTTGGAGACACTGCGCAGATTCATTTCAAAGCATTCGCCGTTCAGCAAACCATTGTAGCCGCGCTGAATGCCGATCATCCGATAGCCCTTGTGCAGACCTGTACGCACCACCGCACGAACTGCGGCATTCATGCCGGGGGCGTCACCGCCGCTGGTCAACACACCGATCGTTTTGATTTGCTTTTCCATAAGAGAGATTCCCTCCAATTGTTTCTTCATTCACCTTGGAGCAGCGTTCCCTTCTTTACAAACGCCGTTCCTTTGCTTTGCTCATTTTGTATGACTTGCCTTCAAATATTATAGCACAGATCTCCCGTGAATCCAATACCTTTTTGAGACTCCGTTAAAATTTTATTGAAGTCCGCTTTTAAACGTTTCTGCGACCGATTTTAAGTTTTCGCTCTTTGTAAGATTCATTCCTTGACATGTCATTTTGTTGCAATGTTCTTTTCGCCGACCACGCGCCGCAGCTCCTCAAAGAAGAGCGGATGGCCCGACGTGTACAACCTGCGCGGGGCTGCCAGCTTCTGTTTGCTGTCCTCCAGATAGAAGATGACCGGCATATCACCGTCAAAAATCTCCAGCAGATTGATCACCTTCGCGTACTGCGGGCAGCTGCGGGAAGGCAGCCGGATATACAGCCGCTGGGCCGCGTCCCGCATAGGGTCGGGGCGGTTCGCCTGTGGGTTCTTCGGGTTGTAGCTTTCAATGGGCGAGATCGTCTCGGCCATCAGTTTTGCAGCCTCATCCTCGCGGACGGACAGCCGCCCCTCGATGACGACGACGGCGTTTTCCTTCAGCACATCCCGGAATGCGTCCAGCACTTTGGGGAAGACGATGACCTCCATCGTGCCGGTCAGATCCTCGACGCTGGTAAAGGCCATCATGTTGTTGGACTTGGTGGTCATCATCCGGCTCTTGACGACGGTGCAGACGATGCGGACATGGGCATTGTCCAGCCCATGTGCCTCCTCGCCGGTCAGAGCCTTGATGGAATGAGTGGCAAACTTCGCCGACTGCTCACGGTAAGCGTCCAGCGGGTGCCCGGAAAGGTATAGACCGCTGACCTCCTTTTCCTGCTGGAGCAGTTCGGTGTGGGTATATTCCGGCAGACGCTTGATCTCATACGCCTTCTCGGCGGCGGGCTCTGCACCTCCGCTCGTCAGCGAGAACAGGTCGATCTGTCCTTCCAGATTCCGCTTGGCGTCACTTTCCACGCTCTTGATCACGCCATCCACGGCCTCCACGAGGCTGTGGCGGTTCTCCCCCATGCTGTCGAACGCACCGGCCTTGACGAGACTTTCCACGGCCCGGCGGTTCATTTCGTTGCCGTACAGCCGCTTGCAGAAATCGTACAGGCTGGTGTAGGGGCGATCCTCGCGCTCGGCCACGACCCGCTCCACGAGGTTGCGGCCGACGCTCTTCACCGCGTTCAGGCCGAAACGGATCTGCCCGTTCGCATCGGCGGTAAAACCACCATTGGAAACATTGATATCCGGCGGGAGGACCTTGATGCCAAGGCGGGCGCACTCGCCCGAATACTCGATGACTTTATCGGTATTATCCAGCACGCTGGTCAGCAGCGCCGCCATAAACTCGCTGGGGTAATGGCACTTGAGGTATGCAGTCTGGAATGCCACATAGGCATAGCACGCCGCATGGCTCTTATTGAAGGCGTAAGACGCAAAACTCGACATCTCATCGTAGATCTCATTGGCCACTTTCTCGGAGATGCCGTTGGCAACACAGCCGGGGCATTCGTGGCCCGGCTCGGTGCAGCCGTGGACAAAATGCTCCCGTTCCGCCTCCATCACGGCGTGCTTCTTTTTGCTCATGGCGCGGCGGACATTGTCTGCCTGTCCGAACGAGAAGCCCGCCAGTTCCCGGAAGATCTGCATGACCTGCTCCTGATAGACGATGCAGCCGTTGGTGACGTCCAGAATGTGCGCCAGCTGCGGCGTCTTGTAGCTGATCTTGTCCGGTTCATGGCGGTTGCGCAGGTAGGTCGGGATTGAGTCCATGGGGCCGGGGCGGTACAGGCTGATCAGAGCGATGACATCTTCAAGGTTCTGCGGCTGCAGACCGGCCAGAACCTGCTTCATGCCCGAAGATTCGAGCTGGAACACGCCCTCCGTCTCACCCTGCCCCAGCATCTTGTAAGTGTCCGGGTCGTCGTAATCGAGCTTTGCAACGGAAAAGTCCGGGTTCTTTTTCTGGACAGCCACTTCGGCGTCCCGGATGACGGTCAGGGTGCGCAGACCGAGGAAGTCCATCTTCAGCAGACCCAGTTCCTCGATCTCGGTCATATTGAACTGGGTCACGGGGAGACCGTCGTTGGTGGCCAGCGGCAGATAGTAATCCGTCGGCTCCGGCGTAATGACAACGCCCGCCGCGTGGGTGGAGGCATGGCGCGGCATCCCCTCCACTTTCAGGGCGGTGTCGATCAGCTCCGTCACCTTCGGGTCGGTGTCATACATCCGCTTCAGCTCCGGCGAGACCTCCAACGCGCGTTTCAGCGTCATTTTCAGCTCCATCGGGACCTGCTTTGCCACCACATCCACGTCCTGATACGGCATTCCCATCACGCGGCCCACGTCGCGGATGGCGTTGCGGGCGGCCATGGTGCCAAAGGTGACGATCTGTGCCACATGGTCGGCACCGTATTTGCGGTTGACGTAGTCGATGACCTCCTGCCGGCGCTCGTAGCAGAAGTCCACGTCGAAATCTGGCATACTGACACGTTCCGGGTTCAAGAAGCGCTCGAAGATCAGGTTGTAGCGGATAGGGTCGATGTCGGTGATGCCGACGCTGTAGGCCGCAATGCTGCCCGCGCCGGAACCACGGCCGGGGCCCACCGGAATGCCCTGACTCTTGGCGTAGTTGATATAATCCCAGACGATGAGGTAGTAGTTGGTGTAGCCCATGGTTTTGACCACGCCGATCTCGTACGTCAGGCGATCCTTGTTGGCTTGCGGGACATGGGGGCCGTACCGGCGCTCCAAGCCATCCCAGCAGAGCTTCTCAAAGAACTCCTGATTGTCCATCCCATTCGGGGCTTTGTAGTAGGGGATCTTGGTGTGGCCGAACTCGAAATCAAAATTGCACTGATCTGCGATGATCTGGGTGTTGGAGCAAGCCTCCGGCACCATGGCGAACAGATCGTACATCTCATCCGTCGTCTTGACGTAGAATTCGTCAGTCCGGAACTCCATTTTGTCGGCGTCCTGCATGGTCTTGCCGGTCTGGATGCAAAGCAGGATGCTCTGCATCTTGGCATCGTCCCTGCGCAGATAGTGAGCGTCGTTCGTAGCCGCCATGGGGATGCCCGTTTCCCGCGCCAGCTTGATGAGCTGGGGCAGAACGATGGTGTCCTCTTCAAGGCCGTGGTCCTGCAGTTCAATGTAGTAATTGCCCTCGCCGAACAGATCACGGTACCACAGCGCCGCCGTCTTGGCACGCTCATAGTCACCTGCGAGGATGGCTTGAGGGATCTCGCCTGCAAGGCACGCCGACAGGCAGATCAGGCCCTCATGGTACTGCTCCAGCAACTGTTTGTCCACACGGGGCTTGGAGTAAAAGCCTTCGGTAAAGGCCGCCGAGACCATTTTGATCAGATTTTTGTAGCCCGTTTCGTTTTTGCACAGCAGGATCAGGTGATTGTTGCCGTCGATCTTGTTGACCTTATCGAAACGGGTGCGGGTGGCAACGTAGACTTCGCACCCGATGATGGGCTTGATGCCCGCCTTTTTGGCCGCCTTATAAAACTGCACGCAGCCGTACATCACGCCGTGGTCGGTGCAGGCAATGGCGGTCTGACCGCACTCCTTCACCCGATCCATCAGTTGATCGATGCGGCATGCGCCGTCCAGCAAGCTGTATTCCGTATGGATATGGAGGTGAACAAACTCCCGCCCAAGGTGATTGTTTTCGCTGATTTCGGTCAATGCTGTTCCTCCTGTTCCATACGCTCCCGCATCGACTGCGCGAGGGCTTCCAGTTTCTTCATCCGGTGGGAAAGGCCGGATTTGCTCACCGGCGGGTCAAAGCAAGCGCAGAGCGCCGCCAGCGAGAGATCCGGGTTCTCTATCCGTTTGGCAGCCGCTTCCTGCAAGACCTCCGGCAGAGTTTCCAGCGCCTTTTGTTCCTGCAAAAAGCGGATCGCTTTTAAAGTTTGTGCGTTGGCACGCGCCGTTTTACCCAGATTGGCGGTATCGCAATTGGTGTGGCGATTGATCTGGTTGCGCACCTGCTTCATGGCTTTCTGCGCCCCGATCTGCTGCGCCGCCTGTGCCGCGCCCATAAACGCCAGAATGTGCTCCACGTTGGCGCAGCTCTTGACGTAAACGAGGTTCACACCGTTGCGGCGGGTGCGGTGGGGCGCAAATTCATGCTCGGCCAAAAGGGCTTCGAAATCCTTGGCAAGGTTGGTGCGGCTCGTCAGAAATTCGAGATTGTATTCTTTCTGTGGGTCGGTCACGGTGCCGCCGCAGAGGAAGGCCGCGCCGATGTAGGCGCTGACGCAGGTCTGGCAGCGGATCAGCTTGGGGTCGATCTGTAAGCTCGTCTCGCTGCCGGTGGTGCCGAACAGCTCATGCAGCCGCACCACCTGTTCCGGCTCCCGGATGCCAAATTCGTACACCACGCCGCTGGGGCGGCTTTTTTCGGTGATGGTTCCCTGCACGCCGCAGCGGGCAAACAATTGCTCGGCCACACGGGCGGTCAGTTCCTGCTCGGTCTGGAGCACAAGACCCTTGGCGTCGAAATACTTGGCAAAACAGGCGATGCCGTAAGCCGCCGCGCGGACGCAGCAGTCCTTTTGCAGCTGCAAACTGCGCTGCGCGATCTCTTCCCGCGCTTGGGATGCAAAACTCATGTTTCTTTCCTTCTTTTTCTGCCGGTCAGCGGGAAGCGTCACGGTGCTGGACGCCGGGCTGATAGCCAAGCTTCTCACAGTATTCCGCGATCTTCCGCGCAAAGGTGATGGAGCGGTGCTTGCCGCCGGTACAGCCCACCGCAATGGTCAACTGGCTTTTGCCCTCTTTCACATAAAGCGGCAGGGCATATTCCAAAAATGCCTCGTACCGGCGCAGCAGCTCCTGCGCCTCCGGGTGGCCCATCACAAAATCCACCACCTCCTGATCGAGGCCGGTCTTGAATTTCAGCTCCGGCACATAGAAGGGATTGGGCAGACAACGCACATCCAGCACAAGGTCGGAATCCGCCGGGACGCCGAACTTGAACCCGAAGGACATGATGGTGAGCCGCATGGCATTCTTTGCCCCGCCGTTCTGTACAAAGAGTTCGCAGATGCGCTCCTTGTTCTGCGCCGTGGAGAGAAGGGCCGTATCAATGATATAATTTGCGCGCTCCTTGAAAGGGCGGAGGATCTGGTGCTCTTTCTGGAAGGCTTCCCGCGTGGAGATGCCCTCGGCAATGCTGATCGGGTGGCGGCGGCGGGTCTCACTGTAGCGGCGCATCAGCACATCATCCGGTGCGTCCAAGAAGAGGATCTCGTAGGAGATGCCCTGCTTGTCCAGCAGACCCAGCGCCTTTTCGATCTCCTCGCTGGAGCGGCAGCCGCGGACGTCCATCGACAGGGCGACCCGCTTGAGCTGATTGTCTCCAGCCATGGAAAAGGCGGTGATGCTCGGCAAAAGCTCCGCAGGGACATTATCGATGCAGAAAAAGCCGATATCCTCCAGCGCGTTCATTGCCACAGACTTTCCCGCGCCGGAAAGTCCGCTCACGATCAGAAGCTCCATACTTGTTCCCTCTTATGCTTTTACGACACGAATTTCTTTTTCCAGCTCGTACCCGGTCTTTTCCTTTACAATGGCCCGCACCTCATCGCACAGCGCCAGAACGTCGGCGCAGGTCGCGCCGCCCATGTTTACCACAAAGCCGCAGTGCTTCTCGCTGACGGCAGCGCCGCCGTGGCGGTAGCCCCGCAGACCGCACTGGTCGATAAGGGCCGCCGCGAACGCACCCGCCGGGCGCTTGAAGGTGCTGCCCGCGCTGGGTTTGTCCAGAGGCTGCTTTTCCACCCGCTTGGCCATCAGCTCGTTCATCCGGGCACGGATGGCTTCCGGGTCGCCCCGTTTCAGGTGGAACTGTGCACTCAGGATGCAGCCGCCGTTTTCCTCAAAGATGCTGTGCCGGTAGGCAAGGTCCAGCTTCGCGGCCTCCTCCGTCACGATTTGGCCATCTTGGGCCAGATAGGTCACCTTATCCAGCACGTCCTTCATCTCGCCGCCGTAGGCACCGGCGTTCATGTAGACGGCTCCGCCGACGGTGCCGGGGATGCCGTAGGCAAATTCCAGCCCGGTCAGGCCGTTTTTCAACGCCGCAGTGCACAGAGCCGAAAGCTTCAGCCCCGCACCGGCTGCCACGGCATCGTAAACCTCGCCCGGCGCGGCGCCCGGATGACAGACGTTTTCCAAAATGCCGATTCCCATTTTCAGCGCGGTGGTGTCAATGACAACACCGTGGTATCCGGCATCTTCAAACAGGATGTTGCTGCCGTTGCCCAGCAGATAATACTTCACGCCGCATTCCCTGCACAAGGCGATGGTACGGCAAAGCTGCTCTTCGGTCTCCGGCTGGGCGAATACATCCGCCGGGCCGCCGATCTTAAAGGTGCAGTGGGCGGCCAGCGGCTCATTTTCCCGATACGCGATGCCCTCAGCCCGCAGCTGTTGTTTCAGTTGTTCCATAAACTCGTTGTTCCTCTTTCCGGGTGTTATTCCATGGTGCCGTCCAAGCCCAGCCGGATGAGCAGCTCCTTCGCGGCGTTATAGCCCATCTTCTTCTGGCGGTTGTTGATGGCTGCCGTCTCCAGCACAACGGCAAGGTTGCGTCCCGGCGAAACAGGGATGCTGGTGCTGGGGATGTTGACGCCCAGAATTTCGTAGTATTCGCTCTCAAGGCCGGTACGCTGGTAATTCTTGGTGGGGTCCCAAGCCTCCAACTGAACGACCAGATCGAGGCTTTCGCTCACCTTGACCGCGCCCACACCGAACACGCGGGCCACATTGACGATGCCAATGCCGCGCAGTTCGATGAAATGGCGGATGTTCTCCGGAGCCGTGCCCATGATCTGCCGGTTGGAGACTTTGCGCAGCTCCACAGCGTCGTCGGCCACAAGGCGGTGGCCGCGCTTGACCAGCTCAATGGCCAGCTCGCTTTTGCCGATACCGCTGTCGCCGAGGATGAGGATGCCTTCGCCGTACACTTCCACCAGCACGCCGTGGCGGGTGATGCGGGGGGCCAGCTCCAAGTTCAGCACGCTGATCAGGCTGCCCATCAGGGTGCAGGTCATCTCATTGGAGCGCAGCAGGGCCACGCCGTGCTTCTTGGCCAGTTCCTGCATCTCCGGGAAGGGTTTCAGCTCCTCGCTGCGGCCGACGATCACGGCCGGCGGCTGCTGGCGGAACAGCTGGTCCAGCGCTTCATAGCGCTTTTCCGGGGAAAGGCCGGACAGAAAATTCATCTCGGCCAGACCCATGATCTGCAGCCGAAGCTTATCAAAATAATCGTAGTAGCCCGCCAGAAACAGACCCGGACGGTTGACTTCCGCGATCTCAACGTTGATGTTTTCGAGGTCCTGCGGCGCATAGACCACATCCATGCTGACTTTTTCGGTCAGCTTCTTGAGCGAAACGGTAAAATTCGCCATCGTTCTTCCTCCTGCGTGGTTTCCTCTCTGCGGGTCACACATCTGCCCGCAGACACTCCTTATTTTATTATAAGCGAAATGGTTTCGGATTACAATGTTTCTTTTGAGAAAAGTCCTATGGTTCCGCCTTGCATCCTCCCGGATTTTCCTTATAATAAGAAGTACCACCCCGTAGGCGGAAAAAGTCCGTCATTTTACATGAGTTTTACATTTCCCCGATTTCCGATTTTACATTCCGTGCTTATACTCACAAATAGGAGAATTTCACGTCAACTAAAAGTGAGGAAAACACATATGACAGTCTTCAACCTCTTTTCGCTTCTGGGCGGTCTTGCTCTGTTCTTGTTCGGTATGGACATCATGGGCAAGGCACTGGAAAAACAGGCGGGCGGCCAGCTCCAGAAAATTCTGAGCAAGCTGACCGATAACCCCCTCAAGGGCTTTTTCCTTGGCCTCGGCGTCACCGCCGTGATCCAGTCCTCCAGCGCCACCACCGTTATGGTGGTCGGCTTTGTCAACAGTGGCATCATGGAGCTGCATCAGGCCATCGGCATCATCATGGGCAGCAACGTGGGCACCACCGTCACCAGTTGGATCCTGAGCCTTTCCGGCTTGGAGGGTGACGGCTTCTGGATCACGATGCTCAAGCCCACCTCCTTCAGCCCGATCCTCGCCTTCATCGGCATCCTGCTCTACATGGGCAAGAACGAAAAGCGGAAAGGCATCGGCACGATCCTGATCGGCTTTGCCGTTCTGATGACCGGCATGACCACCATGTCCAGCGCAGTGGCTCCGCTGCAGAACGAGACATGGTTCACCAACCTCTTCGTCCGTTTCTCCAACCCCCTGCTGGGCGTTCTGGTGGGTGCCATCGTTACCGGCGTCATCCAGAGTTCCAGTGCCAGCGTCGGCATCCTGCAGGCGCTCAGTTCTACGGGCGTTATCACCTACGGCAGCGCCATCCCCATCATCATGGGCCAGAACATCGGCACCTGCGTCACCGCGCTGATCTCCTCGGTGGGTGCCAACAAGAACGCCCGCCGCGCTGCCATGGTGCACCTGTACTTCAACATCATCGGCGTGACCCTCTTCCTCGCCGTGTTCTACGGCCTGAATCTGGTGCTGGACTTCTCCTTCATCAGCGAAACGGTGACCCCGTGGGGCATCGCCGTGGTCCACTCCATCTTCAACCTGACGGCCACCGCTGTGCTGCTGCCCTTCGCAAACGGGCTGGAAAAGCTGGCGATCCTGACCATCCCCGACGATGCCGAGAAGGAGAGCTTTGCTCTGCTGGATGAGCGTCTGCTCAAGACCCCTGCCGTTGCCGTGGAGCGCGCCCGCGCCGCCACCGCCGAAATGGCCGAGCTGGCCCGCGTCGGCGTCGTTCAGTCCATGAGCCTGACCCATACGTGGGATGACACCCTCGCCCAGAAGGTCCGGGATGAGGAGCAGAAGGTGGACCAGTACGAGGATGCCCTCGGCACCTACCTCGTCAAGCTGTCCAGCCGGGAGCTGAGCCACGCCGACAGCCAGAGCGTGAACACCCTGCTCCACACCATCAGCGATTTCGAGCGCATCAGCGATCACTCCGTGAATCTGCTGAGCTCGGCCGAGGAGATCCACTCCAAGAATATTGAATTTTCCAAGGACGCCCGCGAGGAACTGCAGGTGCTGGAAGGTGCAGTGCAGGATGTGCTGAGCCGCACCACCGACGCCTTCCGCAAAGACGACCTGCACCTTGCCGGGAAAGTCGAACCCATGGAGACCGTTGTGGATGAGCTGGTGCGTGCCATCAAGGCGCGGCATGTGGCCCGTCTGCAGGCGGGCAGCTGCTCCATCGAATACGGCTTCGTGCTTGAAGACCTGCTCACCAACTACGAGCGCGTCTGCGACCATTGCAGCAACGTCGCCGTGGCCCAAATTGAGGTGGCGCAGGACAGCTTCGACACCCATGCTTATCTGAATGATCTCCGCTATGGCAACGACACCAAGGAGAGCGAGCAGTTCCGCCGCCGTCTGGACCGCTACCGCGAGCGCTATCTCTTCCCGGACGGCGAGCCCGCTGTGGCCAGTGAAAAGGAGGAACCCAACAAATGATCTATATCGTAGAGGATGATGCAGCGATCCGGGAGCTGGAGCAGTACGCGCTCCAGTCCAGCGGATACGAGGTGCAGAGCTTTGAATCTTCCGAAGGCTTCTGGCAGGCCATGCACGCCGCCGAACCGGAGCTGGTGATCCTTGACGTGATGCTCCCCGGTGAGGATGGCTTTTCCATCCTGAAAAAACTGCGCAACACCCCTTCCCTGCGTCGGCTGCCCATCATCATGGTCACCGCAAAGTCCAGCGAGCTGGACACCGTGCGCGGGCTGGACTGCGGCGCCGATGATTACATCACCAAGCCCTTCGGCATCATGGAGTTTCTGAGCCGGGTGCGGGCTGCGCTGCGCCGCTCGGCTCCGGAGGAAAAGACGAACGTTTACGCCTTCCATGAGATCTTGCTGGACAACGCCCGCCACAGCGTGACTGTGAACGGGGCCCATGTGGACCTGACCTACAAAGAGTACAGTCTGCTTCGGCTGCTGCTGGAAAACACGAACCTCGTCGTGACCCGCGAGACCATTTTGCAGGTGGTGTGGGGCACCGACATTTCGGTGGAGAGCCGCACCGTGGATATGCACATCCGCACCCTGCGCAAAAAGCTGGGCGCTGCCGGGAAGTACATCTGCACCGTGCGCAAGGTCGGCTATAAGCTGGCCGACAGCGAGGAGGAGAGCGAAGAATGAAACCACGGAGCATGGAAGAAAAAATCAGCTACCGGCTTTTCCTGATGGGCTTTGTCGGGCTCGTCTGCACCGCCGCGCTCTGCATCTTCGTGTTCCATAAGGCGTTCCGGGAACAGGCATGGGCCGCGCTGGAAAATGAAGCGGATCTGGTTGCTGCCGGCTGTGAGCAGATCGACACACCGAGCCAGCTTTCCTCCTACGTCAACTCCAATCTGCGCATCACGCTGATCGCATCGGACGGCACGGTGCTGTTTGAGTCCGCAACGAGTCAGCAGATGGAAAACCACCTCTCCCGCCCGGAGATCCAAGCCGCTATGCAAAACGGCGTGGGCCGCGGCCGCCGCGACTCGCAGACGCTGGGCTACGAGACCTATTACTACGCCATGCTCCTGCCGGACGGCAACATCCTCCGCGTGGCGCAGGACTCCGAGACCATCTGGTCCATCTACGATGCAGCCCTGCCCGCCATCGTCCTGAGCTGTGTGCTGATGATGGGAGCCGCCGCCATCATGGCCGGGCTGCTGACCCGCAGCCTTGTGCAGCCGATTTTGAAGATGACGGACGACCTCGAACACATTCAGGAAAATGTTCCTTACAAGGAGCTGATTCCCTTTGCGGAGAGCATCCATTCCGACCGGCTGCTGCGTGAAAACAACGAGAAGATGCGGCAGGAGTTCACCGCCAATGTCAGCCACGAGCTGAAAACGCCGCTGACGAGCATTTCCGGCTACGCAGAACTGATCGAGACCGGCATCGCGAAGCCCGCCGATGTGCCGGAGTTTGGCCGGAAGATCCATGTAGAAGCCAGCCGGATGATCCAACTGGTCAACGATATTCTGCAATTGTCCCATCTGGACAACGTCTCCGAAAGCCACGATTCGCCCCAGATGGAGACGGTCGATCTGCTGGACGTTGCCAAGGAATGCGTCGAACGCCAGAAGGTCAACGCGCAGAAGTCCTTCATCTCCCTGACCTACATCGGCGAAAGTGCCCCGATCCTTGGCAGCCGCAGCTTGCTGGATGAATTGTGCCAGAATCTTTGCGACAACGCCATCCGCTACAATCACCCCGGCGGCAAGGTTCAGCTCATCACTGCGTGCGCGCGGGACGGCCACTGTTCCCTGACCGTGAAGGACAACGGCATCGGCATTCCAAAAGAAGCCCAGTCCAGCGTTTTTGAACGGTTCTACCGCGTGGACAAGAGCCGAAGCAAGGCGACCGGCGGCACCGGTCTGGGGCTGGCCATCGTCAAGCACATTGCCCGCATCCACAACGCCCGCATCAAGCTGGAAAGCGAAGTGGACGTCGGCACGACCATTACCGTGATCTTCGAAACCGCACACTGAGCCCTTAAAATTCCAGCATTTCAACGCTTAACCGCACAGCCGGGTAGGCGTTTTTTGTTGTCAACTTCTCCCCGCTCCCCTGCTTCAGGGCCCGGACGGCCCCCAGATGCAGAAGATCCAGCCCGTTTTCCCAGCAGCGTGCAAGGGTCTGGGTGCAAAGTGCTTCCAGTTGGCGGCACTGCACCTCCGAAACAGGCGGAGTGCCCGCTTTCCGCTGGCCCGTCAGTGCCACCGCAAAGCCGTCCCCTTCTGCCTCTACCGACACCACACAGCGCCGGAGCGTGATCGTGCTTTCTTCCAGCTCGAAGGAGACGGGCAGCTTCTCCTGCAAAAGCTGCGCCATGGCGGTTTCTTCCGAGGAAAGCGGCGCGCTTCCCTGCGCCGTCAGCAATCGGCTTTCTTTTGAAAGAGCTGCCGTTTCTTCTTCCAGCCGCACCACCGGGAGGATCATTTCCCCGGCGGCTTCGTACAAATGCGGCGCACCGGCTGCGTGATCTTCCGCGCACTGCAAAAGCGGCTCTGCCTGTTGCTGCAAGGGCGCTGTCTGCTCCACCAAAAACGCTCGCGCCGATAATCGGCTGACCGGTTTTGTTTGTAGAAACTCCTGCACTTCCAGCAGTTCTGTTTGCGACGCAGCTTCGTCAAAGAGAAGGTATTCGCAGAGGCGGTAATTTGCAGTTTTGGGCAGAGCCTGTTCTGCCGTTTGGATGGCCCGCTCCAGCGTTTCGCCTTCAGCCGTACAGGCTCGGATCTCCGCCTCTGCATCCGAGGCATCGGCGGCGGCTTCCGGGAACTGATACAGCAAGCTCACCGTCCAGCCTTGCCCTCCCTGCCGGAGAAAAAGCGCCCGCACCATGCTCTTTTCCGTGGTCTCGGCCCGCAGAAAGGCCGCACACCAGAGGGCCAGCAAGCACCCGGCCATCCAGCGGGCGGTTCGTGAGGGATGTTTCATTCCGGCACCTCCTGTTCCCCGCAGCCAAATGCCCGGCAGAGCAGCACCCGCAGGGTGCACACGAGCATCCCGCACCGGAAGAGCGCCGCCGCAAGCCAAACGAGGAGAAAGGCCGCATCGAACCGCGCAATGCCTCCAATGCTCCCCGCCCGCAGCAATTCAAGGCCCTGCAAGCCATGGGCCGGGCCAAACACAGCCTCTCGGCCAAAGGCAAAGAGCGTCTGCACCAAAAGGGCCGCAAAAGGAAGAACCCAGTGCCTTTGAGGTTTCTGCCCATCGGTTTCAAAAAAGAGCGGCAGAGCAAAGAATTCCGCGTAAATTGGCAGCTGCATTTGTCCGGTCATTTCCGGTTCCGGAAACAGGTTCTCCCAGTGGAGCTGGCCGCTCAGGCTGAAAAAGCAGATGGCCGCCGCCAGAACCACAGCCCACCACAAAATTCCGGCACTTCGGGAAAAAACACCCGGTTCCAGCGTCCATCCGGCCCAGAGCAGAAGCGGCAGGATACCGACCAGCGCCATAGACGAAAACTGCTCCCAGCAGAGCGTCTGTATCTGGCCCAGTGTTTCCGCCAGTTCCGCACCAAACCAGAGCGTCGCCAGCAGGCAGAAGAGCTTTGAGCAGAAGGTGTTTCCGGAAAAGGTGCCCTGTTCCACTTCTGCAAGAGCCAACAGCCGCGAGATCACCGCCAGTGCCAAGGCCATCGGGAGCCCCTGCAACAGCAGCTTCCGCGCAGAGACTGCTTCGCCGGACAGGATGCACTGCCCCATCACGGTGGTCAGAACGCTGAGGGAAACGGCCGCACCGGAAAAGTTCAGCTTTCTCATGGCGCTTTCCTCCGTTTCTGCCAAATGGTAAAGGGGCGGGCTGACAGGGTGCGGTAGGTGCGCCGGGTCACGCCGTCCTGCGAGATCCCCGCCTTGGGGAACGGAAGCGGCGCGCAGTAGGGCACTCCCAGCGCTGAGACCCGTGTCAGCGCCAGCAATACCGCCAGCGCCGCCGTCACAAAGCCCACCGGCCCGGCGATCCCTGCCGCCAGCAGGACCAAAAGCCGGAAGATCGTAGCCGCCTCGTACAGCGACGGTACCACGAACACTGCGATGGACGCCACTGCCGCGATCAGGATGACCGGGGTGCTCATCAAGCCGGTGGCGATGGCGGCGTCGCCGATGATGATGGCGGCCACTAAGCTGACCGAATGGCCCAGCGTCTGCGGCATCCTCAGCCCGGCCTCCCGGATGACTTCCAGCAGCAGGATGACCACCACCATCTCGGCAAACAGCGGCAGCGGGGTCGCCCGCTCCGCCGCTTCGATCTTAAAAAGCAGTTGCGGCGGCATCAGCTCCGGCAGATAGACCGCAAGGCAGACAAAGGCTCCCGGCAGAAAGATGCTCAGGTAGAACGCCCCATACTTTAGCACCCGCAGAAAGGATGCGAAAAAGGCGGGCTGGGCATAATCGTCAAGACACTCAAAGTTTTCGCAGAAGAGGGTCGGCAGGATCATCGCCGACGGGCTTCCGTTGACTAGGATCAGAATTTTCCCCTCGCAGAGCTTTGCAGCGGCCACAGCAGGGCGCTCGGTGTAGCCCACAGGCGAAGCCGTTCGCACCCGGCTTGGGAAAAGCCACGGCACGAAATAGCTGGAATCCAACAGCATCTGCGGCCGGGCGCGGCGAAGGGTCTCTTTCACTCGCTCGACGGCGGCGGGCGATGCCTTCCCCTTACAGTAACAGACCGCATACTCCGTTTTCATCTCGCAGTCCGCTTGCCGCACCTCCATGACCAACGCCTCGGTGCGGATGAGCCGCCGCAGCAAACTCAGGTTGACCCGCAGCAGATCGCAGAAGCCCTCCCGCGAACCCCGGATGTTCCCTTCCCCGGAGGGTTCTTCCACCGAACGATATTTCAGGCTCTGCACCGAAAAAGCGATTCCCTTGGCACAGCCGTCCAGAAGCAGCACCGCCATCCCAGCGGTCAGCCGCTGCATCAGGCTCTCCCAGTCCTCTACCGGGGCACTCTCGGCAGGAAGCGCCGAGTGCTCCCAGAGGAGTTGATATACCCGCTCACCGCCGGGCGCAGCCTGACCGGAGAGGAGGGGCGGCGTCTGGCGGCTGGCCGCGTCCAGCAGAAGCTCCCACAGGGACTCCAAGCTCGCCATCCCGTCAAAGAGCAAAATTGCGCCCCGGCAGCGGTACAACTCGATCCGCTTCGCATAAAAATCGGCGGAACTGCCCAATCTAGCGTTGAGCGCCGTGAGATTCGTTTCCAGATGTTCGGAAAGCTGCATGGTCCCATCCCCCTTTTGCCCTAGGGTGTCCACAGCGGCGGCGGTTATTCCCGCAGGAGGTGTTCGCCTTTGAAATTACTGATCTTTCGCACGATTTTGATCTATCTCTGCGTCCTGTTTGCCATGCGGCTGATGGGCAAGCGGCAGTTGGGAGAATTGCAGCCGGAGGAGCTGGTCTCCACCATCCTCATCTCCAATCTGGCGTCCATCTCCATCGAAAGCGAGGAAGTCCCGGTGACCGCCAGCCTGATCCCCCTCTTCCTGATCGCGGCGCTGGAACTTCTGGGCTCGATCTTGAGTTTCCGGAGCCAGAAATTCTTCAACCTGATGTCCGGGCGGCCCAAGACCGTCATCCTGAATGGAGAGATCGACCAAGACGCCCTGCGCACCCTGCGGCTGACCACCGCCGACCTGATGGAGGCTCTGCGCGGCAAGGACGTCTTCGACCCACGGGATGTCTCCTACGCCGTGGTGGAGACGAACGGGAACCTTTCGGTGGCGCTCCGGCCCGAAAAGGAAACGACCACCCTCGCGGACCTCCGCCTGAACGCCGAACGAACACAGGCCACCATCCCCTTTGTGCTGGACGGGCAGATACTGGACGACAACCTCCACTGGTGCGGCAAGGACCGCACGTGGCTGGAGCGGACCGCCGAGGCAAACACCCTGCTGGTGGAAGAGATTCTGCTGCTCATCGGCAACGACACCGAGGACTATTTTCTTTTGAAAAAGCAGCCGCGCCGCCCGGCGGAAAAGGAGAAGCCATGAAACGCATCTACGCCTGTTTCGCCATCGTGGCGGCGCTGTTCGTCATCGCCTTTTACAGCAGCTTCCGGGTGCAGCAATTCGCCGAGGAGATCTCAGAGGATCTGGACAACGCCATGGAGGCCATCCGGGATGAAGATCTGACCGGTGCGCGGCAAGCCCTCGCCGAAGGGGCAGAGCTGTGCGACCGGATGCGGGAAGGGATGAACCACCTTCTCCGCACCGAGGACTTCACCGAGCTGGAAGCCGCCCTCCGCGCGGCGGACGGCCACTTGGAGTGGAATGCTCCGGAGGAAGCCTTCGGCGAGCTGCGCCGCGCACAGGTTCAGGTCGAAACGCTGGCGTGGCTGGCCCAGCGCATCATCTGAACGCAAAAAAGCGCACCGCCCACCCGTTTGGAAAACCAAACGGAGGCAGTGCGCTTTTGCCTATTTAATGATCACTTGCTGCGGTTGCCCATCAGCTTTTTCAGTTCATTGAAAAAGCTTTCGACATCCGCAAACTGCTGGTAAACCGAGGCGAAGCGGACATAGGCCACCTCGTCGATCTGCTTCAGTTCCTGCATGGTCAGCTCGCCGATCCGGACGCTGGTCACCTCACGGTCATAAGAACTCATGAGGGTCTGCTCGATGCTGCTGACGGCCCGCTCCAGCGTTTCGAAGCTGACGGGGCGCTTGGCACAGGCGCGAAGCATAGCATTGAGGAGCTTCTGCCGATCGAAGGGCTCGCGGGAGTTGTCCTTTTTAATGACGATCAGCGGGACGGTCTCCACCACCTCGTAGGTCGTGAACCGCATATGGCAGCGCAGACACTCCCGGCGGCGGCGGATGCGCTCGCCGTCCTCGGTCGGGCGGGAATCAATGACCTTGGATTCCTCATCGCCGCAATAGGGACATTTCATGGTTTGTTCCTCCTGATGTTGGTCACGGTCAAGTTCGGGCGAAGATCATGCGTTCTTCTTGCCCTTGCGCCCGCTCCACAGCACCCACGCGGAGGTGGAAACGCACAGCGAAGTGTACACGCCGCTGACCATACCCATCATCAGCGGGAAAGCAAAGGTGAAGATACTGTCCAGACCATAGAGCTTGGAGATGACGCACATCACACCCAGCGCCATCACGGTGGTGATGGTGGTGATGAGGGTGCGGCGGGCCGACTGGTTGACCGAGTGGTTGACCAGCTCCTCGAAGGAAGTCTTCTTGCCCATCAGTGCGCGGTTCTCACGGATACGGTCATAGACAACGACGGTATCGTTGATGGAGTAGCCCAGAATGGTCAGCATGGCCGCAATGAAGTTGCCGTCCAGCGGAGTGCGCAGGAGCACGAAGGTGCCGAACACCACCATCAGGTCGTTCAGCAGGGCCAGAACGGCCATCATGCCGCCGGTCAGGCCGCCGATCTTCTTGAAGCGGATGCCGATGTACAGCAGGATCAGGATCAGCGCAAAGACCACCGCGACCAGACTCTTCTGCAGGAACTTGGTGCCCATGGCGGCGCTGACGTTGCTGAGCGAGAGCTGGGCAAAGGCGTTGTCCGGGTACGTCTCGTTCAGGGAGTCCAGCAGGTTTTCCACCTGATCGGTGGTCACGGTCTCGTTGCCGGGCATCGAGATCTTCAGGGTCTGCTCGCCCGTGGCGACGTTCTCGCCGCTCTGCAAGGTCAGGTCATTGCTGCCCAGCGCAGCGGAAGCGGTCTTCTGCACCTCGGAGGTGGTGAACTCACCCTCATAGCTCAGGGTGATCATGGCACCACCGGTGAACTCGGTATCCAGACGGACGCCGAACACCACGGCACAGAGCAGGATAGCCGCCATCAGGCAGGCGGAAAAGATCAGGAAACGCTTGCGCAGCGCCACAAAGTTGATAGGCTTCTTTTCTGCGGGCTCCTTGCCGGGCTTGTCCGCACCATAGAGCCACGGGTTCCGCAGCGCCTTGAGGGCCGCCGCACCGCGGATCATCACGCGGGTCGCAAAAACGCCGAAGACGAAGTTCAGCAGCACGCCGGTGAGCAGCGTATAGCCGAAGGCGTAGATCGTACCTGCCGTGGACGGACCAAAGGCAAAGAACACAAAGTGCAGGGCCTTGGCAAAGAAACCATCCGACGGGCCGAAGGCGCCCATCAGGACGATGGCGACGATGACGATGGTCACATTGCCGTCGATGATGGGGGTCAAACCGCGGGCAAAGCCGCTCTTGAGGGCACCGTCCAGCGATTTGCCGCTGCGAAGCTCTTCCTTGATGCGCTCGGCCGTGATGACGTTGGCGTCAACGCCCATGCCGATGGCAAGGATGATGCCCGCGATGCCGGGCAGCGTCAGGGTGAAGCTCTCAAACACGGAGAAGTAACCGGAGACAAAGGCCAGCGTAGCAGCCACCTGACCGGCCAGTGCAATGCACGCAAGGAAGCCGGGCAGACGGTACAGCACCGTCATCAGGACCACGATGAGGGCAAAGGCGATGAGGCCGGCCAGCACCATGGCGCTCAGGCTGTTCTCACCGAGGCTGGGGCTGATGGTCGAATAGCTGTCCACCGTCAGCGCAAAAGGCAGCGAGCCGGAGTTGATCTGGCGCGCCATCTTGACCACATCCTCCTGCGTGAAGGGGTTGGCCGCGGAGCTGGTGATGATGGCGGAGCCATCGGTGATGGCCGCGTTGACGGATGCCGTGCTCACGTTCTCATCGTCCAGCCAGATGCTGATGGTGCCGCTGCTCTGGTAGAGCTTGGTGGTGGCATCACCAAAGGCTTTGGCACCTTCATCGGTGAACTTGAGGGCGACATAGTATTCCGACGAACTGCCGTTCACCGGGCCATACTGCGCCGCAGCGCTCTCGACCATGGAGCCGTCCAAGATCAGCTCGCCGTCCGCACTGCTTCCCTCCCGGAAGGTCAGATAGGCGGTGGTGCCGATCTCTTCGATGGCCGCTTCGGGGTCGAAATCCGTCTCGCCGGACTGCCACGGGAATTCGAGGATCAGCCGGTCGGAGTCATAGTCCACGTACAGCTCGTAATCGGTCACATTCAGGGCGACCAGACGGTTCTCAATGACGAGCTGCGCGGCGTCCAGCTGGTCGTCGGTGGCATCGTAGCCGTCCGAGGGTCCAAACGTCACGTTGACGCCGCCTTTGATATCCACGCCGAAGCGGATATCCTGCGCGCCCTTGATGTAGGTCTTGGTCACATCGCCATACTTGACCGCAACGCCAAAGAACGCCGTGTAGACGAACGCCGCGATCAGGAGCACCGTGACAACAAGCTGCCATGCTTTGCCTTTAGTCTTCATAAAAATCGGGAAACCTCCAAATATAATAAACCTCCGCCGTGCGGCAACGGCTGCCGCGCGGGGAGATTTTCAACAACGGGAATGCTTACGCCTTTTCCGCCAGCAGCTTTTCCACCGTAGCCAGCTTCACGCAGACGCACAGCAGGTCGGAAGCAGTCTCCACTTCATCCAAGCTGGGATACGTCGGCGCAATGCGCAGGTGGGAGTCCTCCGGGTCCTTGTGGTAGGGGTAAGCGGAACCGGCACCGGTCAGGGTCAGGCCGCACTCTTTGCAGAGGGCCGCCACCCGCTTTGCGCAGCCGGGCATGACATACAGGCTGATAAAGTAGCCGCCCTTGGGGTTGGTCCAGTGGGCGATGTTGCCGCAGGGCGTCAATTCCTCGGTGAAAGCAGTCTTCACGGCGTCAAAGCAGGGCACCAGACGACGGCGGTGCTTTGCCATATGGGCCAGAACGCCTTCCTTGTTCTTCAGGAAGCGGACATGGCGCAGCTGGTTCATCTTGTCGTAGCTGATGATCATCACCGAGAAGCGCTTGCACATATACTTCATGCTGCTCTCGCTGCAGGCAATGGCGGAAACACCGGCACCCGGGAAGGTGATCTTGCTGGTAGAGGTGAACATGAACACACGGTCCTCATTGCCGTACTTCTTGCTCTCGTTCAGCAGCACCGGAGTCTCGATGATCTCATCGGTGAGGTGATGGACGATATAGGCCTCATCCCAGAAGATCTTGAAATCAGGCGCAGCGGTCTTCATCTTCGCAAAACGCTCGATGGTCTCATCGCTGTAGGTGTAGCCATCGGGGTTGGAATACTGGGGCACGCACCAGATGCCCTTGATGGTGTCATCCTTGGCCACCAGATCTTCCACGATGTCCATATCCGGGCCATCGGGGGTCATGGGGACGCTGATGAGCTCAAAACCGAACTCCTCGGTAATCGCAAAATGGCGGTCATAGCCGGGCACCGGGCAGAGGAACTTGCGCTTCTCCACCTGAGACCACGGGCAGGGAGACTCCGGGAAGCCAAACACATAGCCGATGTTGATGAGGTTGTACATCAGCTGTAGGCTGGAGTTACCGCCCACGAAGACCTCTTCGGGCTTAACGCCGAAGATATCCGCGAACAGAACGCGGGCTTCGTGCAGACCCTCCAGATCACCGTAGTTGCGGGCATCGGTGCCGGCGTCGGTGGTGTAATCGGTCATCTGCAGCAGACCCATAGCCAGATCCATCTGGTGAGGGCCGGGCTTGCCGCGGGCCATGTTCAGCTTCAGCTGCATATCCTGAAACTTCTTGTACTGCTCTTTCAGCTTTTCCTGCTCAGCTACGAGCTCGTCGCGGTTCATCTCAAAATAATTTGCCATTGAAAACACACTCCTTTATCGTACTTCCTGTTCCCACAGTGTCCGGGAGAGCGGCTTACCGGGAAGTCCTGCCAGAGAGCGTTCCCACCGCAGTCGTCCAGACTTTAATATTATAGCTCATATCCCCCATGAAAACAAGCATATCTCAAAAAAAGCCCTGCTAAAAGCCGAAGCTCTCAGCAGGGCGTCCACCCCAAGCGGGCTGCAAAGGCAGCGCTCAGCTCAGGGAGGTCAGGTTCTTATAGCGTTTGCGGACCGCGCCGTATTCCAGCTTCGGCTCGCCGCCGTTCACGGTGTCCTCGTCGATGGTCACATGGATGATGGTGGCATCGCTGGGGACTTTGTACATGATGGGCATCAGGATGCTCTCCATCACGCTGCGCAGACCACGGGCACCGGTCTTCCGCTCGATGGTCTTGCGGGCGATGGCATGGAGGGCCTCGTCGGTGATCTCCAGCTCCACGTTGTCCATATTCAGCAGCTCTTTGTACTGCTTGACCAGACTGTTGCGGGGCTCCTTCAGCACGCGGACCAGTGCATCCTCGTCCAGATCGTCCAGCACGGTGATGACCGGCAGACGGCCGATCAGCTCCGGGATGAGGCCGAACTTGACCAGATCGTGCGGCTCCACCTTGCGCAGCAGGGCCTTTTGGAAATCGTCGGAGTTGTCCTTCAGGGAGCTGCCGAAGCCCAGCGCGGACTTATCGGTGCGGCGCTGAATGTACTTGTCCAGTCCATCAAAGGCACCGCCGCAGATGAAGAGGATGTTGGTGGTATCGATCTGGATGAACTCCTGCTGCGGGTGCTTGCGGCCGCCCTGCGGCGGGACATTGCTGACCGTGCCTTCCAAGATCTTCAGCAGCGCCTGCTGCACGCCCTCGCCGCCCACATCGCGGGTGATGGAAGGGTTCTCGCTTTTGCGGGTGATCTTGTCGATCTCATCGATATAGATGATGCCGATCTGAGCCTTCTGCACGTCGAAATCCGCTGCCTGCAAGAGCTTGAGCAGGATGTTCTCCACGTCCTCACCAACATAACCGGCCTCGGTGAGGGTGGTGGCGTCCGCGATGGCGAAGGGCACGCCCAGCATCTTGGCCAGCGTCTGTGCCAGCAGCGTCTTGCCGACGCCGGAGGGGCCGAGGAGCAGGACGTTGGACTTCTGCAGTTCCACGTCCGAGCCCTTGCCGCTCAGGATGCGCTTGTAATGGTTGTAGACCGAGACCGCCAGCACACGCTTGGCCTCGTCCTGCCCGATGACGTACTGATCCAGACCGTCCTTGATCTCCTCCGGGGTCAGGATGTTGACCGAGAGACCGTCCGTCGCCTGTACGTGGGCACGGCTCGCGCCGCCGCGGTTCGGGCGGTTTGCGCCCGGATGCTCCGGCTTGTCCGAGAGCAGGTCATAGCACAGGCCGATGCACTCGCTGCAGATGTTGACGCCGGGGCCAATGATCATCCGCTCCACTTCGTCCTGATGCTTGCCGCAGAAACTGCAAACCAGATCTTTTTCGTTTTTATCTCTGCCGGAATTGTTGTTTGCCATAGCCGTTTTTCCTTATTCTGGGTCGTCTGACGCAGCAAGGGTCTCCCCCGCTGCGCCGATTGGTTTCAGCGATTCCTTAGCGGTGGGTGATGACCTCATCGATCAGGCCGTATTCCTTTGCCTGCTGGGCGGACATATAGTTGTCGCGCTCCGTATCCAGCTGCAGCTTTTCCAGCGGTTGACCGGTGTACTCGCTGAGCATCCGGTTCATCTTGTCGCGGATATAGACCATGTGCTCGGCATGGATCTTGATGTCCGTGGTCTGGCCGGAAAGGCCGCCGTTCTGGCCGCCTGCGATGAGCGGCTGGTGGATCATGATCTCTGCGTTGGGCAGCGCAAAGCGCTTGCCCTTGGTGCCGCTGGCCAGCAGGAAGGCACCCATGGAAGCAGCCATGCCCATGCAGATGGTGGAAACATCGCACTTGATATACCGCATGGTGTCATGGATGGCCATGCCCGCGCTGATGGAGCCGCCGGGGCTGTTGATATACAGGCTGATATCCTTATCCGGGTCCTGCCCTTCCAGATACAGCAGCTGTGCCACAACAAGGCTGGCCGTGGTATCGTTGACATCCTCGCTCAGCACGATGATGCGGTCGTTCAGCAGACGGGAGAAAATGTCATAGGACCGCTCGCCGTGTGCCGACTGTTCAACAACATAAGGAACAAAACTCATAAAGTTCGCCTCCTAGAAATCGAAATAATGGTATCTGCAAAATTGACCGATACGGCAAAAGAAACAGGGCCGTATCGGTCAATTTTAACAACCTTTGCTTACAAAACAGCGTGCTGCCGTTTCATAACTGCGGCCTTGGAAGCTGAGATCACTCAGCGTCCTCGGTCTTCTCGGCCTCAGCAGCCTTCTCCACGATGTTGGCGTGGCTCTTGATGAAGTCGATGGCCTTGTTGACGGCCAGATCCTTCTTCAGATCCTCGACGTTGACCAGCTCACGGACCTTGTCCTCTTCCATCTTGTACTGGTCAGCGATGCGCTTGATCTCAGCGGAAACTTCCTCCTCGGAAGCCTCGATGTTCTCAGCGGCGGCAACCGCCTCCAGAGCCAGACGGATCTTGACCTGCTTCTCAGCCTGCGGCATGAAGGAGGCGCGGAACTGATCGACGGTCTGGCCCATATACTTCAGGTAGTCTTCCAGACGCAGACCCTGCTGCTCCACACGGAAGGCGAAGTCGTTGACCATCTCGTCCATGCGGGCATCGTACATAGCCTGAGGGATCTCAGCTTCCATGCCGTCGATGACCTGATCGACCAGAGCGTTCTCAACAGCCAGATCGTCCTGCTTGTCGAGCTGCTCCTGATTGTTCTTGCGGATGGACTCCTTGAAAGCGTCCAGCGTGTCGTACTCGGAGACGTCCTTTGCCAGCTCGTCGTCCAGAGCGGGCAGCTCCTTGTACTTGACCTCGTGCAGCTTGATCTTGAAGACAGCTTCCTTGCCAGCCAGCTCAGCAGCCTGATACTCGGTGGGGAAGGTGACGTTCACATCGAACTCTTCGCCAGCGGAATGGCCGACGATCTGATCCTCGAAGCCGGGGATGAAGCTGCCGCTGCCCAGGGTCAGGCTGTAGTGCTCAGCCTTGCCGCCCTCGAATGCGACGCCGTCCACAAAGCCCTCGAAGTCGATATCCACGATATCGCCGTTCTGAGCAGCGCCCTCACGGGTCAGCTCACGGGCATTGCGCTCCTGCACACGCTTCAGCTCAGCGTCCACAGCCTCATCGGTAACAGTATGGACCGTCTTCTCCACGGTCAGACCGGAATAATTGCCGATCTTGACTTCGGGCTTGACGGCGACCTTCACGGTCAGGGTAGCACCCTCGGTCTCGCTTGCGGAATCAACGGTGACCTCCGGGCGGCCAACAGGCTCAACGCCAGCTTCCTTGACGGCTGCCTCGTAAGCTTCGGGGAACAGCTCATTGATGGCGTCATAGGTAAAGACATCAGCGCCGTACATCTTCTCGATCAGAGCACGGGGAGCCTTGCCCTTACGGAAGCCGGGCACAGAGTACTTCTTGCCCTCCTTCTTGAAGACGTCGGCAACTGCAGCCTTGAGGGCCTCAGCGTCAACAGAGAACTGCAGCTCTGCCATGCTCTTTTCGAGCTTTTCGCACATGATGAAATTCATTTGTGTATCCTCCACTCAAAAATTCTATTGCGTTGGGGCGGGTGGACCCGCCTCCTGCAACCGCGCACCGCGTCCTAGCTGTTTGCGAAATGCGGGGACGCGCGCGCTCAATTGGGTGCAACAATCGCGTCAAAACTTATTATAGCACGTTCCAGACACAATTGCCAGCCCAAATTTTGACTTTTTGTTCTTTTTGCCCGCGCGGTCCGCCTTTAATTGATGCGGTACGGGCAGAAACGCAGCCCATCCGCGCTGACGAGCTTGTATTGGATGCCGTCCACATTCCCCTGCACTGCATACCGGATGGCGTTGCCGTGCAGATGACCGTAGAAACAGCGCTTGATGCCGTATTCCTTCAGCGTCGCCACGATCTCCGGGGCGCTGGTGCCGGTGTAGACCGGCGGATAATGCAGAAACACGAGCTTTTCAAGGCACGGCTCTGCGGCATCCAAGCTCATTTTCAGCCGCCCGATCTCCCGGTTCATCACCTTTTCGTCGTGGGGTTCCCCCACATCGAACAGCCAGCCCCGCGTGCCGCACAGAGCGTACCCTTCCACGGTGTAGGAGTTGTTGTGCAGGATGTGCAGGGTATCGAAGCCTTCCGCTTTTAAGTAAGCGTTCATCTTGTTGGCCGTAGTCCACCAGTAATCGTGGTTGCCCTTCATGATGAGCTTCTGACCCGGAAGCTGCTGCAGAAATTCAAAATCCTTGCGGGTATCGGTCAGGCGCATGGCCCAGCTGATATCCCCCGCCAGCACGATGGTATCCTGTGGGGTGATCAGCTTGCGCCAGTTGCGCTCCAGCCGCTCCACGTAGCCATCCCACCCCGGAAAAATATCCATGGGCTTGGACCCGCCGAGGGAGAGATGGGTATCGCCAAGCACATAAAGTGCCATTCTGTTACTCCTGTTCTAACGTTGCATCACGCCTGATAGCTCAGCGCCACCTGTGCGATCTGCTCCGGGTCGATGACGGTGTTGAAGCGCTCGGCCTTCCGGCGCAGCGCCGACAAGCTGGCCGGTGCGGTGCGGCCGGTGATCTCTTCCAGCTGCTGCATGGCCTCGAAATCGTTGGCCGGTGCGGTCTGACCCAGCGCTTCCAGCACGCTGCGCGGGAACTTGAAGGGCGATGCGGTGGAGAGCACCACCATGGGCACGCCGTCCCGCTTGTGCTGCGCGGCCACATGGAAGGCCACCGCCGTGTGGGTATCGCAGAGGTAGCCGTCCTGTTCGTAGCGGGCGCGGATCTCCCCTGCCACCTGCTCCTCGCTGCTCCAGCCGCACGCGAAGCTCTCCTGAATGGTCCGGAGCGTTTCGGGGCGGACGGTGTAGCTGCCGGTCTCGGCGAGGCTCTTCATCAGCGCGGCCACCTCGGTATCGCTGCCGGTGACGTGGTAGAGCAGACGCTCCAGATTTGACGAGACCAGAATATCCATGCTGGGCGAAGTGGTCTTGAAGAACTCCCGCTTGGCCGTATACGTGCCGGTGGTGAGGAAGTCCGTCAAGACGTTGTTCTCGTTGGACGCGCAGACCAGCTTGCCCACAGGCAGACCCATCTGCTTGGCATAATAGCCCGCAAGAATGTCGCCGAAGTTGCCGGTGGGGACGCAGAAGTCCACCTTGTCGCCAAAGGCGATCTTTCCGGCCTTGAGCAGCTGGGCATAGGCCGCGAAGTAGTAGACGATCTGCGGCACCAGACGGCCCCAGTTGATCGAATTGGCACTGGACAGGCGGATGTTCCGCTTTGCCAGCTCTGCCGCGATGGCCCCATCGCCGAAGACCCGTTTCACGCCGGTCTGGGCATCGTCAAAGTTGCCACGCACGGCGTAGACGGCGACATTTTCGCCCTCCTGCGTTGCCATCTGCAGACGCTGGATCTCGCTGGTGCCGCCCGTGGGGAAGAAGACTGCGATCTCCACACCGGGGATGTCGTGGTAGCCGTCCAGCGCGGCCTTGCCGGTATCGCCGCTGGTCGCCACGAGGATCAGGGTCTTCTCGGTGCGGTTCAGATTCTTTTTTGCCTCCACCAAAAGCTTCGGCATTAGTTGGAGGGCGTAATCCTTGAACGCACAGGTCGGGCCGTGCCACAGTTCCAGCGAATAAACGCTGTCGGACACCGGGGCCAGATACCCTGCCTTGCCGCCGAAGGCTTCCCCATAAGTGGTCTTCGCCGCCTCGGCGAGGAACTGCTGTGAATAATCGGTCAGGTACTGTCCCACGATGGCCGCGGCCATTTCGGGGTATTCCAGCCCACAGATCGCTTGGACATCCACCTGCGGAAAGCTCTGCGGAACAAACAAACCGCCCTCGTCGGACAGGCCCTGTGCAATGGCCTGAGACGCACTTACCACGCGGTTCCGGTCTCTCGTGCTGAAAAACTGCATTGTCGTCGCTCCTTTTCGTCCGCGGGCCCACCATGGCCCTTTTTTGATGGCAGCGGCAAACGCCATTTTCTGCCTTTTCCCACCGGTGCACCCCGTTTACGCGGTAAATGCACCCTTTATAATATGTACCATCCAGCGCCCGCTGTCAAGAGGGGTGACCTCCGCCACGTCAAAACGGGCGGGTTCATCGCTTTGGCCGGTCTGCTGGAGATAATATTTTGCGGCACGGATGAGTTTGCGCTGCTTGGCTAAGGTCACAGCCTCCGCCGGGCTGGCCAATGGGTCCGGGCTGCGGGTCTTGACCTCGCACAGAACGATGGTACCGTCCGGCTCCCGCAGGATGAGGTCGATCTCCCCCATCTTGACGCGGTAATTGTGGACCAGCAGCGTACAGCCCTGTTTTTGGTAATAGCGCGCCGCCACGGCTTCGCCCCTGCGGCCGATCTCGGCCCGGCACATCACTTGCCCTCCGGCCAGTAGCCCTGCTTTTTAAGGAAGCTGCGGCGGTAGAACGGCTGGATGCCGTACTGCGCGATCAGCTCATAGTGGAGCTTGGTCGGGTAGCCCTTGTGCTTTGCAAGCTGATACTGGGGGTACTGCCTGTCCAGCTCCATCATATAGCGGTCCCGGCTGACCTTCGCCAGCACGGACGCCGCGCCGATGCTGGCGCTGGTGGCGTCGCCCTTGACCACCGGCTGCGCGGGCATGGTCAGACCGGCCGGAGTGCGGTTGCCGTCGATGAGGACGAGGTTCGGCACGATGTCCAGCCCTTCCACGGCCTGACGCATCCCGCCCATGGTGGCGTTGAGGATGTTGTCGCGATCGATGATGTCCGGCCCCACGAACACGATCTCGTAGGCCAGCGCCTTTTCCACGATCTCGTCAAACAGGGCTTCCCGCTTTTTCTCGGTCAGCTTTTTGGAGTCGTTGATGCCGTAGACCGGATGCTCCGGGTCGAGGATGCACGCCGCCACGCAGACGGGGCCGCACAGCGGGCCGCGCCCGGCTTCGTCCACCCCGGCAAAACAGCCGTACTGGGCCCGGACGTCGGCGTCATACGCATAGAGAGGTGCGGAGATCTCTTCGTCGGAGCGCCGTTTCATTCGTCGTCCTCCTCCGCAAAATCCACGAGGTCGTCCCGCTGGGGCGGACGCTCCAGCGAGATGCGGCCCCACTTGCAGGCGCGGAACTCATCCACCAGCATGACTGCACAGCGCTCTGTGTTCACCTCGCCGCCCCGCACCAGCAAGCCGCGCTTCCGGCCAATGGCTTCCATCAGCTCGTAGGGCGGCAGTGCCAGCGTCTCGGCGTCCAGCTTGTAGCGCTGGGCCACCAAGTCGGGGTAGTTGCGGCGCACCTCGTCCAGCAGGTTCATCGCCAGCTCCTCTACGTCAAGGATATCGTCCTTGATGGAGCCGATGAAGGCCAGATTGGAGGCCGTCGTCTTGGAATCGAACTTTTTCCAGAGCACGCCGGGCATATCCAGCAGATCAAACTTTTCGGTGCTGACCCACTGCTTGCCCTTGGTCACACCGGGGCGGTCGGCGGCTTTGGCGCGGGCCGAGCCCGCAAAGGTGTTGATGAAGGTGGACTTGCCGACGTTGGGGATGCCGCAGAGCATCACCTGCGTCTTTGCGCCGCCCATGCCGCGCACCTGACGGCGCTCCAAAAGGCCCGCCAGCTCTTTTTCGATGGCGGTCTGGACGGCCTTGGCGCCGCCCTTCTGCTTGGCGCTGATGGCGACGCAGCCCGCATCCGCCGCGCGGAAGTAGCGGATCCACTCCTCCGTCACAGCCGGATCGGCCAGATCGGCCTTATTCAGCGCGTAGAGCTTGGGTTTCCGGGCCGTGATCCGCTCGATCTCCGGGTTCAGGCTGGAAAGCGGGATGCGGGCGTCCAGCAGCACGAGGCTGGCGTCTACGTGCTGGATCTCCTGCTCCATCATCCGCAGGGTCTTGGTCATATGGCCGGGGAACCACTGGATGTTATATTGGTTTGCAAACCGGGTGTCCTGATTGTTCATTTTACCACTCCAAAATCCGAAAAGGGCAGAAAGCAGACCAGTACCTTGCCCAGAATATCACGTTCGTCGATGCAGCCCACATAGGAAGAGCGGCTGTCCAGCGAATTGTTGCGGTTGTCCCCCATCACGAAGACAGTGCCCTCCGGCACGGTGTAGGGAAACTCCACATCGTAGCCGAGGTAAGTCGGCTCGGCAATGTAATCTTCCTCCAGCACCTCGCCGTTAACGGTGACGGTGCCGCTGGTATAATCAATGCTGATGGTGTCGCCGCCCTTGGCGATGACCCGCTTGACCAGCGGCTTGCCGTAGGCCGTGTAGCTGTCCACAATGACGACATCGCCCCGCCGGGGTTCGTACCCCGCGCCCCAGACGATGAGCTTATCGCCGTTTTGCAAGGTGGGCACCATGGACGCGCCGTCCACCTGAATGATCCGGAAAAAGAACGAAAAGACCAGAACCAGCACCAGCGCAGCCGAGATCAGCGCCTCGTACCACTCAAATGCTCCTTGGCCCTTGGCCGCTGCGGGCTGCGCCGCCGTTTGCTTTTCCATATCCCGATGCACCTCTCAATCCAGTTTGCCGGGCAAACCCGACAAATAAAGAAAAAAGGGACAACAAGTTGTCCCTTTTTTCCCGTTTACGCGGGGATCATCAAATATCGCTCTTGACCTTGGCAGCCTTGCCGGTACGGCCACGCAGATAGAACAGCTTTGCGCGGCGGACCTTGCCCTTGCGGACAACAGTGACCTTCTCAACGAAGGGGCTGTTGATGGGGAAGACACGCTCGACGCCAACGCCATAAGACACGCGGCGGACGGTAAAGGTCTCAGCAACGCCGCCGTGCTTCTTTGCGATCACAGTGCCCTCAAAGGCCTGGATGCGCTCACGGTCGCCTTCCTTGATACGAACATCAACGCGGACGGTATCGCCAACGTTGAACTGGGGCTTTTCAGCCTTGATGCTGCCTTCAGAAATAATCTTCAGTGCGTCCATTTTTGAATCCTCCATTTGTTTTTAGACGTTCATACACGGCTCTTTGCCGTCAGAGGACCGCCCGTTTAATGAGTTGTGTCATTAACCCCGCTGTGGTTTCAGCGGACACTAACGCCTTAATAGGATAGCACAAAACGCCCGCAAATGCAAGCGATTTGCTCAAAATAATCCCAAAATTTTTCCGTTCTGCCCAAAAGACGTTCTTCCGGCCCGGTGCTCAGGCGAAAAGCGTCTTTTCAGCGGTCAGGAACTTCGTGCGCAGGATGTTGGCCGCTGCCGCCGGGACACCGAGGTGCTCTTCCAGCGCCGCCGTCAAAAGCGAGGGATTCAGGGTCAGATCCTGCGAAGCGGGCAGACAGATCTCAAACTGCACCCGCTCCCCCGCTTCCGTCAATTCCAGCGCGGGGACGTGCTCCTTCAGCTCCACGGTCTTGGTGTTCCGCTTGCTCTTTTTCTCCACCGGAACGCTTTCCAGCGCGTTGTACTGCGCCAGCTTTTCCGCTTCGGCGGCCGGGTAGCTGATCTCATAGCACGCATAGGCGATGAGGTCGGCTTTCATCTCCACCGGAGCCACTTTGGTGACCACGATGCCGGCGGGCATGATGGCATTGAGGGCCGTCTTCCAATGCTCAAAATCGGGCTGTTCCGCTTCGGTCTTGACATCCACACACTCGCACTCGCTCTCCTGCCCCAGCGAAAGCGGACAGGCGAAGGTCATATAGATATGGGGGTTGAAGCCCAGCGTATGCCACACCGGCAGCCCGCTACGCTTGAGGATCCGCTGCATCACCCGCTGCATGTCCAGCAGCGAGATGTAAGAGGCCTCATTTTTCTTTTCAAACGAGATTCTGACTGTAATCAAAGCAGGGACCTCCTAACAGATGGTTGGCACCGCAGGCGTTGCAGGCACGGTTGCAGGGCGGGGTGGTCTGGGCGGCCAGAGCCTTGTTGTACTCCCGCACCAGATACTCGTGGGTGATGCCGTAGTCCATGTGAGACCACGGGGTCACCTCGTCCAGTGCGATGGGGCGCTGGCAGTAGAAGGCGGGGTCGATGCCCAGATCCGCAAAGGTCTGCATCCAGGTATCGTACTTGAAGCACTCTTCCCAGCCGTCGAAGTAGCAGCCGCGCTTATAAGCCTCCACGATGACCGGGGCAAGGCGGCGGTCGCCCTTGGCGAACACACCCTCCAAAAAGCTGGTGGTGCTGTCGTGGTAGTTCACCTTGATCTTGCGGCTGTGCACGCTTTCCAGCAGGTGCTTCTGCTTGGCCTGCAGGGTCTCGGCGGTATCCATGGGCACGAACTGGAAGGGGGTGTGGGGCTTGGGCACAAAGCAGGCGCAGCTGATGGTCACCTGCACGCCGCGTCCCTTGGCGTGGTTCGTGTTCTTATAGTAGAGGTCTACCACCTTCTGAGCAGTCTCAGCAATACCCTCGATATCCTCCATGGTCTCGGTGGGCAGACCCATCATGAAGTAGAGCTTGACCGAGGTGTAGCCCGCGTTGAAAGCGATGGTGCAGGTCTTTTCGATCTCGTCCCAAGTGACGTTTTTGTTGATGACATTGCGCAGACGCTGGGTGCCGGCCTCGGCAGCAAAGGTCAGGCCGCTCTTGCGCACCTTGGTGGTTTTTTCGATGAGGCTCTGGGAGAAGTTGTCCACGCGCAGGGAAGGCAGCGACAGGCTGACGTGCTCCTTGGGTGCCCACTCGTTCAGGTCGTCCAGCAGTTCTTCCAGCTGACCGTGGTCAGAGGTGGAAAGGCTGGAAAGGCTCAGTTCCTCGTAGCCGGTGTTGGCACACAGATCCTGTGCCGCCTTGTTCAGCAAACTGGCATCGCGCTGGCGCATGGGGCGGTACAAAAAGCCCGCCTGACAGAACCGGCAGCCGCGCACGCAGCCGCGCAGCACCTCGATGCTGGCGCGATCCTGAATGGCACCCACCATCGGCACAACGAAGTTCGTCGGGGGCGCAAAATCGTTCAGATTCTTGATGATGGCCTTGGTGATCACTGCCGGGATGCCCGGCTCGTTGGGGGTGATGGACTTCACCCGGCCGTCCTCGTAGTAGTCCACGTCATAAAAGGCCGGGATATAGATGCCGGGGATCTTCGCGATGCGCCGCAGCAGTTCCTTTTTGGGAACGCCGCCCTCTTTTTTCGCCTTCTCGATCTCGGCGCAGATGCCGGGCAGTTGGTTCTCGCCCTCACCCAGCTGGATGACGTCGAAGAAGTCCGCAATGGGTTCCGAGTTGCACGCGCAGGGGCCGCCCGCCACGATCAGCGGCCAGCTTTCATCGCGGTCCTTGGCGTAGAACGGGATGTGCGCAAGGTCCAGCATGGCCAGAATGTTGGTGTAGGAAAGCTCGTATTGCAGCGTAAAGCCCACCGCATCAAAAGCGGTCAGCGGGTCCTTGCTCTCCATGGTGTAAAGGGGCAGATCCAGCCGCTCCATCTCGGCCTTCATATCCAGCCACGGCATAAACGCGCGCTCGCACCACCAGTTTTCGTGGCTGTTGAGCAGCTCGTACAGGATCTTTTCGCCGAGGAAGGACATGCCCACCTCGTAGGTATCCGGGAAGCAGAACGCAAACCGGACATCCATCTTTTCCTTCTCTTTATACACGCTGCCCGGCTCGCCGCCCGTATAACGGCCCGGCTTCTGCACCCGGCCCAGCGCTTCCTTCAGTTTCGGATCAAACATCAGGTTCCTCCATTGACAGAACATTATTCTTGAACCTTTTTATTTTACCTGATTTCGCGGGGAATTGCAATCCTTCTTTTTGCGGTGTGCCAGCTCCCACAGCGCCGCCGCCATCTGCGCCCCATCCAGCGGCGGGATGGGCAGAAGGTTGAACGCCCCGGTCAGAAGGTTTGCGGCGAGAAAAGCGCTGCCCCGGATGGTGGCGGCATCGGACAGTTTCCCGGCCCAGAGCGCCGCCAGTAGGGCGTTCGTCAGCGGACCTGCCGCCGCCAGCCAGAAGGTCTGCTGCGGCATCAGAGCTTTGCCGCGGGTGCGCATACAAAAGCCAGTCATGTTCACTTCCAGCGTTGGCATCTCATGGAGCATGGCAAGATACGCCGCCACATGCCCGCATTCGTGGAGGAACGCCGCCCACAGCCCGATGCGCAGAAAACCACTAGCGTCGAACCAGAGCAGCCCATACAGGACGCCGCAGAGCAGTACCGGGTCCCGGAACACAAACGGCCCGGCGCAGAGCGTCCGCTTCATGGCAGAGGAAGGGCGGCGGCGGGGTCCTGCCGGACGCCCTGCGCCAAAAATTCAAAGTGCAGGTGCGGCCCCGTCGCCCGGCCCGTCTGCCCGGCGGTGCCGAGGCACTCCCCCGCCCGGACGACTTCCCCGGCCCGGACGTAGAGATACTGCATATGGGCATAGATCGTTTCCTGCCCGTCGGCGTGGGAAAGGCAGAGGTAGTTGCCGTAGGTCGCGCTGCGGCGGGCGGCGGTCACGGTGCCCGCCAGCGCCGCCAACACCGGAGTTCCCTCTGCACAGGCAAGGTCCATGCCCCGGTGGAAGGTCTCGTCTCCGGTGAAGGGGTCTTCCCGCCAGCCGTAGGCATCCGAAAGCCAGCAGCTCCCCGCCAGCGGGAAAGTCAGCGTCTGCGCGGGTTTGGCCGCCTTGAGCGATGTTCCCGCCGGGGCCCGCTGTGCCGCTTTCGCACAGGCCGGAAGCATGACCCCCGCCAGCAGCCCAAAGAGCAGCGCCGCTAATATCCCCACCGCTGCGCCCCTTCGAATGATTTTCAACACCCCGGCTCGTCCTGTTTTTCTCTGCATCGTCCCGCTCCTCCATTAGGGAAATCTTATGCGACCGCGTGGGTTCTGAGAACACAGAAGGCAAACAAAAAGGGCTGCTGCACAGGTTTTCCTCTTGTGCAGCAGTCCCTTTCATTTCCTTATCTTCTTCTGGGGCGGAACCAGTTGTGGATCCGCTCAAAAAAGCTCTGATAGCCGTGCAGTTCCGTGTGTGGTGCCGGGCTTTGGGCCACAGGGTGCGGCTTTTCCGGGGCGGGCGGCACAGGCTGCGGCGCTTCGGGGGCCGGAGTCGGCTGCAGTTTTGCTTCTGGCTTGGGCGGTATCTGGGGCGTCTCCGGGGCCTTGGGGGCGACAGGAGCTTCCGGCTGCTTCGGCTGAGGTTGCGTCACGGCCTTGGAAGCCTCGGTATCGTGGCGGGTCCAATCGTCCTTCAGTAGGTCGTACATATCCATCTGGCCGTTGACCAGTTCCTCGCCGGGGGCGGATTTCACCTTCTGGTAACTGCCGTCGGCCCGCATCTCGCGGGCGTTGACATTATCCCGCAGCTGGAGCTGCAAAATATCGCTGAGCTTCCGGATGAGAATGGGGTCTTCCACCCGGACGCCCACCTCCACGCGGCACTCCGTGTTGCGGGTGAGGAAGTCGCCGGAGGCGATATAGATGCGGGTCTCGGTGCCGTCGTAGAAGCTGTAAATGCGGCCATGCTCCAGATAGCGGCCCACGAGGCTGCGGATGTGAAGATTCTCGGTCTTGCCCGGCACCTCGGCACGGACGCAGCAGATACCGCGGACGATCATATCGATGCGGACCCCGGCGCAGCTTGCTTCCTGCAATTTCAGGATGATGTCACGATCCGAGATGGAGTTGTTCTTCAGGATCATGGACGCCGGGCGGCCCAGACGGGCGGCGGTGATGACCCGGTCCATCTCGTCCAGAAGGACGCTCTTGAACTGCAGCGGGGCCACCAGCATTTTTTCGCTGTTCTCCGTCAGTTTCTGCACAGCGAGATTCTGGAAGACGTTGGACGCCTCCTCGCCGATGCCGTGGTCAGCGGTAAGGAAGGAGTAATCGGTGTAGAGTTCGCTGGTCTTTTCGTTGTAGTTGCCGGTGCCGATCTGGGTGATATAGCTGTAGCCCTGCGTGCTCTTTTTGGTGATGAGGGTCAGCTTGGAGTGGACCTTGTAATCCTCGAAGCCATACAGCACGGTACAGCCCGCTTCCTCCAGCTGCTTCGACCAGTCGATGTTGTTCTGTTCATCAAAGCGGGCGCGCAGCTCCACCAGCGCCACAACTTCCTTGCCATTTTCGGCTGCTTCCATCAGAGCCTGTACGATCTGGGACTCCCGCGCCATCCGGTACAGGGTCATCTTGATGGAGATGACGTCCGGGTCCTGCGCGGCCTTTTTCAGCATCGCGATGAAAGGCCGGATGGACTGGTACGGATAGCTGAGCAGCACATCGTGCTTCTGCACCTCGGCGGCGAGGTCGTACTCCGGCGGCGGCAGCATGGGCCGGGCCGAGGGGTAGAACAGCTCCGGGTGGCCGTCGGCCTCCATCTTGGCGGTGAGCTTATAGAAGAAGCTCAGATCCAGCGGACTCTTCTGGGCAAATACACGCTTGTGGGTCAGTTCCAGCTTTCCGCAGAGGATGCGGACGATCTCCTGCGGGGCCGTCGGCGTGACCTGCAGACGGACAGCCGCCAGCTTGCGGCGGCGCTTGAGCAGGTCGGCCATGATCTCGCGGTAGTCGATGTCATGGTCCATCATCCCCTCTTTCACGTCGATGTCGGCGTTGCGGGTGACGCGGAAAAGGCATTTTTCCTGCACGGCGTCCTTGCCGAAGATGAGGGCCGCATAGTGCAGCACCAGCTCCTCGGTGAGGGCGAACTCGGTGTGGCCATCCCGGCGGACCAGCTGCAGCCGCTCCATCTGGCTGGAAATGGGGATCATGCCAAGGCTCTGGCCCTCTTTTTCCTTGAGCAGGACGCCGAGGTAGATCTCCTCATTGCGCAAAAACGGGAACGGGTGGCGGCTGTCCACGATCTGCGGGCTGAGGATGGGAAACAATTCGCTCTGGAAATACTTCTTCCAGAAATGCTCCTCCTCCTTGGAAAGAGCATCGAAGTCCACCTTTTTGTAGCCGCACGCCGCCAGATTTTCCAGCGCCTTCTCATAGTATTTGTCGCAGTCCTCCTGCAGATGAGCCGCCTTGGGCATGATGGCGGCCAACTGCTCCTCGGCGGTCATGTTCGTCTTGTTCTCGCGCTTGTCCCGCTCCTTTTTGGCGCGCA
>ERZ1034626.15-NODE-15-length-115448-cov-29.199033_pt1 | contig 115448 bp, 106 predicted proteins | sample MGYA00520652_ERZ1034626 | MGnify/ENA primary metagenome ERZ1034626 (study PRJEB33766, sample SAMN09781765) | gut metagenome | biome: gut microbiome | host: Homo sapiens | place: Madagascar | study: EMG produced TPA metagenomics assembly of the PRJNA485056 data... | reverse complement strand
AACAGCGGCTTATAGCCGCAGGACAAACTACCGGCTAAGCCGGTAGTTATGATTTATGGAGATTTTGATGCGTCTTCCGTATAGATAAATATTAAATACAGAAACGGAGGAATCATCATGAAGAAGAACACATTAAGTGGAAAAGAATACTTATGGAATTATTTGTTTTGGGGAGTTATTGGTTACATTTGGTATCAGAATTTGCTTTTTACCAATATTGAGGGAATGACAGTGTTTCAGTCTAATCTTGTTTTGATTGGAAGCATGGTGATTGCATTTATAATCAATACTGTTTTATCTGTTCAGTGGAGTCGCAATACTTTTTCAATTATTACTTCGTTGCTTATTCCTTTTGGGATTTATACATTTATTATCTATAATCCATATTTGTCAAATTTATACAAACCTCTGTTGATCGTGGCTGGAATAGTACTTGTAAGTGGTGTTGCTGCAGCTGTTTTCACAAAGGTGAATTCAACTAATCGTAGAAGAATCAGAATGATAAAAAAACGCAGAAGTGTTATTGCGGCTAGAACTGTAGGAGCAATTACAAGTGCTGTAATTATAGGATGTATATTTGGAAAATCGTATATAGGGGGAGCGTTAATCAGTCCTCAGGAATGTACTACTTCAACCTATGGAGATGAATATACTATTGCAAACAACATAGATACCGTGCTTCTTTTAAAACCAGAAAACTGGGACAAGATTTCCTCTGCGCAGGAGAGATTAGATATTCTTCAGTGTGTTGTTAATATAGAAGGAAACTATCTTGGATTAAATAGAGAGGTCCATATTTATTCGAAAATGTTAGATGAAGGTGTTTTAGGGTATTATTCAGAACGAGAATCAGCTGTATATATTAGTGCCAAACATTTAATGAAAGATTCAATTTATGATGTGTTAGCTACTGTGGGACACGAAATGTATCATGCAGCGGAGCACAGATATGTTGAAATATATAATAATCTATCACCCGAAGATCAAGCTTCATATTTTTTCTATGATGCTTCTATTTATGCCGAAGAATTTTCAAACTATGTGAGTGGTAAAGATGATTTCATAACTTATTATGGACAGAAATGTGAAAAAGATGCCAGATCATATGGAAGGAGTGCTGTTGGGGACTATTATTCTCGTATAAGTGAATTGACAGGCGATAATAGTTTTGATGATTACGTTCAGGCTGTATATGGAATAGGGCTTGATGGAGGAAATGATTATGGAATTGATTAGCTCAAATGATTATATAAATGTAATAGAAAAACTCTGTGTAATGAAATACTTTATGAAAAGGCGAGAATACAAAAGGGTCGAAGAGATGTGCATGGATTTGATTCTGGGAGAAACACAGAAGGAAATAGGGAATGTAAAGCTGAGATACAAGCCAAGTGGTATTGATTTCGCGAAAGCAGTAGAAATTGTTTGGGGATTTCTACTTAAAATTGCGAAAAAATGGGATTTAAGAATATTTTTCTCGCAAAAGAATTTGAAGGAAAATCTATTGGATCTATACCGAAAACTGATGCGATATATGTTACAGAGGGGAATACGTTTGAAATAGTAGAATACATTCGAAAAAATGGTTTTGACGAATATATACGTAATTCAGTGAATTGCGGCGCTACCTATATAGGTTCGTCTGCAGGAGCGATTCTTGCATCCGGATTTTTTCAATGCGCATTGGATTTTGATTCAAATTTTTCAGGAGTTTTGGATTTTAACGGATTTGGATTTTTGCCAAGAAAAGGAGCGCTCTCAGACATAATAATACCACATTATACATATAAGCAGGTTCAATGTTATATTTCATCTTTGTCAGAGGAAGAGGTAAAACAATATGGGAGAATTTATAATGTTGCAAACGATGAGGTTTTGGTCCTGGACTGTAAAAGGACAGAAGATCAGGTCCAAATGTTAAACAGGAGACGAATAAGGATTCCGTAGATATTCTTAGATGTATTAAGACAATTATAGAAAAAGAAGGTGATTGGATGGCTGTATTATTTACGAGTGATTTACATTTGGGTCATAAAAATATTATTGCGATTTGTGGAAGAAACGCGGAACATTGTGGGATGAATTTTACATCAGTAGAGGAGATGGATGCGTTTCTGATTGATAAGTGGAATCAGAAAGTAGAAGAGAAGGATGAAGTATATATCTTAGGGGATTTATCCTTTCGGTCTGGTGTGTCAGTAAAAACCTATTTAAAACAGCTAAAAGGACGCAAACATTTAATTGTAGGAAATCATGATTATCAATGGCAAAAGAATATTCAAAATATGAATGATTATTTTGAAACAGTAAGTAATCTTGAGATAATAAAGATGGATAAGAGGCTGATTACTTTGTGCCATTATCCGCTGCTGGAATGGAACGGATCAAGAAGGGCAGATAATCAGGAAACTTCTATTTCGTGGTTGATTCATGGACATATTCATAATAGTAGAGATGGAGTTTTCAAATACATAAGAGACAATTTGCCGTGTGCACTTAATTGTGGTGTAGATATAAATGGATTTGAACCGGTTACTTTTGAAGAACTTGTAGAGAACAATAATAAATGGTATGGAAGAATTCAGAATTGAAAAAGGAGGAATGTTTATGACAATAAAGATAAGATTAACAGAGGAAGAGGAACAGATGATATTGAGTCAGGAAGAGGCGGATAATCTGAAAGTAGAAAGAGATCATATACATATCACACGGGCATTATCAAAGATAATTGAAGAGAGTGAGTTGGATGCAGAAAGCTTTGACAGACTGAAAGAGAGATATCATTTTCGGCAGGTAAGAAATGGGAAAATACATATTTATCGATGCAGTGCAAAGTGTATAGACGTTGTGTATAGAATGCAGTTGGCTTTTCATTGTTCTGAGGAGATGGTTGTTCTTGGAATATTATATTATCATAATGCAAAGAAGTGTGGAGACGCTATGTAAATAACAGGAGGACTTGCTTATGGCATTTATAGACACGCATGTTCATATGGATCATCGTAAATTCAATAGCAATAGAACGGAAATTATTCAGGCAGTGAAGAACTCTGATATAGAAATATTAGTCAATCCTGCAATTGAGTATGAAACCAATTTTACAATGAGACAAATGTTGGAAGGTTATGATTGGATTTATTATGGAGTGGGAATACATCCAAATAAACTTGGAGATGATGAAACAGTTGATGAGGAGTGGGAAAAGGGATTGTTGCAGTTAGCAACAAAAGAAAAGGTGGTTGCTATAGGGGAGACGGGACTTGACTTGTATCGAATCTCAAAAGATGAATCTGGTCAGCCTGATGAAAAAGGAATAACCAATCTTAGCCGACAGTATAAATGGTTTCGGAAACAGGTAAAACTAGCCGCCTTGGTTAATCTGCCTCTTATTTTACATGTAAGAGATGCACATAAAGAAGCAATCAGGGTATTGAAAGAATATCAGGATGATTTGATGCTGGAGATTAAGGGTGTTGTGCATTGCTTTACAGGAACAGATTATGAGGACGCTGTAAATTATATTGATATGGGATATATGTTGGGAATTGGAGGTGCAGTTACATATTCGGAAAGTACAGAACTTCGAGATATTGTAAAACGGGTGCCGTTGGAGTCAATTGTTTTGGAAACGGATTCACCATATGTAATACCGGAAGGGATTCCTGGCAAGCGAAATACGCCGTTGAATATTCCGTATATTGCCAAGGTAGTTGCGGATCTTAAAGGGATTGATATAAAAAAGGTGGAAAGAGAAACTACAATGAATGCCAAAAGATTATATGGTATTTAAACAAGGAAAGGGATGTGAGAGGTGTGCCAAAGATAAATATTGATGGAAGATACCCTTGCAAAGCAAATTGGGTAATCTTAAAATCTACGAAGAATGGTATAGTGGCTAGAAACTGTCTGAATCAGGAAACGGTAAAGCTTACAGACAGACAAGCAAAATATCTCATGAGATTAGACGGAAATAGGAATCCCTGTAAAATAAAGGGTTTTACGAAACAAGAATGTGAGGAGTATTATGACTATTTAGATAGTGAAGTGCTGATTCGGGATGAAGGAAGGACACTTCACGCTGATGGGATCATGTTGCATACAGTTTATATACCAGAGAGAAAATATGCAGGAACTATTATTCCTAAGATATTGAATTCCTTATTATGGCTGACATTTCTTCCAGTATTCCTGTATGGTTTATTTCGACTATCCAGATATGATATCGAGTTTGGCATGAATTGTAATTATTTTTTTGCGAATGTTATTACAGGTATTGTTGGTGGACTGTTATTGGGGATGATTTTGCATGAAGTGGGGCATGCAATTGCTTGTTTGGCGAATATGAAGGGGGCATTTTTAGAGGCTGGATTTATGATTCGTGGAATTTTGCCTGGGGCGTATGTGATGATTGATGCAACAGATGTTACGAATCGACGAAAGAAAGCACAGATATGTCTTGCAGGGATAGAGGTGAATCTTTTATTGTCTGGTCTGTTAATGATTTTGATGACATCTGTACGAGAAAACTCATTTCTTGGAGAGTGGAAAATTGCAATGCTATATGCAGTTGTGCAAAATGTAATTTTGGCACTTATAAATATTAGCCTTGTGGAGAATTTTGATGGGGAACATACAATGCGTGCGTTGTTTGGAGGACCAATTGTAGATGCAGCTAAGGCTAATCTAAAACAAATGTTTTCCTCTAAAAAACGCAGGAATTATTTTAGAAAGAATGGTATAAATGGAATCGCAAATATATGTACGAGTGTGGTTGTCCTGGTATTTCAGATATTTGTACCATTGTTAATTCTTGCAGAAATAAGTATCTTCGTAGGAGGGGTGTTTTCATGAACAGAAGATATGACATATTCAAAACAATGATTGGGATTATAACTATTGGATTGCTGATTCTTCAGTCATATGGTATGGCACACAACAGGTTTAGCTGGTGGTACATTCCTGTTTCTATGATTCTATTAATTTTGGTTGTGAAAAGTGTGTCTTTTATGAGAGGATGGGAAAGGATATGGATGTTTGTGATTACTTTGTTCTCAACAATCCCGTTCAATGTGAAGATGGGAGTGAATATTGTAGATTGGTATTTTGTGGATAGCTTTTTAGTTACTAAAATTATATTTAGGGTGATTGTGTATATGAGTTTATTATCCGCAGAAGAGATAATGATGTGTTTCGTTTCTAATATTATCTGGTCAGAGCAAAAAGATACTTTTTTTAATGAAGTCAGAGAAGAGGAAGATGGTAGCATATGAGAGAAAATTGGTTTTTACTTGGGGACATCCATGGGGAGTCAGGTCCAATTGAATATTTCTATAATCAAAATAGAGATAGATTAGAACTTGATGCATGTAAGAATTCTATAATCCTTCTTGGCGATGTGGGATGTAATTTTGCAATTACTGGTAACCGGGATGCAAATTTCAAGAAGAATTTGTCAAGATTTCCATTTACCTATATCCTCCTTCGGGGAAACCACGAAGCACGGGTGACAGATGTAGTTGATAAGTATCCGGATAAATGGACAACCAAACAGAAATATAACGGCACAGTATATATAGAAACGGAGTTTCCAAGTATCGAGTACCTTGACGACAAACCTGCCAGCTATATGTTCGATGGATACCGAACACTGTCGATTCCTGGGGCATACAGCATAGATAAATGGGTACGATTGTATAATCACTGGACATGGTACGAGAATGAACAACTTACAAAAGAGGAAATGGAGTATGGGAGAATGCTTATTGAGAAAGAAAAAACTTTTGATTTGGTCATTTCCCACACTTGTCCTATCGCTTATGAGCCGAGAGATTTATTTCATACAATAGTTGCCCAATCGCAGATAGATAAAACGATGGAGATGTATCTGGGAGAGATTGAAGCAACACTGAATTATCGACGCTGGGCGTGGGGGCACTTTCATGCAGATAGATTATACCCATGGGATGGCGAGAAAGAGAAACTCATGCTTTTTAATGAAAATGTAGTTGATTTAAACAAATTTATGACCATGAAGAAGAGTGATTCTTTTGAAGATATTTTGGCTTAGTCATTCCAAATGCTTTATTATATTAACGAAAGGAGATAAGACAATGATTCATTATATGAAATTGAAAAAAGATCCATTTGAAGCTATAAGATCAGGAGAGAAAATTTATGAATTAAGATTACTTGATGTAAAAAGAAAACAGATAAAGGTTGATGACCATATTGTTTTCAAAAAACTTGAAGATCAGAATGAAAGAATGGAAGTTATTGTTAAAGGGTTGTATCATTATAAATCATTCAGAGATATGTTTGAGGAAATCCCTTTTGAGAAGTGTGGCTTTGCAAATATTTCAAAAGATCTGGCTGTAGAGCAGATGTATACATATTATTCTGTAGAAGATGAGCAAAAAAATGGAGTACTTGCAATAGAGATGGAACGAACTGACTAATTTATATAGTGTACTGTTAAGATGAAGTGAGGGAGGATGATAGTCTATGACTTACCTGATATCAGATATACATTCGGATTATAAAGGTTTTTTAAACATATTACATAAAATCGGTTACAATAATCAGGATATGCTGATTTTAGTTGGAGATATCGTTGATCGTGGAGCGGAGCCGTTAAGGCTTTTAAAATATGTGAAGAGAATGGTGCAAAGCGAAGATTATAATGTGATGCTCTTGAAAGGAAATCATGAGCTTTTCTTTCAAATGTATTTACAGGGAACACTTAGTGCAGGAACCTGGGACCGATTCGGGGGACAAAAGACAAGGCAGGAAGTAGATGAGATATCCCAGATTGAAAAACATGAGTTGCAACAGTTTATAAAGAACTTACCGATATACACAAAACTGAATAGTCCAATATATGGAGAGACGATAGTGGTTCATTCCGGTATCGACATAGATTATTTAGTATATAACGAAGATGGATTTGTGGATGTGGAAGAGTCTATACAGAGAGGTGTAAAGGAGAACGAATATCAGTTTTTGATATCGGGAGATATTCATGATTGTGCAGCTGCAATACGAAGAAAGCTGGATAAATATATCATATGTGGACATGTTCCAACTACGAATCTTAATCTGGATGGATCATATCGGGTATATAAGGGCGATTCTTATATGGATATCGATACAGGAAATGGACATAAAGCGAATGGAGGATGCCTGAGCTGTTATTGTGTTGAGACGGATCAGGTAGTAACAGTTTAGACAACTTAGAATATGAGCAATCGGAAGAAGGAGAGAAGTATGATAAGAAAAATTTACTTAAGCGATGATTTATGTTTTGAAGAATCACTTGACCACTTTCTGTACAAGGAGAAAACAACCTGGGATTTTATAGGATACCGACAGAAGGCGTTGCGGGTGATTGTAAAAGCAAGCGTGGATGGACGGAGAGCCTCAAAAGAGGAGCTATTTGCGCGAGTGTATGATAAAGAATATGATACTTTTTATAATGAAGAACGGGATGGAAGACGTATTAAGCAATTAATAAGAAGTGTGCGTCAGTTGTTAACAAAGTATGATATTGAATTGCCGAGAGCAAACAAAGAGGGATATCAGATTCCAATCTGTAAAGTTGAAACCCAGTCGTTTGGCAGTAAAAAACAGAAAGAACACATATATGCGCCGGTCTGTTTTGAACCCAGTATGTATCTGGAGGCAGCAGAGATGGCTGTTTTTGAAAAAGAAAAATACTTTGAAAAAGAAAAGCATACGCTGGCATTCATGCGAGATGAATGTAGCGATGAAAGTTTAACAAGCCCAAGTGACTGGGGAGTATGGTTCTGGACCTACAGAGATGTGAAGGCAGCTTATTATTATGACCTAAGATTATATGCGGATGATGAAAATATTCAGAAAGCGGAAGATCTGTTGAAAGGTAATAAAGCTGATTCAGATATAGAACAGGCAATTTCAGAAGAACTTTTGGCTGCATTTATGGAAATGACAACAAAAGATTCTGATAGTAAAAGGACGGATGAGATAATAAGACTTACCGAAGATGCAATCAGTAAGTATGAAAAAATAATGGAGGATTATGGTAACCTCATATATGCTAAAAGAATAGGAATGTTGTTTCAACCACATTCCCAAGAGGAAATTCTGTCGACAATTGCCTGGCTAAAAGATAATCTCGGAAGTTTCTTATCAAGAACAAATCAGCAACTCGATCTGGCAGAACAACTGTTGAAGGATGCGTTATTTTTTAGAAAAAAGGACTATAATGAGATTTGGCCTATAGAAAATGATCCTGCTATAGCTTGGACGTGTATCAATATAGCGGAACTGCTTTGTAAAATACCAGGACGAGAGAAAGAAGCTCTGCATTATTGCAGAATGGCCATGTGGATCGGAGATGAATTTAAAAGACGCATTGTCAAATATGAGTTTATAGGGGATATGGCAAGTAATTTGTATGAGAAGATAAACGAGATAAAAGCATGATTTATTTCATATTAAATTCTGGTTATTTTCCTGCACTTACGTTATAATAAAGATAATTTTCAAATGAATAAACATAACCGAGGTTAAAATTATGAATATCAGAAAATGTGAAAATGATCATTTTTATAACGGAGACAGATACAAAATCTGCCCATATTGCGAGGATGCGAATCTCCTGAAAAATCCAGATACTTCGAAGCTGGAAAAAACAAAAAAGGAAAAGGCAGCTAAGAAGAAAGAACCAAAGGCTCGTCCGGTCAAGAAAAAATATGTGGAGAAGGATATCCGCCAGGACTATCATAAATTGACAGAGCTTCTGATCGAATGGAACATGTCGATTACGACGATGGAGAGTGCGACTGCCGGACAGATTGCGTCTCTGATTACGGATACAGAAGGGGCATCTGCCATCTTCAAAGGTGCGAGCATTACATATAGCAATGAGACGAAGATCATGCAGGGTGTGTCTGCAGAGGTGATTCATAAGTATACAGTGTATTCGAAGGAGACAGCGGAAGCCATGGCTGCCGCATGCGCGAATATGTATGGTGCGGACATCGGAATTGGAGTCACCGGAACGATGGGAAATACGGATCCGGACAATGCGGATGCATCGGTTCCCGGACAGGTATATTTCGCAATAAGCTTGAAAGGTAGTGTCCGGTCGTATGTTGTTGAGATTCCACAGCAGCCAAGCCGGTTAATGTACAAACTGGCGGTGGCAAAGGAAGTCTATGATGTATTGATGAGATTGTTTGAGTAAAAAGAAAGACATGATATACACATCAAAATGTATGTCATGTCTTTTTTGATGCGCAAAACACAAACAATTCACAAAGCTAAGCTTGAAAAATATGGATATCCATTATAACATATTATTAGAAGTCTGCGCCGTAAGCGGACTTCGGAATAAGACAGATGATTGGAGGCAGAATATGAAATATTACATACCGACAAAAGTATATCAGGAGATAGATGCAGTAAAAACACATGCGGAGGAGCTGACAGGTTATGGAAACTGCGCACTCATTGTGACAGGAAAATATTCTGCGCGTGCGAATGGGGCACTGGCAGATGTAGAAGCAGCGCTCGATACATATGGAAAGAAGCATGTCCAGTATGATGAGATTGAAGAGAACCCATCTGTGGAAACAGTTATGAAAGCAACTGAGTTTGGAAAGAGAAATGGCGTGGACTTCGTGATTGCGATTGGCGGTGGTTCGCCGATGGATGCGGCAAAGGCGATTGCGATTATGCTTGCCAACCCAGAGAAGGATGCAGATTATCTGTATGAGAGTGTTGCATATACAAAGGCACTTCCTGTCGTGACGATTCCGACGACTTGTGGAACCGGATCAGAGGTAACGGGCGTCGCTGTACTTACCGTCCATGCGAAGCGGACAAAGGCATCGCTGCCGCACCGTGTATTCCCGGTGCTTGCGTTGGCCGATCCGAAATATCTGAAGACTGCATCGAAGAAAGTCATCGGACAGACCGCGATTGATGCGCTTGGTCATATGATCGAAAGCTATCTGAATACCACAGCAACGGATTACAGCCGGATGTTTGTTGACCAGGGACTAAAGGTCTGGGCACGAAGCAAGGATGCTCTGCTTGGCATACGTGAGATGACAGACGAAGATTATAGCAATTTCCTGTTGGCATCGACACTTGCTGGTATGGCGATTGTGCAGACGGGAACGACGATTCCGCACAGTTTAAGCTATGCAATCACGTATGAACTTGGCGTGCCGCATGGCATTGCAATCGGATATTTCCTGCCGGGATATATTCGTGAGGCAGATGCAGCAGATCAGGAATATCTGTTATCAGCAATTGGATTTGCTTCCGTGGATGAATTCGCAGATTTCTTCCAGGTTGTGAGCGACTGTGGTATCCTGCTGGAAGAAAACATCCGTCAGGTCGTTGACATTGTAGCCGATAATAAAGCGAAGCTTGCGCTCTGTCCATATCCACTTGACAAGGAAGTACTGCTCCGAATCGCAAGCTGGAGGAAGTAATATTAGTTATAGATAATTGCAAAATATAATTGGATATGAGTGAGATATAACATGATTGTTCACCTGTGATATATAATTTCATGAAGCATATGATATGTTTGCAACTTAGAAATACTTGATGTTTCATAAATAAAACAGCAGTGTTTGAACACGATGTTCAAACAAGCTGCCACTGAGCCAGGGATGGCGAATTGGCAGCGGCTGCGGAAGCATGAGAGATTGTAGATTGGAACATTTAGTATTTCTTGGTTGCAATACATTATATGCAAATGAAATTAATATATCGAATGTGAACGATATGTTATACTCAGGTATATCGATTATTTTGCAATTATCACAGATAAATCAGAAAGGAAGACGCAAATGAGTTATGTAGAGTTTAAGAACGTAAGCAAAACCTATAAGACCGGGGATGTCAAGGTTGAAGCCTTAAAGGATGCATCCTTTGAGATCGGGAAGGGCGAGATCTGCGTCATCGTCGGACAGTCGGGGGCAGGTAAGACCACCCTGCTCAATATCCTTGGTGGTATGGATCGGCTGACCGAGGGCGAGGTGTATCTGGATGGCACAGCGGTTTCAGATTATAACAAGAAGCAGCTTGCGACGTACAGACGGCGGGATATCGGATTCGTATTTCAGTTTTATAATCTGATTCCGAACCTGACTGCGCTGGAGAATGTCGAGATCGCATCGCAGTTATCGAAAGATCCGATGAATCCATCGGAGGTACTTGCGCATGTCGGACTGGAAGCGCGTATGAATAACTTCCCGGCACAGTTATCTGGGGGAGAACAGCAGCGGGTGGCAATCGCGCGTGCACTCGCAAAGAATCCGAAGCTTCTGCTCTGTGATGAGCCGACAGGGGCTCTTGATTATGAGACGGGAAAGGCAATCTTAAAGCTGCTGCAGGATTGCAGCCGGAAGCGTGGCATGACCGTTGTGATCATTACCCACAATCAGGCACTCACGGCGATGGCAGACCGGATCATTAAAGTAAAGAGTGGTAAGATTGCTTCGGTGAAGATGAATGAACAGATTGTACCGGTAGAAGAAATTGAGTGGTGATAGAAGATGCGGGCATATAGAAAAAATATACGTAGAACAATTGGACAGAGTATGGGACGGTATCTGGCAATTCTGGCAATCATTGCGCTTGGTGTTGGATTTTTCTCGGGCCTTAAAGTGACAAAACCCGGCATGGTGGAAACCGGCAATAAGTATCTGCGGGAGTATAACTTCTATGATTTCCGGCTGCTTTCTTCCATTGGTTTTGACACGGAGGCTGTGGAAGAAATGCGGAAGCAGGAGCATGTGCTTCAGGCAGATGGTTCTTATTACGAGGATATGATCTATGAAGATGCGGATGGGAAAGAGAAGGTGTTGCGTGCGCAGTCCATTACGGAGCATGTGAATACCCTGGAGCTGCGGGATGGGCGTATGCCGGAAGCGGACAATGAATGTGTGGTGGATGCATATCAGTTTAAGGGACAGGATATCATCGGACAGGAAATCGAGATTGCGGACAGCAACACGCAGGATACGAAAGATGCATTTGCACACAAGAAATACAAAGTTGTCGGTACGGTGAATTCACCGATGTATATCAATATTGAACGTGGAACGACAACGCTTGGAAATGGTCGGGTCAGTGCGTTTATCTTCATTCCGGAGGATGGATTTTCCTTCGATGCATATAAGGAAATCTATGTGAAAAGTCAGGATAGCTATGATATTTACACGGATGCTTATGATGATTTTATCGACGACGTCACCCCGGATATGGAAACAGCGTTGCAGGAGGTCACGGATAACCGGTATGACAGGCTTGTGACAGAACTGGGCAGAACCCTTGTGGAGGATGCGGTTGAAAAACAACAGCAAGAATTACAGGCAATCATGCAGGATGCACAGATTGATGCGCTCACGCAGGAGCAGATAGCCCAGATGGAGCAGTTACAGCCGCTTACACAGGAACAGCAGGATGCGCTCGTACAGGAATACGGAGAACAGGCGGCGAAGGAAGCATTTGGTGAAGTAAAGACTTACGTGCTGGATCGTTCAACCAATGTCGGTTATATGTGCTATGACAATGATACGAACATCGTCGATGGCGTAGCAAAGGTATTCCCGATTTTCTTCTTCCTGATTGCGGCACTTGTCTGTTCGACGACGATGACACGTATGGTGGATGATGAGCGTGGACAGATCGGAACATACCGGGCACTTGGCTATACGAATGGAAGCATTATGGCGAAGTATCTGATTTATTCCGGAAGCTCAGCATTTCTTGGATGCGTGATCGGATTTTTCGGAGGAAGTTATCTGTTCCCATATGTAATATCTGAGGCGTATAGGATGTTGTACGATTTTGGAACAGGCATTGAATTTTATTTTTCACCGGGACTTTTTGTAATCTGTTTGTGTGTGTCGTTGATTTGTTCGATGGGAACAGCGTTCCTTGCCTGCATCAATGAGCTTCGGTGTATGCCGGCAGAGCTGATTCGGCCGAAAGCACCGGCAGCAGGGAAGCGTATCTTACTCGAGCGGATTCCATTTATCTGGAAGCCGATGAAATTCTTACATAAGGTAACCGCACGAAATGTATTCCGATTCAAGAAGCGTATGTTCATGATGCTGCTTGGTATCGCCGGATGTACGGCACTTGTTCTGACAGGGCTTGGAGTGAAGGATTCAGTATCAAATCTGGCCGAGTTTCAGTATGGTGATATCGATACTTACGATATGGAAGTAACCTTGAATGGCACATATAACAAGGATATACAGCAGGAGGTGGAGGATGCTGTCGGTGATGGCTTTGAGGATTCCACAGCAGTCCTGAAAAGCACGGTAGAATATCATGCAGCTTCCGCAATTAAAACAGTGTATCTGATTGCTGCAGAGCCGGAAGATTTAGAAAGCTTTGTGAAGTTTGACATGACAACCAAGAATGGCGCTTATCCGGGAAACGGTGAGGTGATGTTGTCAAAGAAGATTGCGGAGATTGCGGATGTGACGGTTGGCGATTCGATTACCTTGCATGATACGGATGTGGGAGATGTGACGCTTACGGTATCGGGAATCTTCGAAAACTATGTATGGCACTACGCATATATCACACCGGAATGCTACGAGCAGTATTTTGACAAAGCATGCGAGGCAAATACAATGTATTTGCATGTCGATACAGACAGTACCGCTTATGAGGCAGGCGGAAAATTATCTGCACTCTCAAATGTGATGAGTGTCTCAGTTGTTGCAGACATCAAAGACCGTGTGGAGAATATGATGAAGATGATGGATGCGGTTGTCGGACTGGTTATCGGCAGTGCGGGTGCACTTGCATTTATCGTGTTATTCAACTTAAGCAACATCAATATTACGGAGCGTGTGCGGGAGATCGCAACAATCAAGGTACTTGGTTTTTATCCGCGAGAGACAGGATCGTATGTTTTCCGCGAGAATTTCGTACTGACGCTGATGGGAATTGTGGTCGGACTACCGCTCGGATGCCTGCTGCATCGGTTTGTTATGTCCCAGATTCAGGTCGATATGGTGGCGTTTGCAACGAGAATCATGAATATCAGTTATCTGTACAGTGTTCTGATTGTACTGGCATTTCTGATTATTGTGGATCTGGTGATGCGCCGGAAAATTGATAAAATAGATATGGCGGAATCATTGAAGTCTATCGAGTAGGTATGTTATAATATAAATTGTGTCTGTATGTGCAAGTCAGACTGTGTATTCAAAAAAACAGCTTAGATATGTATTTGCGAATATTGACAAAGACGCATAAGTAATATTTGGAGGAAAAAGAAATGGGTTTACATATGGTAAAGGCGGTTCCAACGCCGGAAGAGATTCGAGCAGCGCATCCGATGGATAAAGAGTTACAGGAGATCAAGGCAAAAAGAGATGCTGAGATCAAGAAGATATTTACCGGGGAGTCCGATAAGTTTATCGCAATCATTGGCCCTTGCTCTGCGGATTATGAGAATTCCGTGCTTGATTATCTGTGCAGGCTGGCAGCCGTTGCTGAGAAGATCAAAGATAAGGTTTTTGTAATTCCAAGAATCTATACGAATAAACCGCGTACAAACGGTTCCGGATATAAGGGAATGCTGCATCAGCCGAATCCGGAGGACAAGCCGGATTTCATCGAGGGTGTAAAGGCAATCCGAAAGATGCACATCAAGGCAATCCGTGAGACAGGACTGACTGCGGCAGATGAGATGCTGTACACAGATAACTGGCCATATCTCGAGGATATTTTATCTTATGTGGCAATCGGTGCAAGAAGTGTGGAGAATCAGGCACATCGTCTGACATCCAGCGGTATTGACGTTCCGGTTGGAATGAAGAATCCGACAAGCGGTGATTTCGCTGTCATGCTCAATTCCTGTGTGGCCGCACAGGCAAAACATACATTCCTGTTCTCTGGTTATGAGGCAAAGACAGATGGGAATCCATTGGCGCATTGTATCCTGCGAGGATCTTTGAGCAAGAGCGGACGTTCGATTCCAAATTATCATTACGAGGATCTGAAGTATCTGGCAGAAGCTTATGGCAAGTACAAGCTTGTAAATCCAGCCTGTATTGTAGATGCAAACCACAACAACTCCGGTAAGAAGTGGGATGAGCAGCCACGTATTGTAAATGAGATTTTACATAGCAGAAGACATAGCGATGAGGTAAAGCATCTGGTTAAGGGCGTGATGGTAGAAAGCTATATCGAAGATGGAAATCAGCCAATCGGTGGTGGATGCTATGGCAAGTCAATCACAGATCCTTGCCTTGGATGGAAGAAGACAGAGAGACTGCTTCTGGAGATGGCAGAGCAGCTGTAAGCAAAATGAGACTTATGTATAGGCTGCTGGTTCGAATCAATCAGCAGCTTATTTTGAGCCAGGAGGTTACATATGAATATATTTAGTATTTTGATTCCGAAGCACACATTGACGTACTTAAATGCAAATGATCCTCTGGATCAGGCAGTTGCTTTTCTGCTTGGTGCCACATATACGGCAATCCCTGTGGTGGATGACCAGGGACGGTATGTCGGAATCGCGAGCGAGGGTGATTTTCTGCGTGCGGTCATGGAACACGGGCGCGAAAACCTTGCGAAGTACAAGGTAGCAGATATCGTCAATAAAGACGAGGGTGCCAAGGTATTAAATACCGTGGAAAAAGATGAGATTATGGAAAGGATTCTGGATCGGAATTTCCTCTGTGTGGTAGATGACCGGGATTGTTTTATCGGAATTATCACGCGAAAGAGTATCATTCTGTACCTGAAGAACTGATATGTATAAGTATGTATTTTTTGACCTTGATGGGACGATCACGGAACCGGAAGAGGGCATTATCAATGGTGTACTGTATGCACTTTCTAAGTTTGAAATTACGGTAGAAGATCGGACGACATTGTATCCATACATTGGACCTCCGCTTCGGGATTCATTCCGGGAATTTCATGGGCTCTCAGAGGAAGAGGCGGAGCAGGCAGTTCTTTATTACCGGGAATATTACAGCACGAAGGGCATCTACCAAAATGGTATCATGCCGGGGGTGGAAGCGGCACTTCAGACACTTCAGGAACATGGCTGTCATCTGTATGTGGCAACGTCGAAGCCGGAGCTTTATGCTAAGCAGATTCTGGAACATCTGAGGTTAGATGGATATTTTGATATTATTGCAGGCAGTACCTTTGATAAATCAAGAGATACAAAGGCCGCAGTGATTGAGTATCTGCTTGCAGGCATTGCGCCGGATCAGACAAAACCATCGGTGAGAGATATCATTATGGTTGGCGACCGGAAGTTTGATGTGCTTGGTGCCAGAGCGTTTGGAATTGAGACAATCGGAGTCCTGTTTGGATACGGAAGTAAAGAAGAGTTTGAAGCCTGTGACTGCAGATATCTTGCAGAGAATGCGGAAGAAATGGTAAGGATCATCCTGCGATAATGCACGGGAATATAGGCGGTTATGATTGCATATGGAATGTGTCAGTTTGGATGATTGATGCAATATAGGAAAGAGGTTATAGCGGATGGATTTTCAGATTGGACAGATTATTCGAATGAAAAAGCCACATCCGTGTGGCGGAAACACTTGGGAGATACAGCGCGTTGGCATGGATTTCCGGTTGAAATGCCAGACTTGCGGGCATATGGTTATGATTCCAAGACGCGTGGTAGAAAAAGGCTTTCGCGGATTTGTAGAAGAATAAAAAGAAAAAGTAGCGCGGCTTTGCTCTACTTTTTTTGCTTTTCTTTCTTTGCTTTTTTTTCGATATACAGTTTTTTATCTGCCTGTTCTAACACCTTTTCAATATCCAGATCTTTTGAGCAGGCAACCTCGCAGATACCGATACTCATTTCAATCCGGTATGGTTTTTGTGCCATCTGGTTATGCCGTTCTGTGATTTCTTCGATACGGTGTTTCATGATCTTTTCGTAATTTGGAATACCTAGTAGTGCGAAAGCTACAAACTCGTCTCCGCCAAAACGGGAGATGACATCTGTATTTCGGAAGGCTTCCTTTAAGATCATACCGATTTCCCGGAGAGCAAAATCGCCTTCGTCATGTCCATATTTATCGTTGATCATTTTCAGATTATCCATATCCGCGTAGAGGACGAGAACCTCGCGGTTCTGGTTCATCGGATTCTCGATGATCGTTTTCACATAGTCTAAGAATCCCCATCGGTTATATAAGCCGGTCAGCTGATCGGTCTTGGAGATTTCCTTTAAGATCAGGTTATGTTTAGACAGCTGTTCCAAGTTTTGCTGCAGATGTTCGCTGATTTCTTTCTGCTGTTCTAACAAAAGCATCGTCTTTAATGCAGCGGAAATATGGATGCCAAGTGATGGAATCATATTGAAATAATCAATCTCCGTATCACAGATAATCAGACCAAGTAACTGTTCCTGTGAAAACAACGGAGCGAGAATATAGGTTCTTCGTTTATCCTGCTGCATCTTCGTGTTGTTGAAGATACTGTTAACCGTTACAAGCTGTTCATTTTTGGGAACACCGAAGGAATGATTTTCAATTGTGTAGGCACGTAACAGCAAGGAATCCGGTTTGCGGAATACCGTATCGTGTGGATGATTGATCGGCTGCTTGAACGTATATAGGAATGATGCGTGGATGCCGATTGCACTCATATTTTTCAGGATGGATTCAAATGGAAGCTCCATCAATCTGGATTGTGACAGGTTTGCACTGATTTCATCAACAAGATGTGTAATCTGCGCCATACTGCTGTACTGCTTCTGGTAGGTACGGAAATTGGAGATGGAAAGCTGTTGATACATCGATGAAAAGACATCGACGAAAGCTATCCGGTTCTCAGGATCTTTAATCTGTCGTTCTAATACAAACTGTAAGGAGAACAGCAGATTTACAAAAAGCTCTACCGAAGTATAAGAAAAAATCGGTTGTTCAATAATTTGAGTGAAAATTGTTTTGACATCCATCCGATCAGATGCAATATCGTCTGATATGGTAAGGTCACAGATCAGACGGAGAAAAACGGACAAATCATCCTTTAACTGAAGGATAATATTTGTATCCGCATAAGTACTGAACAGATAGTTCATAATATGTTTCAAAATCTCCGGGCGTTTTTTCTCGTCGAGAAGCCCAGCCAATTGAAGCTTGGCTGCCAGAGAATCATAATCATAGTTTGCACAGCCGCAGGAACAGCGGTGAATATAATGGGTTGCAACACGCTGTGCGACAGGTGCTGCATTTTCGTCTAAGAAATCCGCTGTATGGATGATAGCCTTGTATGCAAGCTCGGCTGCATTTGCTTCTACCGTTGTGAGTGGAGGGTTCAATGTGGATGCGAAAGGCGCATTATCGAAGCCGATTGCCAAGATATCTTTGCCGGCCTTCAAACCAAGCTTGGCGAATACACGATATCCGCCCTTTGCCATCTCATCATTTGCAAATACGATGGCATCTAATTCCGGATGAGTAGAGACGAAAGCTCCAATCAGCTTTTCACTGCTATCCTCGAAATTGCCGTAAACAACGTAGTTTTTGTTATACGGAATATTCTGTTCTTCCAGAACCTTTTTGTAGGCATTCAGACGTTCCATCGCATCAATATTGGTTTTGGGCCCGCTGACATAGCCAATGTTCTTTGCACCGTGATCGATGATCAGATGCCGGATGCCCTGCATGAAGGCTCCCTGATTATCAAAAATCATAGAAGGATATCCAGGCATATCGGTGTAGAGGATGACAACCGGAATTCCAAGAAACTGTGCAAGGAATCTGCGACGTGCATCGAGGTCGACACGACAACCAATCAAACCCATCATAATATATAGGATATCCAGGTGATTATCATTTGCAAACTGGAACAGGGTATTATACTGATATTCGTATTGTAAATGGTCATCAGAAATAAGGGTATTATCAAGATACATACCCGGGAAAATATACATATTTGCATCGATAGCACGTGCGCCAAGTTCAGCACCTTTGACTGCCTCTGATGTAAAAGGAGTATTCAAATCATTGATTAACAATCCTATATTTTTTCTCAAAGAAAACTCACCCCTTGTTCCATAAAAAACGTAAACCTTATAACTTCATTATCGACATTTTACACGAAAATTCAACTTTATTTTCTTAAAATGTAAAAATTGTAGCATGTTATTGTGAAAAAACACAAAAAAGCAGCAAACCATCTTTGCAAAAGTGCTGAAAATAATGAGATTCAGAAAAACCGACTTACGAATTGGTGGCAAAAGTGATATCATAAATAGGAAAGATATCAGAGGGGTTGAACAGAAAGATGGAGGCGAGAGAGTGTTTCATGTAGGAGATTATATCGTATATGGAAGCAATGGCATATGCCGTGTGGAAGAGATTACACACCCGGATATAGCGGGAATTGATGAGGACAAATTGTATTATGTGCTGGTGCCGGAAAAGACAAGAGACAGCCGGTTGTTCTGCCCAACGGACAATAACCGGGTGGTGCTTCGTAGTGTGATTACAGCGGAGGAGGCATCTGCATTAATGGATGAGGTCAAAGAGATTGAACCGTTGCAGGTCGAAAGTGAGCGTATGCGGGATGACAGCTACAAAAAGGCGATGAAGAGCTGTGATCTTCGTCAGTGTGTAAAGGTCATTAAGGCGCTGTTGATCCGAAAGGAAGAGCGCGCGGCAATTGGGAAAAAGGTAACCGTGACGGATGAGCGGTATATGAAGCTTGCAGAAGATGGATTGTATAGTGAACTGGCGTTGGTCATGGGAAAAGACAGGGAAGAGATCAAAGAGAAATTTTTAGATTATTGTAAGCAATAGTCTTTTATTTTTTCAGATAGTATAGTATAATATACCTATCTAGGATAAAATTAAAGAAAATGGAGGAATTACAAATGTTAGTTTCAGCTACAGAAATGTTGAAAAAGGCTAAAGCTGGTCATTACGCAGTTGGTCAGTTCAACATCAATAACCTTGAGTGGACAAAGTCAATTCTTTTAACAGCACAGGAATTAAACTCCCCAGTTATCCTTGGTGTATCTGAGGGTGCCGGAAAGTATATGACAGGATTCAAGACAGTTGCAGCTATGGTTAAGGCTATGGACGAGGAACTCGGAATCACAGTTCCAGTAGCACTTCATTTGGATCATGGAACATACGAAGGATGTTATAAGTGTATCAAGGCTGGCTTCACATCTATCATGTTTGATGGTTCTCACTATCCATTCGAAGAGAACCTTGCAAAGTCTACAGAGCTCGTAAACGTAGCTCATCAGCTTGGTCTTTCTATCGAGTGTGAAGTTGGTTCCATCGGTGGAGAAGAAGATGGCGTTGTAGGTATGGGTGAGTGTGCAGATCCTGAAGAATGTAAGACAATCGCTGATCTTGGCGTAGACATGCTTGCTGCAGGTATTGGTAATATCCATGGTAAGTATCCAGCAAACTGGAAGGGACTTTCTTTCGAGACATTGGATGCTATCCAGCAGAAGACAGGTGTTATGCCTCTCGTACTTCACGGTGGTACAGGTATTCCTGCTGATATGATCAAGAAGGCAATTACACTTGGTGTATCTAAGATCAACGTAAATACAGAGTGTCAGCTTTCATTCCAGGAAGCTACAAGAAAGTACATTGAAGCTGGAAAGGATCTCGAAGGTAAGGGATTTGATCCACGTAAGCTCCTTGCACCTGGTGCAGAGGCTATCAAGGCAACAGTAAAAGAGAAGATGGAACTTTTCGGATCTGTTGGTAAGGCTTAATCAGTAACTTCTTTAAAAAGACTAGATACGAGTCGCTCTACATCATGTAGGGCGACTTTTTTCGATGTTTTTCTTCTGTATTTCTCTTGTTTCCTGTGCCTGCATGTATTATAATTATTATAATTATGCGGCAGTATGCCCTTTTATGTAAACTACTGCCGAAGCAGGAGAAAACGCATGGCTTTAAAACACGTGATGATCAATGATATAATTGCAGAACACAGTGCGCGGATGCAGAATCTGAAAAAGTACTATCCATTTTTTGTGTTGAATGAAACGACCTTTGCACAGTACAAGGAAGGAAGGTATGCGTTTTTAGATATGGGATATATCACGATGGCGTCTCTGCGTTTCTTTATCAATGAAAACAATTTCCATGAGAAAGACGTCACGTATGAAGAATATGAGGATTTCCTGCGGGAGCTTCTGGCGCGGGATTTTAAGCTGGAAGAGGAACCGTCAGAACTGAGGGAACTGATCTCCTATATTTTTGACAAGATTAAAAATGACGGACGCGCATTTGAGTTTCATTTCTATGATCCGGAGGTGCGGGAAAATAAGGTTGCTCGTGTGAAGCTGATCGACAGCCATATCACACAGGGGACGGTTTATTATACGATTACGCCGGAGGGCATTGAATTCTATCTGGATACAAAGGAGATTAAGGACGAGAGCAAGATCAATGTGTCCCAGCTGCTGCTCGAGAAGATGATCAATGCAAATAATTTCAAGGGTGGTATTGATGTTGTGCGCCGGATTAACAGCCAGGTAATATCCCTGCTCGAGCAGAAGGAACAGGTCGTGAAGCTGCTTGGCGTCGATGTGTTTGAGGGCGCTAAAGCATATGAGCATTTTATGGATACGACGGCAAAGTGGTTTACCGAAGAACAGAAATTATTTGTGAAGAACAAGGCACTGGTCGATAAGGCGATTGAAAAGGCAGAGTTTGAACGCGATACCGATGGCGGTTCGCCGACCCTGCATTCGAAGGCACTCGCAGAGATTAGTCAGTTGGAGACAGAGTTAAAGAAAACGATTTATAATCATAGCCGCCTGATCGGAGAGACAACCGAGCTGTCACAGTTATCCGATCAGATCATCAACCGGGCAAAATTACGAAAATTAAGACCGGTCTTTGATTTCAAGCAGGCATTAAATACGATCATGAAGCAGGATCAGCCGAATCTGCTGGCACATGTGCTGGAACCGTTGTTTGCACCGCGGGTGGAGAAATATTTCACGATGCGGAACATCGACAATATCCTGACACTACGAAGTGATGAGAAGCAGGAGACAGAGAAGATTGAGAAGCGCGAACTGACACCGGATTTCAAGTATGAGGATGAGATTCTGGAGGAAAAGATCGGACGAAACTTCGCCCATCTGTTCTATGAGCTTTGCGATCAGCTGAAGAAATGGAACCATGTTACATTGAAGGAATACAATGGAATCCTTGAGATTAAATTTGGTGAGGAAATCTATGCGAACCGCGATTATTATGCGTTTTTAGTACATTTATCCGGGAAGCGGATGTATCAGGTAGACAGGATGCTGGAAAAGCAGGAGACAATGTTGGAAGAGATGGTGGTTGAACATCTGACGGAAGAGGAGAAGGAGCGCATCCGGGATATTCGATTCACAATCACATTTGAAACGGATGAAGTAGAGATCAAACCACAGATGCGGGATGCAGAAGATGTCGTGCCGTTTGTGGTAACGGATATGAATTTTGAAAGGGAGGCAGCCGAGTAATGGAACAGCGAAATCTGGAAAAAGCATTGGATGTATATGCCGCGTTGATTACCGGACAGGAAATCTCCAGAAGCAATCCGGACACACGGGATCTGTATGAAGAGTTTTATGCAAATGCTGTTGTGTATGACATTGTAACCAAGATGATGAAAAAACTGAATCTGAATTTATATGAATATCAGGATGCGGTTTATCTGACTGCCGGAGAGGGCAACCGTGTGTTTGGATATACAAACGATGATATGAAGCGGCTGCTTGGTTTGCGGTTAAACCGGGAACTGTATATGGTGTATTTTATCATGTATAATTTCCTGTTATTGTTCTATCAGGATTCTGCATCGTATCAGGTGAAGGAATATGTGCGGCTTGAAGATATTTTAGAGCAGGTGACGGCATATCTCGCGTCGATCACGAAGGACCTGTCGGTGTATTCGATGAGTGATGTGGAGGCGGACAGCTTCAAGTCACTGGCGCTTTTGTGGGATGAGCTTCCACTTGTGACTTCGGATGAGAAGGACAAGAACCGTGCCAGCCGTGCGTCGCGGACCGGATATGTGAAGCTGACGTTTAACTTCCTGCAGGAACAGAAATTATTTATTGCGGTGGAGGACCGCTATTATCCGACCAATCGTTTCCATGCAATTGTGGAGAACTATTTCGAGGAATACAAGGGAAAAATCTACAAAGTACTGGGAGGAGAGACAAATGCCTAGTATCAACCGTATTCGTGTCAACAATGTAAAATATAATTTCGGAACGCAGTACTACGATGATTTTACCATGCGGATGTATGGAAAGAACACCCTGTACGATCTGGCCAACGGTGGCGGAAAGAGTGTGCTGATGCTGCTTTTGATGCAGAACATGATCCCGAACTGTACGCTCGATGAGAAACAGCCGATTGAGAAGCTGTTCCGTACCGGAAATGGAAATACAACGATCCATTCCCTTGTCGAATGGAAGTTAGATGAGCAGGATCGCAAGGAAGGTTATCGCTATATGACGACAGGATTCTGCGCGCGCAAAACGAAGGACGTCGAGGGCGAGACGACCAAGAAAGATGTGGCAGCGATAGAGTATTTTAATTACTGTATCTTCTACCGGGAATACAATAAAAACGATATTATCAACCTGCCGTTGTCGAAAGACAAAGAACGTATTACCTTTCAGGGACTGCGGAATTATTTGAAAGAGCTGGAACACCGTGATATGTCGCTGAAGGTCTGTATCTTTGACCGGAAGGGTGAGTACCAGCGGTTTATCAGTGGATATGGTCTGCATGAGAGCCAGTGGGAGATTATCCGCGGAATCAATAAGACCGAGGGACATGTGCGTACATATTTCGAAACGAATTATAAGACGACGCGGAAGGTCGTAGAAGATCTGTTGATCGAGGGCATCATCGAGAAAGCGTATGCGGTAAAGACGATGCGTGATGGCGAGGACTCCGACACGATGGCGAAGATGCTCATGGATATCAAGGAGCAGCTTACGATTCTTGCAAGGAAGAAAAAAGATATTACAAGCTATGACCATCAGGCGGAGCTGATTGAGGTGTTGCGGGATAAGGTCGCCTCCTTTATGAGTCTGTATCAGGAGCAGACGAATATGGAGAAGCTTCTGGCAGATATCTGCGTGACCGGAGAAGAATTCGTGAGAAATGATGCCAAGACGCTGGAGAAGCTGGAACAGACACGCAATGAGAAGCGAGCAGCAAAGGATGAACAGAGAAAACGGATGGAATGTCTGAAGGTGGCACGGGATAAGCGTCATCTTGAACAGCTTTACGGACAGATCAAGCAGGCAGAAAAACAGCTTTCTATGGAGCAAAGCCGGCTGGAGACAGAGCGGGCAGAGCTTGCCAAAAAGGAGAGCATCAACGAGTATCTCGAATATGTGGATGACCGTAAAAAAAAGGATGAACTGGAGGCGTGGGTAAAGGCGCAGATGAATGCATCAGCCTTTGATGAGACGCAGTTATATACCTATGCCTATAATATAAAGATGCGCATGGATGTGCAGATGACAAATCTGCGTAATCAGATTGCAAATGATGCGGAAGAATTAAAACGTGAGGTTGCAAAGCAGAAATACAATGAGAAGATGCTTGCGGAGATGCAGGTGCAGCAGGCGGTGTATGAGCATAGTAAGCAGGAAGCCGATACACAGATCCGGCAGTTATCCGAACAGCTTTCTGCAATCCGTATGGAGATGAATGAAATCCGGTTTACGAAAGTGGATGAGCAGCTTGCAGAGTCCAAAGAGGTACTGACATCTTTGCAGGAACAACAGACACAGGAGGAAGCGTTTGTTGCAGATTGTAAGAAGCAGGAGGAAGCACAGAAGGAACGTTTGATGCAGCTTCGTCTGCAGCAGGCAGAAAATGAGAAGCAGCTTGCGGAGCTTCTGACGAAGGAACAGGCATTTGAGGAAGCAGCAGAAAAGCTGCATAAGATACAGACAATTTACGGGGCATCCGAGATGGAAGCACTGTCAGATGTGCTGTCAGATCGAATCCGCGATGCGGTGCTTAAGATAGAGGCATTGAAAAAGCAAGGCGTGGAATGTGCCAAGAATGCGGAACGGCTGGCAGATGGCAGACTGATTGGAGTGTCGGAGGCCGCGAAAAAGGTATTAGATTATATTGAGACACGGCATGGCAGTGCAGCCATGTACGGTATGGATTATGTATCTGCCCTGCCGGCAGACAAGCAGGCAGTTGTCCTTTCGGCAAATCCACAGCTTGTCTATGGGGTTGTGGCAGAGGACTACGAGGCGTTGGTAGAAGATCCGAATATCCGCACAATCGATACTGGCGAAGTTCCAATCTATATTTATGATCGTGACCGAATGGAAGAGATGGCGATGCACCTTGGAGACAATGTGTTTGCGGTGTCAGCAACACCGGAGTATCTGCTGGATGCAGAGACGATCAGCACACTGGTCGCAAAGGAGCGGCAGCGGGAAACAGAGATTGGTGATCAGCTCGCAATGCAGGAGGAGATGCTTTCCGCATACCGCGAGGATCAGGCATTTTTGATCCGATTGTCTGACCGGGATCTGTTGGAGGCGGGAAAACGGCTGGCAGATGCAAGAAAAACGGCAGCAAAATTAGAGACACAGCTTACCGATTGTATGGATGAGCTGGAAACTATCCGAAAGCAGATTGCAGCATCGAAAGATAAACAGGAAACATGTAAGCGGGAATACGAAGCATGTTTACAGGATGTGAACCGTCTATATACGGTGGAACAGCTGACCTCGGTGATTGCCACACAGGAGCAGCGGCAGGCAGAGGCACAAAAGGAACTGGAACGTCTGGAAGAACAGAAAACATCGTTCATGGCGCAGGGGGGAGACAGCCGGCTGGATACAGAACAGACAGAGGCGAAGCTCCGTTTCATGCAGGAGCAGTTAGATACACTCACACGGGAGTGGAAGGAAAATTACGAAGCGTATTATAATATTGATCAGGAGTACGATGTGCTGACGATATCGGACGAGGATCTGCGAGCACGATTCCAAACGATGGTCGATGAGAACCGGGGCGATATGCGCGCAATGGAGGATAAGCAGCTTGTGATTGCGACATTACTTGCTTCGATGGAGAAATCCAGAAAGTCGATTGAACGCAGAGGCGTCGATTTCAAGGAACTGGCTGATCTGGAAAGCCGGAATCTGCTTTATTTCTCGGATGATGCGGTGTTGACCGTGTGCCGGGAGAATATCGCTCAGACGAAGGAACAGTTAAAGAAAGAAGAGCGGCAGCTTACCGAGATTCGTTCGAAAGCAGACAAGCTGGATGGAAGCATTCAGTATGCGATTGAGAATATCCAGAATGGATATGGCGACTATGCGGAAGTGGATGCCAGTGAGTCGGAGATTATTGCGAGTCTCGAAAGCGGACAGACATTGCTTGCACGTCTGGAGGCGGAAGCCAAAGCGTGCGACGAAGAGTACCGTACCTACGAGAAACGGCAGCGGTATATGACAGATCTGTATAAGGATGTCAAGCGGATCGTAACGACACACGAGATCAGTCTGGAAGATGCGACACCAATGTTAGAGGATAAAGAGACATTGCGTGAACTGTTTGAATCTCAGCTTATGAATTTTGACCGGACAAGCAAACAGCTAGACCGTGCCAAAAATGAACTGCTCAAATTCAAGGGCAATACCGCACAGACGTTTGATGAGATGCATGCATATGAGCTTGCCGGAACGATCCGGGATGATGTACGGATACCAGAGAATTATGCAGAGGCAAAAACGCTGGTGGACAATCTGGAGTCTATGGTTGGATATGTACGTCTGGAGCGTGACCGCGTGGAGAAGAGCCTGACGGATATGGAGGGGCTCAAAGCAAACTTCGAGGAGCAGTGTTTACAGCGGTGTCTGGATGTGCGGACGGAGTTGGATAAATTGCCGAAGCTTTCCCGGATCATTATGGAGGACGAAGTAATCCAGATGGTAGGCTTGCAGGTGCCATATGTGAAGGATGAGTTTTTGAAACAGCGGATGTCGGATTATGTAGATCGTATCGTGGCACAGGCAGACGATTATGAGCAGGATCGCGACCGGATGAAATTCATCCGGAACAGTCTGACTTTGAAGAAACTGTTCAGTGTGATCGTAACGGATATGAATGCAATTAAGTTGAGCCTGTATAAGCGGGAGCGGATCAAAGAACAGAGCCGTTATCTGAAATACGAGGAGGCAGTCGGAAGCACCGGTCAGTCGCAAGGTATATATATCCAGTTTTTGATTTCCATCATCAATTACATTTCCGGTATGTACCGGATTGGAAATGAGGATACGGGAACAAAGACGATCTTTATTGATAATCCGTTTGGTGCTGCGAAGGATGTGTATATCTGGGAGCCAATCTTCGCGCTGCTTGCAGCAAATCATGTGCAGTTAATCGTACCGGCGCGCGGCGCGACACCAGCAATCACCGGACGGTTTGATGTCAATTATATTTTGGGACAGCAGATGGCTGGCGGGAAGCAGCTGACCGTGGTTGTCGACTATACAAGCAAAGTCGAGCAGGAGGAGCTTGTTTATCAGGATCTCGAATATGAACAGGTCAGCTTCGACTTTATATAGCAGGGAAAGACAGAGGATAAGTTATGCATTACAAGGAAGTAAAAGCAATTTTATCTCCGCAGAATGGTTTGAATATCTATCGGGGATGCAGTTATTCGTGTGTGTTCTGTGATGCACGGAGCACCTGCCACCGGATGGATCATGAATTTGAAGATATTGAGGTAAAAGCCCATGCTGTGGATATGCTGGAGTATGCATTGAAAAAAAAGCGGACAAAAAGCATGATACAGATTGGTTCTTCGTCGGAACCATATATTCCGATTGAAGAAGAATTACAATTGGTGCGGCGTTGCCTGAATCAGATTGAGAGGTTTGATTTTGGATTAGTATTACATACACATTCGATGCTTGCACTGCGGGATATTGATATCTTAGATAAGATCAATCGAAAGACAAAATGTATTGTGATCGTGCGTATGAGTACCTATGATGATGCGCTTGCGGAAAGATTAGAACCGGGAACTTCGCTTCCATCGGAACGTTTTTCGCTGATGCAGCAGCTCACGGAGCGGGGCATTACCGTGATTGTGAATCTGGCACCGATCCTGCCATTTATCAATGATGACCCGGAAAACATACAGGGGCTGTTATCATATTGCGTGAAAGCGAATGTATATGGAATCCTGACTGACAAAATGTGTCCGGTTTTAAGAGAGGGAAACCGGGAGCGGTTTTACCAGCAGCTTTATAAGTATTTTCCTGATATTTATGATCAGTACGAGAAAGCTTACGCAGATGAGAAAACGTTGAAGACAAACAATTATACTGTAATTATGGCGTGTATCCGGGAGACCTGTGAGGCACATGGAATCCAGTATGATAAGGAAGAACTGCTCCGGTTTACAAGGGAGTATAAGAATAAGACGATCGGAACACAGCTCAGTTTGTTTGATATGATGTAGACGATGGTAATATATGAGGAGATGTAGACGATGAGCAAGAGCAAAAAAGAAAGACAACAGGAAAAAAAAGAGCAGAGACAGGCGCAGGAGAAGACACAATCAAAACAGCCGGTGGCAGAGAAAAAGGAAGCGTCGAAACCGGATGAAGCAAAGAAAACGCAACCGGAGGATGCTACAGATGTGAAGATGAATTTCTATTCGGGTATGTCTATGGTCATGACGATTATGGCAGCAACTTCGGCAGTGGTAGCAATGATTGTAGCGGCAAGAGGGTTTTACTATATTTTGCAGACGTTATATGATGAGACACAGACAGATATTGTACTTTTAAGTGATAATTTACTTGCGGTAAATTTCAGTCCGTCATTGCGTATATTTTTGTATGTGATGGGATTGTTGATGGCGATGCAGGTTTTTTTATCTCTGGTTGGCACAGTGACTGCAATCAATCCGAAGAAGAAACCGCTCTTTCCAATATCCGTAGTGATGACGGTGTTGGCAGTAGCCACACTGGCATTGTATCTGGTTGGAAATTCCAAGACAGAAGGCATTGTAAATATGTTTTCCAGAATAGAAACGCATAAGCATATGGGGCTTTATACGATCTATCTGTATGTGTTGATCGCAAATCTGGTGTGCGCAGTCGTGAATCTGTTTGGACAGATGTATGGTTTGAAATTGTATAAAAAAACAGGACGTACCTGTTAATAAGATAGAAAAAGTGTAGGAGGGTATGAAAATGGCATTTAAGGATTTTGTGAAAACGGTAAAGAGTGAGGCTGGAGATGCAGTGGAGGTTACAAAGCTGAAAGCAAAGATCAGCAAGGAAAAGGCGAATATCAAGGAGATGTATGAGGCGATTGGTGAAATCTTCTACAATAAGGTAAAAGAGGGCGCACAGATGGATCCGGAATTCGCACCACTTGTAGATAAGATTGACGCAGCAAAAGAGTCAATCAAGAACTGTAATGATGAGATTGACCATGTAAAGATGAACTAAAATAAATCAATAGGAAAGCAGAGGATAATAAAGATGGACTATAATCAGATGAGCTTGAAGATGCATGAAGAAAACCATGGGAAGCTGGAGGTTGTCTCCAAGGTTGCAATCAATGACCGGGATGACTTAAGTACTGCTTATACACCGGGTGTTGCAGAACCGTGTCGCAAGATTCATGCAAATCCGGCAGATGTATACAAATATACCTGCAAGGCAAACACGGTTGCTGTCGTATCGGATGGAACAGCTGTGCTTGGACTTGGTGATATCGGACCGGAGGCAGCAATCCCGGTTATGGAGGGAAAATCTGTTTTATTCAAGCGGTTTGCAGGCGTGGATGCATTTCCAATCTGCCTGGATACAAAGGATGTCGATGAGATCGTTGAGACAGTAAAGCGGATCGCACCGGTATTTGGTGGTATCAATCTGGAGGATATCTCTGCTCCGCGCTGCTTTGAGATTGAGAGACGTCTGAAAGAAGAATTGGATATCCCGGTATTCCATGACGATCAGCATGGAACCGCCATCGTCGTATCAGCGGGTCTGATCAATGCGCTGAAGCTGGTTAGAAAGCCATTTGACAAGGCAAACGTTGTGATCAATGGTGCTGGTTCCGCCGGTATCTCCATCTGCAAGCTGCTGCTCGCACTTGGGATTGGTAATGTTGTGCTGGTTGATAAGAAGGGTGCACTTTGTCCGGGTGAGGACTGGATGAATCCGGCACAGGCAGCGATGGCTGAAGTGACAAACAAAGAGAAGCAGCGTGGTGCGCTTGCTGAGATCATGAAGGGCAAGGATGTCTTTATCGGTGTATCAGCACCGAATATTGTAACCGCAGAGATGGTTGCGTCGATGGCAAAAGATCCGATTGTATTTGCAATGGCAAATCCAACACCGGAGATTATGCCGGAGGAGGCAAAGAAGGGTGGCGTGAGAGTCATGGCAACCGGACGTTCAGATTATCCGAACCAGATCAATAACGTGCTTGTATTTCCTGGTATCTTCCGTGGGGCACTGGATGCGAAGGCAAAGGCAATTACAGAGGAGATGAAAATCGCAGCGGCGAAGGCGATTGCATCAATCGTAACGGATGAGGAATTAAATGAGGAGTATATTATTCCGGGGGCTTTTGATGAAAGAGTGGCAAAGGTGGTTGCCCGGGCAGTATCAGATGAAGCAAAGAAACTCGGAATCGTAAAATAGAGAAAAAATGCTCGGCATTGGTACGATAACGGACTACTATAAAATAGTACAAGAATGGACGAAATAAATTGTTATGTCAGCAAGAGCAGGAGGAATTTGCATGGAAGGAACGAGTCGGAAGCTGGAACAGGTGCAGGCGGAAGTCAATAAAGTGATTAAAGGCAAGGAGGATGTCGTAAAGAAGGTTCTCGCTGCCGTAATCGCAGGCGGACATATCCTGATGGAGGATATTCCGGGTGTGGGCAAGACGACGCTTGCTACAACATTTGCAAAGAGTATGTCGATGCTTTATAAGCGTGTACAGTTTACGCCGGATGTACTGCCGAGTGATATCCTGGGATTTTCCATGTATAATTCTGCCACCAAGGAATTTGAATACCGGGAGGGCGCGGTTTTTACGAATCTCTTCTTAGCAGATGAGATTAACCGGACCTCGCCGAAGACACAGTCCGCATTGCTTGAGGTAATGGAAGAGAAGACGGCAACGGTAGATGGCGTGACCAGACCATTGCCGGATCCGTTTGTTGTCATTGCGACGGAGAACCCTTATGGATCTTCCGGTACGCAGATGCTGCCGGAATCCCAGTTGGATCGATTCATGGTCTGTCTGTCGATGGGATATCCAAGTCATGCAGATGCAGTGGCAATCCTGAAAGGAAATGCCGGGAAACCGCTCTCGAAGGTGAAGGAGGTTATTTCCATGGAAGAGGTGCTTGCGTTGCGGGCAATGACAAATGATCTCTATGTAAAAGACGATATTTATGAGTATATTGTAAATCTGGTGGAGGCAACCCGGACGATGGATATCTTCTCGATGGGAGCCAGCCCGCGAGGTACAATAGCACTGCTGCGTATGGCAAAGGCGATGGCGGTGATTGACGGCAGAGATTATGTATGTGCGAAGGATGTGCAGGATGTGGCACGCGATGTGTTAGGACATCGGGTAAAACTGTCGGCACGTGGAAAAGCACAGGGAATCACAATGCAGCAGGCAATCGGAATGGTAATCGCAAATGTTGCAGCACCGAGGGTATAAAGATTGGTAGAATATATTGTCAGGATAATTGGATATGGGATATTGTTGGCGGTTTCATGGCTGTTTTATTTCTTTTTGCACAGTCATTTTTATTTTCTGGTACTTGTGTTGATGCTTGCAGGACCAGTGATCTCAGCAATATCGGCTATGGTTTTACGCCGCTATTTGCAGGTGGAAATCTATCATGCGCAGGATTCCTATGGAGTACAGGGGGAGACTGCGTATTTTACAATACGGATTAAAAATCCGACATGGTTTGTATCTCTTGATACAAAGCTGGTTGTGAATGTGGAAAATACATTGATGGAGACAATCGGGCAGCAGGTCTTTTCGATTCCCATACATGCGGCAAAGGGATATGCACTCACATTGCCGGTAGTAGCGGCGTATCCGGGATTGTTAAAAATCAGCGTGTCCCGCATATATATCAAAGACCTGATGGGATTTTTCCGATTGAAGAAAAACGTGGAGCAGACAGCGGAGCTTAGTATCCTGCCACGTGCAGTGACGGATATCGCGTATGAAAAGACAGCACTTGAACAGGGCATGTTAGAGAGCGAGGAGAGCTCGAAACGGGGCAATGATTTTTCAGATGTGCAGGAAGTCCGGGAGTATATTCCGGGCGATAAGCTGATGAGTATTCACTGGAAGCTGTCGGCAAAGAGGGATATCCTGATGGTGAAGGATCGTGTGAGTATGTCAGATCATCAGCTTGTAATCGTGCCGGAGCTTTTTGTTGATCAGCCGGTCAATCTGGCTGCGATTCTGACAATGACGTATTCGGTTATTCTGGAATTAATACAGGAGCAGACGACGGTGCGGCTTTTGTATTGGAGTATGAACCGGTATGAGTATGAAGATGTGAGAATTGATTATAAGGAAGAATTGGATGCAGCATTTACCCGCATGTATTATGAGAAAGCGTATAAGAATCCAAACGAGGCGGCTGGGCATATGGCACTCGTTCACCCGGAGATGCATGCGTATCTGCATGTATTTACGGAGGGACAGGGAGCGCAGATGATAGTGCGGGAAAATGCATGATAAATAGGCATTATCTGTAGATACAAGGTATGAACAGGGAGTTTCTGCATGGCGAAAAAGAAACATATGGATACAATTAAACCAATAGAGCTGTGTGAGGGTGTGTACCTGCAGGAGGAATTCTTTGAGAAGAAAGAAAACCGGGTACTTACCCTGCTATTGAAAGGGTTCATCGTCTATCTTCTTTCAATGGGAAGTATTGGCTTTTATCTGACGGCATTTGACATTTCGTTTCATGTCGGGCTTTGTCATGCTTTGATTTTGCTGACATCACTTGGTTGTGCGATGTTGTATTACCGTCTGCTGGTGGAAAATCTCGGTTATCTGTTCCTGTTTGTCGCCTTTGCCTTTCTGGTATTTACATTCCGTGATTATATCAACAGTGGATTTTATGCAATTGTGAATATCACTGTGGACAATGCGGCACAGTATTTCAATGTAGATATCCAGAAGTTATATCAGGAGAAAATTGGAAACCGGTATGTGACGGTTACGTTTGTGGCACTTTTTATCGGTATTGTGCTTGATATTTTATTAAATGTCTATATCTCACGACGGATGCAGTATGTGACAGCAATTGTGATTATTATGAGTTTGAACCTTATTCCGCTGTATCTGACGATGGAACCGGATCTTTTGTATGTACTTATGATGCTTGCCGGTGTTTCGATGGCGGTTATATTTAAGGCTGGAAAACATTATAGCCCGCAGGTATCCGTCAGGCGGAGTAGTGCACGGTTTCAGGTTCAGGGGAAAAAGAAAAAAGAGGTTGCCTATGTCTATGATGTAAAGGCGATGCTTCAGGCAGGGATGTTAGCAGTTGTAACGACTGTGCTGGTAGTGGTTTTTGCGGGAGCCGTGAAACCAAAAGAATCGTTTAATCTGGGGTATACGGGTAATAAATATAAGAATTTGACAATGGCAGCTATGTCAACCCTGCTGGTCGACGGTTTTGAGGGATTGTATCATAGAACCGGCACGAACGGAGGTGTCGGTGGTGGCAAACTGGGGGATGTTTCTACCGTTTATCTGGATAATCAAACCGATCTTGTTGTGAAGATGGCACCATATACGACGGATCGCATTTATCTGAAATCTTTTACCGGTGTCCGTTATAACCCCTATGCGAATGAATGGACACCGATGAGAGAGATCAAAACTTATGATGGCATGGATGTCGATGCAGAGGCGAGATCACTGAAAGAGCAATACGATGGGAAATGCGAGGGCAGTGCCAAAGCAACGATGGAGATTCAATGTGTAGGTGTATATCCTCAGTTGTATCAGCCTTATTACACAGAAGACGCGGAAATGATACGGAATGGATATACAATTACCTATTATCCACGTGTGGCAGGCAATCGTGCTCCGGTAACACCAAAGTCGCTGGCGTATAATGATATGGATTTATATGTGCCGGAGGAGAATATGGAAGCGGTGTCACAGGTCGCATCCGAGATTGGAACGATCGGAACGACAGATCATGTGATCGAGGAACTGAAGAACTATTATCAGGAGAATTATCCATATACAGTTCGCCCGGGAAAAACCCCGAAACGAAAAGATTTTGTGAATTATTTCCTGATGGAGAATAAGAAGGGATATTGTTCTTATTTTGCAAGTGCGGCAGTGCTTATTTTCCGATATATGGGAATTCCTGCGAGATATGTGGAAGGGTATGCAATCGATTACGATCAGATCCTAGGCGGTGAGCTGGTCGAGGGCGCAGACTATGCCGATTATTATGATGGATACTCTGAAATAGGTGAAACTGCGTATGTATGTGTAAATGTAACAGATGCAGATGCACATGCATGGGTGGAAGTGTATGATCCTGTGATTGGCTGGTATCCGGTGGATGTGACACCTTCATCGACAGAAACGGAAGATGTCACGAATTTCTGGGATGAGTTTGCTGATTTTATGGATGGCGGCGAAGAACAGGGTGATGTGACCACGCAGCAGACAAATGCATTTACGATATCTGATTCTGTGCTTCGTGCGGTTTTATATGGCTTGATCATAATAGTGGCAGGCGTTGTTGTATTTTTGTTCGGTCGCCGGTTTTTTCTGTGGCTGTTATTTTATATCCGGTTTGTAAAAGCTTCTTATAATGATAAACTGATTATGTTTTACAGCCGGATGGTTCAATGGTACGGGAAGCGGCACGCAGAATTTATGATATGTAAAAATTATGAGGATCAGATAAAGTATATCATTGCTCATATGGAACGAGGGCAAGCAAGGGAGGAGCTTGAATCGCAAGCAGGGCAGATAATTGAAATTTTAAATATTGCTGGATTTTCGAATCAGTCTGTAGACGAATCTGTCTATAAAAAGACGCAAGGGTATCTGAAAAAGCTATGGCGGGCAAACAGAAAATAGGCGTGCATGTAATTGCGCGTCTTTTTTCTGCATTTTTCTATTTTTTTCCAAATTTATTTCAAAACCTATTGACTTTGTAGGAATTGAGTAGTAATATCTTCTCAATGAATACATACTATTCCTATTAAATAGGTATGAAATGTAGGAAATAGAAACATATAAATGAAAAAGAAAAGGAGAAAACAAAGATGAAGATTGTAAAACAGTTAACTGAATTGATTGGAAATACACCGCTTCTCGAGCTTACAAATTACGAGAAGGAGCAGGAATTAAAGGCGAAGATCGTTGTCAAGCTTGAATACTTCAACCCACTTGGAAGTGTGAAGGACCGTGTTGCAAATGCAATGATTGAGCAGGGAATCAAGGATGGAAAGATCAATCAGGATACCGTCATCATTGAGCCGACAAGTGGAAATACCGGAATCGGTCTTGCATTTGTATGTGCGGCAAAGGGACTGCATCTGATTCTGACAATGCCGGATACGATGAGCGTGGAGCGTCGGAAGATCGTAGGTGCGCTTGGCGCAGAAATCGTCCTGACACCTGGACGCGATGGCATGAAGGGCGCGATTGCCAAGGCAGAGAGTCTGAAGGAGGAATATGGAAATGCATTTATTCCACAGCAGTTTGAGAATGCTGCAAATCCAGCCATCCATAAGGCAACGACAGCACAGGAAATCTGGAATGATACAGACGGACAGGTCGACATCTTCGTATCGGCTGTAGGTACAGGCGGAACGGTAACAGGAACCGGACTTGGCTTGAAAGAGAAAAATCCGGATGTCAAGGTGGTTGCGGTAGAGCCTGCAAGTTCTCCGGTTCTTTCCGGAGGAAAGCCTGGTCCACATAAGATTCAGGGTATCGGTGCCGGGTTCGTGCCGGATGTGCTTCGTATGGATATCTTAGATGAGATCATCCCGGTAGAAAACGATGCAGCATTTGAGACATCCAGAGATGTGGCAAGAACGGATGGCGTGCTTGTTGGTATTTCTTCCGGAGCTGCACTTTCCGCTGCAACAGAGCTTGCAAAACGCCCGGAGAATGAGGGTAAGATGATTGTTGTATTGCTTCCGGATACCGGGGAGAGATACTTATCGACTTCTCTGTTTGTATAAATAAAAGGAACATTATGAAAAAAAAGACAATTCCCGTTCTGCTTGCATTTGCGCTGCTTCTTACCGGATGCGGAAAGCAGGCGGATGGGACAATCCAAATTACAAATGTATCGTATGATCCGACTCGGGAATTCTATGAAGCGTATAATCAGATGTTCGAGGAACATTATCAGGATACATATGGTGAGACTGTAGAGGTGATCCAGTCACATGGCGGTTCCGGGGCACAGGCACGATCTGTGGTGGAGGGCTGTAATGCGGATGTCGTAACGCTCGCACTCGAACATGATATTACACTGATTCAGAATACCGGTCTGATTGATGTGGGATGGAAGGCTGAGTTTGCCGATGATTCATCCCCATATACATCGACGATTGTATTTCTTGTAAGAAAGGGAAATCCGAAGCAGATTCAGGATTGGGATGATCTGATCCGCGAGGATGTGGAGGTTATTACACCGGATCCGAAAAGCAGTGGTGGCGCCTGTTGGAATTTCTTAGCCGTTTTAAGCTATGCGAAGACGGTATATAAGGAAGAATCCGGGCAGGAGGATTTCATGCGGAAGTTATACAGCCGGGTTTCTGTGATGGATTCCGGTGCCAGAGGCGCTACAACGACCTTTGTAGAGAACAAAAAGGGCGATGTGCTTGTGGCATGGGAGAATGAGGCAATCACAATCCAGAATTCTTATGCCGGTGAATATGAGATTATCAATCCTTCCGTCAGTATACTGGCACAGCCGAGTGTGGCAATCGTCGATGATAACGCGGATGCCAACGGCACCCAGGAAGTAAGCAGGCAGTATCTTGAATATCTGTACAGTGACGAGGCACAACGGTTGATCGGAACCTATGGATATCGTCCGGCCAATGCAGAAATCCTGAAGGAATATGCAGATAAATTTGATTTGACTATCAATCTGTGGAGTATCGATGATTTTGGTGGATGGGACAACGCCTATGAAACGTATTTCGATGATGGTGCATTGTTCGATCAGATCTATAACCATTCGTAGAGGAAAGAGTACAAAGTGATGAAGAAAGCAAAAAAGACGCGTGTGATTCCGGGATATCATCTGACATTTGGAATCGTAATTACATTATTATCTCTGATCGTGCTGATCCCGCTTGCATCGGTGCTTGTCTATGCACTGAAGCTTTCGCCGGGGGAGTGGTTCCGGCTTATCATGAAGGAAAATGTGAGAAATGCATTTCTGACAAGTATCGGATGTTCCTTCCTGGCAGCTGTGATTAATACCGTGTTTGGACTGATCCTTGCGTGGACACTTGTCAAATATGAGTTTCCGGGGAAGAAGCTGTTAGATGGATTCATCGAGCTTCCGTTTGCGCTACCGACTGCGGTTGCAGGTATCACGCTTTCAAAGCTTTTTTCGGACAGTGGATTTTACGGGAAGATATTCGCGAAGCTTGGAATCCAGATTGCTTACACGAAGACCGGACTTGTGATCGCACTGATCTTTGTCGGAATCCCGTTTGTTGTGCGGGCGATACAGCCGGTATTAGAGAAGATGGATGGACAGTATGAGGAAGCGGCGTTCATGCTTGGCGCAAGCCGCAGGAAAACATTTCTTGCCGTGATCCTTCCGGAGTTACGACCGGCACTGTTGACCGGATTCGGGCTGGCATTCGCCAGAGGCATCGGAGAGTACGGAAGTGTCATCTACATATCGGGAAACAGCGCGAAGGACAAGACGCAGGTCATCTCGTATGTGATCATGCAGAAGCTTGGAATGATCGATTATGAGAGCGCCACAGCGATTGCACTGCTGATGTTAATTATATCGTTTGTATTGTTGTTATTTATCAATATCGTTCAGGCGAGACAATCTGCCAGAACGAATCTGCTTTAGGAGGCGTCGGTATGAGTGAAAATGAGAAATTAGAGCGAAGCAGACGCCGGACAAAAATTATATTAATCACGATTACGGTACTGTTTATCGTGTTGATGCTGGTCGTGCCACTACTCTCTGTGATCGTCAATTCCCTGCGGGAGGGATTCGCATTTTACATCGAGTCGATCTCGACGGAGTATGTGCGACACTCGCTGCTTGTGACGCTGCTTGCAACCGGTATCGCAGTTGTTGTGAATACGATATTTGGAATCTGCGCCGCATGGCTGCTCACGAAGTTTTCTTTCCGTGGCAAACAGATTCTTGCAACGTTGATTGATATACCATTTTCAATCTCTCCGGTCATCGTAGGACTTGCCTACCTGATGACATTCGGCAGACTCGGATGGTTCTACCCGGTGATCCGGGCGTTTAATCAGCATTTTAGAACGGATGTGAGAATTGCATTTGCGATTCCGGGCGTAGTGCTTGCTACGGTGTTTGTCACATTTCCGTTTGTCTCAAGAGAGATCATCCCGGTATTAAATGTACAGGGAAAGGATGAGGAAGAAGCCGCTGCGCTGATGGGTGCAAAGGGATTCACGATATTTCGGAAGATCACATTTCCACATATGAAATGGGGACTGATCTACGGCATCATCCTCTGTACGGCGCGGGCGCTGGGAGAGTTCGGTGCGGTGAATGCGCTCTCGAAGACGCGAGGCGAGACATTCACCCTGCCGCTTGAGATCGATGCCCTGTATATGTCGGGGACGAAGACCTCAATCACCGCGGCATTTGCGGTATCTTCGATTCTTGTGATTTTAGCGATCATCTTACTGATTGCAAGAAATATTATCGAGCATAGAGGAAAAGAGAAGGAGCCGAAAGGAACAAGGTAGAGACTATGTATGTGGAAATGAAAAATATCTATAAAAAATATGGTGATTTCCTTGCATCGGACAACGTGAGCTTCGGCGTCGAGAAAGGAAAGCTGGTCGCTCTGCTTGGACCATCTGGAAGCGGAAAGACAACACTTCTCCGGATGATCGCAGGACTGGAGAATCCAAACGAAGGTGATATATTTATTGACGGCAAGCGCGTCAATGATATCCCGGCGTCAAAACGTGGAATCGGATTTGTATTTCAGAACTACGCACTGTTCCGATATATGACGGTGTATGAGAATGTCGCATTTGGATTGGAGCTTCAGAAGATGCCGAAGAAACAGATCAAGGAACGTGTGACCGAGCTGTTATTGCTGACCGGACTTTCCGGCATGGAGAAGCGGTATCCGAATCAGTTATCCGGTGGACAGCGGCAGCGTGTGGCATTCGCCAGAGCGTTAGCTCCGAATCCGCAGGTACTGCTGTTGGACGAACCATTTGCAGCGATTGACGCGAAGGTGCGGACCGAGCTTCGGACATGGTTAAAAGAGATGGTCACAAAGCTTGGTATCACAAGTATCTTCGTCACGCACGATCAGGATGAGGCGGTCGAGGTTGCGGATGAGATTATCATCACGAACCACGGCGTGGTCGAGCAGATGGGAACACCGCTTGCAATCTACAAATCTCCGGATACCCCGTTTGTGGCACAGTTTATCGGACGGTCGTCGGTGGTGGAAGATTACGACCGGCTGAAAGGATTTGAACGAATCCCACATGCAGACAAGGCGGTGATCCGGCCGGAATTCGTGAAGATTTCGAAAAGCGGAAAGCTTGACCGGTATATCAGTGCTGCCGAGCTTGGAACGGTCAAGGAAGTGATCTTCAAAGGAAACCGCATGGATGTTGTTGTCGATATCAACGGAATTGAGTTAACCGGCGAGCGGTCGCTCGAAAAAGATCTTGTATCGGTCGGAGAGACGGTACATGTGCTGATCTACCGGTTATATGTATTTGATGAAGAAAAGACATATTTGTTAGAGAATAAAGAGATGCAGGAGCAGGATGTATTCTACATCTAGTGCAAAGGAAAACTGGAAGGGAGTCGCTTATGAATATCGAGAACACAGAGCTTCTTCATACGGACGTGCTGATCATCGGAGGCGGAACCGCCGGATGCTATGCGGCACTTTCCGTGCGGGAGAATTCCGATTACAAGATCATCATAGCGGAAAAGGCGAACATCAAGCGAAGCGGTTGTCTGGCCGCAGGCGTCAATGCAATCAATGCATACATCGTGAAGGGCAGAAAGCCGGAAGATTATGTGGATTACGCGAAGAAGGATGCGGATAACATCGTGCGGGAGGATCTGCTGCTCACGATGTCCGAGGGCTTGAACCGTGTGACAGCGAAGATGGAACAGCTTGGGCTGGTTATATTGAAAGATGAAAATGGAGAGTACGTCGCCAGAGGCAACCGGAATATCAAGATCAACGGTGAGAATATGAAGCCGCTTCTCGCATCAGCAGTGGAAGCGCTTCCGGATGTCACGATCTTAAACCGGGTGAATATCACCGATTACTTGATCGAGGATAACGAAATCAAGGGTGCGATCGGATTTTCTATCGAAGAACAGAAAGCTTATGTAATCCGGGCGAAGAAAGTGCTCTGCGCAACGGGTGGTGCGGCTGGTCTGTACCGACCGAACAATCCGGGCTTTTCGAGACATAAGATGTGGTATCCGCCGTTTAATACCGGAGCGGGATTCGCAATGGGGATCCTCGGCGGTGCCGAGATGACAACGTTCGAGATGCGGTTTATCGCCCTTCGTTGTAAGGACACGATCGCACCGACCGGAACGATCGCCCAGGGCGTTGGCGCGAAACAGGTAAATTCCTTCGGTGAAGTCTATGAGACAAAATACGGACTGACAACTTCGGAGCGTGTGTATGGCACGGTGATGGAGAATCTGCAGGGCAGAGGGCCTTGCTATCTCCGTACAGAAGGTATTTCAGAGGAACAGAACGAATCGCTGAAAAAGGCTTACCTGAACATGGCGCCGAGCCAGACACTGAAATGGATTGAAGCCGGAAGGAAGCCGAGTGAGCAGAATGTCGAAATTGAAGGAACCGAGCCGTACATTGTAGGCGGACATACCGCGAGCGGCTACTGGGTAGACACGAACCGTCAGACGACGATCAATGGGTTATATGCAGCCGGGGATGTGGCAGGAGGCTGTCCACAAAAATATGTGACAGGCGCGATGGTCGAGGGTGAGATCGCGGCGAAGCATATCGTGCAGATGCTTGACGAGCAGGAAAAAGCTTCGGGTGAAACATTTATAAATGAGACACTCGATGCAAAGCTTCAGGCGGTTGTGGATGATAAGATTACCGAATATATACATTACCTGAACAATCCTTCCGGAATGTTCACGGCAGAGGCACTTGAGGAAGCGATGCAGAAGGTCATGGATAATTACGCCGGCGGAATCTCCACCCATTACCAGTTCAATGCAAAGCAGTTAGAGCTGGCAAAGCAGAAGATCAAGCAGCTGCAGGCACTTCTGTCGGATGTAGCGGCAGACGATATGCACGAGCTGATGTTTGTCTATGAGCTGCGGGAGCGATTGGTTGTATGCTTATCCGTGATCGCACATTTGGAAGCAAGAAAAGAGACACGCTGGCACAGCTTCGCAGAGAATCTGGATTATCCGGAGAAGAGCGATGCGTGGTTAAAATATGTAAACTCCAGATACGAGGACGGCGAGATTAAAATCATCTTCCGTGACTTAGTAGGAAGGGAGGAAGCTTATGAGCATCTTCATTGATAAAGAAAAATGCAAGAAATGTGGCAAATGTGCAGCCGTCTGTCCGGGCAGCCTGATCGGCAAGAATCCGGATGGCACCGCATGCATGCGCTACCCGAAAGACTGCTGGGGATGTTCTTCGTGCATCAAGGAATGCAAGTTCGGTGCGATCGCCTTATACCTTGGCGCAGACATCGGTGGCATGGGAAGTAAGATGACCGTGAATGCAGAGGACGGTAAGCTTTATTGGAACATCGAGAAACGGGATGGCACGACCGAGCAGGTTGTGATCAACCAGAAGGAATCGAACAAGTATTAGATTGAAAGGAAGGTACAAGAGGATGGGACAGTTATCACATCTGGATGAATTGGAAGCAGAAGCAATTTACATTATCAGAGAAGTGGCAGCCGAGTGTGAGAAACCGGTTATGCTTTATTCCATCGGAAAGGACAGCTCCGTCATGCTGCATCTGGCGATGAAAGCATTTTACCCGGAGAAGCCGCCATTTCCGTTCCTGCATGTCAACACGACATGGAAGTTCAAGGAGATGATCGAGTTCCGTGATTATATGGCGAAGAAGCTTGGTATTGAGATGATCGAGTATATCAACGAGGAGGGTGTCAAGCAGGGAATTAATCCATTTGACCACGGCAGCGCTTACACAGACATCATGAAGACACAGGCGTTGAAGCAGGCACTTGACAAATACGGATTTACCGCAGCATTTGGCGGTGGCAGAAGAGACGAGGAAAAGTCGAGAGCGAAAGAGCGTATCTTCTCTTTTCGAAATGAGCATCATGCATGGGATCCGAAGAACCAGAGACCGGAGATGTGGAAGCTTTACAATTCCAAGATTAAGAAAAAAGAGGAAGTCCGGGTATTCCCGCTCTCGAACTGGACAGAGAAGGACATCTGGCAGTATATCAAGCGTGAGAACATCGAGATCCCATCACTGTATTTTGCAAAGGTAAGACCGGTCGTATACCGGGATGGAAACATCATCATGGTAGATGATGACCGTATGAAGCTTTTGCCGGGTGAGAAGATCGAGTACAAGAGCGTGCGTTTCCGTACCCTTGGATGTTACCCGTTGACCGGTGGATGCGAGTCAACCGCAGATACACTGGATGCAATTATAGAGGAAACACTTTCAGCAGTTTCTTCCGAGCGTACAACGCGTGTTATCGACAACGAGGCAGCCGGAAGCATGGAACGAAGAAAACGGGAGGGATATTTCTAAGATGAGCGGATTATTAAAATTTATCACTTGCGGTAGTGTGGACGATGGAAAATCCACATTGATCGGACATATCTTATATGATTCCAAGCTGCTTTACGCAGATCAGGAAAAGGCACTTGAATTAGACAGTAAGGTTGGAAGCCGCGGCGGTGCAATCGATTACTCCCTTTTGTTGGACGGACTGATGGCAGAGCGTGAGCAGGGTATCACGATCGACGTTGCCTACCGGTATTTCACAACAGACAAGCGAAGCTTTATCGTGGCAGATACACCGGGACATGAAGAGTACACAAGAAACATGGCAGTCGGAGCATCCTTTGCAGACCTTGCCGTAATCTTGGTGGATGCTAAGCAGGGCGTGCTTGTACAGACAAGACGGCATGCAAGAATCTGTGCATTGATGGGTATCCGGTACTTTGTCTTTGCAGTCAATAAGATGGATCTTGTCGGTTATGATGAGACACGTTTCCGTGAGATCGAGAAGCAGATCGAAGAGCTTACAAAAGAGCTTTTACTTCCAAATGTAACGATCATTCCGGTTTCCGCAACCGAGGGTGACAACGTTACAACAAAGTCAGAAAATATTCCTTGGTACACAGGCAAGGCATTGCTTCCGTACCTTGAGGATATCGATATTGCAGAGGACGACAGCGAGCAGGGATTCTACATGCCGGTACAGCGTGTGTGCCGTCCGGATCATACATTCCGTGGATTCCAGGGACAAATCGAGCATGGAAGCATTCATGTGGGTGACGAGATCACAACACTTCCAAGCAACGAGACAGCGAAGGTAAAGAGCATTTACATCGGTGACAAGGACAGCGAATCCGCAGCGAAGGGACAGCCGGTTACCATCCAGCTTGACCGAGAGGTGGACGTATCAAGAGGATGTGTTCTGACCGTCGCATCCGGCGCGAAGGTTGCTTCTTCGATCACAGCAACACTGCTTTGGATGGATGATGAGGAACTGCAAAATGGTAAGAACTTCTTCTTCAAGCTTGGCACGAAGATGATCCTTGGAGCCGTGACCGATATCGAATATGCGATCGATGTCAACACTGGCGAGAAAAAGAAGGTTAGCAGCTTAAGCAAAAATGAGATTGCGGTCTGCAAGATCTCTCTGGCAGATAAGATCGTGGTCGACGAATTTAAGAATCATAAGACACTGGGCGAGTTCATCCTGATCGACCGTGTTACAAATATGACTTCTGCCTGTGGTGTCGTAGAGCAGGTACATACCGAAGAAACCGGATTGTACGAGGGCAGAGTCGACAGAAATACAAGAGCCGCATTAAAGAGCCAGAAGGCAATTACTGTGAAGTTCGTGGAAGGAAAGACGATCAACCGTGCGTATGTCGAGGAAGTGGAGAAGGCACTGAGCATCGAAGGACGTCACACATACCTGTATGCGCCAGCCGATGGCGAGGCGATTGAGACCGTTGTGAAGCATCTGCACCGTGCAGGACTTATCGTATTGCTGCTTGTGACGGAAAAGCAGGACAAGACGCTTACCGGAACTTATGATCTCGTATTTGAGGGCGATGCAAATGAGGAAGAGGTAAGCCGGCAGATAAGATCCGCATCCGCATATGCGGGTACGATCGTCGCAGGAAGAGATTATATTTAGGAGGCACCACATCATGAAGTTTAATACAAAACTTTTACATGGAAATAAAATGGGCGATGCCAATACCGGCGCGACACTCACACCTGTGTATCAGTCAAGTGCCTTTTACCAGCCGTCTGCGGAACAACACGAGAAGCTGTTTCACAATAAGGCAACCGGATTTTCGTATACGCGAATCAACAACCCGACGATCTTTGCCTTTGAGGAACGCATGACGACACTGGAAGGCGGACTTGCATCGGTTGCCTGCGCATCCGGTATGGCAGCCATCACGAACGCTCTTTTGAACATCGTGACATGCGGACAGGAGATCGTCGCATCGACGAGTCTGTATGGCGGTTCGATTGATGTGTTCCATGATTTCGAAGCATTTGGAATCAAGACGGTGTTCGTAGATATCAGCGATGTGAATGCGGTCGAGGCAGCTATCAATGAGAATACGCGTGTGATATTCGCAGAGACGATTGGCAATCCGAAGCTCGATGTCGTGGATATCGAGGCACTTGCCGAACTGGCACATCAGCACGATTTGCCGCTTGTAATGGATAATACTGTGGCAACGGCATATCTGGTAAAGCCGATTGAGAAGGGCGCAGACATCGTTGTTAATTCCACATCGAAGTACATCAATGGTAACAGCAACGCGATCAGCGGTGTGATCACAGAAAGCGGACGGTTCAAATGGAACAAAGAGAAATATCCGGGGGTTGCAGAATACGCGCGATTTGGTAAAATGGCTTATACAGCAAAGCTTCGGAATGGGTTGTTCCGTAATACGGGAGCCTGCATGGCACCGCAGACGGCATTTTACAATCTGATTGGAATGGAGACGCTGGGACTTAGGATGGAGCGTGCCTGCAGTAATGCAAAGGTGCTTGCAGAGTTTTTGAATGCATACCCGGATATCACGGTGAACTATCCGGGGTTAGCCTGTAGTCCTTGGCATGATGTGGCAGATAAGGTGCTTGCAAATGGATATGGTGCAATCTTAACGATCCGTGTAGGATCAAAGGAACGTGCATTTTCCGTTATCAACAACCTGAGTATTCCAAAGATCGTATCGAATATCGGAGATACGAAGACGTTGATTATTCATCCGGAGTCAACGCTGAATGCACATAGTACAGAGAAAGAAAAAGAAGATGCAGGCGTCTTCGACGATCTGATCCGAATCAGTGTGGGCATAGAGGATATCGAGGATCTGATCGACGATTTCAAAGCGGCACTCGCTTAGACGTTAGGGCATGCATTACCAACAGGAGGATGAAAAGAGATGGCAGTTGATTATGCAGCATTAAAAAAAGGTGGATTTATGAGACAGAAGCAGAAGAACAACTTCTCGCTTCGTTTACAGGTAGTCGGAGGAAATCTGACGGCGGAAAATCTGAAGAAGATCGCCGAGGTAGCAGAAAAATATGGGGATGGACATGTCCATCTGACATCGAGACAAAGTGTGGAGATTCCATTTGTCAAGCTTGATGATGTGGAGGAAGTAAAGGCAGAGCTTGCCAAGGGTGGCTGTAAGCCGGGTGTGTGCGGACCACGTGTTCGTACCGTAACTGCGTGCCAAGGTAATCAGATCTGTCCAAGCGGAAATATTGATACTTACGATATCGCGAAGAAATTAGACGCACGGTATTATGCGAGAGAATTGCCGCACAAGTTCAAGTTCGGTGTGACCGGATGTCAGAACAACTGCTTAAAGGCAGAGGAAAATGATGTCGGAATCAAGGGCGCATGTATCGTTTCCTATGATGAGCCAAGCTGTATCATGTGTGGTGTCTGTGTGAAGGCGTGCCGCGAGAATGCGATCACGATCGAGGATGGCAGGCTGACACTCGATACAAGCAAATGTAATTACTGTGGCAGATGTGCCAAGGCGTGTCCGACAGATGCATGGAAGGGCGAGAGCGGATATCTCGTATCCTTCGGTGGATTGTTTGGAAATCAGATCTGCAAGGGAGAATCCTTCCTTCCGGTTATCACATCGGAGGAACAGTTATTCCGTGTGACAGATGCAGCCATTCAGTTTTTTGATGATTACGCAAATCCAAGTGAGCGTTTCCGTTTTACACTGGAGCGTGTTGGAATCGATAAATTTAAGGAAGTTATAAAGGAGGCTTATAATGGGTGATTTTGAGATTGATGAGAGAGTTGATATCACAGATGTTGTCTGCCCGATGACATTTGTAAAGGCAAAGGTAGCAATGGAAGAGCTGGAGATCGGTCAGGTGCTTGCAGTTACCATGAACGATGGTGAGCCGGTGCAGAATGTACCACGAAGCTTCAAGGAAGAAGGACAGCAGATCTTAAAGCTGATCGATAACGAGAATGGCACATACGATCTGATCGTGAAGAAGGTCGAAGAGTAGGAGGCAGCGATGGCAAAACGAGTAGGAACCGCAGAGTTTGAAGCGGAAGTGCTGAAAGAGAAGCTTCCGGTGATCGTAGAGTTTTATTCTGACAGCTGCATCCCATGTAAGCAGTTATCACCGATCCTTGGCGGGATCGAGGATGATTACGAGGATCAGGTCAAGGTTGTCAAGGTCAATGTAAATTTCGACGCAGACCTTGCCGGGGAATATCAGGTGATGGCATCCCCAACGATACTCTTCTTCAAGGATGGCAAGGAAGTTGACCGTATCCGCGGACTGGTAAAGCGCCCGGAGCTGGAAGATAAGGTCAAGAGTATACTGGAATAAGGTGGAAATATATATGCAATTCTAAAAGCCAATATGTAAATATCGATTTATATAACTACTAATTTTAATGCAGACCATTGAAGCACGCTGGTACTTAGCGAACGGCAAACTTGTTTGACGTGAGTTTAGTACCATTGCGTGATGAAGTGAGCGAGAGGAGAGCGCATATGAACCGTAGGTTCATATTTAGGATGCGCTCGACGATTTACCGCCGAACGAAAGTGAGGGGGTGTTACCCGTGCGGGTCTGCGTAGAATAGTAATTATATACAACTCATAGATAGGCTAAAAACTTCATAATTGTTTGGAATAAAGGAGGATAAATAAATGACAGTTGTAGTGGCAGGCGTTAAGAAGGAAGTAGAAGCAGGAACAACCATCGCAAAGCTCATCGTAGATGAGAAGGTGGAGAATCCGGATTATGTAACAGTTACCGTCAACGATGACTTCGTTGACAACGACGCATTTGACAAGACAGAACTGAAGGACGGAGATGCAGTAGAGTTCCTGTACTTCATGGGAGGAGGCGCATTTTAATGGCATTTACGAATGAACAGATGGAACGTTACAGCCGTCATATCATTCTGCAGGAAGTCGGTGTAAAAGGACAGAAGAAGCTGATGAACGGTAAGGTTTTAATCATCGGTGCCGGAGGTCTCGGCGCACCTGCAGCAATGTATCTGGCAGCAGCCGGCGTTGGTACGATCGGTATTGTCGATGCCGATGAGGTTGACCTTTCAAATCTGCAGAGACAGATCATTCATGGAACTGCAGATGTAGGCAAAGCGAAGGTAAAATCCGCAAAAGAGACAATGAATGCGATGAACCCGGACGTCACAGTCAATACATACCGTGAATTTGTAACCTCAGAAAATATCATGGATCTGATCAAGGATTACGATTTCATCATTGATGGAACCGATAACTTCCCGGCGAAGTTCCTGATCAATGATGCCTGTGTTATGGCGAAGAAGCCATTTTCCCATGCAGGTATCATCCGTTTCAAGGGCCAGCTTATGACGTATGTGCCGGGAGAAGGTCCTTGCTATCGTTGTGTATTCAAGAATCCACCACCAAAGGATGCAGTTCCAACCTGCAAGCAGGCTGGCGTCATCGGTGCGATGGGCGGTGTCATCGGAAGCTTACAGGCGATGGAAGCAATCAAGTACCTGATCGGTGTCGGCGATCTGCTTACCGGCAAGCTTTTGACATATGATGCATTGAAGATGGAATTCCATACGATTAAGCTTCCGGATAACCATAAGACATGTGCAATCTGTGGCGACCATCCAACGATTCACAAGCTGATTGATTATGAACAGGTCGAGTGCGACGGAAAGTAGGTAGAGCAATGTTAGTGATGACAAAAGCAGATTATGAGAAGATATTAGAGCATTGCAAGAGGGGACTGCCGAATGAATCCTGTGGATTGATCGGTGGTGTGGTAGAAGATGGCATTCGTTCTATCAAGAAGGTGTATCTGCTCACGAATATCGATGCGAGCAACGAGCATTTCTCGATGGACCCGAAGGAGCAACTTGCCGCAGTCAAGGATATGCGTGCAAATGGATACCAGCTGCTTGGCAACTTCCATTCTCATCCGGAATCCCCATCACGCCCGTCTGAGGAGGACAAGCGTCTGGCATATGATTCCAAGGTGAATTATCTGATCCTTTCTTTGATGGATTTTGAGAACCCGGTATTGAATGCGTTCCATATTGATGAGGAAAAGAATGTGACCAAGGAAGAACTTGTAATCGAATAAGATTATTTGAGCGGCAGGAAGGGGATTCCTGCCGTTTCTGCGTGGTGAGCTGGAAATAAGAGCAATTTCTAAGGTTGAATGAAAGAAGAATGTCAATTATAATATGCAGTATGTATATGAATAAAAACATTTAACAGGAAGAAGCACCTATGATATGCATCAGTATCACACATAAGAATTTAACAGCGGCGAAGCGGGAGTGTTTTGCCTGCAATGATGAGGAACAGATAAAACTGGCAGATACCGTGGCGAAGGAATATCCGGAAGCCGGACTGGTTATGCTCATGACGTGCAATCGAAGTGAGATTTACATGAGCGGTGCAAAGTCAGATTTCGTATGGTTAGAGCAACAGTTTGCGCAGGTAAAAAAATTTCCGGTGGAACGCCTGAAGGATGTCTGTATGCGATATGAGGGACGAAGCTGTCTTGCACATCTGTGCCGCGTAGTCTGCGGGCTGGATTCTGCTGTGCTCGGAGAGGTTGAAATCATCCGGCAGGTCAAGCAGGCATATCTTGCAGCGAAAGAACGCGGGCAGACCGACGCAGAGATGAATATGGTTTTTCAGGGGGCACTTCGGCTTGCAAAGGAGGTTGCAGAGACATCGCAGATGACGCATCTGCCGGTATCGGTCGGAACACTTGCATGTACGGCAGCGTTGGAGTCTGGTGCAGGAAAAAATATCCTCATCATCGGAGCTGCCGGGCAGATGGGAAGCATCGTGATGCGGGATCTGCTCGATGCGGATGCACAGGTACAGATCGTCGGGACGAGCCGGAAGCATAAGCAGGTATTGCAGAAAAACCTCTCGCATGAGCGGGTGCAATGGGTGCATTACGACCAGCGGTATGAATATCTAAACTGGGCGGACGTGATCATCAGTGTGACGGATAGCCCGCATTATACATTTCTTGCAGACAGGGTAACAGAGGTACGAAAAGAATCGAAACCGCAGTTGTTCTTAGATCTTGCGATTCCACGGGATATCGATGCAGAGATCGGGACACTTTCCGGCTGCGAAGTGAAAGATCTGGATTACATCAAGTCGCTTGCGACAGAGAACAATCGGAAGAAGCTGTCCGAGGCGAAGAAAATCGAACTGCTTATCGAGGAGCATGTAGATGAGATGCAGAAGCTGCTTGCTTTCCGCGCATTTGCCACGACGCGGAAGGATATCACGGAGAAGCTTGGTGAGAAATCCGCGATGTGGCTTTTGTACCGGTTGAAAGACGTTTTAGATGCACAGGACTTAAATCACGTATTAAAGGGGATAGAAGATGGCGTATTTTCCATTCATGATACAACTCGATGATAAGAAATGCCTGATTGTAGGCGGCGGTGTAGTCGCAGCACGGAAGGCAGCACAGATGTGTGAGTTTGGCGCGCGTGTAACCGTGGTAGCACCGGAGATTTGTATGGAATTGCTGGCGATGGTAAAAACGATAAGAATTGAGAAGCGCAAAGTCACAGAGGCGGACATTTCCGGCATGGATGTCGTGATCATGGCGACGGATGATGCGGAGCTTAATTCGCGGTATGCCAAGCTTTGCAGAAGCAGGCACATCCTGGTAAATGTGGTCGATGTGAAGAAAGATTGTGACTTTTATTTCCCGGCAATCATCAAGCAGGGTGAGGTTGTTGTTTCGGTGTCTACCGGAGGCAGCAGTCCGATGCTTGCATCGAAAATCAAGAAGAATATCCGGCAGACGCTTCGGACAGACTATGGTCAGATTGCGGAAGAACTTGGTGCTATCCGTGAGGAAATTCTGGCAGAGGAGTCGGATGAACGGGCAAGAAAACGAAGATTTGCAGCAATTGTGGAGGCAAAAATGCAGGAACAGAGAATCCGGATCGGAACGCGGGGGAGTAAACTTGCGCAGATTCAGACAGATATGGTGATTGAACAATTAAAGAAGCATTACCCGGATGTGCGGTTTGAGAAAGTGATCGTGACTACAAAGGGTGACAAGCAGAAAGAGGCGGCAATCAGTTCCTTTGGAGGCAAGGCAGTGTTTGTAGAAGAAATCGAGGAAGCTTTGCTGGACGGTACGATCGATCTGGCGGTACACAGCGCGAAGGATATGCCGAATCCATGCAAGAAGGGGCTTGGCATTGCGGGTGTTCTGCCACGCGCCTGTGTGCAGGATGTGCTGATCTATCGTGCGGGTACGGATATCCGGTCGAAGGATACATTTACCGTGGGAACCGGAAGCCTGCGCAGACGTTGTCAGATCAAGGAGTTGTACCCGCAGGCAGCGTGTATGGATCTTCGTGGAAATGTCACGACGCGCATACAGAAATTGCGGGATGGCTTATATGATGCAATCATCCTTGCGGCAGCGGGAATCGAAAGGTTAGGTATCGAGAAGAAACCGGATCTTGTCTATGAATATCTTGCTGTGGATGCGATGCTTCCGGCAGCGGGACAAGGCATTATCGCAATCGAGGCGTGCGAGGGAACACTTCCGTATCGTATGGCGCACATGATCAGTGATACGGAAACAGAGGGCTGCCTGCGTGCCGAGCGAGCCGTAGTCCGGGAGATGGAAGCGGGCTGCCATGAGCCGATCGGTGTATATGCAACATGGAAAAATGAGAAGAAGCTTTGCGTGTGTGTGATGAACGCCAGAAGCGGAAGCATAGAGCGTGAGACATTTGAGCGTGAAATGAAAGACGTGAAATGGAAGACGTGAAATGAAAGACACACGGTAAGCGAGCGGTTAAAAACTTTATAACTTAAGCATAAAAACACTTGACAAAACGGTTAGGATATACTAACTTATAAACAGAGTTAGGAAGAACTAACTCCGGCGTAAATCATTGTGGCTCCTTTGAAATATTACAAAATGGAAGGCTGGCTACCTGCCATGTTTCGAAGGAGCAATAAAAATTTTGGAGGTGTTTTATGGATAAGGTTTATATCGTTTTTTGGACACAAGGTGGAAATACAGGTGCAATGGCATCTGCAATTGGTGACGGCGTAACAGCAGCCGGGAAAGAGCCTGTGTTCCTATCTCCTTCTGAGGCAGACATCAACGAATTGAAGGATCTTCCGGGATTCGCAATGGGATGTCCGGCAATGGGAGCAGAAGTATTGGAAGAGACAGAGATGGAACCATTTGTTGCAGAAGTGGAAAGCATCGCAACCGGAAAGCAGATTGCGTTGTTCGGTTCTTATGGCTGGGGCGACGGCGAGTGGATGCGTGACTGGGTTGACCGTATGACAGCAGCCGGCGCAAGCGTGATCGACGGAGAAGGTCTGATCGCACATGAGGCACCGGACGAGGAAGCGGTTGCAGCATGCAACGAACTCGGAAAGAAACTTGCAGCAATTTAAGGATCTGATATATATGGGATTTGAAGAAAGCTTAATCCGGAATGCGGCTCCGACCTTAGCAGGGATTAAAACAGCGAATTTATATAATTTCCGATTTAAGAATCTACGGGAATGCATAGAATCGATTCATAGGATGAACAAGCGTCTTAATCAAAAGGGAATCTATATAAAGCTCATGAAAAATGTAAAGGATTTCTACCTGCTTTATGTGTATCGCAAATCGAAGCTGGAAGAACGAATCGCGGATCCGGAAGTGCACACATTTCTGCAAAACTATGGTTATAGAGATTCTGGAAATCTTGCTTCTTACATAGAGAAATTGAAGGAGCGGATCAATACGGAACCTTGTTTCCCACATGAAATCGGTGTATTTCTTGGATATCCAATCGAGGATGTAAGGGATTTCATCGAGAAGAAAGGGGAAGGCTGTGCCTATTGCGGTGAATGGAAGGTGTATCATGATGTTCCTGCGGCCATATCATTTTTCTGCAAGCTGAAAAAGTGCAGAGATGTGTATGCACGAGTATACGAAGATGGCAGGAACATATACGATATGACGGTCCGTGCATAAAATTGAGAATATGTATCAGCCAATTATTATAGGGAAATGAGTGAATCTATATGGCGTATGTGGGGATTATTTATCAGACAGAAACAAGTATGAAAGGAAGTAGTAACATGTATTTAGAGATTGAAAAAGTATATGGAAGAGAGATTCTGGATTCCAGAGGAAATCCAACCGTAGAAGCAGAGGTAACATTGATCGACGGAACCGTCGGACGTGGTACAGCTCCATCCGGTGCATCAACCGGTGAATTTGAAGCGTTGGAGCTTCGTGATGGTGACAAGTCAAGATATCTTGGCAAGGGAACCACCAAGGCAGTGGATAACATCAATACAAAGATCGCAGAAGTGCTTGTAGGCATGGATGCTTCTGATATCTACGCAGTTGATGCAGCAATGCTTACGCTTGATGGCACAAAAGATAAGTCTAATCTTGGTGCAAACGCAATTCTTGCCGTATCGATTGCAACAGCAAGAGCCGCATCTATCGCACTTGACATTCCACTTTATAAGTTCCTTGGCGGTATTCAGGGCACAACACTTCCGGTTCCGATGATGAATATCCTGAACGGTGGTGCACATGCGGATTCCGCTGTTGACACACAGGAATTCATGATCATGCCGGTTGGGGCACCTTCCTTCAAGGAAGCGCTTCGCTGGTGTGCAGAGGTGTTCCATGCATTGAGAGGTCTTATCAAAGATATGGGCGATGTAACAGCCGTTGGTGATGAGGGTGGATTCGCACCGAATAAGCTTACGTCTGATGAGGAAGCAATCGAGAAGATTCTCGAGGCAATCCGTGCAGCCGGTTATGAGCCGGGTAAGGATTTCATGATCGCTATGGATGCCGCATCGTCTGAGTGGAAGTCTGAAAAGGGAATCGGATATTATAAGCAGCCAAAGTCTGGCAAGGAATATACATCCGATGAGCTGATCGCACATTGGGAGTCATTGGTTGACAAGTACCCAATCATTTCTATCGAGGATGGTCTCGATGAAGAGGACTGGGAAGGATGGAAGAAGATGACAGCCCAGATCGGACACAAGGTACAGCTTGTCGGAGATGACCTGTTCGTAACAAATACAGAGAGACTTTCCAAGGGTATTGCCATGGGCGCAGCGAACTCTATCCTGATTAAACTGAATCAGATCGGATCAGTTTCCGAGACATTGGAAGCAATCAAGATGGCTCACAAGGCTGGCTATACAGCTATTTCATCTCACCGTTCCGGCGAGACAGCCGATACAACGATTGCAGACCTTGCAGTTGCATTGAATACCTGCCAGATCAAGACAGGTGCACCTTCAAGATCTGAGCGTGTTGCAAAGTACAACCAGTTACTTCGTATCGAAGAGGAGCTTGGTGCTGCAGCAAGCTATCCGGGAATGAAGGCATTCAACGTAAAGAAGTAATGCATAAATAAAATGAAATAGATGAGAGACAAGCCGGGCGATGAAGCAGATTCATTGCCCGTTTTTTCGTGATAAGCCGTCGTGCAGAAATTGCGCCTATGTAAGTTTTTATGATGGACAATATTCAACGAGCCGGTTGGAGAGAAGTCACTATAAAAGTCTTGGCATGCGGGAAATTGTTTATTATAATTAGAGTATGATTGTGTCAAGGAAGAGAGGTGCGGATCTATGAAAATAAAATTCGACAATATAACTGCAAAAACTGCGAAATATTGTGCACTTATATTTACAGTGCTTTTGCTTATCGGTCTGGTTTTTTCATTTCTCGAAATCCCCGGTACAGAGGTATTCTATATCATGGCTGTTTATACAGGTGTGCTTGTAGGACTTCCGTGTTATGTTGTGCTTTTCGCTGCAAAGCTGTATTTTGCCCGTCTGCAGGCCTATGGTTACGAAATTCCGGAAAATAAAAAAACATATGGGAATAATCTGAACAATCTTCCGAAGACGTGCGAGGCAGGAAGCTCGCTTTTTGCAAAACACAGCCGGATTGGGATGTGGATGTATTTCGCATGCTTTGTCCTGTTTCTGGTGGTGGATGTGATGTATCTGATCAAATGGCATTTTATGAAGGATATTTGTACATTTCTGTTCACCGTGTGTCTGGTTCTGGATAGCGTCTGGCTTGTTCTTGCGGTAATCATGTGGAGGCAGATGAATCCAGAGAAGTACCGGGATGATGTGGAATGTGACAAAACGCGCAAAGAGCGCCTGAATCTTGAGAATATAATTGTATTCGCAATCTTCTGGGCAATCGTCTGTGCGCTCGTGAGTAATCTGGCGGTGTCAACAACGAAATATATGTATAAGACACAGATGGGTGATAAACAAGTGGCAGCGTCTGAATTTAAAATGGCGGATGATACGGTGGAATTAGGAAATTATGAATCATAAAGAAAAACTATATCGAGAAATTAAAAAGTTCACAAAATGGGCGGATTCATGCGTTGCTGTTTGTAATAGCCAGAGATAATGAGTGTGAGGAGCTTGTAGAAGAGAAACTGGTGTTGCACAGGGACTGGTTTGAATTGCTTGCAAAAAAGAGCATTGGATCAAAATATGTGAATGCAGAGTGGCAGTTTGCGAAGCATCTTGGAGATTGCGAGGGTTGTGATCCAGAACTTATATTTTCATTTATTAAATTGGAGTATGAATATATTTCCAGAATGGCACTTCAGACGATGGCAGAATTAAAGCCGGAATGTGCGGAACGCTATGCGTTTGAATTTTGGGATCGTGAGAAATATCCGGCAGGTTCTTCGGAAGATGAATATCAAAAAATCATGGCGTTGCATGTATTGGCGAAGCTCAACTCACCGAGATTAGAAGCGTATCTGGAGCGGGCGAAGCAATCGGATTATAAGTGGTTGCGGAAAAATGCAGAGGAGCTATCGGCAAAATAAAATTGAAAATCAAGGTCAATATCATTGAGATATATTGCCGATAGGATGCTGGATTATTTCCGGTTTTTGTATCAGGACAAGAATATTATTATTGATTTACCTTCCAAACGCACATTGAAATTGGGAGATAAGCGGTAACCAGGGAGGAACGTATGAGCAGTTTGTATGAACATTATCCAATAGCAATGTGGATAATCGACGGAGTTTTCTGGGCGATTGGTTTGCTGTGCTGGATCGCTACTTATATCGGGGCACCGCTTGAAAGCAAGAAGCGGGGATATCATGTTTCCGGAGTGCCGGGAGTTCCTTTCGTATTCTTCTTGCTGGCAGGTTTTTTCTCACCGAATAAATGGTTGATGCTTATTGCACTGCTTGATTTTAGTCTTACATACTTGCCGGTCTTTTTGTTGAAAGAACATCTGAAAAAAAGCAAAAGCGAGAGAAAAAGCAAGGATATTAAAAGGTGAAGAAGATAATATCGTTTCCTGTAATGTATGAGAAGCGAATGCTATGTTGGATGAAGGAGGATACAAAGTGAGAAAAGTACCAGAAAACAATAGTTACAAAAAAGAAATTGAAGAAATTGTAAAGTTATGTGAGAAAGCGATACCTGAATATGGTGAAAAAGCATCGTTTTTTAATGCAGGTGCATCTGAAGAAGAAATGAAACAATGGGAAGAAAATAATCAAATAAGGATACCTGAGTCTTATAAAGAGTGGTTAAGGTTTTCCGCTGATTGTCAAATAAGACAGAATTTGGCAGGTTTTTATTTCCCGCGATTTTCGGAAATTGTTCCGTCAGATTTGGTTATTATCGGATGGTTGATTGGGGATGGAGAATTACTTTGTTTTTCAAAAGAAAATGGGAATTTTATACGATGGTTTGAGGGAGAAGTAAATGATGAGTTTGAAAATTTCGGAGATATGTTGAAAGAAATAATTCGAATGCTTAAAGAAGAAAGCAAAATTTCAAAAGAAGCGGAAGACTTATTTATGAAATTTATGAAAAATGCTGAGGAAAGAGAAAAACATTCGGAGGAATGACAATGACATTTGAAAAAGCAACTGCTCAAGATACAGGTATGTTGACAGAACTTAGAATCGCATATTTGCAAGAGGATTTAGGAGAAATTGAGGCTGCGGATTTAAAATTGATAGAGTCATTATTGCCAGGTTATTATGAAAAACACCTTAATAAGGATCTAATGGTCTATGTTGCACGTAATGACAGGAATATCGTTTCCTGTGCATTCCTGCTGATCGTGGAAAAACCTATGAGTCCATCATTTATTACCGGGAAGACGGGGACTGTTTTGAATGTTTATACGAAGCCAGAGTATAGGAAAAAAGGATATGCTAAGAAATTAATGAACATGATGTTGGAGGACGCAAAAGCAGAAAACGTGAGCAATATTGAATTAAAGGCAACAGAGGATGGATATTCCTTATACAGATCTGTTGGGTTTGAAGATGTTGTAGCCATGTATCATAATATGAGAATTTCGTTGTAGGATTTGGCAGGAATCTAAATGCTATGTTGGATGATGGAGGATACAAAGTGAGAAAAGTACCGGAAAACAATAGTTTAAAAAAGGAAATTAGGAAACTATTAGAATTATGTAAGAAAGATGAAAAAGATAATGGAGAGAAAAGAAATTATTTCAATGCCCCTATTACTGAAGAAGAGATGATAAATTGGGAGGAGAGAAATAGAGCGAAAATACCAGAATCATATAAGGAGTGGCTTAGATTTTCGGGAAAATGTCGTATAGCAGGTAACACAGCAACATTTTGGGGACCAAATGAATTTCATTCTGAATATGTACCAGAAGGATTTGTTTATAAAAGCAAAGCAGGATTTATCAGTATTAGGGATTGGAGTGTCTATTGAAAAATCGAATCCTTTTTTGATATTTCGAGGAAAATTGTATTGACACATGTATAAAGGATGAATTGGAAATGGTATATTTAATCGGAGCAGGTCCCGGTGATCCGGGATTGATTACATACAAAGGCTTGCAGATCTTGAAATCGTGCGATGCGGTAATCTACGACCGGCTTGGAACGGGAGAACTTCTCAATCTTGTGCGACCGGATTGTGCGAAGATCTATGTCGGCAAGCAGGCAGGTGCGCATTATAAGAAGCAGGAGGAAATCAACCGGATTCTGGTAGAGACTGCAGGGAAATACAGGAATGTTGTCCGCCTAAAGGGCGGCGATTCGTTTGTGTTCGGGCGTGGCGGCGAGGAAATCCTTACATTGCAGGAAGCAGATATTCCGTTTCAGGTGATTCCGGGTGTGACCTCTGCAATTGCGGTGCCGGAGGTGCTTGGAATTCCGGTGACGCATCGGGAGATGAGCCGGAGCTTCCATGTGATTACCGGACATACGAAGAAGGGCGAGGCAGATGCACTTGCGAATATTCATAAACAGGAGGGAACTAGTGTGTTCCTGATGGGACTTTCGAATCTGGAGCCGATTATGCAGCGGCTGCGCGAAGAGGGGGAATCGGCGGAGACACCGGTCAGCGTGATTTCAAATGGTATGCTGCCCGGAGAGACAATCGTGCGCGGTACGGTAGGGACAATCGGCAAACTTGTTTTAAAAAACGAGCTTGTTTCACCGGCAATCATAGTCGTCGGGCAGACAGCTGCCTGCACAATGAAGGACAAGAAGCGCAGTGCAATTGATGGCTGCAAGATCGGTGTCGTTGGCACGGCGGTATTCCGGGAGAAGCTGCGCGGACTGCTGGAAGAAAAAGGCGCATCACTGTTTTCAATCTGCGATATGCATGTCAGAACGTGTCCGGATATGGAAAGGTTAGATGTGGCAATTCAGAATTTGAAGGATTACCGGTGGATCGTATTCACAAGCCAGAACGGAATCTGGTTATTCTTTGACCGGGTGCGCGCGTGCGCGGTCGATCTTCGGAAGTTTGCAGATATCCGATTCGCCGTGGTTGGAAGTGGCTGTGCGCAGGCACTGGAGCAGTATGGATTTTATGCGGATTATATACCGGAGCAATATACGACAGAAAGTCTTGCAAATGGACTTTGTACCGTTGTAGAATCAGGAGAAAAGGTTTTAATCCCGCGGGCGAAGGAAGGAAGTCCGGTCTTAGAACAGATTTTATCTGCGAACCGGATTGACGCGGAGATTCTATCCATCTACGATGTGCGTGGCGCGCGGACAGAAAACTGGAAATACTTGAATAATTACGATGCAATTTTATTTGCAAGCGCTTCCGGGGTGCATGCATTTGCAGATTGCCTTGCCGAGACCGGACAGCCAGACTGGAATCCGGCACAAGGAAAGAAGCACATTGTACTTGGCACAATCGGACAGGTGACAGCAGATGCCCTCACGAAATGTGGACTGCCCGCCGATGTCGTCCCAGAACAGTGCGATGCGGAAGGTTTAGTAAGGGCATTGGAAAAGGCGTTCGAAATGAAGAAATCGTAAAGATCGATTTTGATTATACTGATAAGTCGAGTTATAATAGGTAATTGCGTAATGTAACCAATAAAACATATCATATATTTCAATATTTGTTCATGATCATATACGATATGTTTGAAGTTTAGAAGTTCTTAATGTTCTGTAAAAGATGGAGCCATGTTTGAACACGATGTTCAAACAAACCGCCACTGAGCCATGGATGGCGAATTGGCGGTGGTGGCGTATTTTTTGAATATGTAGAGCAGAACATTTTAGAACTTCTTAGCTTCAATACATTGTATATGGAATGAATTAATATTGAAATATATGTTAGTAGATATGTGACTATTACGCAATTACCATATAGAAATTGCAAGAGGAAAAGAGGAATATACACACATGATACGATTAAGAAGATTGAGAGAAAATGAAGTACTGCGAAACATGGTGCGCGAGACACAAATCACCAAATCCGATCTCGTCTACCCGGTATTCATCAAGGAAGGAACCAATGAGAAAAACCCGGTCGATTCCATGCCGGGCATCTATCAGTATACATTGGATCGGTTCGATGAGGAACTAGAGCGCATACAGGCGGCTGGCATTCCGGCAATTTTGATCTTCGGTATCCCGGAACACAAGGACGAATGCGGTAGCGGCGCTTACGATGAAAATGGTATTACACAGCGTGCGGTGCGCGAGATCAAGAAGAAAGCACCGGAGCTTTTGATTATCGCAGATGTGTGCCTGTGCGAATATACCTCCCATGGACATTGCGGACTGGTGCAGGACGGAAAAATCCTGAACGATGAGACACTTCCGCTTCTGGCGAAGATGGCAGTAACACTTGCCAAGGCGGGCGCAGACATGATCGCGCCATCCGATATGATGGATGGACATATCGCATATCTGCGGAAGGCATTGGATGAAAATGGATGCGTGGATACATTGCTTATGGGATATAGCGCGAAGTTCGCGTCCGGATATTATTCTCCGTTCCGGGATGCGGCACATTCCGCTCCGGCATTCGGTGATCGAAGAACGTATCAGATGGACCCCGCAAATGGCAGGGAAGCATTGCGCGAATGCGAGGCAGATATCGAAGAGGGCGCAGATATCATCATGGTAAAGCCGGCACTTGCTTATCTCGATATCGTGAAGGCGGTGCGTGGTGAGACGAAACATCCGCTCGCAGTCTACAATGTAAGCGGCGAGTATTCGATGGTCAAGGCAGCAGCATTAAACGGCTGGATCGATGAGAAGCGTATCGTTATGGAGAACATGATCGCCATGAAGCGTGCCGGTGCGGATATCATTATTACGTATCATGCACTTGACGTGGCTAGATGGCTACAGGATGAACAATAGAATGATTCGCAGGAATGTGTATCACGATAGATGTGTATCAGATGACAGGAGGAAGCATCATGCAGACAGAATCAGAACAGTTATTTGAAGAATCCAAGAAATATATCCCGGGCGGCGTGAATTCGCCGGTGCGTGCATTCGGCTCAGTCGGACGCTCCCCGATTTTTATAAAAAAAGCAAAGGGTTCCCGTATATTCGATGAGGATGGAAGGGAATATATAGATTATGTATGTTCATGGGGACCGGGAATCCTTGGACATGCAAAGGAGACGGTAATCGAAGCGGTAAAGGCGGCCTGCGATGATGGACTGACTTTTGGTGCACCAACAAGAAAAGAGCTGGAGATCGCGGAGCTTATCACAGCGCATATGCCTTCAATGGAAATGTCCCGTATGGTAAATTCCGGTACAGAGGCGGTGATGAGTGCAATCCGCGCGGCACGTGGATTTACCGGAAGAGATTACATTGTGAAATTCAAAGGCTGTTATCATGGGCATAGTGATGGACTTTTGGTAAAGGCAGGTTCTGGCGTGATCACGCAGACGGTGGCAAACAGTGCGGGAGTCCCGGAGGGCTATGCGAAATATACTCTCGTTGCAGAGTATAACGATGAGGAATCCGTAAAACAGTTATTCGATGCGTATAAGGGACAGATCGCAGCAATCATTGTCGAGCCGGTTGCGGCAAATATGGGTGTAGTTCCGCCGAAGGCAGGATTTTTAGAGTTCCTGCGTGACATCACGCAGACGGATGGTGCATTACTGATCTTCGATGAAGTTATCACAGGATTCCGTCTGGCACCGGGCGGCGCACAGGAATATTTCCATATCAAGCCGGATCTGACAACACTTGGCAAGATCGTTGGTGGCGGTATGCCGGTTGGAACCTACGGAGGCAGACGCGAGATCATGCAGTGCGTGGCACCGCTTGGCGAGGTATATCAGGCAGGAACCCTGTCCGGTAATCCGATTGCGATGACCGCAGGCATTGAGACATTGAAGCTGCTGGACGCACATCCGGAAGTGTATGCAAAGCTCGAAGGAAAAACCGCAGGACTTGCACAGGCAGCAAGAGAGGCATTTGGCAATCACGTCTGTGTCAACCAGATTGGCTCGCTGATGAGCATTTTCTTCACAGACAAGCAGGTGGTTGATATGGATACCGCCATGACGAGCGACACGAAGCAGTATGCAGCATTCTTCCGCTATATGCTTGATCATGGAATCAACCTCGCTCCATCGCAGTTTGAGGCAATGTTTATCTCAGATGCACATACAGAGGAAGATATCCGGAAAACGATTGATGTTATGAAAGAATTTGCACACAGATAGATCGTGGATAAAATAAGAAATTGATTAAAAAAAATGAAACGAATGAAATAGAAAACAGTTTGGAGGAAAACGATGAGTGATACAAGGAAAGATGTCGTGATTATCGGTAGCGGTCCCGCAGGTTTATCGGCGGCGGTTTACGCGAAGCGTGCGTTGCTGGATGTGGCAGTAATCGAGAAGGAAATGTTCAGCGGCGGACAGATTGTCACAACCGACCGTGTGGATAATCTGCTTGGCTTCTACGGAACAAATGGCTATGATCTGTCGGTGAAGTTCCGGGAACATGCAGATGCGCTGGAGGTTCCATTTATGGAGGGTACGGTGACGGAGATTGCCGATCAGGATGATTACAAGGAAGTGCATCTGGAAGATGGCAGTGTGATCGAGACCAAGGCAGTAATTGTGGCAACAGGAGCGACCCATCGAAAGCTCGGCGTGGAAGGCGAGGCAAAATTCTCCGGCGCAGGCGTTTCATATTGCGCAACCTGTGACGGTGCATTTTTCAGGAATAAAACGGTAGCCGTTGTCGGTGGCGGTGATGTGGCACTTGAAGATGCCCTGTACCTTGCAAATGTATGTGAGAAGGTCTACCTGATTCATCGTCGTGATGAGCTGCGCGGTGCCAAGGTATTGCAGCAGCGGATCTTCGATGCAGCAAATATCGAATTCCTACCACACACCGAAGTACGAGAGATCTGTGGTGAGAACATGGTTGACCATATCGTGATCGAGGATAACCGGACAGAAGAAAAGCGAGATCTCGCATTATCCGGCATCTTTATCGCGGTTGGCATGCAGCCACAGACTGCACTTGTAAAAGATGTTGTAGAGATGGAGAACGGCTATATCCGTGCCGGAGAAGACTGCCGCACAAATGTACCATTTCTATATGCAATCGGTGATGTGCGCACAAAGAATGTTCGTCAGATTGCAACTGCAATCGGAGATGGTGCTGCTGTGATCGCCTCACTCGAACATGATCTGCTACAGTAAGAATGATTTTAGGAAAACCTGTAAAAGACAGAGGTGTATTGTTAGGCGGGCGGTATATGTGATTTGGAGCAATTAGTAAGTGATAAAAAATATACTCCAACGGGAATAAAAACAGATGTGATGGAATTGGAGTAGAATTTGAAATAAGAAGAATTTACTCCTATCCATAAATACAAGGAATGACTTCAATTGGAGTAAATAATTGATTTTCAGAAGGAAAACTCCAAAATCAAAAAATGGGAAGCAAGTCATATAGGAGTAACAACAGCAAAAATAGGGAAGTTACTCCAATTGTTATATAAATTGAAAAAAACGGTTGGAGTAAATAGGAACAAGAACAGAAATTACTCCAAATGTGGACCTGGGCAAAAAAACCGGTTGGAGTACAGCATCCCCAGTCGGGAGATTTGCTCCAATCAGCAGGCAGGACAGAAACAATGGAACATTCAGTAAACAGAATTTCCATACATTGACAATCCTACCCACAAGATATATAATGTCTTGGATTTTACACAGTAGATATTGTACTTTCATACAAATTCAAAGGAGACAATCATGTCGAAGTTACGTTATCATATCGCAGTCATGGCTGCAAAATTCAGCAAAGTCATCATCCGCCTTTCGGGGCGCAACGGCACGCACACCCCAGGCGTTGTTGCGAGAAAGATCTGCCCGGATTTCATGGCGCAGGCACCGAAGGCACCGCTCTGTATCTGCGTGACAGGTACGAACGGTAAGACGACCGTATCAAACATGTTGACCGATATGCTGGAGAAGGAAGGCAAGAAGGTAGTCAGCAACCGGACCGGTTCGAATATCGTGCCGGGCTGTGTGACAAACCTGCTGAACAGCGTCAACTGGCTTGGCAGATGCCGCGTGGATGCGACTGTATTCGAGGTGGATGAGCGTGCATCCCGTCTGATTCTTCCATATGTAAAGCCGGATTATCTCGTCGTGACGAACCTGTTCCGTGATTCACTGAAGCGAAACGCACATCCGGACTACATTTTCAGTGTCATTGACACGTACTGCCCGGACACAACGAAACTGATCTTAAATGCAGACGAGCAGTGTAGCAGCAACTTAAAGCCGAACAGCGAGCATGTCTATTTCGGAATCGGAAAGCAGGACGATGACAAGACGGAGCCATACAACCTGATTGCCGATTATACATTATGCCCAAAATGTGGTACGAAGCTCAAGTTCAACTACCTTCGTTATCATCATATTGGAAATGCTTATTGTCCAAACTGCGATTACAAGTCTGCAGATGCAGATTACCTTGCAACGAAGGTCGACAAGGAAGGCAAGAAGTTAATTGTCCGTGAAAAGGATGGAAACGAAATCGAGTACGCACTGATCCATGATGCGTTGTTTAATATTTATAATGAACTGACTGTAATCACGATGATGCGGGAGCTTGGATATTCTTCCGACGAAGTGAAGAAGCGGATTGCAGAGATTCATGTGCCGGAATCCCGTTACAGCGAGACGAAGGTTGGAAATGTGACAGTCGTTCAGGCGCTCAGCAAAGGACAGAGCGCAGTCAGCTCCTGCCGTACGTTCGAGTATGTGGCAGAAGAGCCTGGTAAGAAGGTCATCATGATCGCAGAGGATGATTTCAGCGACAGACAGAAGAGTATCGAGTTTATCGGCTGGATCTACGATCTGGAATATGAGCAGTTTGCAAGAGACGATGTAATGCAGGTTGTCTGCTGTGGACCAAGATGTCTCGATCACCGCGTGCGTGCGCTGATCGCCGGAATCCCGGAGGAGAAGATCGCGTGGGATCTCGATGAGGTTGCAGCGGTCGATAAAGTAAAGTTAGAGGGCGTTGATAAGGTATATATCTTATACGACTGCGATACCTATGGTATTTCCTGCAAGATGAAGCAGAAGCTTTTGAAGAGACTGGAGGATGAAAAATAATGAAGATTGAAATCCTTTATCCGGAGCTTTGTACCTTATATGGTGACAAAGGAAATATGCAATACTTGAAGCTCTGCTTACCGGATGCAGAATTTGTAGAGACAACCTTGAATGCGAAGCCGCTGTTTCTGACAGAGGATATTGATCTGGTATATATGTGCTCGATGAGCGAGAAGAGTCAGGAAGTGATTTTGAGCCGTCTGCTTCCTCTGAAGGAAGAAATCTTCCGTGCATTTGATGCAGAGAAAACGGTATTCTTATTCGTTGGAAATGCGCTCGAACTGCTTGGCAAATACATTAAGCGGGAAGATGGCAGCAAGGTGGAGGCACTGGCGTACTTAAACAGCTATTCGGTCAGACAGACACCGAACCGTTTCAATACATTGATGAAGGCAAAATTCGATGACATCACACTGCTTGGTTATACAAGCCGTTTCTCCCATACATTTGGAATCCCGGAGCAGGAGAGCTTCTGCAAAGTAGAGATGGGAACCGGCATGAATCCAAAGTCGGTATTCGAGGGAATCCGCAAAGGAAAAATCCTTGCAACTTATATGCTTGGACCAATCCTTGTGGCAAACCCGGATTTCACACATTATCTTCTGCGTATGTTAGGCGCAGATATGGAGAAAATACCGTATGAAGATGCGATGCGGGATGCGTATAACCAGAAGATGAAAGAGTTTGATAAGCCGGATTTGGAATTATCTTAAGTCCAAAACATAGAATTCATTCTTTTTTCACTTGCGAAGTGGGGGAATGAGGAGTATATTATAGCTTGGCTATTAACAAATTCAAGCACATAAAAGGCATCTTTGCAAGGTGCCGTCTTCGACGGATTGATCCGGGTTAGAAGGCAATACACAAGAATTAGGAGGTGCTGATTATGAATGGCGTAGAAGTATTTGAAAATTATGAATCGGAAGTAAGATCTTATTGTAGAAGTTTTCCGGCTGTATTTACAACTTCAAAGGGTTCCATCATGAAGGATATCGATGGAAAGGAATATATAGATTTCTTCTGCGGAGCAGGAGCCTTAAACTATGGACATAACAATGACTATATTAAGGAAAAGATGGTTGCATATCTGATGAGTGATGGAATTATGCATTCGATGGATATGATGACTGTTCCGAAGAAAGAGTTTTTGCAGTTCTTTGAAGAAAAGGTGTTACAGCCAAGAGGGTTGAATTTCAAGGTAATGTTTCCTGGACCAACCGGAACCAATGGCGTAGAGGCTGCATTGAAGCTGGCGCGCAAAGTAAAGAAGAGAAATCAGATCTGGGCACTCATGGGATGTTTCCATGGTATGACACTTGGTGCATTGTCTCTCACAAGTGATGCGGGCAGCCGTGGCGGCGCAGGTGTATGTCTGAATGATGTTACACACATTCCGGCACCATATATGTTCCCGGAGCTTGATACAATCAAATATATGGAGACATTGCTTACGGATGACCATTCAGGTGTGGAGAAACCGGCAGCAATCATTATCGAGACCGTACAGGCAGAAGGCGGCGTGCATGTATTTTCCAATGAATACCTGCAGGGTGTCCGTGCGCTGTGCGATAAGTATGACATTTTGATGATCGTGGATGATATTCAGGTAGGCTGTGCGAGAACAGGAACCTTCTTCTCGTTCGAGCGTGCAGGCATTGTACCGGATATGTTCGTAATGTCGAAGTCCATCGGTGGATATGGTATGCCGTTTGCTCTGACGATGTTCAAGCCGGAGTTAGATATCTGGTCACCGGGCGAGCACAACGGAACGTTCCGTGGCAACCAGCTTTCTATGGTTGCAGCGAAGGCCGGACTGGAATATATGCTTGACCATAAGGTTGAGGCTGAGGTAAAGCGCAAAGAGGGAATCATCCGCAAGTATATGGATGAGAATATTGCAAGACCGGGTGTAGAAATCCGGGGAATCGGCTGTATCTGGGGTGTCCAGGTTGCAGACGGAAAGCTTGCTTTGGCAATCTGTAACAAGTGCTTTGAAAAGGGCTTGATCATGGAGCGTGCAGGCCGAGACAACAATGTGTTGAAGCTGATGCCGGCGCTTGTGGCAACGGATGACGAATTGATGCGCGGATTGGATATCATCAGAGATTCAATGAATGAATTGATGTAAGAATTGTACAGAGATAATCTGTGTAGAAAGTAAATCGGGCAGGATGTATGAACCTGCTCGATTGTGTTTTATTTTAGATTATTTTGATGTACTTGATAAATGGAAAGGTATGATAGATTGTATGGAACCTTGGATGGGAAGAACAGCAGCCGTCGTAGATCTTGGTATGCTGAAAAATAACTTAGCAGAGATCCGCAAGAAATTAAAGCCGGGTGTCGAACTGATGGCGGTTTTAAAGGGCGACGGATACCGGCATGGCGCGGAAGGTTTGTATCCGACGCTGAAAGCATGCGGTGTGACAAACTATGCGGTTGCGCTGTGGAGCGAGGGTGTTGCCTTGCGCGAGCATGGCGCGACAGAGCCGATTCTGGTGCTTGGAGATACCAGGGATTATGACTTGGATGAGGCAGTCCGTTACAATCTGGATTTCCCGGTGTTCTCGGTGGAATACGCGAAGACAGTCGCCGAGGCAGCGAAACGACAGGGCAGAAAGCAGAATATTCAGATCAAGCTTGACACCGGAATGAGCCGGATCGGGTTCCCGGACAACGATGAGACACTTGAAGCAATCAAGGAGATCTCCCAGATGGAATCTCTGCATATGACAGGTATTTTCACGCATTTTGCGCGGGCGGACGAGTACGATCATAAGAGTGCAAAAAAGCAGCTTGACCGCTTCCTGCGTATGACAGAGAAATTAAAAGAGATGGGAATCACATTTCCGAAATATCATGTGGCGAACAGTCCGGCAATCTTGCTGATGCCGGATTCACAGCTTGACATGGTACGTGCCGGAGATATCTTATATGGCTTGAATCCGATCGATGAAGAAGGATTTAAGAAAGAAAATTTCAAGGAGATTTTGAGCTGGTACACCTATGTCGTTATGGTGAAAGAAGTTCCGACAGGAACCGAAGTCGGCTATGGCGGTACGTTCGTGACGAAACGCCCGACGAAGATCGCAACCCTGCCGGTTGGATTTGCGGATGGATATCGCAGAGATCTGTCAAACCGTGGAAAGGTGCTGATCCGTGGGAAGGAAGCACCGATCATCGGAAGAGTCTGTATGGATCAGTGCATGGTTGATGTGACAGATATCCCGGATGTTGAAAGAAATGATCAGGTAACACTGCTTGGCGGAGCACTTTCTATCCAGTGGATGGCAGATCTGCTGCAGACGAATGTCGATGAGATCGTATGTAATATCTCCCAGCGTGTACCGCGTGTCTATATTGATTCTACACAGGAATCATAAGTTCGTAGTAGAAAGAGGAATGTTATGCAACAGGAAACCCGTGTAAGAAATGCCTCACGAAATGTTGTGTTTGGCATGTTTTTGAAAGGCTATCAGATACTGCTTCCGTTCATCATGCGTACAGCAATCATGTACTACATGGGCGATGGATATCTCGGCTTGAACAGCTTGTTTGGTTCGGTGTTGTGGGTGTTGAACCTCGCGGAGCTGGGCGTTGGTTCGGCGATGGTGTATTCCATGTACCAGCCGATCATTGACAATGACAAAGAGCAGATCTGCGCGTTGTTAAAATTATATCAGAAATATTACCGGATCATCGGACTGGTAATCGCGGTCATCGGCGGAATTCTGACGCCGTTTATTCCGTATCTTGTTAAAAGCGATATGCCGGAGGGCGTGAGCATCTATGCGGTCTATCTGCTCAATCTGTTCTGTACCTGTATGTCATACTGGCTGCTCGCGTACAAGAACAGTCTGCTTACCGCACACCAGAGAAATGATGTGGCGAGCAAGGTCATGCTTGTGACGAATACGTTCCAGTATGCGGCACAGTTAGTTGTCGTTATGACAATCGGCGATTATTATATCTATCTGATTGTACAGATCTTCACACAGATCGTGACGAATCTGGTAACGGCATATTTTGCGAATAAGATGTATCCGGAGTATAAGGCAGTCGGAAAGCTGCCGAAGGAGACCGTAAAGAAAATCAATAACCGTATCAGAGATCTCTTCACCATGAAGGTGGGACAGGTCATTGTGTCGTCTGCGGATACGATTGTTATATCGGCATTCTTAGGACTTGCTGCGAATGCATTTTACAACAATTATTACTATGTGCTGACAGCGGTAACCGGAATCATGAATGTTGTGTTCGTATCGTGTACTGCAGGTATCGGAAACAGTATTCTGATGGAGTCGGAAGAAAAAAACTATACGGATTTGAAGAAGCTCTCGTTTATTATAATGTGGCTTGCCGGTATGTGTAGTGCAGTTATGCTCTGTCTGTATCAGCCGTTCATGCGGCTCTGGGTAACAGAGAAGCGGATGCTTCCGTTTGCAGTTGTTGTCTGCATGGTTGTGTATTTCTTCATCAGCCAGGTAAACCAGATCCTGATCACCTACAAAGATGCAGCCGGAATCTGGCACGAAGACCGATTCCGCCCGCTTGTGACGGCACTTGTGAATCTGGTGCTGAATATTATTCTTGTGCAGTTTATCGGTATCTATGGTGTTATCCTGTCTACCGTTATTTCCGTGCTGGTTGTTGGTATGCCGTGGATTCTGCATAACCTGTTTACAGTACTGTTTAAGCGGAATGCATGGGAATATATATGCAAGCTTTTATATTATACAATTGTGACAGCAATTGTATGTACACTTACTTATCTGGTTGCAAGTCAGATACCGGGTGTTGGAATTCTGGCACTGATTCTGAAGGCAATTGTGTCTGTAATCGTGTCAAATCTGCTGATGTTTGCAGCATATTTCAAGATGGGCGAATTCGCAGAAGTAAAGAAACTTGTGATACGTGTAGTGAAGAGACAGGCTTAATGTGGTGTGCGCGTGCACGTTGGACAGCAGCCATGTAAGCGGGAGGGAGAACTTATGAGGAAGTCAAAATTATGGGCGGCATGTGTGATGGCAGCAGCGATGCTTGCACTGACTGCGTGTGGGAAAGAAGATAAGCTGGTGCTTGTGACAACCGAAGCAGCATCGCAGAGTGATGCGACAACAACCGAAGATATTCTGGCGGATATCCGGGAGGAAGCGGAGAGTACAACCGAGGAACAGAAAAAGCGAGAGGAAGCTTCGGAGGAAGATAAGAAGGTCACACTGGAAGCAATCTATGATGCAAACAAAGGGGATACATTGCTTGCGGGGGGAAACAATTACAGTCTGAACACAATCTATTATAGTGATGGCGTCGAGGTGTATTCGGAATATCAGTTCCTTGGCTTTGCAGAGGATGGTACATATCTGCAGGTGTATGAGGATTCGAACGGAATCGTACAGGTGCTTGATAAGGAATATGGCTATTGGTATCTGATTGACGAGAATAAGACCTGTTATGCATTAATTTATCCGGAACCAAATGTGGCAGATGCAATCATCAACACGAACCACAACGATATGATCATCTCACTCACGGAGGCGGATCAGACGATCAAGGATATCTACCGCGAAGATGGTGATCTCGTAGTGGAAACAAATTATAAGAATGACAATGCATCGTATGTATTCAAATATATTCTGGATGCTAATTATAAGGTGCTGGAATATTATTGCTATGATTCGAACGGTGAAAAGGTGTCCTATTCCTGGGTAACGGAAGGGAATTCTTATGCATATCCGGAGGTCATAGAAACTGCACGCGCATCAACCAACATGCGGACTGTGACTTTTCGTGTTATGGAAGGAAAAGGGTTAGAGAACAGTTATCTTATTCCGGCTGACATACCGGTGCAGCTTGCTTTATTAGAGTATAAGGCATATACGGATGAGACATGTACAACAATCTGGGAAGAAACAGTGGATGATACGGGCGCATATACGGATGAGGTAATCTATCTCAAACGTGATGATGTGGAAACAACCGAGGAAACAACTGCAGAAACAACCGCAAATCCGTAAAGCTCTTTACAAATCGGTGGGAAATATAGTATACTATGGGTAAGAATGAATAACAGGAGAAATGTAAAAAGGAAGTGAAAATATGAGTATGAATATTAGCAGTAATTTTTTTAATAGCATGCTTGGAACATCTTCTAATAATTCGGGCACTGGATTGATGGGACTTCTTGGCGATTACAACTCCATTCGGAACGGTAGTTATCTGAAGCTTGCAAAGCATTATTATTCGAACGATAGTGCGAAGAAAGCGACACAGAAGCAGTTTTCTAAGAACGATACAGATACAAAGACAGAGGATACTGCGACAAAGTCTGCAGCAGAGAGCACATGGAAGGATCTTAAGACATTGAAGGATGAGAAACTGTATCAGAATGGCGATACAGATACGATCCGGAAGAATGTGAAGGAGTTTGTCAGCAACTACAACAGTGCGATGGAGAGTGCACAGAATTCTGATAAATCAGGCGTTCTGAAGAATGCATCCAGATTGGAAGCCCAGACTGGAAATTATACGAGTGCATTAGCCAAGATCGGAATTACGGTAAAGAGCGATAATACACTGACATTTGATGAGGAAGCATTTGCATCTGCAGATATGTCTGATGTGAAGAAGCTTTTCACAGGAGATTTCTCCTTCGGAAGCAATACTCAGAGCCGTATGTTACAGCTTGCAAGCGACGCATCTGCGAATTCCTCTTCTGTATTATACGATCGGTATGGAACAGTAGCAGGAACGTCAGTTGGCAGCTTCTATGACAGCTTATTTTAGTTAGTAAAAAATGTATAGTTCAATCTCCCCAAGAGGATTGATATAAGAATGGGAAGATCCGCGGGTTGACTGTGGATCTTTTTATTTTGTCTGGAAATGGGAGGACTGGTATAAAATGGCAAAAATACGAATTGATAAATATCTGGCAGATGCGGGTTTTGGCAGCCGAAGGGATGTGAAAGGACTGCTGAAAGCAAAACAGGTCACCGTTAATGGCGAGACGTGTGTGCATGCAGAGGAAAAACTGGAGCCGGCACAGGATGTAGTCCGTGTACAGGGCAAACCGGTCGTGTATGAGAGCTTTTCTTATTATATGCTGCACAAACCGCAGGGCGTGGTATCAGCAACGAAAGATGCACATGAAAAAACTGTTGTGAGCCTGATTACAGAGCAAAAACGCAGGGACTTATTTCCGGTTGGACGACTGGACAAAGATACAGAGGGACTGTTGCTTTTAACAAATGATGGAAAATTGTCCAATGATCTGCTGGCACCGGGAAAACATGTAGAGAAAACCTATTATGCCAGAATCAAAGGTATGGTCACAAAAAATGAGGTTGCTGCATTTGCAGAGGGCGTAGATATCGGCGATGAGATGCTCACAGCTCCGGCAGAAATGAAGATCTATAGGGCGGGAAGTGAAAGCGAGATCGAGATCACAATTACAGAAGGCAGGTATCATCAGATTAAGCGGATGTTTGAAGCGGTTGGTATGCAGGTGATTTATTTAAAACGATTGCGTATGGGACCGTTGTATCTGGATGAGTCACTTGCCTGTGGGGAATATCGAAAACTTACTACAGAGGAAATCCAGAGCCTGAAAAACAGAGAAGAATGGTAAATCGTTCGTGAAATACGAGAAAGTATGTTGACATATGAGGTAGAAAAAGTATAAACTGTAAAGAAGGTATTGCAGTATTGCAGGAGGAAATGATATGGACGAAAATAAGAACCCGGAATCCAGATATGATGTGGATGAGGAAGAGGGCGCAACTACTGTGTTGCGCGCGATGGATGCAGAAGCTGACGCTGAAGAAGAGGGTGCGACAACGGTATTACGCGCAGATGATAGGGTAGTAGCCGATGACGATAATGCAGAAGGTGCAACAACAGTTCTGACGGGATCAGATCCAGCTATGATGGGGGCTGCTCCGGCGCCGGGGGTACCGCAGTTTGAGGATAAGACACAGATGATTCCGCCGATGGGGCAGATGCCAAACGGACCGATGGGGCAGATGCCAAACGGACCGATGGGGCAGATGCCGAACGGACCAATAGGAGCACCGATGGGGCAGATGCCAAACGGGTCAATGGGAGCACCGATGGGGCAGATGCCGAACGGGCCAATGGGAGCACCGATGGGGCAGATGTCGAACGGATCAATGGGGCAGATGCCAAACGGGCCAATGGGAGCACCGATGGGGCAGATGCCAAACGGACCAATGGGAGCACCGATGGGGCAGATGCCAAACGGACCAATGGGAGCACCGATGGGAATGATGCCGAATAATGGACAGATGCCACCGATGAATGGTGGAAAGCCACCAAAGGCTCCAAAACCACCAAAAGCTCCAAAAGAGAAGAAAGCAAAGGCACCAAAACAGCCAAAAGTAAATAAGGATGGTACGCCAAAGAAGAAAAAAACTGGCTTAATTGTAACTATCTGTGTTATTGCAGTACTGGCATTGGGAGCAGGTGCATATTTCCTGTTTTTTACTCCGGAGAAGCGGTATGAGCGGAAGATGGATACAGCAGAAAATGCAATGACAGACAGCAGCTATGAAGAGGCAGTGACTGCATATGAGGCTGCACTTGGAATCTTTTCTGACCGGGTTCCTGCTATGAATGGATTATTGGCGGCACAGATTGGCTCCGGTGAAAGTGATGCAGCAAGGGAGAATTTTGCAGAGTTCCGTACTACAATCACTGGTTTTGATGCGGACAAGGTTACAGAGAATCTTGAAGATATCGTTGCATTTTATGAGTATGCAGATGATCTTTACAGTGATACAGACTCTTTGATTGATGCGTATAAGGAAGGGTATGATCTGACCAATGACAGTGGTCTGAAGAAGAATCTTGTGGCTGCATATGTAGATCGTGCGGATGCGATGGACAATTCTGATTATGAAAATAAGATTGCTGCATATGGAGATGCTCTTGATCTTGACAGTACCAATGAGTCAGCCCTAAGTGGAAGAAAAGAATGTGCATATGCTGTTCTGGATGATATGATGAACACACAGCAGTATGATCAGGCAGAGTCCTTTATCAATACATATGCAGATAGCATGTCAGATGTGGATTTTTCTTCTTATACAGAGAAGATTGAGTCAGAACGTGCCTTGATGACAGCCAGACATGATCTGATGGAACAGGTAATCAGTCTGATGTCTGCTTCTGATTATGCAGGCATGATGGATGTAGATGGCTCTGAAAATGCCAGCACGGTTGTCGCCAATATGGATGGTACTTCTTATATTTATGCAACGGATGGTTATGATAGCTCTTACACGGGAAAGGGTGCAGGAATTTACACATATTCATCTCTGCTGAGTTCTGGATATTACTTCTATTATGGAGATTACGAGAATGGTGTCCGAAGTGGACAGGGATCATTGTTTGTAAAGATGGATGGTTACAATCAGGCATATCTTGTCTATGAAGGTGCATGGAGTAACGATAAACCAAATGGTGCGGGTACTGAGACATCTGTCAACGAGGATGCCGGCGATGAGCTTGTTACCGTGACACGTTCCGGTAATCTGGTAGATGGATTATTTGATGGAGATGTAACAGTGTCTCTTGTGTCAAACGATGAGGAATATGCCGGAACATATACAGGTACATTTACAGCATCCAATGGTGATGCACCGGATATCCGCGAGAATTATCCGGATCTGGATTTCAGTGATGTATCTGATGGTGCGACAGTTTATGTAATACTGGAATGTGAAGGTTCGCCAATGTACTGGCATTTTTCAAAGGGATCCGCTGCGAAGCTGGGTATATATACCTTTGATTATTAAGATAAAATAGACGGTGGTAAAACATATGGACATATTGATCAATGACTATATAAATGGAGAGCGTTCCTTGTGCAGGGATGAGGCTCAATTTTCTGTGTATCTGTTTCAGATTATGAATGGATGCAAACGTGTCAAGATCGATTCTGACAATTATGCAAACAAGACTTACGAAGTGATACAGGCGTATTACATGCCGGAATTCCTACGCGACTACTTTAATTATGTGGATAGCAAGGCAGAATTCAACCGAAAGCTCCTGACATTTGCAAACCGGAAGCTGCGGGCTCTGTATGCCGGTGAGGAGGCACAGGGGGCTATGCTGGAGGATGTGGATGTAAAGACAGTGAATGCGGCGGAGATCTACAATCTGGACAAGGAACTGGATATGGAGAATCCGGGATTTGACCTTGGAAAGCATATCAACGGGTGGTCCGGAAAAGAACGTGAATATCGTAATCCGCTTGCACGTTGGATGATGAATGTGAAACCGGATATTGCGGTTTTGTTAAAACGGCGTGGTATCAAACGTACGGAACTTCGGATGCATGTAATTGATTGTCATTATCTGAATAGCGTGGACACATATCCGGCATTGATTGGTCGTGTGGACAAGGAAGGCCATGTGACGGGATGCAGGAAGATTGTATGCACGAAGCAGCAGGTAGAGCAGTATGCGTTGGAGTTTTTGTGTGAGACACCAACGGAGGAATATGCGGATACGATTGGAATGAAATGGTGGGGACCGGCAAAGGAATCAGAAACTCCGATAGAAGATAGCGGGGTTGTGATTGAACCGGGATTCATCAGTATGGCAAATCTGGTCAGTGCAAAGAATGTACAGATGTATGAGGATGCGGATAAGCCAATATCTATGCAGAAGCTACAAGAATATAACAAAGCTTTTTACGCAGAAGAGCGAAAGGTGAAGGAACCGAAAGCGATTCTTGGGAGTGTTTTGGAATTGCAGATATAAGGCAGAACAAGAAAAAGGGTTGAGATACATCAACCCTTTTTCTTATGGATGCATAATCTATAAATTATTCCATAGCTGCTTTTAATGCGGCATCTAAATCTTCCAGGATATCGTCGATGTTCTCCAGACCAACAGAGAAACGAACCATACCGGCATCGATACCAGCGGCAACCAGCTGTTCATCGGAAAGCTGTCGATGCGTCTCGCTTGCCGGATGCAGGACACAGGTACGGATATCTGCAACATGCACTTCGTTGGAGGCAAGCTTTAACGAATCCATGAACTTTGCGGCTGCCGGGCGTCCACCTTTGATGATAAAGGAGATGACGCCGCAGGATTTGCCACCGAGATATTTCTCTGCGAGTGCATGGTTTGGATCCGAAGGAAGTGCCGGACAACTGACACTTATAACAGCGTCGCTTTTTTCAAGGTATTCTGCAACAGCCATTGCATTTTCTGTATATTGTTTCATACGAACCGGAAGTGTTTCTAATCCGAGGTTCAACAGAAATGCAGAATGTGCGGCAGGATACACGCCGAAGTCACGCATGAGCTGCATTCTTGCTTTGATGATATATGCCATGTTGCCGTAGGATTTGGTGTAACAGGTTCCGTGATAAGATTCGTCGGGCTCTACAAGCTCCGGGAATTTACCGTTATCCCAGTTGAATTTACCGCTGTCCACGATGACACCGCCAATCTGAACTGCATGTCCATCCATATATTTGCTTGTGGAATGTACGACAATGTCGGCACCGAAGTCAAATGGTTTGCAGAGAATCGGAGTTGCAAAGGTGTTGTCCACGATCAATGGAACTCCCATTGCATGGGCGATATTTGCAAAGCGTTCAATGTCAAATACAGTCAGCGCCGGATTCGCAATCGTCTCGCCGAATACAAGTTTCGTATTTTCCTTGAAGCATGCTTTGATTTCGTCGTCGGACATATTTTTATCAACATAGATACACTCAATGCCAAGCTTCTTTAAAGTAAAAGAGAAAAGGTTGATTGTACCGCCGTAGATTTCCGGGGTACTGATGATGCTGTCACCAGCCTGACAGATATTCAGGATGGAAAGCAGGGTAGCTGCCTGGCCGGAAGTGGTACACATGGCACCGACACCGCCTTCTAAGGCTGCAATTTTCTCTTCGACCGCCATGACCGTCGGGTTGGCGAAACGGGAATAACAGAGTCCCTTTGTTGGATCATCAAAGATTCCGGCAACCTCTGCAGCAGATTCGTAAACATAGGTTGTACTTTGGACGATAGGCAGAACGCGTGGCTCTCCGTTCTTTGGTGTATAGCCTGCATGCAGGCATTTTGTTTCATCTTTCATTGTAATAAAACCCTCCTAATAGTATGTAGTTACTGTTAAATGAAGCACACTGCAACACGTACAGATCATCATGCTGCTGTGTGATAATATATGATTTAATGTAACACAAATGCTATGTGAATACAATAACCGGATGCAAGGGAAAGAATTGTACATTATTATAATGACGAAAAAATAAAAAAATTTGAAGAAAAAAATGAGAAATTGCTTGCAAAATAAAATATCGTATGATAATATCTAACTCTGTGATATATTTTTATATTCCTTGCTTCCGACCAGTTCGGAGGCCAATAGACCATAAGGAGGTGCAATAACATGAACAAGTATGAATTGGCGTTGGTTGTTAGCGCAAAGATTGATGATGACGCAAGAACTGCTGTTGTAGATAAGGCTAAGGCTATTATCGAGAAGGCAGGCGGCACAATCACAAACGTTGACGAAAAAGGCAAGCTGAGATTAGCATACGAGATTCAGAAGATGAAGGAAGGTTTCTACTACTTCATTCAGTTTGATGCAAACGCTGAAGCTCCAGCTCAGATCGAAGCAAGTGTTCGTATTATGGAATCTGTTCTCAGATATCTTTGTGTTAGACAGGACGCAGAGTAGTAGTTAGGAGGATTTCCGATGAACAAAGTAATTTTGATGGGTCGTTTAACTCGTGATCCGGAAGTTAGATATTCACAGGCTGCAGAGCCTTTAGCAATCGCAAGATATACACTTGCAGTTGACCGTAGATTCCAGAGAAGAGACAATTCTGGAAATGAGCAGACAGCAGATTTTATCTCCTGTGTCGCTTTTGGCAGAAACGGAGAGTTTGCTGAGAAGTATTTGAAGCAGGGTACAAAGATTGCGATTACGGGACGTATTCAGACAGGCAGCTATACAAATAAAGATGGCAACAAGGTTTATACAACAGAGGTTGTCGTAGAAGAGCAGGAGTTTGCAGAGAGCAAGAATGCATCTGGAAACAATGGCGGTGGATATCAGCAGGAAGACAGACCGGCACCGGGAAATGCCAGTGCAGATGGATTTATGGATATTCCAACAGGATTGACAGGCAACGATTTACCATTTAAGTAAGGAAATTAAATGGAGGTAATTAGCAATGGCTTACAATAAGACAGAGAAGAGCGATCGTCCAGACGCTCCTATGAAGAGAAGACCAATTCGTAGAAGAAAAAAGGTCTGTGTATTCTGTGCAGAGAAGAATGCAGTAATTGATTACAAGGATACAAACAAGCTTAAGAGATACATCTCTGAAAGAGGTAAGATTCTTCCTAGAAGAATTACCGGTAACTGTGCAAAGCATCAGCGTGCACTTACAGTTGCAATCAAGAGAGCAAGACACGTAGCTCTTATCCCTTACGTTGTAGAGTAAGAAGAACGTATAAAACTCCAATTTGCGGATTTTCGCAGATTGGAGTTCTTTTTTGTCTTAATGTGTACAAAATGATACAAATTAGATACATTTTCATGGTAAGATAAAAACAGTAAAATAAAGGATACTGAGAGGAGATTGCGGTGAGAAAAATAAGAAGAAAACGGATGGCAGCCGTGATGGTACTCTGTGTAGGATTGCTCGGTGGATGTGCGGGCAACACCCAGACGGACGATCTTGTGATTACGATACCGGAATATGAAAAAATTACATATACAACAGAAAAGGCGGTATATGGAGATATTGCGCCTGTATTAGATCTGAGATTGAAGGCCGACGATTTTGAACGGAAGGAGTACTATCCGGATCATGATGAGATGAAAGTGGATCAGGTGTATGTCCATGTTGGAGATGTCGTGCAGAATGGGGACACGTTAGTTACATTTTCTTCTGAGGATATTGCGGAGGAACGCAGACAGTATGAAAACCGGGTGGAGGAAGATGCCCTTCTGATCGACCATTATACAAAGCTGGATGCGATTAACCAGACGGATGAACATCAGGAGAGCATTGATCAGCTAAAGAAAGATCAGGAGATTGCAGGACTGTATATGAAGGATCTGGATGCGAGACTGGAGGCATATACGATAAAGGCAGAAGGAAGCGGCATTGTGAGCAGTCTGTCGGATATGCTTGATTATGGAACCGTATATGCAGGGGATGCGGTCGTAACAATCCTGTATGGTTCGGATAATTATGTTACGACAACGGAGGATGATTATGCATTCGAAGTGGGGCAGACATTTACGGCGACGTTTGGAGTTGGAAGTTATGAGGTTATGCTGACAGCGATTGATACGCTGGCTTCCGATACGGATGCCGGAACAAAACGCCAGCTGACATTTACATTGGTTGACTCTTCGAAGCGGCCAAGCTCGGATTCTCTGGATCTGGAAATTGAAAAAAATGTGCTTAAAAATGTTTTGTACGTGCCGGAAAAAGCAATTGTATATGTAGGAAGTCGGAACTATGTTTATGTGTTGGATGAAGATGGATTCCGGCATGGTGTGCAGGTACAGACCGGGGCGACGATTGACGGCTATACTGTGATCGAGGATGGATTGCAGGAGGGGGAGAAGGTGGTGATTGCGAAATGAAAATCGGACAGAAGATAAAACGACAGCTTGGATTTTGTATGAGTATGCTCTGCGCAATCTCATTGGCTGCCTGTGGAACAAAATATGCGGATGCCCCGGCTTTGCTGGAACCGGTATCCGGTACCGAATCATACCGTGAGGTATCCATAGGTGATGTTGGAGATCTGAAAATCGCTTATGGTTCGGTTGTGCCGACGGAACATGCTGTATTCTGGACGACACAGGTGAATGTGGCGGAGATTGTTGTTGATGTAGGGGATTATGTAGAGGCAGGACAGGTGGTAGCAACCGCGGACCTCGAATCAGCACAGAAAACAAGAGAGGATCTTGAAGAATCACGGAATCTGCTGGTGCAAAAACATGATCTGGAAGTGCAAAAGCAACAGCTTGTGATACAGAAGCTGAATCTGCAACAGGCGGGAGAAAACCAATTGGGAGATCCTGACAGTGCGGCGAAAACAGGAAAAGAGATCGAGACAGAACAGGAAAATGTCAATTATGATAATCTGTTGTATCAACATCAGCTTGCTGATTATGACGAGCAGATTCAGAAACAGCAGGAAATCATTGAAGATGGAACACTCAGGGCAACCGCAAGCGGATATGTCTCTTATGTCCGTCAATTTACATATGGTAATCAGGTCACAAGTTCCATGAATGTGGTTACAATCGCGGATTATGAGGATACATATATTCAGGTACAGAACACAACAATCAAAGACAAGCTTCTGGAAAAATATGATCGTTATTATACGATACAGGATGGAAAGAAAATTTCACTCAAAGAGTATGCATATACGACACAGGAACGCCTGACTGCCGAAAATCAGCAGAAATATCCGGCACTCCGCATGCAGTATGAGGATCTTACGAAATGCGCACCGGTCGGTTCTGTGATTGCAGTTTATCTGGTCAGAGACCGCGTGGAGGATGTCTTGTATGTCGGGAACGATTCTATCTACGAGGATGATCAGGGATCGTTTGTTTATGTAAAAAATGGGGAGCAACGCGAACAACGCTATATTGAGACCGGAGTCAGCGACACTGTAAATACAGAGGTAATATCCGGCCTTTCTGAGGGAGAAAAAGTGTATTATACATCCGAGACAGCGTGGCCGGATGCATATGAGGAATATACGGTAGGTGCTCCAACAAATTATGATTCGATGTTTTATACAAACCGTTACGCGATTGCAGATACGATGCGGATCAATTATACATCACCTTATGAGGGCACAATTCAGGAGGTCTGTGTATCCAATGGAGATTATGTACAAAGAGGGGATGTGTTACTCAAGGTTCGAACCAACGAAGGCAGTGCGAAGCTGGCAGAGATGCGGGCAGGGATTGAAGATATGAAGGGAAGCCGCGCGAAAGCGGTGCAGGCACATGAGGACACACTTCAATCGTTGCAGCAGGAGAAGCAGACGGCTTTGACGGGTGGACAGACACCGCTTGCAACCGGTACCGATGCGCAGACAGCAACCAGCAGTGATGCAGAAGAACCGTTGAATCCAAATCTCCCGTCTATGCTGGATGTTGATATCCAGATCGAGAATCTGGATTTTCAGATCCAGACGCTGGATTATAACGATCAGCTGAAACAGTCAGAGGAAGCATACACAGAGGCAAGCTGTAACAATGATGGAACCGGCGTGATGTCAATCTGCGCCGAGCATGAAGGTGAAATATTGGATTTCTGGATAGACACCGGAGCCAAACTGGAGCTTAATTCGGATATATTGGCGATTGATACGCCGGCGAAGAAGAAACTGGCATTATATGGTGGAAACAGCAAAGTTTCAAATGGAACACCGGTGACTGTGCAGGATGAGGAAAGCGGAAAGGTGATACAGGGAATCGTCTGTGGGTCCAATGGAATCATGGATGGAACAAAAGAAGAATATTATGTCACAACGGTTGGAAACCGTGTCTATATCACGCAGAGTGTAACGAGTGACAGCCGGATGTATTATGTGAAGCTGGATGGAGAAGCGGCTGAGGAGCAGGTAACCGGAGGTCAGATGATCTCCTATCCTTTGATTTCCTATTCGGATGTGTATACGATTCCGGCAGATGCCCTATACACAGAGAAGGCAAATTCAGGCAAGCAGACATCCGCGGATTTCTATTATGTGTGGAAGATCGTAGATGGAAATATCGAGAAACAATATGTGGATGCGGCAATCTGCAACAGCGCGCAGGATACATCCAAATATAAAAAAGGTGATGTAGTGGCATGTATATTTAACGGTATTTCGGAGGGAGATATACTGGCAGGACCAGTTTCAGAGGAAGAGGAGTAAAAGATGATACGGTTCGTTTTACAGAAAATTAAAAACAAAAAATGGTTAACGACCTGCCTGCTCTTAGGACTTGTCTTTCTGGTTGCAGCGGTTTCATGCCAGCCGATGTTCAAGGCAGGATCGCTCAACAAAATGTTATTGGACAGCTTTCATAATGCAGGCGAGGAAGCGGATGTATATCCTGCTGTCATTGGCAGAACAGGAGCTTATGTGACAGAGAAACGGCAGACGGCAGAGGCTGTACTCGATGGCGTGAATGGGTATCGGCAGACATGGGAGAAATATCTTGGTTCCATACAGGCGGTAAATACACAGACGATGCTGACATTGGACGAACAGTCCACACAGGGGTCGTATGGTGGAAAGGGAAAATATCTGAGGGTGTCGTATATGCCGGGTATGCTCGCGCATATACAGGTGCTTGTCGGAGAGGATTACGATGCGTATGCGGGTGAACTGTATGGCTGTATGCTGTCTGAGAGTGTGATGGATGCCTGCGGATTTACGGTCGGGGAGACACTGGAGTTCCCACTCTGGACGGATGTTGATGGGAAAACGCTGAAACTGCAGATTTGTGGTATTTTCAAAGAAGCAGACAGTACGGATACTTTCTGGTATACAGCACCAAATGCAATGGAGCAGGAAATCTTCGTTAAGGAAGAGACATTTGATGCTATCGTGAAACAGTTTGCACCGGAAAAGATTAACTATTCGACAAATGTACTTCTTGATTATACAAAAATCAATCAGAAAAATGTAACGGATGTGCAATATTATATTGAACAGTTTCATAAGGAGGATCAGAGTTTTACCGATTCGTTCCTGAGTCTGCTTACGCAGTACCAGAAGGATAGGAAAACGGTGGATATCACACTCTGGGTATTGGAACTTCCGTTGCTTGGTCTGGTGCTCGCATTTATCTATATGGTGACCGGGCAGATTATCGACACGGAACAGGGCGAGATTGCCATGATGCGAAGCCGTGGTTATCGCCGTGGTCAGATTGTAGCCGTTTATGCATTGCAGGCATGTGTGCTCTGTATGGCAGCGATACTGATTGGAACGCCTCTTGGATATGGTCTGTGTAAGTTTGCTGCATCGACCACAGATTTCTTGACCTTCCACGTCGGGAATCTTTCAATGTATCATTTTATACCTGTGATGCTTGTCTATGGACTGGCGGCGTCTGCTGTTGGGATTTTGTTTATTTTGATTCCGGTTGTGATCCATTCAGGGGTGTCAATCGTACAGCAGAAGTCTGATCAGAAGATCAGCGAGAAGATGTTCTGGGAAAAATATTTTCTGGATATTGTACTGCTGGGTGTATCGCTCTATCTGCTTCATAATTTTAATCAGGAAATCGATAAGATTCGTGCACGGGCACTGCTTGGGGCGAAGATGGATCCACTTATTTTTCTGGATTCCGTGCTTTTTATCGTGGCGATGGGGCTTGTTGTGCTGCGACTGCTGCATTATCTTGTACAGCTTGTCTATCATATTGGAAGGAAACACTGGAGTCCGGCCGTGTATGCGTCGTTTTTGCAGATCACACGAAACTTCCGCAAACAGGGCTTCATCTCAGTGTTTTTAATTCTGACTGTGGCAATGGGATTGTTCAATGCCAATGCGGCCCGTACGATTAACCAGAATTATGAGAACCGTATCCGCTACGCAGATGGCACAGATATCCGTTTGCAGGAGACGTGGAAGATGCAGGCATTTTATGTGTCTGCCAACGATATTGATTATAATTATGTAGAGCCGGATCCGGTAAAGTATGACGAACCGGTCAAACAGGGACTTTGCACGAGCATGGCGAAGGTAATCCGGACAGACAATGTATCGGTGAGCCGAGGGAAGACGAAGATTGCTAACTGCGAATTTATGGGAATCCATACAAAGGACTTCGGAGAGACGGCGTATTTGCAGGAAGAATTAAACAAAGAGGTTCATTGGTATACATACTTAAATGAACTGGCAAAACAGGAGAATGGCGTGATCCTGTCGAAGAATCTGGCGGCTGCGCTGGAGGTCAAAGTCGGTGATATTGTGGATTGCTCCAGATATGGAGATTCTGTAATGAAGAAGGAAACCGTGCGTGGAACGATCAGTGGAAAGGTTGTGGCAATCGTTGATGCATGGCCGGGATTTGTACAGTATACATATGAAGATGGAGAGGAATTGGAACATTATCTGATCGTTGCAAACTACGCGAAGACCGTTCAGAGTTTCAAGATTTCCCCATATGAGATATGGTATAAGCTGGCAGATGGCGTGGATAGTGATACAGTACGGGCAATGATCGATGCGAGTGGTGCAAAGCTGTCAGCATACACCGCATTAGATCGCGACATTGCTGCAATGAAGGAGACAGCGATGATACGCATCACAAATGGTATGTTTACTTTAAGCTTTGTCATTGCGCTGATTTTGTGTATGATCGGATTTTTGATCTACTGGATTTCATCAATCCGGCAGCGGGAATTGTTGTTTGGCGTGTACCGGGCGATGGGGTTAAGTGAGAAAGAAGTGAATCATATGCTGGTAAATGAACATTTCTTTTCTACACTGCCATCGATTCTGGCAGGCGGCGCCTGCGGAGGAGTAGCAACGTATCTGTTTGTGAAGCTTTTTGGCGTGATTTATCTTCCGCAGAAGCATAACCTGGGTATCTATATTTATCTTGACCAGATGGATGTGTTGAAGCTTGTTGCGGTGCTTCTGGTTATGATCTTGTTGTGTATCGTGATTCTGCGGCGGCTGGTGCGAAGCCTGAATATCACGCAGGCATTGAAATTAGGAGAGGAGTAGGAATTCGCATATGAATATGATTGAAGCAAGAAATATTACACGGATGTTTCCGGTTGGCGGTGGCGAATTCTATGCCCTGAGGCATGTTGATATTGACATACCGGCAGGAAAACTTACGATCTTAAAGGGCCGTTCCGGAAGTGGAAAGACAACGCTTATGAACATATTAAGTGCGCTGGATACACCGACCGAAGGGGATGTCAGTTTTGATGGACAGGCATATTCTGAGATGGGAAAAGTGCAAAAAGAACAGCTGCGAAGGGTGGAGATTGGATTTGTCTTTCAGGCAGTTGCCCTGATTCCAATTATGAATGCCTATGAAAACGTGGATTTTGCGATGCGGCTGGCAGCGCAGGGGTTGTCTGCCAAAGCGGTTGATGAGCGGATTAAGGAGACACTTGCGTTTGTTGGAATGGAAGACCGGATGCGGCATATGCCGGGACAGATGTCAGGTGGAGAGCAGCAACGTGTGGCAATTGCACGGGCAGTGGCGCACCGACCGAAAGTGGTGTTCGCGGATGAACCAACCGGAGCTTTGGATACAGAATCCGGACTGCGTGTGATGCAGTTGTTTCGGAATCTGATTGAAAGAGAGGGTGTGACGATCGTTATGACGACACATGATCCGAATCTGATGGAGCTGGGTGATGTTGTCTATGAGTTAGAGGATGGTGAGATTATTGACAGACAAATACGAGAATGATACATTGGAAGATATGGAAAATGACATAGCAAAAGAGGGAAAACGGATGGAAACTTCCCCTCTGATCGTCTGTGATTCTCTCGTAAAAATCTATAAGACGAAGGAAGTCGAGGTGCTTGCTTTGCAGGGACTTGACCTTGTGGTGAATCGTGGAGAACTGATGGCAATCATCGGAAAAAGTGGAAGTGGAAAAAGTACGCTTATGAATATTGTAGGCGGACTGGAGGTGCCATCTGCCGGACGTATTGTGGTAGATGGACAGAATCTGGCAGAATTTACGGAACGACAGATGGTGCAGTACCGGAAGAAAAAGATTGGGTTTGTATGGCAGAAAAGCGGAAGAAATCTGTTTCCGTATCTGACGTCGCTGGAGAATATCGAGGCTCCGATGCTTGCGATTCATAAGAATGCGAAGAAACGACGGGAAAAGGCGGGCGAATTGCTTGCACTTGTCGGGATGGAACATAAGCGGGATTCCTACCCGGCGCAGATGTCGGGGGGAGAACAGCAGAGGATTGCAATTGCAGTGGCACTTGCAAACGAACCGGAAATTCTGCTTGCAGATGAGCCGACGGGAGCAGTTGATACAAAAACCTCTTCGAACATTCAGGATCTGTTCCGGAAGTTAAACCGGGAGCTTGGACTGACGATTATCATTGTAACACATGACATGAAACTGGCGCATAAAGTAGACCGTGTTGTCATGATTTCGGATGGCAAGATCAGCACAGAGAAAATTCTGAAACAGCATTACCGGGATATGCTGGATCAGCTGGAATCACCGGATATGACAGAGGAGACACACGAGGAATATTCCGTACTGGATAAGGCGCATCGTGTACAGCTCAGCGAGGACATGCTTGCGGCAGCCGGTATTGACACGAATAAGGTAAAAGTACGGATTGAGGATGGACGTGTCGTGATTGAAGCAGAAGAAAAGAAAGAATAAAAGTTTACCTGGAGGATGGTTACGTGATTAAGATATTGGTCGTGGAGGATGAACGGGCAATCTCGGATTTGATACGGATGAATCTGGAGGATGCCGGATATGCCTGCACTTGTGCATATGATGGCATGGAGGCTGCAGATATTCTGGAAAAACAGAATTTCGATCTGGTTCTTCTGGATATTATGCTGCCGAAAGTAAATGGATATGAATTGTTAGACTATATCAAGCCGACAGGAACACCGGTGATTTTTCTCACTGCGAAGGCAGGACTTACCGACCGTGTCAAGGGGTTAAATCTGGGTGCAGAGGATTATATTGTAAAGCCGTTTGAAATTGTGGAATTGATCGCACGGGTGCAGGTTGTTCTACGGCGGTTTCATAAAGATGCTGCAAAACTGGTGTATGGAGAACTGGAAATCAATACGGACAACCGAACGGTATTACGGGCAGGGGTACCGGTTGAGCTGACACCGAAGGAATTTATGCTGTTGGAGATATTTGTTCGTAATAAGAATATTACCTTATTCCGGGATAAAATTTATGAACTTGTCTGGGAAAGTGACAGTTATGGTGATACACGGACATTGGATCTGCATGTGCAGCGTCTCCGTAAAAAACTTGGGCTGACAGACAAGCTGAGGACGATTTACAAGGTTGGATACCGGCTGGAAGATTAAAGGAATAGAGAAGATTCGTGAAGTTTCGTTATAAAGTTGTAATTATCAATATCATATTATTATCGCTCGGAATTGGAACCGTCGGATTCTTTATGATCCGGCGGAATTTCCAGCTTGCGCTGGATGCGCAGATTAAAACCTCAATCGAGGAGAACAATCTGCTGCAGTCTACGATCGAGTATCGTTTGCTTGATACGATCAATTCTTCCCCATCGAATCTTGTGTATCAGATGAAAAATTTAAGTGCTGATGTCGTAGGCAAGATGGGTGGAAACAACAAAGGTGTCTATGTGTTCTACGATGGTGCGGAGGTTGTGCATTCTGCGGCAGATGACAATAAACTTGTCTGTCCGGAGGAACTGTGGAGTACCGCGGCAATCGGGCAGAAACAGTACATGATCACGAAGGAAGCCGGGCGGTATTATCTGTTTTCCTGTTCAACAAGCCTGGTTCAGGACAAAATGATGAATATTATCAATGCACGGGATATCACCGAGACATATCAGCTCGTGGAGAATGAACGGCGGTATTTTGTGCTGCTTTTAGGAATTGTCGTGCTCTGCTGTACGGTAGCAGTCTTTGTGATCACCTATCTGCTGACGAAACCTTTGGAGACGCTGAATAAGGCATCGAAGAAGTTTGGAGAAGGTGATTATGAGAGCCGCGTGCATCTGCGCAGTCACGATGAGGTTGGCACACTGGCACAGACCTACAACCAGATGGCGGATTCGGTGTGTGAGCATATGGATGAACTGCAGGGGATGGTGACGCGTCAGGAGCAGTTTGTGGCTGATTTCACGCATGAGGTCAAAACACCTATGACGACGATCATCGGGTATGCGGATATGCTGCGTTCCAAGGAGATGGAACGGGAGAACCAGGTGCTTGCTGCGTCGTATATTTTCCATGAAGGAAAACGGCTTGAAGCGATGTCGATGAAGCTGTTTGACTTTATCTACACGAAGCACAGAAAGATTGAGTTTCAACCGATCTCGGTTGTGAGCTTCATGCAGGAGGTGGCGGAGAGTGTGACGCCAATTCTGGCGCAGAAGAATCAGACGCTTACCTGTATGACGGTGGATGAGAGAATCGAGGGAGACAGCAATCTTTTGAAATCCGCATTTATCAATATTATAGACAACGCCAGAAAGGCGTCGGACGAAGGAAGTGGAATCCGTTTCTTTGCGAAACGGACGGACGGTGGCGTGCAGATCGGTGTGCAGGATTTTGGTGTTGGTATCAGTGGGGAACATTTACAAAGAATCTTCGATGAGTTTTATATGGTAGACAAATCGCGTTCACGGAAAGAGGGCGGTGCAGGTCTTGGACTTTCTCTTGCGGCATCGATTGTGGAAAGCCATGGGGAGAAGCTGGAGATTGAAAGTGCTGTTGGAAAAGGAACAACGATGTGGGTGGTATTTCATGAGAAAAATCTTACAAAACAATAAAATACGTGTCGGACTGCTCTTTGCCTGTTGTGCGATGATTGTCGTGCTTAGCATTGTGGCACCGAAATATCTGCTTGCACGGACGCTTACAGAACAGACGAATCGCGTCGAGGTGGCACCGGAGGAATATTATCTGGAAGCAGGAACGATGATGTCACGCAACACATCATCAAATCTTTCTTCGATTGACCGGATCAAGCTGATCTCCGGCACATGGGATAGCAACATGGAAAAATGTGAGATCACAGAGGGTTTTCTGGATGAAGTCGAGGCAGTGGAGCTTGCGAAGAAGCAGCTGGATGTCTATTACAAGCAGGATGTGTATCCATATTCGGTGCAAATCCAGTATGACAATCTGTATTCCTATTCGTCAGAGCTTTACTGCTACACCGACACCAGCTTCAATACCTATACGGCATATCTATGGAAGATCATATTTACGAAGTATGACAACAGTGTAGAGAATGTAATATATATGACAGAGAGTGGAACGATTCTGCTTGCCTGGACAAATGGAAATTATTCTCTGGACGCATATGATCTGTCAAAGTTTTATAAAAATGCACAGAGCAAGGATATCTTAGGTGATAACAGAATATATAAGATGTCTGCGATGAAGTATAAGCCGGTTTCTTCTGTGACGATTCCATATCCGGATGCAGAGGAAATACAGAAGATTGAAAACGGAGCATTGCTTACAATCCGGGTAGGCGGAGAACTGGAGAATTTTCAGGTTTTGCAATATAAGTCAGAAACCGGTACCGGTTTTTTGCTTATGCCGTTGCCTGCGGGAAAATAAATATTTATCCGGAATATTATCCGGAATAGATACAAATTTGATACATTCCTATGCTACACTGAAACCATCAAATCAGAGGAGGGAGCATCATGAACGAAGTGAATGATTTAGGATGCGACCGACGATCTGCCGCCGAGTGAAACGAGGGGGCATTACATTAGAAGGGGGAGGAATCCGGGATGAAACGATGGATAAAGGTGCTTTGCGTAGGAATGTTTTTTTCGTTATTGACAGGCTGCGGAAAAGGCAGGGGCGATGTTGCCGCAGATTATCAGAAAAATGCGGAGGGTGGTACATTTGAGGCAGGTGAGCCAGAGCATATAAGCTATGAGATTGTGGGAAATGATGATGTGATGTTTACAGTCGATGCGGATGTGACAGGAGGTGAGCGGCTCTCTGGCAGCCGGTGTTATGGAGCAAAACCACAGGTGCTCGATGATGCGTATGTGGAAACGAAGGTATATCCGGCATTTGATGATGGAACAGCACAGTCGGTAAAACCATATATGGTATGTACAGATAAAGAGATGGATGACAGAAGAGATGTTCTTTGGGCAGAGATAGACAAGGTGTATGAACAACCGGCATCACAGACGGATGCCGTCTCTGAGATCTGGAAGTATGGGTATTTTGCGGATATGAGTGAGTTGAACTGCAGTACGGATACGAAAGGACAGGCGATACATACACTATTCACAGGGGAAGAAAAAGCGGATCCAAGGATACCGGTCACAGCAACTAACCAGAAAACGTATAGCTATGTCGATGCAGAAGGTAAGAATATCAGCCGGGCAAGAGTGGATGGAGAAATCGGTGGTCTGCCGTATGTATATGAGACGTATTACCGGGAGGCTTCGGATAGTGAAGAAAATGTAAACTGGGTTACCCTATATATGCGGTACGACAGATATCGGAAGCAGATCCTTGTGCGACCGAAGGAGGACGGGGATGAAATCCCGGATCTGGGTGAGGCGGATGCACAGGCGGTGGCAGATGCATTTTTACAGAAGCTTGGATATGGAGACTTTGTATGCTGTGGAACGGCGATTGGTGCTTATAGGGAAAGGGACGAAGACCCTGATACGATGAGTAATAATCTGGTGAATCACTGGTATTGCTTTTCCTATAGCCGGAAGGTGGATGGGATTTCTGCATCGGTTACAGCAGGTGTCAATGATCTGCGGTTTGGTGTATCAGGGGAGCTGACAGCTCCGCAGGAGATCATCGAAGTTGCGGTGGATGTACAGGGCGTTGCGACTGTGAAGGTACAGACAAATCAATATGAACTAGAGGAAGAAGGAACCGGTATTACATCCTATCTTACCTTTGAACAGGTGGATGCGGCGGCTCAGAAATACATGAGTGGATATAAACGACCGGACTATATCACGAAGAATGTGACACAGGCGATCACCATAACACATGTAAAGCTAAATTATGTCTATGTGCGTTATACAGATGGAAACTACAATATGATCCCCGTGTGGGCGTACTATGGATATCAGTTTGAACAAAATCCATATCAACAAAGATACAGTGGAGATGATTCACCACGGGAATGTTTCCTGTTTGGAGTCAGTGCGGTGGATGGACAGATTATCGAGGGTGTGTATTCCAAGGTTGTAGCAAATCCGTTTGATTTATAGGAGGGAGCATCATGAACGAAGTGAATGATTTAGGATGCGACCGACGATCTGCCGCCGAGTGAAACGAGGGGGCATTACATTAAAAGAGGAGGGAGCATCATGAGACGATGGAATAAAGTGATCTTCTTAGGGGTAACATGTCTGGTGCTTGCCGGATGCACAAAAAATCGGGGCGATGAACTGGCGAAGGACTACCAGAAAAATGACGTGCAGGCGGGAGATGTGTCTGCGGAGACAGACAGCGTGACAGGGCATCTGGAGTATGAGCTTGTCAGCGATTCCGGAATTACATTTACGGTGGTTGCAGATGTGACCGGTGGAGACCGGCTTGCGGAGAGCTGCTGCTATGGGGCAGAGCCGGTCGAAGTGAATGAGACGTATCTTAAGGAACAGGTATATACGGTGTTTGATGAGGGTACAGCGAAGCTGGTGAAGCCATATCCGATGTGCAGTCAGGAGGAGCTGGCGGAGCGACAGAGAGAATTGCAGCAGAAACAGCAGGAGTTTCAGACGCAGGCGGATTCGGAGAAAAGCACGATTAACGGGATCTGGACAAGAGGATTAGAGGCAGATCTTGCAGCAAATACTCTGGCTGGTGACCAGCAGGACGAGGGAATCGTTCAGAATGGCACGGGAAAGTACATGTATACAGCTAAAAAAACGGATGGTTCAACGACCAGCCTTGCAAGAATTGATGGTGAGATAAGCGAAGTTCCATATGTATATGAATGGGCGTATTATGATGATACAAGCAACAACCCTTATTCGATCACACGTTATGTGCGATATGATATGATCACAGAGGGGACGTATTCTGGAATTACGGTTCGCCCGAAGACGGAGACGGATCAGGTGGAAGGTCTTGACTTACGCGATGCGGAGTCGAGGGCATATGATTTCCTTGTGAAGCTAGGATATGGGGATTTTTCGTGCTTTGAAACGGGAATCGGTTCAAAGCTTGGTGAGAATACGGATAGCACATTCATGTCAGTTTCGTTAAATGACAATTGGTATTGCTTTTCTTATACACGTGTGAAGGATGGAATCATGACTGCCGGTACATCGGGCGCACTTGATTTTACATTTGGAATTGCAGATGAATGGTCAACCCCGGATGAGGTGATAACGGTTGCGGTGGATGCAGATGGTGTGGCGGTCGTAAACATCCAGTCTGCGCAGTACGAGGTGGATGAGACCGGGACGAAGATTGAAACCTTCCTTTCGATGGAACAGATAGATGCGGCTGCGCAGAAGTATATGCAGGAATTCAAAAAGACGGATGCGTATGCAACGGTTCGGAAGATGACTGTGGATCGTGTGAAGCTCAATTACGTTTATGTGCATTATACAAATGGAAAATATAATGTCATTCCTGTGTGGGCGTATTATGGGTTTACCGGGTATGATGGCAAAGAACGCTATCTGTTTGGAGTCAGTGCGGTGGATGGACAGATTATCGAGGGCGTGTATTCCAAGGTTGTAGCAAATCCATTTGATTTATAGAAAGAGGAGGAAAGTATCATATTTCTATCGGAGAGTGCGTTGCACTCTCCTTTTTTTTATGGTAAAATTTCAGTGGTTTAGTTTGGAAAAACGAGTAAAATATAAAATAAACGAAAAAAAGATGGAAGGTGAGCATATGCGTCTTCATTTTACGAAGATGGAAGGACTTGGCAACGACTACGTCTACGTCAACTGCTTCAAGGAAAAAGTAGAACATCCGTCAGAGCTTGCGGTGCGGGTATCAGACCGGCATTTCGGGATTGGCTCGGATGGGCTTATACTGATCAAACCGTCAGAGGTGGCGGATTTCAAGATGGATATGTACAATGCGGACGGCACACAGAGTGAGATGTGCGGAAATGGCATCCGCTGTGTCGGAAAGTATGTGTATGATTATGGACTGACCGACAAGACATCTGTGTCAATCGAGACACTGGCAGGAATCAAATATCTGGAGTTTACACTTGGCGATGAGGAGAAGAACGGACGCAGGACAGTAAATCTTGTGCGGGTAAATATGGGTGCACCGATTCTTACCCCGGAGGATGTTCCGGTGAAGCTTACGGATGCAGGCAATCTCGTGAAGGATTATCCAATCACGGTAGCTGGAAAAGAATACCGCATTACCTGCGTATCGATGGGTAATCCGCATTGCGTAAGCTTCGTGGATGACGTCGAGAACTTCCCGTTGGAGGAAGTAGGACCGCGGTTCGAGAACAATCCGATCTTTCCGAACCGTGTCAACGCAGAGTTTGTCGAGTTGGTCAGCCCGACGTATGCGAAGATGCGTGTGTGGGAGCGTGGAACCGGCGAGACACTTGCCTGTGGAACCGGTACATGTGCAACCGCTGTTGCCTGCATCTTAAATGGCAGGACAGAAGATGAAGTGACAGTAAAGCTGCTTGGCGGCGAGCTTATCATCCGCTGGGACCGTGACGAAAATATCGTCTATATGACCGGCCCTGCGAAGGTCGTCTTCGATGGTGAAATAGACATATAACCAAGGCAGCGGTTACAAAACATTCGTAGCAAACAATACGAAAATTGTACAATAAGAAAAAGTGTAAATCATATAATTTTGCAATACAAAGATATGTAAGAGATGTTTTGCATAGTAAAATCCTAAGCAGACCATTGAAGCACGCTGGTACTTAATGAACGGCAAACTTGTTTGGCGTGAATTTAGTACCACTGCGTGATGAAGTGAGCGAGAGCGCGTCTGCGTGGAATTTACTATGCGAAACATCTACGAGAAAGAATGGGGTATTGCAAAATTATATGTTAGGACAAGTATATTAGGAGGAAAAGACATGTTTAAAGTAAACGACAACTATTTGAAGCTTCCGGGAAGTTACCTCTTCTCAACCATCGGCAAGAAAGTACGTGCATATCAGGAGGCAAATCCTGACAAGGAGATCATCCGTCTTGGAATCGGTGATGTAACCCAGCCACTGGCACCAGCCATCATTGACCGTCTGCATGAGGCAGTATCCGAGATGGGCGTGCAGGAGACATTTAAAGGTTATGCGCCGGATCTTGGTTATGAGTTTTTGCGTAGTGCAATCGTGAAGAACGATTACAATGCACGTGGTGTTGATATCGCAATCGACGAAGTGTTTGTCAGCGACGGCGCAAAATGTGATTCCGGAAATATTCAGGAGATCTTTTCCCTTGACAATAAGATCGCTGTCTGCGATCCGGTATATCCTGTCTATGTAGATTCCAATGTTATGGCAGGAAGAACCGGAACGTACGATGCTGCAACCGGACTTTGGAGCGATGTGATCTACATGCCATGTAAGGAAGAAAACGGATTTGCACCGGAGCTTCCGGAGGAGACACCGGATATCATCTATCTGTGTTTCCCGAACAACCCGACCGGTGCAACGATCACAAAGGAGCAGCTGCAGAAATGGGTGGACTATGCAAACGAAAAACATGCAGTGATCATCTACGATGCTGCATATGAGGCATATATCAGTGAGGCGGATGTACCACATACCATCTATGAGTGTGACGGTGCAAAAACATGTGCGATTGAGCTTCGAAGCTTCTCGAAAAACGCCGGATTTACAGGAACAAGACTTGGGTTTACAGTGATTCCAAAGGAGTTAAAATCCGCAGATGGTGTTGCCTTAAATCCGCTTTGGGCAAGACGCCACGGAACAAAATACAACGGCGCTCCTTATATCGTGCAGGCAGCCGGAGAAGCTGTGTACTCTGAGGCAGGGAAAAAGCAGACCGGTGAGCAGATCGCATATTATATGAAGAATGCAAAGTATATTTTCGACGGATTGAAGAGTGCCGGATATTCGGTATCCGGAGGCGTGAATGCACCATATATCTGGCTGAAGACACCGGACGGTATGAGTTCCTGGGAGTTCTTCGATTATCTGTTAGAGAAGGCGAACGTCGTTGGTACACCGGGTTCTGGATTTGGACCAAGCGGCGAAGGATATTTCCGTCTGACTGCATTTGGAACCTATGAGAATACGGTCAAGGCAATCGATCGGATGAAGGCGCTGTAACAGGTTGCTGGTATGACGGAGAATGTTTATAAGCTTGTTATGTTAGGGCTTGTAACTGGATCGTGGCTGTTTTTAAGCTCCATGTTCCTGCTGAAACGGAAACCGAGACCGTTTCTGTTTCATGCAGGCATGTGGGCTGTGTTGATTGTATATTTTATATTGTATGAGTTTTTGATGAGTTATCACGGTGAGGTAGCGTGGTTTCCGGCAGGACTTGTGGAGATTGCAGTCATGATGACGGTTGTTGCTGTGAATAACGAGGGAAATCTATGGAGAAACTTCTGCATCGTTGTGTTACAGCAGGGTGTTGGAAGTCTGCTTTTTTCAATGGCGGCACTGCCATTTCCAAAATTGCAGGAGTATCAAATGAATATCGTTGGATTTCGTCCGCTTCCGTTTTCTGTTACGAACTTTTTCATTTTGGGTTTGATGAACTTGTGTTTTTTTGAATCAGCACTTATTCTGAAATTCATCTTCCGAAAGGAATATACCGGGGATGGACATCTGTACCGGAATATCATGATCGGATATATTCTGATCGCGTATGTATCCCTTGCTTCACGCTGGAAGCTGATTGAACGGATACGGCAGGGCGATGTGGAAATCAGTAATTTTATTGCTCTGTATATGGTATGGATCATAGGGATTGTGATTCTTTGCAATTATGTTCCGTATATCTACAACCGTTCAGAATCAAAACGGAAGAAAAAAGAACAACAGATGTTGTCACAGCTGCTGGCAGAGAGTGAACGCCACTATGAGCGGCTGGTAGAAGAACCGTTTGCCTATGGACAGGCACTGAGTGGAAATGTGACGTTAGATGCGGTAGTGGCGGATTATACGAAACGTGCGCAGGAGCGAACGCTTTTGTTTGACGCGGTGGTAGAACCTTTGCACATATCCAATATGGCAGAACTCGATGTAACAGTGATTGTCGATGCTATGTTAGAGATGGCATTTGCACAAACTTCGACAGACACGGATGCGTTTGTACAACTTACTGTGCGGCAGAGAAAAGGGAGTCTGTTTCTGGATGTGGATTACATGATGGGAAAACGCCTGCTGTACAAGAAGGAACCGGTACTTGCAGAAAGACTGATTAAGAAATATGATGGCAGTAAACAGATTAGAAGAAAAGGCGGAGAGCGGCAGATTTGTGTGTTGCTTCCAAATCAGGTACAGAAGGAAGAAACAGAAGGATAAATTGTACGTGGGGGTACTATGGTAGAAGAATTATTTTCCGTGTTGGCACTGGGGTTGGAGATTTCCGTGTGGCTGTTTATAACGTGTATGGTTTTGATTAAGCGGAGACGGCAGAGCGTATGGATGCGGCTGCTGTCTCTGTTTATGATTGTCGGATATTTTGAAATCTACGAAATTATGATGTTTTATCATGGAGAGAAAATCTGGTTTTATACCGGATTGTCGGAGATTTTGATGCTGGCATTGTTAATCGTAATCAATAATGAGGGATGCTTTTGGCGCAATTATTGTATATTGATTTTGGAACAGGGTATGACAAGTTTGTTGTTTTCGATTTTCGGATATGCATCTCCGGATTTAAGTAAAGATCTGACAAAATTAGTAAGCTTTACACCGGTTGAACCGGTTCGGGCGTGCATTCTGGTGTTTGGGGTGATGTCACTGGCATTTGTTCTCTCAGCACTCTTCTTAAAGAAAATGTTTAAGCAGGAGTATGAGGGAAGCGGATATATCTACAAACGAATTGTGTTTGGTTATACGTTTATCTCATATGTGTCACTGGCATCCCGCTGGAAGCTGATTGACCGGATGAGGAAAAATACGATTACAGGATACGAGGTGCTGGCACTGGGTATCGTGTGGGTTTTATCTTTGATTATGGTTTGTAATTATGTGCCATATGTGTATAATAAACTTGATATCGTGTGGCGGAAACGGGAGCAGAAAATGCTGCAAAAATTACAGGCGGAAAGTCTGATGCATTATGCAGCACTTGCAAAACAGCCATTTGTCTATGGACAGAACCTGAGTGGAAATGTTACACTAGATGCAGTCGTGGCGGATTACGCGAAGCGTGCACAGGCACGTGCGCTACTGTTTGAGGCTGTCGTGGAACCGCTGCAATGTACGGATAAGGCGGAACTGGATGTAACAGTGATCGTCGATGCGATGCTGGGGACGGCATTTGCAGGAGTCGTTGATGAGGCGGACGCATTTGTACAGCTTACAGTGAGTGAGCGGAAGGGCAGTTTGTTTCTGGATGTTGATTATGTGACGGGAAAACGAGTGCCGCACAAAAAGGAACAGGCACTTGCGGATGCGCTGATTAAGAAATATGATGGTAGTAAACAACTGCGGAAAAGGGGAAGAGAACGGCAGATCTGTGTGCTGCTTCCACAGTCTACGGTTCGCCGCTGAAAGAGAAATACGAAGGAACGATTATTACGATGAAGATTATTATATGTGATGATGAACGAATGGATGCCGAACGTGCGAAAACGATATTACTTTCCTGCAAAGGCGTTCAGGAGGAAGACATTACGATTTTTACACCACAGGAGATGCATCTGGGACTGGATGTGCAGGATATAAAATGTGATATTGCGATTATGGATATCGAGTATGAAAGCCGGCAGTTCAACGGGATTACATTAAGCAAAGAGATAAATAAAAAACTGCCGCTGTGTCAGATTATCTATCTGACATGGATGCTGGAATTTGCACCGGAAGTGTATGATACAATCCATTGTTATTTTGTGTTAAAGCAAAATGAGGAGAAAATGCTGCCGCGTGCGATGGAAAAGGCAATACAAATTTATCGCGATCAGGTAGATCATGAGATTATTGAATTACGTAATCATGGAAAGATGCTATATGTACGACAGGCAGATATTCTCTATGCAGAAAGACAGGATAGGGTTGTACAGATTCACACAGCACAGGGAACGTACCAATGTTATCAATCATTGACGAAGATTATGAAACTTCTTGGAAGAAATTTCCTGCGCTGTCATGGCGGATATGTCGTGAATTATAATTATATTGATACTGTGATGCGGGAAAACGTGATTTTGTCAAATGGTACGGAGATTCCGATTGGACGGACATACCGGACATCGTTTCATGAACAGTACATGCGTATGGTGGAACAGCATGTGTAGTATAGAAACAGGGAGAACTGTAAATGGAGAAAGCAGTGGGGATTGGACTGTTTGCCCTGCTAGTTGTGGGTGTTGCTTTTGTACAGGCACATTATTTCAAGGAACGGCAGCGGACAAAGGCAGAGTGCGAGAGGCTGGAGCAGAGTATCAAACAGATGCAGAAGCAATATGTGGATGTGGCAAAACAGAACCAGTCGTATCGCCAGATGAATCATGAATTAAAAAAGTACCAGTGGCTTGTGCAGGTTATGCGGGAGAATATGGGAACGGTCACGCATGGACAGTTATTGGCACTTGTATTGCAGAAGAAAATTCAGGAAGCAGAGAAAAAACAGATTACCTGTGACGTGCAAGGAACTCTGAATATAAATCTGCGTATGGAAGAGATGTCGCTGGTCAGCCTCGTGATGAATCTGCTGGACAATGCGATTGAGGCCTGCGAGCAGGTAGCGGACAGACAGATACGGGTTGTAATCGCGGAAAATCCTGCGGCGCAGATGTTGGAATTGAAGCTGTGCAATTCTAAGAGCAGCAGCCAGAAGCTGCGTGCGAATGAAGCAGGAACCGGATATCAGACGACAAAGACAGAGCATGACTCGCATGGATATGGAACACAGATCATCCAGCGGATCGTCGATGAAAATGGCGGTATGATCCGGTATGAAGATGCAGGGGATACGATGCGGATTACCTGCGAACTCTGTCTGGAAGATACGAAGCTTTCGTATGATTAAAAATTGAGGGAATAACGTATGGTTCAGGATGAATTTAGCTGCCTCTATGAGGAGAATTCATTTACATGTATTATAAAAAAAGGTCTGGCGATGTTGGATGGTGACCGTATCCGGATTGAACATATTGACAGTGATACGGAGACCCTGGAGATACCGGATGAACTTCCGGTTACGCTGTTTGATATACAGGGAAGAAGCTATACACGCATCCTTCCTGTATCAGAACTTGGAAAAAAGGCATGTTATGATAAGAAGAATTTAAAGCGTGTATATCTTGGTAAAAATTTGCGCTATCTGGATGATTATGCATTTGCACGTTGTGAACACCTGACTGAGGTTGTGGCAGAGGGAATTGACGGATTTGCAGACCTGCGCCTTGGAAATGGTGTGTTTGACGATTGTGGCAATCTGGAGATCCTGGCATTCGACGGTGACCGCGAGGCAGGGATTGCGAAGCTGCTTGCTGCAGTGCCACGGTTCCTGAAGGCGGAGGATCTGCTGACAGGTGGAGAGATCGGGACAGATGCATGGTATGAACGCTGGGATTTTGCTCTGCGTGCATTTTTGAAGGAAGATGATGTGGCAGGCTACATGCAGGCGGTGCTTTTTGGCACGCGGAAGTTTGCAGACCGGGAAGCGTACATTGCCTATGTACAGGAAGCAAAACGTGACCTGTGCAGACTGCGGTTAGAGCATGGTGAAGCACTGCAGGAATTCGCACGCAGGCAGTGTGAGGAGTATGTGGAAGAAATATATCAGGGATAGTGAGCGGTTCGAAGAAACAATGATGTAGGAATTGTAAGATCTGGTTTTATACAGGAAGGAAGATGGCATGTCCAAATTTACGAAGCAGGCGATCATGGATGGATTTATTGAATTGTCCAAACAGATGCCAATCGATAAGATTACGGTGAAGAAGGTAACCGATTATATTGGAATTACACGGAATACATTTTACTATCACTATCAGGATATCTATGCATTGTTGGAGGAGATTGTCGTCACAAAGGCGAAGAAATTGTTTGTCTTGGACGAGGAGAATCTGGAGAACTCGTGGAAGAGTAACCTGCGTTTCATGGGACAGTATGGCAAGAAGAACGAGAACTTTATAAGAAATCTCTACCAGTCAATGGGACGGGACGCATTTGGCGACCAGCTGTTAGAAATCAGCTATGGCTCCATTTACCGGAGCGTGCACGCGTACGCAGAAAAAGAGATGGTGCAAAATCCGGACATCACATACAAGGAACAGGCAATCAAGGATACATCTTATATACTCGCGAAGATGCTTTCGGAAAATGCAGTTGAGTGGATACGCGGGCGTGTGGAACAGGATCCGGTCGCATTGATGGAGAAAGCGATAGCCGCAGTGGATGGTGTCGGTCAGGTATTATTGAATAATTTGAACCAAATAATTCCGTCAGGCAAATAAGCAGCGAGACTGCTTGCAGGCAGAGCTGCTTATTTATATGACGGATAAACAGACATAAGCATGCAGGGTGATAACCCGGAATGCGCATGGCTGTTTACGATTTCGAGAGTTCGAAGAACGAAGAACGAAGAAATCGTAATTATTTGGTTAGAGTATAATAAAAAGATCAGGCAAATAAATAGGAGGGTATATACATGGCAGGATCTCATATTGCAATCCCGACGATCCTGAAGATCGGGAGCGGAACACTTGGAAACGTAGGAAAATATCTGCAGTCAAGCGGATTTAAAAAGGCGGTAGTATTCTTCGGCAATGGACTTGTCGAGATGTTCGGAAAGACGGTGATGGATTCCCTCTCCGAGGCGGATATCGAGGTGCTTTCGTATTGTGAGCTTGACACAACGGACATCAAGGATATTATTGACCTGGCATTTTCGATCGATGCGAAGACACAGGTCATCTTGGGTATCGGCGGTGGCAAGGTCATTGATGCAGGTAAATATGCGGCATATCTGCGGAAGCTTCCGTTTATCAGTATGCCGACGTCGGCATCGAGTGATGGATTTTCTTCGGCGAGTGCATCGCTTATGGTAAATGGCAAACGTACCTCTGTGCCGGCGCGCATGGCATATGGCATCGTGGTCGATACCGATGTATTAAAATCAGCCCCTGCGAAGTTTCTATATTCCGGAATCGGAGATATGGTATCGAAGATCACGGCACTTTACGACTGGATCTTCGAGGCGGAGCATGGCGTGTCTGAGGTAAATGACTTTGCGGTGATGATCGCAAAGAAGGCGGTCAACAGCTTCGTGCGGACACCGTTTGAGAGTATTCAGGACAATCTGTTCCTGAAAGAATTGGTTGATTCGCTGGCGATGAGTGGAATCGCAAATGAGATCGCAGGCGGCAGTGCACCGACGAGTGGCAGTGAGCATCTGATCTCACATGCGCTTGACAAGCTGCTCGAAGTGCCGCAGCTTCACGGTGTGCAGGTTGGAATTGCCACCTATGTGATGGCGGTCGTACAGGATCACCGGTACGTACGTGTGAATAAGATATTTGAGGATACCGGTTTCTGGGATTTTGTAGCGACACTGGGATTAAACCGTGCAGACTATGAGGCAGCAATCGACATGGCCCCGCAGATCAAGCCGAACCGCTACACCTATCTGCATGAGGAAAAGTACCGGGAGAAAGCAAAACAGGTGCTTCGTGAAGATCCGGTAATGAAGCGGGTATTTGGAGAATAAGAACAGATAAAAAGTTGTGCAAATCAGACGGAATGTGTAAAAACTATACACATTCCGTTTTTTGACACTTGTAGGAAATGCGAATATATGCGAAAATAACACAGTGATTTTCTACGCACATACTGATGATGACTGGATGTGTGCAGAGGAAACACAACAAAATTAGAAGATAAAGTGTGAGCGAAGATGAAGATACTTTTGATTAACGGAAGCTTACGTGGAGAGTACAGTTCTTCCCTCAAAGTTGCCCATGCATTTGTAAAGGGGCTGGTGGAAGAATATGGAGCGGACACCGAAGTCTGTGAGGTGGCATTGAAGGACAAGCGGATTGACCATTGTCATGGGTGCTTTGCCTGTTGGAAGACGACACCGGGACAGTGTTGTATCCACGACGATATGGATGAGCTGCGGCAGATGGTGATGGACAGCGATATCATTGTTGAGAGCTTTCCTCTTTATTTCTTTGGACTGCCTTCGAAGCTGAAGGCATTTACGGATCGTATGATTTCCTATGTAAAGGAGTATCGCGGGAATCCGGGCGATGAGGAAAATCACAGGTTCCTGCATAATATGCGGTATCCGGAGCTGGAAAAGAAAAAACTGATTTTAGTATCCACATGCGGCTATGAGGTGACAGACAATTGTTACGATGCTGTGTTTGCAGAGTTTGACCGGATCTGCGGAGAAGGGAAATACACAACGGTGCTTGCACCGCAGGGTGGACCACTCTCAGAACAGGGATTTGCACAGAAGGTGGCACGCTATCTGGAGAAATTCACAGAGGCCGGTCACGAATATGCAAGGGAAGGCTGCTTATCGGAACGTACGTGGAACAAGCTGCAGCGACCATTGCTTGGACACAGTACATTCGAGATGGCAATCAATATGAACTGGGACAACCCGGAGGTTGGACCATACGGAAAGCTGGTGTAGAACGTGGAGATACTAAAGAGATTTGCGGCGAAGCTTGCCTTTGCGATCGCGAATGGCGTGATTCGCATCCTGTACCCACCGAAGGTGACATGGGAAGATAAAAAAGCTGCGAAAGAAGCGTTGAAGAAGGGCAACTGTGTTGTCTATTCCAACCATACAAGCCATGTCGATGGCTTCTATATGACGCGTCTGCTTGGCAGATATAAGGTACATACCTTTGTCGCAAGGGATTGGTATGACAGGAAGAAGATAAACTGGCTGTTCCGGAATCTTCCGTACATCCCGATGAACCGGCAGGAGATGGATACAAGCTGGTTGTCCATGGGACTTGAGAAGATGAATGAGGGCTGCCCGGTCTACATATTCCCAGAGGGACATACAAGCCATACCGGAGTGATGGATGAATTCAAACCAGGATTTCTGATGCTTGCGAGACAGGCACAGGCACAGGTTGTACCGGTCGTGATCGATGGTGAATTCAAGCTGTTCCATCGCATGCATATTATCATCGGCAAGCCGGTTGAAATGGATCTGAATGAAGAGGGCAGACCGTCGGTTGTCCTTAAAAAATACGCAGGTATCTGCCGGGAGAAAATCTACGAACTGCGTGATACCTACGGTGTGAAGAAATCATGATATTTTGAGTGGGAACACTCTTAAAATATCCCCGCTTATCCGGGGGAAAATATAAGAAAAGGAAGGATACATAGAATGAACGAAAAAGAATTAGAAATCGCTGAGAACATTAAAGGAATGCTTTCAAAGAATCTTAGAATCCCTGAGGAAGAGTTAGATTATGAAGTTCCATTGTTTGGTGATGGAATTGGACTTGATTCTGTTGATTCTCTGGAGATTATCGCATGTATCGATTCAGCTTACGGCGTAGCTATGACAGGTGTTGCAAAAGAGCACTTCTACAACATCGAGAGCCTTACAAAGTACGTTGTAGCAAACATGTAATAAGAAGTCATACAAAGAGGGCTGTCCCGAAAGGAAACTTTGGGGCAGCCCTGTGTATTCTGAACAGGTAAATAGGAAACGCGCGAATGCGTGGTGGCATAAAAAGGAGATAACAATGGATAAGATTACAAATACACGTTGCGTTGTAACCGGACTTGGTATGATCAGCGCAATCGGAAATAACGTAGATGAGTGCTTCGCAAATGCACTGGCTGGAAAAACCGGAATTGACAAGGTAGCATCCGTCGATACGACCGACTGTTATGCAAACCTCGGTGCAGAGGTGCACTGTGATACACTTGACGAGATTGACGAGGCAAAGGATGTTGACCGTGTCAGCAAGCTCTGCCTGAAGGCTTCGAAGGAAGCACTCGACGATGCCGGCCTTGTGATTGATGAGAGCAATGCCGGTCGTATCGGCGTTGTCATGGGAAGCTGCGTCGGTGGTGTCGTCAGTGTCGAAAATTACGTAACGAAGGGTGAACATACAGAGGACATCAACAAGATGACGATCGCCTCTATCGCAAATCATGTAGCAAATATGGCAGGTGCAAAGGGTGTTGTCACAAACGTGGGTAATGCCTGTGCAGCAAGTACGATCAGTATTGCTTATGCGTGTGAGCTGATCCGTGCCGGAGTGGCTGATGCATTTATTGTCGGTGGTGCCGATGCATTTGCATCCGTTCCATTTTCAGGATTCTTGGCACTGCATGCACTTTCCGAGCAGGCATGTTCACCATTCAACCACAGCAACGGTATCACGCTGGGGGAAGGTTCCGGTGCGATTATCGTGGAGAGCTATGAGCATGCAAAGAAGCGGAATGCGAAGATCTACTGTGATGTGCTTTCGGCAGGTATCAGCAGTGATGCCCATCATATTACAGCACCACGTCCGGACGGACTTGGACAGATGTATGCAATCCGTCAGGCAATTGAGAAGTCAGGAATTAAGCCAAAGGATGTTGCATATGTAAATGCACACGGAACAGGAACCGCGAAGAACGATGAGGCAGAATTCCTCTCCTTACATACGATTTTTGACGAGGCAAATCCGGATTTAAGCGTCAGCTCCACAAAGGCAATGGTTGGCCACTGCTTAGGTGCAGCCGGTGCAATCGAGGCAGTCTTCGCAATCAAGGCTTTGACAGAGAATAAGATTCCACCAACAATCGGATATTCTGAGGAAGATATCGTAGCACTTGGAGAGAAGGCAGGCACATTCGATTTCATGCCGAATACAATGAAGGAAAAGGACCTGCATTATGTCATGTCCAACTCCTTTGCATTTGGCGGAAGCAATGCAAGTATCATCTTCTCGAAGGAGCCGGGAAATGTGAAGGAAACCGAGAACGACGAGAAGGTTTACATCACAGGTCTTGGTATTGTCAGCCCACTTGGAAACGGTGTTGCCAACTATATTGACAAGGTTAATGCGCAGGCAAAGCCGGAAGCAACGTCTGTACATGCAAATGTCGGAAAAGAAGATTACGACAAATATGGCTTGAAGATGGCATTCTACAGAAAGCTTGATAAGTTCAGCCTGATGCAGGTAATTTCCGGTCTTGAGGCACTGCAGGAGGCAGGCATCGAGGTGACAGAGGAGAATGCAGAAGAGCTTGGTATGATCGTCGGAACCGGCGATGGCCCACTTACAACCGTATACGAGTTCCAGGAGCATATCTCTGAGAACGGAACAACGGCAGGTTCTGCCTTCAACTTCCCGAATACCGTTTACAATGCAGCAGGCGGATACCTCTCCATCAAGACAGGTATGCGTGGCTATAATGTAACCGTGACAAACGGTGCACAGTCCGGTATGAGCAGCTTGTGTTACGCATATAACGAGATCAAGCAGAATCGTGGCAAGGCAATGCTTGCAACCGGTACCGATGAGAACAGCGAGGTTATGGAGAAGCTTTACGCGAAGCTTGGCAAGGTAGCCGGTGATGTAAAGCAGGCATACGCCGGCGGCGACGGATTCGTGCTTGCTGATGGCAGTACGAGTATCGCGCTCGAGAACGAGACATACGCAACAAGCCATAATGCAAAGAAGTACGCAGAAGTATGCGGCTATGCCATGACACACGAAGGCGTTGCTTACGGGGATGTTGCAGGTACCGAGAAGGGACTCATGAACGCAATCGTAGATGCAGCGGCTATGGCAGGCATCACATTGGGTCAGATTGACGCCGTTTACGGATTTGCAAACGGTGCAGATGAAGTCGATACATTGGAACGCCATGTCTATGAAGAAATTTTTGCAGGAAAGATTCCTGTACATCAGGTCAGGGATTATACAGGTGAAGGCAGAGCCGCAAGCTCCGCACTGTCTGTTGCACATGCCGCACTTACATTGTCCGGAGATCTTGCCGCAAGACAGAATGCATACTATGTAACAACAGAAGAGGTAACGAAGGAAGTTGTTGATACATCCGCATACAAGTATGTACTCGCAACAAGCTGTGCCATCGGTGGCAGCTACGCCGCAGTCATCTTAAAGAAAGCAGCATAGTATGGATTATAAAAAGATAATTATAGAGTCAATTGCGAACAAAATGATAAAGTGAATTATATATTTCCAGTTTGTTTCATGAACATATACGATATGTTTGAATATTAGAAGTTCTTAATGTTCTGTAATAATATTAGCCATGTTTGAACACGATGTTCAAACAAGCCGTCATTGAGCCATGGATGGCGAATTGACGGCGGTGGCGCATATTATAGATACATATATCAGAACATTTAGAACTTCTTAGATTCAATACATTGTATATGGAATGAACAAACTGGAAATATATATTCGAGATATGTGGGGTTCGCAATTGTAGAATATACAGAATAAAGGAGAAAAACATGACAAATGGTAAAGTAGCGCTTGTCACAGGCGCATCCCGCGGAATCGGGCGCGCATGTGCAATCAAGCTTGGAGAGGCAGGCTACAAGGTAGCCGTCAACTATAATTCAAACGAAGCAGCCGCAAACGAAGTCGTAGAGAAGATCAAGGCTGCAGGTAGTGAGGCAGTTGCCATCAAGGCAAATGTATCCGACCTTGCCGAAGTAAAGACAATGATGCGTGAAGTCATAAACACATTTGGACAGTTAGACGTCCTTGTCAACAACGCCGGAATCGTAAAGGATGAATTTGTCCTGATGATGAACCCGGATACGATCGATCAGTGTCTCAACCTGAACATCAAGGGATACATGTACTGTACCCAGCAGGCAGTTTTGAAGATGTTCTCGAAGAAACAGGGCGTGATCGTGAATGTATCATCCGTAAGTTCTAAGCTTGCAGTACCGGGACAGAGTGTATACAGTGCAACGAAAGGCGCTGTAAACTCCATGACGGCAACAATGGCAAAGGAGCTTGCACCATATGGCATCCGTGTCAATGCAGTGGCACCGGGTTTTATCGCAACCGATATGGTAGAGGCATTGCCGGAGGATAAGAAGGAAGAATACTTAAAAGATATTCCGATGAAGCGGTTTGGTACAGCCGAGGAAATCGGTGATGTAGTTACGATGCTTGCCGGACCTGCATGCTCCTACATGACAGGGCAGGTAATTGTATTGGATGGAGGACTGAGCCTGTAATGATGAATATTAACGAAGTACAAAAAAGAATCAAGCAACGCCCGCCATTTCAGATGATCGAGAAGGTTTTAGAAGTGGAAGACGGCGAATATGCAAAGGGAATCAAATGTGTTTCCGTGAATGAACCATATTTTGCAGGACATTTTCCGGATGCACCAATCATGCCGGGAGTACTGGTCATTGAGGCGTGCGCACAGCTTTGCTCCATCACGATGGAAAGCCAGGGAACGGAGGAGGATAAAATCTACGTACTGTTAAAGTGCGAGGAATTCAAATTCTTAAGACCGGTAATACCGGGCGACTGTCTGGAAATCGAAGTCCGTAAGGAAAGCGGCGGTGCCGGACTTGTGAAGTTCAATGCGAAGGTAATGGTTGATGGAAAGGTAAAAGCAAAGGGAATCCTCGCATTTACATCCATGAGCAAAGAGGATATTTATAACCAATAAAATATACATATTTTGAGAACTCTTTTTAATATGTAAAAAAAGTAGAAAAAGTTATTCCTTTTTTCGATGTTTAATGCTATTATAATGCAGGTTGAAAAATCAATGTGCAACTTGTCGCAGGTACATATGTGGCATAACATAGATTAAAGGAGGACGATGATATGACAGTAGCACAGATTTTGGCTGTATCCATCTTTGTGGTCATGTTTGTGTTGATGGTGCTGGATAAGATTGAGAAGCAGTACATCACACTCGTGGCTGGCGCGCTGACACTGATTCTTGTGTTCGGTGTGGCAATGCATAGCATGGATGCGGTCATAGAGACATTGAATGTAAAGAATATTTTCACGAAGGGATTCTGGATTACATCCGGTGAGGGTTCCGAGGAGTCATCCGGTATCAACTGGGCGACGATTATATTCCTTGCAGGCATGATGGTAATGGTAGAAGGTATGGCAAAGGCCGGATTCTTCCGGTGGTTATGCTTACGCCTTGCGAAGCTGGTGCATTATAAGCCGATACCATTGTTCGTGACATTTATGGTTATGGCAGCCGTTTTGTCGATGTTCATTGACAGTATTACGGTTATTTTGTTCCTTGCAGCCGTTACGATCGAGCTCGCGAAGCTGTTGCATCTAGATCCGGTACCGATGATTCTGTCAGAGGTATTCTGTGCGAACTTAGGTGGTTCCGCAACGATGTGTGGCGACCCACCAAATATCATCATCGGAACAGGACTGGGACTTTCATTCTCCGACTTTTTGACAAATACCGGTCTGATCGCCGGTATCTGCCTTGTTGTAGTTATTATTTACTTCTACCTTGTATACCGTAAGGAGTTGTTGTCAGAAGAGTCACAGGAGCTGGATACATCCAATATCCCGGACCCTTCCACAGCTATTACAGACAAGAAGAAGTTTATTATCAGCAGCGTGATTTTTGCATGTGCAGTGGTACTTCTTGTATCCCATGCATCAACAGGTCTGACCGTTGCATTTATCGGTACAGTTATCGCAATCATTACGCTGGTCACATCAGGAAAAGATGCGTTAGAACTGCTAAAAAAAGTGGATTATAAGACACTGTTATTCTTCGTTGGACTGTTTATCGTCGTTGGTGGACTGGAGCAGACAGGAATCCTGAAGTCTATTGCATCCTTCATCGGTAAGGTCAGCGGCGGAAATGTATACGTGATGGTAGCAATTATTATTTGGATTTCTGCGATTGCAAGTGCATTTGTAGATAATATCCCATTTGCAGCAACGATGCTTCCAATCATTAAGAGCCTGGCAGGTGCAAATCAGCCATTGCTTGATTGCCTTGCATGGACATTGTCAATCGGAACTGATATCGGTGGCAGTGCAACCCCGATCGGTGCGTCTGCAAATGTTGTTGGTACATCTGTGGCAGCAAAGAACGGATATCCGATCGGATGGGGCAGATATTGTAAGACAGCCGCTCCGGCAATGATCATCGTCGTTACGATTTCCATGATCGTTATCTTCCTGCGGTACTGCGGTGGGGTAACGATGTAAGGGTGCGTATCGCAATACCTGCACAACAGAATAAAGAAATGAAACAAAACTCCGTGCATCGTCTCCGGTGTGCGGAGTAAATTATATCAGGAGACGCGCGGATGCAGGGAAATACAGGAGGTGACATATGTATTTAGTATTTGATGTAGGTGGTACATTTATCAAGTATGCGCTCATGGATCAGAAGGGCAAGATTTATGAGAAGTATAAAGTCCCGACACCATTTCAGGATGGAAAAGTGGATGACAATGGCGATGAGATTACGCCGTATACAGTGAAAACAGAAGATGGTATTGCCGCATTCCTGGAGCAGATTGATATTATATACGGAAAGTATAGCAAGGAATATCAGATTACAGGAATTGCGATGAGCCTTCCGGGACAGGTGAATGTGAATCAGGGTATCGTCTATGGCGGTGGCAGTCTGCCTTATCTTGACCGGGTGCCGCTTGGTAATCTGATCAGCAGACGATGCGGAAATGTTCCGGTTGCACTTGAAAATGATGCAAAGTGCGCCGCACTTGCAGAGGTCTGGATTGGAAATGCCAAGGATTGCAAAGATGCCTGCGTGCTTGTGTTTGGTACCGGAATTGGTGGCGGTATCATTATTGACCGGAAGGTGCGCCATGGTGTCGGTATGATTGCAGGAGAGATGTCCTTTTTATATGACGGACTGCCGATTGAGGATGTGGATAAGATCTGCCCGCTTGAAGAGATCAATTCGAAGCAAGGGGGAGCACTTCCGGATCCTTGTATATGGACACAGCAGGCATCCGTGCAGGCACTTCGCCGGAAGGTTGCTAAGGCAAAGGGACTCAAGTGGCAGGAAGTAAACGGTGAGGATATCTATGAGATGGCAGAGACCGATCCGGAGGTACAGGATATTCTGGAGCAGATGTATTACAACATTGCATGGCACTGCTGTAACCTCTACATCACGCTTGCACCGGAGATTATCCTGATTGGCGGTGGCATCAGTGCACAGCCGAAGTTTATGGAGGGAATCATCAAATATACATCGAAGCTGCGTCGTCTGTCTTATATTTATGAGCGGATGAAGATTGACTTATGCAAATTCGGCAATGATTCGAACCTGATTGGTGCATTGTTTAATTTCCTGCAGAAATATGACCTTGCCAAGTAAAGAAAATGATGAATGAAAATGTGGGCGTTCCCCGCGGTAGATGCAGTCGGGAGCCCGCAAGGAGGACATACATGGAATTATGGGATATCTACGACCGGGACAAACAGCGTACCGGACGAACAATGAAACGAAATGACTGGCATATGCAGCCGGGAGATTTTCACCTGACTGTGCTTGGTGTGATTCGGCATACAAACGGGAAATATCTGATTACGAAGCGTGTCATGACAAAGGCATGGGCACCGGGAAGCTGGGAAGTATCCGGAGGTGCGGCACAGGCGGGTGAGGACTCTTTAGATGCTGTGAAGCGCGAAATCAAAGAAGAAACCGGACTCGACGTCTCTTCATTTGAAGGTGGTTTTGTGTTTTCTTATACGCGCGAAAACCCGGACGAGGGCGACAACTATTTTGTGGATATCTATTGCTTTACCGGAGATTTTACAGAAGCAGACCTGCATCTGCAGGAGGCGGAAACGGATGGGTGTATGTTAGCGACTGCAGAAGAAATCAAAGCACTTGGTGCACAGGGGAAATTCCTGCATTATGACAGTATCAAACAGGTATTTTCATAAAATTTACAAAAAAATCAAAATTCATCATTTTTGATGCTAAAATGATGCAAAAATGATGTAAAATAACAGAGAGAGGTCAGATATGGCTCCTCTCTGTTTTTTGTGCAACCGACCGTCATACGGAATGGTTTGCATTAAGCCGTCATTTACAAATAACAAGGAGACAGTTTTATGAATCGAATTTTAGTTGTGGAAGATGATACATCCATCTCCAATGTCATAGAGATCAGTTTACGGAATGCAGGTTATCTGTGTGATTGTGTCTACGATGGCACCTCGGTTTCCGGACAGCTGGAACAGGAGGTATATGATCTGGCACTTGTCGATATTATGCTGCCGGGACCGGATGGATTTTCCCTGATGGAATATTTTAACTATTATCATGTCCCGGTGATTTTTCTCACAGCGATGGGAGATGTGCAGGATAAGGTTAGGGGATTAAAGCTTGGCGCGGAAGATTATATGGTAAAGCCATTTGAAATCATCGAACTGCTTGCCAGAGTGGAACGTGTGCTGCGTCGGTATAATAAAGTATCACAGACACTTACCGCATATGATATTGAGGTGGATACGCAGTCATTTCAGGTAAAAAAAGCCGGGGTGGAGATTCACCTGACGAAGAAAGAGTATGAGATTTTAGTGATGTTCATGCGCAACCCGAATGTCGCATTGTTCCGTGAGCGGATCTTCGAGAGTGTATGGCATGAACCATATTATGGGGACAGCCGTACGGTTGATCTGCATGTACAGCGTCTGCGTAAGAAGCTTGGCTTGGAAGATAAAATTGTACCGGTATATAAGGTAGGATACCGGCTGGAGGTATAAGCTTGAAATTATTCTGGAAACTGTTTTTATCCGTTTGTACCTGTATGATGCTGGCATTTTCGGCGTGTGGAACATTTCTGATCCATTCGGGCTTCAAAAGTGCAAGAGAAAAAGATATCCAGAACGGATATAATAATGCAAGCGTTGTCTGTATCAATCTTGTACAGAATGTAAAGCGGACAATCAATCTTGTATATCGGGATACCGGATATGAAAAACAAAAAAATGTTGTCGTACGTCAGGCAGCGCAATCGGTTTCTGTCCGGAATGCCGGAGAGGAAGTACAGTTTGCACTTTGGACAGATGAGAAAACAAGGATTTACAGTACAAACAGACTGAAAGAATCAAAGGAATCGATCTGCCGGGATGAACTTGAAGCTGGGCAGGAGGGCTACAAGATTGTCAAGCAAAACGGCAGATATGTATTATATACCGGAACAAGTTTTGAGGTACTTGACCGGGTCTATTATGTGGAGACATTTTCGGATATCACACGTGACTATGAAAATCGTGACGCGCAGCTTCGGATGTTCCGTGTGATCATGATTATTGTCATGATTGTCTGCCTGATGCTGATGGCAATCTTAAACAATATGATCGTGGTTCCGATTCGACGGTTGTCGAAGGCAACGAAGCTGGTAGCTGGCGGACGTGCGGGAATCCGGATCAGAAAAAGAAGCAAAGATGAGATCGGTGTGTTGGCAGAAGATTTCAACCGGATGTCCACGAGTCTGAACAGGACAATGAAGGAACTGGAAGAAAAAACAAAAAGCCAGGAGATGTTCACAAATAACTTTGCCCATGAGTTGAAAACACCGCTTACCTCAATGATCGGATATGCAGATCTGATCCGTTCCAATCAGCTTTCGGAGGAGGAGTTGATTACCTATGCCAACCAGATTGTTGTGGAGGGCAGGCGCTTAGAGAAAATGTCCATGAAACTGATGGACCTGATCGTGCTTAAAAAACAGGATTTTCTGTTTTATGATATGGATATAACGATTTTTGCGGAAGCAGTGTATGAGACCCTGCTTCCGGTTGCCGGTAAATATGGAGTTGAACTGACGGTCAACGTACAGCCTGCGATAGTGAAGCTTGAGCCGGATCTGATGAAGACGGTATTGATCAATCTGTTTGACAATGCCAGAAAATCGATGGATGGAAAAGGGAAAATTTCTTTGTTTGGTGTGTGGGTATCAGACGAATATCGTATCGGAATCAAGGATAACGGATGCGGTATCGATGAGGAGAATCTGAGCCGGCTGACCGAAGCATTTTATATGGTAGACAAATCACGCTCCCGGGCAAACGGTGGTGCGGGACTGGGACTTGCTATCTGTAGCGAGATTGTGAAGCTGCATCAGGCAAAGCTGCAGATCATGAGTAAAAAGGGGATTGGAACGCAGGTGAGTGTCTGTTTTCCGAAGGAGGTATGCAGACAGGTTAATTCGGAAAAGATGGAAATGGAGGAAGAAGTATGAGGGGACATGCGGAAACGAAGAAAAATGAACAAAAAACAGAGAAAAACAATGAAATGCATAAAAATATCCTGCGCAATTGCTTGTGCGTGCTGGCGGGAGCTGCTGTTTTGACAATCGGAATTATGGCACCGAAGACAATATTTGCCATGATGGATAAAAGTGAGGTTGATCACATATACGTGCAGCAGGCAGATACATCCTATCTGGATACTGCCGCGCAGATGACGATGGAAGAAAAACTTGATTTGATGGACGGGAGATCAAAAGGGATGCATGTGTCAACTTCTTATCCGGTGGAAAATGCAGACGTATATGATGATTATGATATGCAAGTGCAGGTAGCACCGCAGATTGAAAGGATGCAGGCAGCACATTTACTTCCTGAATTAGATTTTGATATTCTTGATATATATGCGGATACGCAGTATGAAACTCTGGTTAATCTGGACAATATGAATCAATACGTGATGCTTGAATATATGGTGTGTCAGGTTTCTGATGATTATATGTATTTATGTGTAGATGTGGAAACCGGAAAGATTTTGGGGTATACTGTATATGCCTATATGACAGATGCTGAATGGCAGGCGTTTTTAAAAGCGGATGTGGTGAAATATATGGCGGAGGAGCTGGGCATTTCCGAAGAGGTTATTATTAAGAAGTATAACTATGGCGTCTATAATGAAATGTATGGAGAAGGCTATAATATGAATGCAGATGGCAAACTGACTGCGAATTATATGGCAGGTGTGAAGGAGCAGGAAAAAGACGGAAAGCAGTTTGTAGAGATTGGCATGTGGGTCGATCAGGATATATCATCGATTGGAACCATCTATGATGGAGTTGCGATACAATGAGCAATATGATGGATGCACCTGCACAGACAGACATAATGTGAAGGCACATGTGGAGCCGTCAGGTGACATACAAAAATATGCAACTAAGATGGAAAAATGATACATATATGAGACAGATATGATGCACAGTCCATTTAAACTACAGGAAGTTTATAAAAGGAGTGTGCATGAAAATGAAATACGAAAGATACAGTGAAAGATACAGACGGAATGAAACGAACGGGAATGTGGGTATAATTTCCGAGGATTCAGAAGTCATCAGGAGGCGGACGATATTGCAGGAACAGCAACGCGAAGAACTGCGTAGAAAGAAATTAAAGAAACGAAAGGAAGAGCTGCGCCGGCGCAGAAGGAGAAAACAACGGGCAAAGGAATTGTTCTGCTTGTGTATCTGTGTTGCCATGCTGGTATTGATCGTGGCATTGGTGCGGAGAGGGATTTCCTCTAAAAAACAGGATGTATCCGAAGTGGTGGCTGCCAGTGAATCGGCGTTCACAGAGCAGCAGGCAGATGCCGCGGAACCAAAGGTGTCGGCAACCGGAGAGATTGCGCAGGTACAGAGTCAGGCATTGCCGAATTATTATGAGAAGAAATATATGGTAGGATCACCAGCGCACTATTCGACAGAGGAGATCCAGACAAGATTGAAGAATCTGTCAGACCGGTATCCGGAGTTCCAGACGATCTACGATCACATGGATCAATATCCGGAAGCACTTTTGAATAATCTGTGCTGCAATCCGAATATGCTGGATTTTGCACTTGGCTATCCGGAGAACTATGATACGACCTCCGGTACGCTGGAGATATCTGAATTAGATGGAATCCCTCTGTTTATCCAATGGGATAAGCGCTGGGGGTATGATGCCTACGGAAATGATGTCATCGGATTGTCAGGCTGTGGACCAACCTGTCTTTCTATGATCGTCATTGGCTTGACGAAGAATCAGGAGGCAACACCGGACAAGCTGGCAGACTATGCAACAGAACATGGATATTATGAACAGAATTCCGGTACGAAGTGGTCGTTTATGGACCAGGTGGCTGCGGTGTATGGTGTAAAAGGGTATTATATCTATCTAAGCAAAGACACTATGCAGGAGGAGCTTGCGGAGGGACATCCCCTTGTATGTGCAATGCGATCCGGTGATTTCACTTCACAGGGACATTTTATCGTTATATCAGGAATGGAAGGAGATAAGTTCCGTGTGCATGATCCAAACAGCATAGAGAGAAGTCAGCAGTTGTGGGATTATGACACTTTACAATATCAGATTTCTGCGATCTGGGCATTTAAAATTGCAGAGTGACCGAAAAAAGAAAACCAATCCCCCAATTCAACAAAAATAAAAAAAACGAAAAAGGGGGTTGACTTTCCAAAATTAGAGTGCTATTATAAGCAAGCTGTCGCTGATAAGACAGCAAAAAACACTATTCGACACCACAATATGCCGTCGAAAAAGTCAAAAGAAATTAAAAAAAGTTCTTGACAAAGACGAAA